>Ga0179593_1200557_pt1 | contig 16046 bp, 13 predicted proteins | sample CZODoug2_1_08_16_FD_185931 | JGI IMG/M metagenome (GOLD analysis project Ga0179593, IMG submission 185931) | Vadose zone soil fungal communities from Angelo Coast Range Reserve, California, USA - CZODoug2_1_08_16fungal (PacBio error correction) | ecosystem: Environmental > Terrestrial > Soil >...
TCGGCGTTAGGGGGAGGAAAACGGGGGGATGCTTTAGGAGAAAGAATAGCCAAAATCCATGAGGGTGAACAGTCGGGAAGGGGGGGGAGGAAAAAATAAAAGCATGAAGTGGCTGATCGAAATTCTGCAGTACCCCCCAGGGCGGGGAGCAATTGCGGAACCAGCAAAAAGCTGATTTAGTCATCTGTTTCAAGAGGGCTCCTTAGTTCGATTAGAACTGTCTCAAGAAGTCCCAAAAGGGAATACGCCGAGAGAAGGAGGGGACAGGCATTCCCTTTCGGCGAAGGGCCGTTTAACACGAAGGGCGGGGCGGGAGTTTAATCCGACTCTGTCGGGGGAAAAACACATAGAGGGGGAAAAAGCCAAGGGAATCTATACCAACTATGGGGGGTGGGGTCTCCTGTTATTAATAGGGAGATCTCTTAAGTGGTCCCCTGATACTCGAGACTTCCAAAGAAAAGGGAAAATTCAAGAAAGGGAAGAAAGCTGAGGTTGGTCTGTTCCGGTGAATAGGCTACACATGAAGAATCTTAGCAAGGATGTCTTGTCAAGTAATATGGCGCGTAAAGAGGAGAAAAAACGGGGAAATCAAAGGAAGAGAAGTCTGATCCAGGAGAATTGCTCCTCCATCAGAAAGAGAGTTCCTAAAGAGAAAGGGATTTCTGGGAGTATCAGTTTCTGGTACAGCTAAAAACGGGCGTGGCAATCGCCCGGACGGGAAAAAAAGGCTCCTTCCTACAAAGGGGGCGTGCAAAACCGGGCCAGGGGGGGTATTCGCAGAAGAAAAAAAAACAAGCCGCGGTGAAAGAGAAACAAATGGAAAAAGAGGGAGGGGAGGCTCAGAAACGAAGGCGCCTCAGAACTTCCATGACTAGTGGTCCGGCCGGACGTGCGGGAGGTAGGAACAGGGGTATAGGGCCCTTTGCGTCATCAAAAAAAGTGGGGGAATGATCCGAAAAGGAAGCAGTTACCTCAGGGAAAAAACTCGAGAAAAAGGCCTTAGGAGACCGGCAGCATATGGAAGAGAATATAATTTGATCAAAACTGAACAGGCAGGTCCACTCTCGATGATAAGGGAATAAAAAAAGTGTAAAGACCACGGATCCCGGGAGGGGAGGGGTCTCGTAACGGGGACGGCTAAACCGGTAGTCACGAATACCAGCATGAGTAGTTCAAAACATTATAGCAGGGTTCCAAATCTTCAGATGGGGTCACCTTGTGGGTTCACATAAACCCGGAACGGGGAAAAAAATAGACCAAGGGTCTCCGATTATAGCACTTGGTGAAGGATGGATAGCGGGAAAGCAGAACCAGTACAGGGTTTTCTGTTTTTCATGGGGGCCTAAAAAGAAAATATTCCTGAGGTGAAGTAAAACGAAAAGGATCAAAAAGGCTGGAAGATATCTAAAAAAACAAAACTATTATTATTCAAAGGAGAGATGAAAGGTACGAGCCAAGAGGGTAAGGGCACATCATTAAAGGGAAAATTTCGGGAGGGTCCCCCGAAAAACGGAGTTGCCTGCGAACTCAGAAAAGGCTAAAGTTGGTCCCCAATAAGGCGAGAATGCGGCGAAAGAATGCTTTCGGTCGTACAAAATTCAAACCGGGGTATGTGGAACACCAAGTTTGACAAAACGAATCGGAAAAGCAAAGCGCTCAGATGGCAAACTCATGCTGGGATGAAGTGAAGAGACCTCATATATCGGGAGACGTAGAGGAGCACCACAATAGGAAGAAAAAGGAGGGTAGAATAAAAGTCTTCTTCCAAGACCACAGCGCACGTAGGGGAGGATTTTCGTTTTTAGAAAAAATGCCTAATGCGAGAAGGGAGGAAGGTGCTGGGCTTAAGACATGAGAGTGGGTCTCACGGGAAGGCACTGGATGTACTGGGTGCTTATCATCAGAACGGCCGTGACTAGACACGGAAATAAAAGCACAGCCATGATTCGTTCTCCAAGAAAGAACCTCACAAACAAGGCCGCGAAAGAACAGGCATCGGGGGATCAATAATGCGTCACCTTCTTGTAGGATTAAGAAAGAAGAGGCAAGGGAAAACGTCAAAATTGAAAACGGGATTGTTGTGGGCTCAGTCCCGCATCCAAAGACGTCCGCTTATTGACGGGTAGAAGAAAAGGAACATTTGGGCTTTACGGACGACGCCTATTTTCGTGGGCAGTTCATCCCCCTTTGAGAAACTCCACGCCTGGTCAGGAGGGAAGGGAAGCGAAAGGGACGCTCATCTTCTCCTGGAGCAAGCGGCAGGCAAGGGGGGAGGCAGAGGGTTGTTCTCTATGAAATCTTACCCTGCAACCAGGAAGAGGCAAAGTGGACAAATCCTTTTCTACGAGTCACCCTGGGGACCGGCCCGAAAAAAAAAGCGAGACTCGGAATGGGTCTGGAGAACGCTCATATAGCGGAGAAAAAAATTACCAAGAAGATCCGCGCAGAAGATTGCCAAAATCACCGGGAAAAAACAGGAGTCCTATTATACACTAGAACCCTGGTGAGAAGAAAACCTATCTGCTGGGAGGCAGACAATGTCGGAGGTGCCCGAAACACTATTTCTGCAACACTGGCCACAGGTTCGCACAGGAAATTAAACATTCCAAGAAGAGACCAAAAAACGCCTTAGGGTTTGGGGAACCGGCGAAACCAAGGCCTCCCTAGCTACATCGCTTGACCAGATCCCCCGAGGGAATGGGCCCGGCTGCCGATAAGCCGGTAGTAGGGAGGGGAAACAGAAACCGGCGGCCACTCGATTACTGAAAAAAAGGCTAACCTTCCCTTGTGGTTACCAGCCGGGGAGAGGGAAGGTCCAGGGGCACTCACAGAAGTGTGAAGCATGTCTAAAGAAAAACTTCTTCGTGTAACTTGAGAATAGATGACAGGGGTAGGGAGGAAGGGGGGGGAAGCGGTAAACTCTGCACTTCCTCCTGTCCTCCTGCTAATTTGGCATAGGGGAAGAAAGGGCCCGTTTCCGAATGGACGAACGACGGGGAGATGTCTATTCGCTCGGTGACCTGACGAAGGCTGACTGATTTTCGGGTCAAAGGGGGATTTATAAAAAGTCGAAGTACCAACATAGACCATCGAGGGGGAGTAGAGATGTTGTTCAGGCGGCTTGAGGTGCAAACCCCTGCCAACGTGACGTGAATGTACATCCATGGTGACTGAATACACTCGATCCGCCCAGCTCCTTGCTTGGCGGGGCAGTCCAATATCTGTGTTTATCTCAAGTGGAACAGGGGGGAGCTGGCTACTGAGAGCACTCTCGGGGGTCACTGGTGGCATCGTGGTGTTTCGATCAGACGACTGTGCGTGCTCTCTACGTTCGCCTGCTCTGGGTGTGGGAGGAGGGGGGTTTTGCGGTGGAATCCTTCCGGTATCCAGATCTGGTGGGGGATGGTAGTGACAGAACCAGCGAAGGAGACCAGTGGAGGGAGAAAACGCGACTGGGGCTAGGCCTAAAAAAACATTGGAAGGAACTAGGCGGTGCGCATTAAAACCATTTGAAAGAGGGGTACGGATATGCGAAATTAACAGCAGATAAGGCCCGGATGAAGAGTGGGGTAGATGGCCGGGGGAGGTTCGAGAGGCAACCGGCAGCGAAAACCGGTGGCCGGCGGGGGACAGGAGCTATTCGTCTGAACCTCTCATACCTCATGGTGCTTTAAGCGGTCCTTATGATTTGACCTGCTCGTTCGGGTCTTGGCCTAACTCTCCGAAGTGGGGCCTCTATTCCCCAAAGCCACGCGAAGCTCCCCGACGTAAAAGCAGGAGGCTAGCCTCAGGGCAATCACACGGGAGTACCTCCGGTCTAAAATCAGGAATGTAAAACTCTAGAGCTTGTGGCTCGAATCGGGCTGATTTCGAACGAAAGGCGTATGAGCCGGGAATCGCTACTAAAAAAAAAAAACGGATGTATTATGTAAAAAAAATATTTATTTAGACGAAGCGTAGAAAGAAGCATGATCCTGAACGCCCCATTGGCTCGAGGCCTCAGGGGGAAGAAGAACACGGAAGAAAGACACTTTGGATTTACGAGGGGCGAGACGACTCAAGGAGTTACTTCTGGCGTGGGTGCCAGTCGTAGGGCAAAGTCAGCTTTGATTGGCCCGGGCCCATCGAACTTCCATGCCCTTCCCTATCAAGACCCATTGAGTTATGATTCGAGTGAGTCGACGAGCGGGAAAACGGCAACATCGTCCCCCGTGCGCCCCATCCTCCTGCAATCCTCTCCCTCCACATCCTCCTCCGTCGTTCCCGGGCTTCGCTCCTCGGTTCATGCGCTCTGGAACTAGGCAGGCCGCGGACAAATCGTACGGGTTGGATGCGCAACTCAGGGACGGTCCTCTCAGGTCGAAGTGTCCAATTAGAAATTTTAGACTTCCAGTAGTAGGGCGCGGGGTTTCCGGGCATCAACCTGACCAGAAGAGTAGGTCGAAAGAGCGGAGCACGATGCTCACCACAACCTCTCTTGAGTGATGGAGTCACTCATACGAACGACAACAAAAAAAAAAGATGCCCACAAGATGAGAATCTCAGAAGGAAATCCAAGATCCCCATTATCACGGGGAAAATATTGCGATACGGGGAATTCCCCTCCACGCAACAGGAGGAAGCTGCAGGGATTAAAAGTAATACGACGTTCGTCGTTGGAATGCAGCCAAAAAACACCAAGAAGGGCAGAGGAGTTCAGGGGAACTTCAGGAAAATTGGGTCGACATCACCAGGCAACAAAAACGCAGCCGGATTAAGGATGAAACTCCTGCAAGGCTACAGATAAAACGGAGTAGGACTCGAAAGGCACGACGGGAACTCGTAAAAGCCAGTGGGTAGCCGCTGAGGTATGGAGCGTGTGGGAATGAGGCAAGCCTTAAGATCAGACGCCGGGCGGAAGATAGAGGAGGATTCGGACGCGTCATCAGCGAATGGGGAGATGGTATACCCATAAAGGGAAGGTCTAACTTCCCTCTTCAAGTATTAGATTACCCCTAGGAAACAGGGAAACTCTTAAAAAAACTTCTGTTTGTCAGAAGGTTCGGAAAGATTAGCCCCTTTCAAGCGAGGGTAGAGCGGCAAGGGGATCGAAGGCCAAAGGGAGAGGAATGCATGCTTCATGCAGGGTTGCATGGCCTTCCTTAGGGCTCACGGGGAATTGGGGGCTACCTGTTGGCTGGTAGCGACGACGTGCCTTCTGTAAAAAGCCCGAGAGGGGAGGATCGAAAACGTATTGATCCGAGACGCGGGGTTGTGTAGAATGGAGGAAGGGTGCGCGGAGAGGGGTGTCATCTTATCAGAGGGATGTAGGGGAAAAGTAAAGAAGGACAGGGAAGCGGCTTGGTCAGGGCAGGTTAACTCTCTCCAGGGTATTTGAGAGCCTTACCCCTCATTTTGAAGGGGGAAGGGGAGATTGAGAGAACACCGCAGAAAGACGCCTGACGAGGGGGAAAAAGAAGCACTGACTCCTAAGAAGAATTAATCTCGGTTCGCAACGAGAATAGGTCGTTGTTGAAAAATCAACTGGGGGGGGGAGCTCAATCTCACCGAGGGACGGTGATAAGGGACCTTAACACCTTCTAAGTCTTCGCTGAAATCTCAAGCCTTCAGTATGGTGTGGAGGGGCATTAGCCCAACAACCCGTGGGCCAAAGGGGAAGTTTTACCTGGAAAAAGAGGGGCAGTTCATTCATCCGGAAACTAAGATCCTTCGAGAACGTCCAGGATCCTTTCGGTGTGGAGCTGGACAAGGGAAGTGGAGGGATTTGGAGCACGACGTGGCGAGGAATTGGAGAGTATTCCAAGCAGTATGATGATAAATCCGAGACATCCATGGACTAATTCGAACGCAGATGCCAGGAGGAAAGACCGGGGGAACTCTCAGCATCTGGATCCCGAAGGAACAGCAAGAGGAAAAGTTCCTTCCCGAAAATGTCTAGGGGGGGGAGAACGTCAGACGTGAAGGACATAAGCCAGGACGAGTTTTTTCTATAGTCGACTGATACGAGAGGATGTAGTATCTACAACCTCATTATTATAAAGAAATGATCGGCTGGGATCAAAGATCATTCAGAGGGTGGGAACATGGTTGGTAACATAACCCTTCAGTGTAGACTCATTGATTCAATCTGAATCACTATTGGGGAACGAGCCTGTCGGAGGCAGACAGGAAAATCTCTGGGTGTGTCGTGGCTACGGGTAAAATGAAAATCTATAGGGTTGTAAATGAAAAAAAAACCGTCAGGCTCGTACCTTGGGAATAGAGATCAAAAAAAAACTTAGGGAAGGATGGCCACAGATAGAGATTAAATGGGACTAGAAGGAAAAAGGGGTATTTCACAGAGTCCGATCGGGAAGTGGGGGAGGAAAATTAGAAACAACTAAACTCATCAGTCGGAGCGCCTCCGGAAGGGCTAGTTAAAAAAGAAGTCAGAACGGAGATGCAGTACCCTGGCGAGGAGCAAGTAGGGTTGGTGAACACACAGGTGAAAAGACGAGGGATAAAAGATGAGAAGTCTGTTAATCATCATGCACGTCGTGATATATACATCATCTAGTAGCGAAAGAACGTCTTCTCAGTAAACACATCAGGAAGGGTCTATGGAAGAGTGCATCACATTAGTGGGCCAGTCTCCCCGAGAAGAACTGGGGGCCGGCGGTTAATTTTTGGGGAAATTATCGGAGCATACCAGATAAAGGGGGGATCTATGCTTAAGGAGGCAAGGAGGTGAGATCGACCCTTGCGGGAATGGCGGATCATCATCAAAGAATGGAACAAGGACTAGCAAAGGAAGAGACCATCTGCTGGCGGGCTCCCCGCCAGCGAAAGTGAAAAGTCCGATAACCCGAAACGGCATCTACGCGAACGCAGTGATCAATAGAGTTAGGATTAATAAGCACTCGTCAGGTACAAGGGGGGCACCGTGAAAAATTAGTAAGGTTTGGGGATAATAACACATCAAAAGACGGGTCAGGGAGTTGAATTATGAAAAGGGGGAAGTGGGGGTCACCAGGTAAGACCGGAATAAAATCCCTACATGACGCGATTAATACACCCTTTATCAAAGAAAAAAAATCGGTCTAGGGTAGAAAGTCTAGCTTCTGGGGGAGGTAGATCGCTCGTCTCCTCAACGGACGATGCTGTAGAAGGGACGAGGGGTGCGCAAACTATCACTCGACCTCCCGGAACTATCTTAGGAGAGAGAATACGGTTCAGAAAGAGGTTAAAATTAAAGCCGAAAAAAAAAAAGAACACTCCTACTCCTGGGAGTTAGAAGGGCCGGGAAGCAGCGAGGAGGGGGATGTGACACAGAGGGAGGGGGGAGAAACATATCATCAACGTCGACACCCAATAGGCCTCTTAAGGCAGTAGAAGGTTCTAGACATCATATACGAGAGGAGGTGAAGACCTACAAAAGTAGTCAGTTACCTCCACCCGGGGTTTTCAATCAAGGGCAAACCAGACATTCAAAATCCCCTCATTGTAAGCAGTATTAGAGTTGGCCAAGGACGAGACCAGCTACTCTAGACCTCGCATGGGTAAAGGGGTTTAGTCCCTCGTAATCCCGGGGGCCTGCCCATCAGAATGGGGTTCAAAATCTGCGGGGCAAAACTTGACCGGCAGTTTTGAACTCTCTATTAGAAAGGAAGTGTAAAGTCCTTATGGCTAAAACGGCGGGGCTCTTGATGGAAAAGCTGGCCCTAAAAGACTCGAGCACAGTGTAGAAGAAAACCCTTAGGTCTGGGGGGGAATGCTCAATCGATGACAGAGAGGAAGAACATGTAAGACGAGTTTTGAGATGAAAGGTACTTACTTGACCACGTTTACAAGGGGTACTACTGATGGATAGTGATGATGGCCTGGTCTCTTGAGTAAGGGGACTAAGTCGGAGGATGAGGGTAAAGTTCGGTTGCTACCCAGCTAAAGGGAACCCAGCTAATCGCCTATGGAAGGAAGAAGCGCTTTCCTTCGGACTGTCAGGGCAAAACAATAAAAGTAACCGGTAATTAACAAAGAAATGACGACAAGAAGACGACTTGGTTAGGTCGAAGGCCACGAAAGAAAAGAGATGGGGGTCCCACAAAAATTATCCACCTGTGGATCCTGGTTGAAGACTAAGAAAGCGACGGCGAGGGTGGACTAGGTTTTCGAGGCCGCGACGGCGGGGGGAGAAGAATCCTGAGGGGGTGGGGGAGTAGTGGAGGGCGATCCTTTCGGCGAAGACTACAGGGGGAGGGTGGGGGGAGACTACAAAACCAGCTAAAATCATGAAAGGAGAACTGGAAACTTGACGCACTGAGCGGGACGAATTATTTCTACAATGACCCCATAGGTTTGACAAGATGGTGAGGGGAGATGCTCATGAATAGTCACTAGAAAGGCCCAGGGAACCTTCGGCTGCTGGGACGTTTTATGGTCGAGGGGAGTTCCATTATGGAGAAATGGGGACCGCTGGGCCTTGACGAAATGAGTGGTAAGGAAGAAGAGAAGAAATCTCATTGCGAGGAGGTTGGATCCGGGCTGGAAAAGTAGTACGTTGGGGCAAGGGTGCCTAAAAGATACGAGGGAGAAACTTCCAAAACCCTCACCTAAGCTGCCGAAAATGACATTTCTTGCTGAGACGCAAAAGAAATGCAAGGCCAAAAGGCAGATCAGGGGGAGGGGGGATAGAAATCTCGTCAAAGGGGTTGCTTGGAAGGCCGCTGAGTAGGGGCTACAGCGGAGGAGACATCATCTCGCTCACCAACCAAACTTATTATTGTAATTGAAGATATATTTGTGACACGCGTAAAAAGCCGCCGGTAGTCCTAAGTAAAAACCTTTGGACTCGAGCCTCGATCTACAAAGGGTACTATTTTTAGGGAAGGGGATGAGGATCCGAAGAAAAGTATTTCTAGTAGGGGGCTTGTTGGGAGTAGGATACCTTATTTAGTCTTGGGCAAGGAAAAGTAGAACGCTACTGCAAAACCCTCTCCTCCCAATTAAATTATGAATAGGGGCTGGGACTGACTAAAGTTCCATGACAGAGGTGTACACCTGGGGTGCTAAAGAAGAAAAATAATAGACGAAAAAGAAGGCAGTCAAATGGGCAAGTGCGGAAGATAGAGGGAGCGCTCTAAGAAACCAGATGCAAAACCTAGGAGGGGGTCCATCTCAACTCACTACATTTTAAAAATAAAAAAAAAGGTTTTTGGTGTTTTTTTCGAAGCCACCAAAAGTGTGTGTATAAAAGACCCTCATGAAGGCACTCTCTCATGGGCGATAAAGGACAAGTTGCTCAAATGCCCATTAGACGTAGCGGGGGGGTGTCAGCATCCACATTCCCCACACGTCTACAAAGGAGATCACGGTCAGAAGAACACCCCACGACAGGATTCTTGGGAGCACGACTTCTAGTCTACCACCACAGAGTCAACCGAAATGAAACCGATAGAGAGGGGGGCAGGAATCAAAGCCCAAATTTGATCATTGGTAAATTAGATCTCGTGGAAGGGCCACCTACAGAAAAGCAGTATGAAGAAAGGAATGGAGGTACAGTTGAGACTTGGCAGGCTGGGGGACGAAGCCCGTCTTGGCCCAGACATGTAAACGCTGAGTCTCGCTGTTGGGGTACATCTGTGTGGAAAATACATCACCATGGACCCCTACTAATAGAGAGGCAAACTTCAGTTCGAAAAGGAACATGCAAGGAGACACGATCCCTGAAGTCTTACTCAGGGGCCAGGGTTCACTTAACAGAAACAAAAAGTCGCCGCTGGTACGAGGGTATGACGATCTAATCGTTCTCAAAGCCCGCCGGGTCTTAAAGCCGGATCGTCGTCGGGAGGGTCCCGTCTTCTAAGATCCGCTAAATTGTAGACATCATTGAATGGTATTGAATGGGATCGTCATAGAGAAAAAAAAAAAGCAGAAAAAACTGAGTGACCAGTGCCTAAATGAACCCCCCGTATGGTTGTCATCAATTGTTAACCCTATGGAGAAAGGGGCAAGAGGATGCTATACTGAGAAACTTTTCTATAACTTCCCACGCGAAGGATTCTGGAGTGAACAAGGGGGCTGGTGCCTTGCCTTTGCTTCGGGCACTGGTCCGACTCCCTGTTTTCTTTCCAACCTGATAAGATAGTGTTCAAAATCCCGCGGTTACTGCATCGCAAATGACTGAGTTGTGACTACTATAGAGGGTGTTGGCTCATTTTCTGGTAAAAGTTGCACAGGTGTCTGGGGTGGTGGAAAACGGCCGGAACCTCGGATTGCGAAGGGACAACTTCTCCCAATGAAGAGGAATAGAGGGGGGGGTGGGAGGGGGTAAAGGTTAAAACCTCGGCGCCAAGTAGTGAGAGGGTAAATCACTCATTTGGGAATTGACGTGGCGCGTTACTCGAGCACAAAGATAAAGGAAACCTCGCCAGGAGAAAAGGGGAAATAGGGAAAGAACAGAGATCTCAGGTTCTACCCCACCTGAATTTGAGGGGATGGGGATCACGGGGAGGGGGGATGTGCCATCTAATCGAGGGCTGTATTACCGGGACACCAAACCGATACCTTCGTCTGCCATTAAAGAAAGGAGGCACCTTCTTTTGTATTCTTCATGGCCACAAAATAAGGGAGGGGTGGAAAGGTTTAAGGTACTGTACATGCGGTCTTCAAAAAAAAGAAAAAAAACGACAGGAGAAGGCGATAAGGAGATAAGGAGGGTTTCGAGGAGTTTAGGGATGGAAGGGGGGAGCAAGAAGCAGATTGGACTCAGAAGTTTAGAGGTATTCAAAGTCCTGGGGGAGTATCACTCAACATACCTCAAGGGCAGAGGAGACAGAATCTTCCAGTCCGTCAGGGGCAATCGAGCACCGGCAAGAAAAAAGAGTGGGATCAGAAATCATGTTGGGGAGTGGAGACACCACGAACCTTCCCCCTCTAGCGGGATCCGGCAGAAGGGTTCATTACTCAAGAGATCCAAGGTTAAGTTAGGTGGTGAGCTATACAAAAAAAATGGACATCATGATGGAGTAGATAAAAAATAAGAATGAGGACTTCAACCCAAAATTATAGTATTGAAAGCCAGAGGAGGAGCTGGGTTTGTCAAAACTGTGGGTTCAAATCCAAACCAAAACGTTTAGAAAGAGGAAGGGTCTGCGCGCATTAACGCAACTATTTTGAAGAGAAGTGGGAGGAAAGGGGTCGCGCCGCCCCGGAGAGGTTGAAAAAAAAAACGGGGTTTCTATTAGACTCACGTCTATAGTACTATGTGAAATTAAACGGTCTCGAGGGGAAGGGGGAAGCGAGAGACAACACACAAAAACGGAGGAAAGGGAACTGAGATATATTAAAAAGGTACGAAGCCAGAGGTGAATTGAGAAGGGAAATATCGTTCTGTATGTACTTAGCACAAAAAGAAAAGACAAAGGCCGGCTCTGCCGATCCATTCTCTGTGGAAACAGAGTGCTAGAAAAAGGACATCGACACTTTCGATTCTAAACGGTCCGGGGGGACAACAGGGAAAAAGAAAGATGAGACCCCCTAGAAATCGGGGTAAAGAAAAGGAGGGTCTTAGTCTCGTACTACAAATAGCTAGGAAGCAAGGAAAAGATGTCTCTGGGGGAAAAAGACGGACCTGGATCAGGGTCGAAAATAACCGTCTGCAGTCGAAAACCGAGAGGGGAAAAGGTCTCATTTGAAGTTTTGAGCCGGAAAACTCGGAGAGCAAAAATGCTGGCCCGGAGAGCATTTCGATTCAGCTATGTTCAAAGTCCAAGGTAGGTAGGGAGGGAGAAAAGCGCAGGAAATTACCGTTCCACTAAAAAATGTTCCGGGAAAAGCTGACTATTCTTGAGCCCAAGCCAACTTCACCTAATGACAAAAAAAAGCGGAAAAAAAAGACGACTTCTCGGGAAGGCTCCTTAGGGGTATTAATCAAGCCTCGTAAACAAGTCAAGGAAAAACCGGGGAACACAGGAAAGGGGGGATCAATACTCATCAAAAGACGGGTCCGGATGGATAAGAATACTTCTAAATGGGGAAGTGAAAAGGCGGAAAGCAGTCGTTACTTGTCCTTCCTCCAAAAGGAGAACATCACAAAAGACGAAGGTGTCCGAACGAGATTATAGAGGGGATTGGGGCTTCGTCAGCTTTAACAAAACTCCGGAGCGCGGCGAGGAATGGGATAGGGGAGGATCACGCAACCTGAACTGAAAACTTGACGGGTAAAAAGAACCTCCTTGTCTCCAATTTAAGACTTAACAGAACACCAAATCATCGTCATTGAGGGAGAGACACTTCGCTATCTCTGGTAAATGACACAAAACCTCGCAATAGGTACTCCCCCGGCGAAACCCAGCGGTCTGAGACCAGCACAGGGAGAGACACTCTATCGGGAAGGGTGTAACATAGACAGTATAGGTGACGCCAAATGGATTTCCACCGACCGGCGAGCAGGACAGCCATCAACACGCAATCAAAAGTACGGGGTTGGCAGCGTGAACAAAGACAAAGTCGACCTAATGAAAATTGGGAACAGGGAAAAAAAACCCCCGGAGGAATCCCGGGTCTGAACAAGGACGCACGGGGGGGTAAATCGGCTTTCCGAAGGGTTTAGGGGGGGAACAGGAGAGTATTACTATGGTGAAGCACCTTGAAATCCCTGATGGAGAAACATATCGGCGCGAGGGACAGACCGGTGCCAAAAACATCCGAATGTCTAAGAAAAAAGGGGAGGGGCTTCCTGGCGCCGAAGATTCAAATCCTAATCCTGAAGAAGTGCTAAGTTCTTCCGAGGAACCCAAGGGGGTGGGTGAAATTGACAGGGGGGTTACGAAAGGTGGGGGAAGGGGTGATCTGTGCCGCCTCGGGAGAAGGGTGGAAAAACTAAGTCTTAAACTGGAGTCTTTTGTCCTGGGTGAGGCGAAAAGGTAATAAGTCAACGAGAGCTCTCGGCCGAGAATCCTGTGCAGGAGGCGTTCTCATTGGTCACAACTAGGACATAGAAGTATTTTCGCCAGGAAAAGCCGCCTCCTGGTTAGGGTCGGGGCAGGCCAAAAACGAAAATAACCTATTGGAAAAACGTGAGAACATTTGCTCTTGGGAAGTCATATCTCAAGATGATGTGTGGAACGCTGTTTGTTTTCTATGCGCACGGGGAGGGCTCATCCTGTGACCTTCGGTGGGTTAGGGGGGTCGTCGCGCCGTCCTTCAGCAGACGCGAGTTGTCTTAACGAAAAAAGAGCATAAGGGAAATGTAGCCAGGGAGGGGGAGTGAGAAAATGAGAGGGAAACTCGATCAACGCAGAAACCACGAAGGGGGGGGGGACCTCTTTGGACTGATTCTCATTAACCGCTAACTAACACTACTGAAGCTGATGAAGGGTTGGGAGGTGGCGATTTATGTACCTTGGTGGGGTGTACAAGTGGGTTGGACGCTGGGAATGGCAAAAAAGATTACTCCCTAAGAGAAAATCAAAGAAGGGATGGAACGTCCTGTCTTTGCTATATTGAGTAAGGGGACGTAATCTGGGGTATAAGGGAGAACCCTCGACCAGGGTAACTAACCCTAGGAGGACGGAGCGATAGGGGACCCCGGAGAATCATTGTGTGGCGTATGCTCGATCAAAGGGGGGGGTCTTGCTTCCTCGGCTTGATGTCTACCGGGCTTCTATTACAGGGGGCGACTCGCAACAAACAAGAAAGTAGATTGGAGAGAGATTATGGAGGACTACTCTTAACCCGCACACACCCAGTCTCGAAACGCAACAATTGTAGAGAGTCCCGAAGCAAGAAACTGGAAGAACTCAGTTCTTTCAAGGACGAGAATCTCAATTAGGTACTTAAAAGTGTTCGTGGTTGTTGAATGCTCTAACTCTTACTAAGGGTGACAAGTGACCCTAACTCCTAAAAAGGGTACAGACATTCAATCCAAGAAAAAGTATGAGATCTCTGATACGACGGAGGTCATGAACAGAGGAAACCGGGGATACCTCCTCCTCAGAGAGCTAAAGAACAAAAGGCGGAATAACTTCATTTGGCCCTGGAGGTATAGGATCTTTCAGGAGAATCAGACGACCATGGGTTTCCGACTCTTAGTTGGTAATTCGAAGCCTAGGTAATCGAAAAGGTGATCTATCAAATGGGGGAAAAAGTTTGACTAAAGTCATCAGGCGGCGCGGTGTTCAGGGAACAAAAAGCAACAAGGAAATAAGCGATAGGTCTCGAGTACTAAGACACCACGATAAGGTATTCTAAGTCACGCCCAGGGTCTTCGGAAAACCCAGAGGGTAAAAAAATCTCCCGAGAGGAGCGACATATCACGAGCCACAGGGGGGAGAACGGTGGTTAAAATATGTCGCGAGGGCGAAGCAGCACTACTTAGGATGGACTGGGAAAGGGCTTAAATTCAATTAGAAGGCTTCTGTGCATCCATGAATCATTAAAAATGCTTAAAGACGATGCTCTCTTGGGGGAGGGCTAGTGGAAGGGACATCAAACAACATTAACCTACTCCTGCATGGGGGGAGGCTTCATCCAATCTAGCCGGAAAGCCGAAAGAACCCGTCGGGGAAGACTAAACTAAAAGGTCAAAAGTACACTCGGTCCAAATTCATCAAGGGGGGACCTGGCTGACGAGAGGGGGGGTCATAGAGGAGACGGCTAAGAAAATTCGGCAAAGGGTGCTGTCGGGGGGGGATTTCCCTTCTTGAATAAGGAGGCCTCTAGTTGTAATCCCTAAATGGAAGGGTAAAATTCCTCTTAAGGTAAAAAGGACGAAAAAAGAGTCAAAGGTTCTGGGATGACCACCCAAAGCTTATGTGACCAGTGATTGACACGATTGATCCCCGGTTGAAAGGTGGGCAGAGAGAAAGGGGGGACGGCAGATTGGTCCTCGGAAAACACCTCTACGGAATTATTGATTCTGGGGAAGGGGCCTACGGTCTTCTCCTTTCAGGACTCAAGGTGTTCGGGGGCCCCGGGGACGACTGGGATTTCACCGTCCCGAGAGTGCTGATCGCCACGGAAAAAAGTTCTAAGGGACGTCTTGCTCCAGGGATTAAGAGTTGAGAGAAAGAAAAGTCTGACCGCGAACTCACGGCACCTTAGAATCAAGCCGATGGGACATGCTTGTGCTCGGGGGCCCGTTGACCTAGAGACGTAGAATAAAACAGTCCTACAAGAAGTTTGACATGGAAGGTTAGAAACAAAAACTACGAGCAAAACTCCATCTCAACCTACTGCAGAAAAAAATATAGATGGGGCGCGCCATCCGAAAGGGTCACTAAAAAGCGACCGAGGTCGTTTTAGTTGATAAAGTTGTTAGGACTTAAAAAGATACACGAGGGGGCCTGTACCGAAATGACGAGATGCGGATCCTTCATCCCTAGGCCGGCATGGGTGTTTAGTGATTTTCAGAGAACACTCCTGACTGTGTTAATACAGTGTAACTGGGACGAGTCAAAAGGGCGGCATCCCGCCAGTCTGCAAAAAAGGGAAATATGAACTTAGTATGGAAGGGAGTGTGATGAACGGTTGTGACGTGGAAGGCGGGGGCAGCACGATTTGGCTCGGCCCTTGATGTGAGTAACACGGACCGTGAGGAGGGAGCCTCCATTACCTCCTGCCTCGGAGGAAAGGGGATCCATACGAAAAGGGCAAGAGAAAAAAAAAAGAAAATGCTCTTTGAGAAACAGAGGGGGCACTGCTCAAAAAGAAACACAAAGTTCCCATGCGAAAAAGAGCCGGAAATACTGGTATTCGACATCTGATCCTGGGGAATTATTGGGGGTGGCTAGGGAGCGTGAAGGCTAAAGGAGGGAAATGTAGTGAAAGAAAGAAATTGAGTATTCAAAATGCAAAGGCGGGGGGGTCAGTCTTCGCTGTTGGTTCAACGGGTTGGGGTTCACTCCAAGGACCTTTATAATTCAACCAATTTATTGAAGAAAAGGAGAGCACGAGGGGGCAAGTTCCGGCTTAACGGAATACGGCAACGTCTCGTTTGTCGGGGGGGCTAAGTATAAAGACACTATGGACTATGTGGGAAAGTAAAACCGTCTGGGGGTCGAGTCTTT
>Ga0179593_1398130_pt1 | contig 16046 bp, 34 predicted proteins | sample CZODoug2_1_08_16_FD_185931 | JGI IMG/M metagenome (GOLD analysis project Ga0179593, IMG submission 185931) | Vadose zone soil fungal communities from Angelo Coast Range Reserve, California, USA - CZODoug2_1_08_16fungal (PacBio error correction) | ecosystem: Environmental > Terrestrial > Soil >...
GGGAGGGGGTGCGAACGTGTAGAGAATGGCTCTTGGTGGAGCCGCAAAGAGTCGAACCCCAGTTACAAGGAAAAACGAAAGCGTCTTAGGTGAAAGCAAGCCGATGTCCGCGATACGACCGGAGAACAAAATCGAGAAAAATCACTTGGAAGCAAGAAAAAGACTTTTCGTAAAGGCTAGCACGTGGGGGGAAAAAGACGGTTGGGGATGGTCAGGGGGTCTAAGAGGGGCAGTCTTGAGAACCGGAGAGTGGGGGGTACATATTCGAAAAACACGCGGAAAAACATGGGGGGGGGCTCGTACGGGGCTTGGCGAAGAAACAAACTCAACCCAGAGGGAAGTGGTCAGACAGTAGGAGGGGAAGGATTAACGTTGGGGTGTAAGAACAAGGGTTGCAACGGGGGGGCCTAACCCCGTGAACCTGGGGAAATGGGGGGATTCAAGGAAAGAAAAAAATACTGAAAAGGAGAGGCGTGACTGCCTGGGAAAAAAAGAGGAAAAAAAGTACGCAAAAAAACTGAGATTTGGGGAGCCCACGCCCAGGCCGAGGGCCAATAAACAAACGACAGAATGGTTTTCGGGGGTTGGTCAGAAGGCAGGGGGAGAGACGAAAAAGGGTGGAAAGTATAAAAATACAAGCGAGCGGGGGCGGGTGGGAGGTCGACAACAAACAAAACTTACAAGAAATAACTATTAGAGTGGAGAAAAGAGGGTACTCAACACTATCCGCCGGGGACATAAGAGGGAGTGAGAAAAGTGCCAGTCCTCAAAAGAGAACGCAAAGGATGAAACTGCAGAAAAGAAAAGGGGGAGGGGTGTGGTCGCGGCTGGACTTGGGGGGAATGGAAACCGTCAAACGTAGAAACAGGAGAAGAGGAAGGGTAAAAATGTTCCGTTAAGACACTTCCAGAAGAAAAGGGGCTGTTTTTGGCGGCAATGGGGGAACCCCAATCAGGGAAGGGTGACGCGCCTTTGATTGACCATTTCTCGATGGCTCATAAAGAACCCCTGGTGAAAGGAAAAAAGGATTGGCAGCACGACGGAGAAAAGAGAAACATAGGGGGGGGAAAAGGAAAAGGGGGGGGAAGATAGGGGCCGAGTGGTAACTCAGGAAAAAACGGGACAATGAACAGATCTCATTGGGGGGAAAGGATACACCCGGGTGGGCAGTACCAAGAAACGTAAAGGGTGTGTACAATGTGGTGATCTGCCCGGGGGGTCAGCATGAAAGAAACGGCCAATAACACCAAAAGGGGTCAGCGTATCGTTTGGGGAAAAAAGGAGGAAGGGGTGGGGATAAAACATGGCAAGAAAATTAAAGAAAAAAAAGTTCAGAAAATGGTAGGGCGTAAAAAGGAAACCGACGATTAAAAAAAACGAGGGGGTCAGAAGGACAGGTGTGCTAAAACGGGAAAAGGAAGGGAAAGAAACTAAAGATAGCCAATGTAAGAGGATTGTCCTGAGGGCTGGTGAAAATGAAGACGGATAGAGAGAAAAAGGGCATAAACTAGGGGGGACCCCACACCACTGGGGGGGGAAGAAAGGGGATTTCTCTAAAAGGAAACAGTGGTGGTATGAGAGGCTCAGCGCACAAAGCAAGTTTTTACATAAGTCTAACAAGTGGGGGGGGGGGCTTTACAGCAAAAAAAAAAAAGAAGACATGAACATGGGGTCGAATGTCAGAAAAAAAAAGAAAGTAAAGACTAAACCGGGAAAGGTTAATCAAAAAGGCTGTGGGGAAGGGCAGCTGGGGGTGCGAGCATTTCAAGGAAAGAAACGACAAAACTGGGTAATTTTCAGAGCAAACCCAGGGGGAGGAACCCCCACGAGAAGCAAAAGAACCGGCGAATCAGGAAGGGGGTGAAATTGCAACAGGAAGAGTCTACCCAGAGACAGGGAGGGGGGAGGGAAGAAGAGGTCTTACGGGGGGGGAAGAAAAAATGTGGGGTTGAACTGTAATGGCAACAACGTTGTCAAAACACCATAAGGGTGAAAACGTAAAAAGGGAACCAGGGAGGGGGGGAGGTAACCTTGCAGGGGGGGAATACATATCACAAATTTGGTAGGGCGAAGGGAAAAAAGGGTAGGCAAAAAGCAAAAAGGATGGAGGTTGGAAGTGACAGGAGGAAGGACATGGGGGCCTGGGTGGGTTTCGAAAAATCAACACTATTGAATAGGGGGGGAAAAAAAGGAAGCCTCCCGCCGATGAGAGGGGGGGGTCGAAAAGCGTGAAGGAGGGAAAGATAACTGAAGTAAAATGCAACCCTGTCCAAAAGACGCACCGCATTCCTCGGAAAAAGGGGCCAATACTTGGGCGGTGGAAAAAGGAAAAACAGAGAATGAAAAAGTCTGAAAACCTGTACAGAGGAAAAAACACATCCAATGGGAGGTGAAAGACGAAGGGGACTGCTTTCAGACAATGTGGGGACCAATCCCGCAAGAAGGCTGGGGCAGCATGAAGAACTTGGGGGGTAGAAAAAAAAGAAAGGGGCACTGGTCACGATCGAAAAGTGGAACGGGAAAAAGGGGCAAAAAAAAGACCGAAAGGCCCGAGCGGGAATGTTTCGAGAGACTGGGGGATAACATCTCCGGGGGGGGACCTCTTGAAAAGAAGGGAAAGGAGAAGCACTAAGCCAACAAAGGGCCGAGGGGAAAAAAAAGAGATGGGAGGAGAATTGAACAAAGAGAGAAAACAAGGTCAACGCAAAGGGCCAGGAAAAGCAGGGGGGGGTTCACGAGAAGAGAGGGAGGTACCGAATGTACGACTGGGGAAGAGGGGAAGAAAAAAAAAGGAGATCGAGGGGGAAAGTGGGCGGGGCCCCGCATCTAGGCAAGAACCATAAAAGTGTGTGTCGGGGTCAAAGTGAATCCGTCCGATGAGAGCGGGTTTTCACGGGGGAGGGGGGGGGGGAATGGGGGAAAAGAGTCGAAAGAAAAGATAAAAAAACTGATGATGAGTAAGAGAAGATAGTGTGGGGGGAAAAAAAGGAACATGGGAAGGGGGAAACACCTGGGGAGTGTCCGAGAGTAGGGAAGCTAGATACACTTTTCAAGGAAAGAAAACAACTAGTGACCCTCTGGACAAGAGGTAGTCACTCCAGGGAAATAGGAGGAAATTGTCAATCAAACAAAGCACAGAACTGTAAATAGCGGTTGGAAAGTGTTGAGAAATAGGAGGATGCTTAACCGGCCAAAAAAACAGAACAACAGGAAAGTCACAAAAACATTTGTCGCTTGGTGTGAAGGGCGAACGGTGCTATTGAAGAGGGGGCGCCATCTTGTAAAATAAGGAAGTATTTGGTTGGAGTAAGGGTAAATCAAAGGGGGGAGGAAATGGATGGAAAAGGGGGGGGGAAAAGTACGAAAAAGGGGACCCCCTTTCCAAAAAGAAAGGAAAAACAAAACAGGTCTATCACAATTGGCAGGGAAAGAACAAAAATGACGTCAGGGGGGGGGAAACTTGTGTGCACGTGGGTGTGGGGTGTGGGCTTTTGGGTGGGGGGGGTTGGGAAGACGGGGGGCCACAAGGGGAAAGAATTTAACCCCCAACCCAAAAACAAAAAAAAAAAGGGGTGTGGGGAAACAAGATTTTCAAAAGAAAAAACGCTTGGGAGGAGGGAAAACGAACCGTCTTGGGGAAGTGTCAAAGGACCGCACCATAACACCCATTGAAAACATAACAACTAACAATTCTAGGGGGGAAGGAAAAAAGAACATATGAAAACACTCAAAAAGAAAAAAAACACACGGGGACGGGGGAGGGGGGTGGAAAAGAAGAAGGGGGAGAAGCAGCGGGCCTGGGGGCAAGCAAGGGGGACGGGGGGAGAGAGTCCTTTATCAGGAGATCCCGCCAGCCAAAAGGAAGGGCGTACAAGAACAAAAAGCAACGACCAATCGGGAAGAGGGGAAGGAATGAAAGATGGTTGGACGGGGGAAAAAAAAATAGGGGGGAGGGGGTCAGAAAATCCCAAGTTCAGTTCAATGAAAAAAAATGGTCAACAGCAAAAGACGGAGGGCGGGAGGGGGGGAGGACAGAAGTTCCATTCGCCTAAGGCAAAATAAGAAAAAAAAGAATAGGCAAATTGTGAAGAGGAAAATCTTCGAAGTAGAGAACGACTTGCTGGAAACTGGGGGAGGAGAAAAAAGAAAGGGGGAACCAGGGGGAAAGGTCGGGAAAGAAACAGTAAGGGTGGACAAGCACGTCAAGGAAAAAAAAGATAACCAAAGCAAGAGAGAGGGAGACCAGATGACCGTGCAAATGGGGGGGGGAGTCCTATATTGAAAAGGCAGACAGGGGGTCAAGCAACAGAGGGGGGCCAGGAAAAAGGGGGGGGAGAGAAAAATTCAAACACGAAAGGATAGGGGTCGGGGGGTGGGGGAAGGAAAGGGATCCGAAAAGAGGGCCCTTTGAGAAAAAAAGAGCAGGTAAAGGCAAACAGGGTGCGAAAGGTGACAGGGAATTCGAAGGAGGGAAAAAACCTTGGGGTAAAAGGAAGGGTGAGGGGGAGAAAAATAAAAAGGTTCGAAAACGCAGCCCAAGCGGGGGGAGAGGAGAAGAAAGAGACCACCAAAAACGAGAGGATGAGACGGTGTCAAATATGGACAAAAGAAAATTGAAAAAAGAATACAACAATTTGGTGGGGGGGGGTCAGAAGGGGGCAAAAAAGGAGGAGGCAAAACACACAAAACAAATGATGGATGGCCATGGGTCAAACCAGAAATAGGAAATCAGAAGGGAAGTAAGGCTGCAAGATAAATCCAGGGGGGGGGAAGGACTGCTGGGGGAAGAAAAGGCACAGCTTGAGGAAGGTCAACCCACGCAGAGGGGAAAAAGGACGAAAAAAAAACCCCATGAACGGGGGTCCACGAGTCAGGGGAGGGGGGGGGGAAGACAAAAGGAAAAGTGGGGGCCCTGCCCAGGGGAAGGGAAGGGATTGAGACTTTCACGGGGAGAAAAAAAGGGGGCAAGCAAGATAAGCGAAAAAAAACAACGTGGGTTTTTTAGGGAAGGGGAAGGGAGGCGGAAAGAAAAAAAACTGAAGGGGAAAAAAAAATGACGGGGTGTTTGCGGAAGGGGGGAAACAAGGGGAGGGAAAGGGGGGTCAACAATAAACTTCGAAGAAATGGGGGGGGAAAAGGAAGGGGGGCGCGTTAAAAAAATTAAAAAAAGGAAAGAGAGTCAAAACAACCTGGTTACTTGAAAGGGGGGGCAGCCGAGAAGGGTAACGGGGGGCGGACAATGCATGGGGAGGAAACAGGGGAAAGCAAGATTAGCATTTGAAAGGAAGAAAAGGGGGGGGGGGAGGAAGGGAATGGACCCCAAAAAATTAAAAAGGGAATTGTAGACTAAAAGGGGTGACCTGACAAAACCAAAGAAGACAGGGGGATAAAAGGGACCCTTCCAGGGGCGGGAGGACAAATTACAAAAGGGGTGGAGGAAGGGTGGTGGGCTTCAAGACTGGGAAAAGTCACATGTTTTCACCGAAAAACTCCCACAAAAAAAAGGAGCAAGGGGAGAAGCAACACCCAGTGATCAGGGAGTCAGTTGGGGGGGATCACAGAAAGTAAGTTGGTTGGTGGGAGCACGGCTCAGTCACGAGGACGAGGGACACTAGGTGGACTGTCTGAGAGGAACAGATAAAAGCTCCTTGCTGCGGTACTTGAGAGGTGGGGGGGGAGAAAAGAACAACAAAGCATCGGGAGGGAAAGGGGGGATTGAGATGTAAAAAAAAAAGTTGAGGAACTAATTCACATCAAGGTCTGGGAACCCAAGAAAACCAATTAATGGGGGAGAAGGGGGTCGTAAAAAATTTATCTAGGAAGGGGGAGGGAGAATGACAAGCCGAAGGTGGTGAAAATAATGGGGTGAAAAAGGAACAAGAAAATTCCGGAAAGAGTTTCCACTAGGGGAAAGGGGGCAAAGGAACACAGGTGTCACGGGACAAAGGAGATGGGAAAAAAAAAAAAGGGGGTTCAGGGGAACACAAAAAGGGACCGTCGGGCAGACGAAGGAGAAAGGAAGAGTTTTTGGGTGAGGGGGGGTGCAGGACAAAAAAAGAAACAAGAAGAAAGAAAGGTTGGGCAAGTGTTGGTGGGGGAGGGAAGGAGGGGGGAGGTCAGAAAAGAGGGGGACAAAAAAATCGAGGAGAAGACAAATCGCGAAAACGGTTGAGGAAAGGTAAAAAGGGGGGGAAGGGGGGGGAAAAAAAGATTCCAGAAAATGAGAGAGAAGAAAGAAAAAACGTAGGGGGCGGAAAAAGGAAATTAGGAATGGTGGTCCGGGAGAGGGTGTGGGGAAGGAAAAACAAAAGAGGCAAAGTGAGGGAAAAAAAAAATGTAAAGAAGAAAGGACCGAGGGTTGTAAGGTAATTTGATAAATGAATTGGGGGGGGGAGGGGGACTCACCCCATATCCAGGGAGGAAAAGGAAACAAGGAAATAGCTCGAAGTCAAAAAAAAAAAAACAAAGTATGGGGGAGGAGGAAAAATAGAGGAAGAAGGAGAGACTTTGGGCTACTGTGGAGAGAAAATTTAGGAGGGGGGGAAAGGCAAAAAAAATAGGGTATCACCCTGGAAAAAAACCTCGAGGGGGGAGAGGGAGAATACAGAGCGGGGGGGAAGACTGATAAAACAGAAGAAGGGGCAAATTCAGAAAAAAAGTAAAGTAACTAAGAGACTCTGTGGGAGGATATGAAGGGGCACGGGAAAGACGGGAAAAAAATGAAGTTGTACTCATAAAAGGGGTCGCGAGGTGACAGAGAACGGGACGAGGTGGGCAAATAAGTGTGGAAAAAAAAGAGGGAAAACAATGGTGCGAAGTGAAACTGGGCAGGAATAAGACAATAAAAACAAAAAAGAAGGGGGGGCTGTGAGAAAGTCGATGGGACTTCAGGAAAAAAGGGGGTTGGGGTACGAACAAGGGGGGGGGGGAAAAAAAGGGGAATAAAAGGGGCAATGTTCAAGGAAGAAGGAAATTAAAACGACGGGGAAAAAAGAGGAATGAACAGTGCCGTGTAAGTTGAAAAATAGAAAATGGAAGGTATGGTTGTGGGGAAGAAAAATCCAGAACCGATAGGCAAATAAGAAAAGAAAAATGTCTCATAATGGGGGGGGAGTGTCGAAGGAAATGGTGGAGAAGAAGAAAAAAAGTTGAAGTATCCAACAGAAAGCACGAAGGGGGGGAGACTTTGTGTTTATGTCGCACCAAAGCACCCATAAAAAGGGAAAGAGAATCAGAGTGGGAATAGGGTCTATCACTAAAAGAAGAGAGGTACTAAAGGGCTAAAGATGAACAGACCTCACTGAAGCTGGACTTCAAGGGGGAAGAGGATAAGTTGGTAGTGTTGTTTCGATGCAGGGAAAGGGGGCCAAGTGAGGGAAAGAAGGGCGGCAACGGCTTCAAAAGGTCAGTACTAATCCGGGCCAATGAAGAAACAGGGATGCCTTTTGTTGGAGGGGAACGGGGGGGGAAATCAATCGGGAAGGACGCGCCATTACGGTCACATTAATACGGGAAAATTCTCATAAAGGCTGCAAACCTTTTCCAAGGAAAAAAACATCACCAAAAAAAAAAAACAGGGGAAAAAAGCACGAAAGGAAAGAATTGAAAAGGGGGGAAGAAAAGGGGGGTAAGATAGTTTCGCTAGGGGTAAAAAAAAAAAAGAGTCAAAACACGTTACAGTCAAATGGAGAGAGGAGGGGTGAAAAAAAGCTTCATAAAAACGGGGGGGGGGAAAAACAAAAAAGGAAAAAGGAGGGTGGGTTGAAAAGAGGGTTGGGGAGTGCACCTTTCACAAACAAGGGACGTCCATAAAAGGAAAAAAAGAAACCAAAGGTCAGCTGATGCGGGGGGTTGAGGAGCAGGGGGGGGGGGGAATGCAGGAAGAAGTTGACATGACCAGGGGTTAATCCAGTCTGATGGACAGAAAAAAAAAAAGAAAAAAAAGAACACAAAAGGGGGGAGCGTGGTGGGGGGGGGGTCGAAAGGAGGGGGACAAAAAAGAGGAAAAGGGGCAGGAACAAGAGAAAAATATAGAAGAAGGACTACTCTTAAAAAAAAGGAATGTCTGGTTTCAGGGGTGGAGAAAAATGAATCCAAGAAAAAAGTAGCTACAATCAAGGAAAAAAAATAGTCAACACACCAACTTGTGGGGTAAGGAATTGACAGGGGGGGGGGGGGGAATTTACCTAAAATAAGGAAGGAAGGGAGGTGGTGTGGAAAAGAGTCGCAGCCTCAAAAAGCCGTGGGACCGTCGAAAGTTCATTAATACAGAAAAAAAAAACAGACCGGACCATTGTTGTCAGGAGAGAAATGTAAACCAGTGAAGGAAAAAAAGGATTTAAAGAAGGAGGGGGGAGAACACCAGAGATAGAATTGAAAACAAAAAAAAGGAAAAAAGGATCACGATGGGAAATTGGCAGGGGAAAGGATGGCCCAACTCGACGGAACATGGAAGAAATCTAGGAAGAGGTCCAGGAAATCTGTTTCAAGGAAGTCGCTTTCTGGGGGGGGGTGGGCAAAAGGAGAAAGGGCGTGGTTGGGGGGGGGGGGGGGGGTTGGAACCAAAAAGGGGGGGAGGGGAAACTGGAACCTGTCAAATCGTGTTCACACGAAAAAAAAACAAGTGAAGCGTCTACTTAAGGAAACGAGGTCAGGAACAGGGGGATTGGGGAGGAGGAAGGGAAGGATGATCACAGGGGGAAAAAAAGGGGGTCAGGGGCAAAAAAGGAGTGGGAATTTGAGGTGGGGGGGACCGAAGGGGCCCTTTTTTTGAAAAAGAACCCACAAGTGGAGCGGGGGGGCCCTCAAGAGGAAGCAGGGGGAAGTAACTAGTCGCTAAAGGATATGGGGGGGGGGGAGAGACGGACTGGGGGGGGAGAAAGAAAGAAAGACAACCCAGGGGGGAAAAAGGACAGGGCCATGACGCCGGATGAAGGACCAAAGTCTTGAAAAGGGGTGCCATTTCCCAAACAAAAAGAAAAAAAAAGGAACTCCTTAAGAATATGAGGAAAAAAGAAGGGGGTCAGGGAAAGGAACGAAAGGGGGGAAGGGGAGCGGAAAAGGAAATCAGGCAAAGAAGGGGCAAAGGGGGAAATAAGCCAAAAAGGGTGGCTAAAATAGTGGGAAATGGGAAAATCAGAGAGCCCGGGGTAAGGAGAAAAAAAAAAAAAGTTGAAAAAAACAAAAAGAAGAAAGGGGACCAACTGGAGCGTAGGAAAAGGGGTCGCTAGACCTTGGGGTCAGAAAGGCTCTTGTGACGCTTTGGGAAAAAGAAAATCCGGTCACAAAGGAGGTCAGAAGAAAACAAAAGACCAGTAAGGATGGGGAAACTAGAAGGGACGAATGGGAAAAGGGGAAGAAGGCCCACGCGCAAGGAGGAGAAGGTACGAAGACGGGGGGTCGAAGCCATAAGAAGAGGTTCAAAGGGGAAAAATGAAAGGGACAAGAACCGTCAACTGGGGAGAAGGAAGGGGGGGAAAAGGGGCAACGGGCACGAGAGGAGGCCAAGCCATAGGGTGTTCGGGGGTGAGGGGAAGGTGTTCTGAAAGGGAGGCGGGAAGCAAGGTTGTGAAGGATTTCGGGGTGCCATCCAAAAAAAAAGAGAAAAAAAAAACAAAACATGGGGGGAAAGAGGGAGAAAAAAAGGAAAAGACCAAGGAAAGAAAAAATTTGACGGAAACATCAAAAAGACAAACTTCCAAGAACTACAAAAACAAAAGGGGCAAAGCTTAAATCTAAATTGGAGGGGGAAGGAAAGTTGAAAAGAAAGAGAAATTGGCCAGAAAGAAAAAAAGCTGTTCCCCAGAGAAACTTAAGGAAAGGAAAAAAAGAGGATAGTGGCTCCACTCAAGGGAAACAACAGAGGAACGTAAAGACGCGGAGGCGTTTTGGTTGGGGGGAAAGTCTCAAAAAAGAGACCAGGAGAAGGATATTAAAGGAAATACGGATGGGGTTTTGGACAGGGAGGAGTAATCCCAATGGGAAAAAACAAGGATTGCTTAAAACGGAACAAAAAGGAAAAACCCCAAGGGAGAAAGGGGAGAGAAAGGAAGGCAATCTTCAGGGGGGGGGTGCCACTTGGGGGTGCAAGACAGAAAAAAAAAAAAAAAAAAAAAATCGGGGAACAAATTGGGGACCCCTATGTTAACAAAAAAAGAAGGGGGGGGGGGGGGAAGGAGTGACCCCACGACTTCATGTAATTCGACCGGATTGTCCAAAAGAAAAAGAAAAAAAGGAAGGAAAGGGGAGGGGAGTACAGAAAAGAGGTCAGACCCAAGAGACCAAGAGTATGAAGAAAAGGGAAAGGGGAGAAAGTGGGTCATGAAAAAACCATCATGGGAAAATCAGCAGGGGGAAGGAAAGGGCCGGCGTGGGACGTGGGGAGAGTCACCGGGGAAAAATAAAAGGGGCAGAAAGGAAAGGGTCGAAAACACGATCAAAATCAAGAGAAAGGAGGGAGAGGCACTTTTGACGGAGGCAAAGGGGGGAGGAATCGTGGGAGGGGAGAAAAAAAACCATGCGCAGAGCACGTTCAAATAAACGGAGGGCGGGTGGTTCTCCAATGGGGGGAAAAGGAACTCCGAAAAAGAAAAAAGAAAACTAACAGCAATGGAATCGCAGAGGGCAAAAGGAGAAAGATGAATTAAGTAGGGAGACCACAAGAAAGGGAACCTGAAAAAAAAAATCACAACAAGGGAAAAACCAACGGAAAAGCAAAGAAACCAAGGTCAATAAAATAAACAAGTCAAAAAGGAAGAAGATAGGAATACCGGAAAAAAAAAAGGGGAAAGTTGGAAGAAGAAGGAGGGCATGGGAAAGCAAGAAAGGGGGGGCAGGAAAGCTGAGGAAACTGAAAAAGGGAGTGGGGCAGGGAGATGAAAGAAGCGGGCTGGAAGCACCGAATGGATGAGAAGTCCCTTACCAAAGTGTGAGGGGGAGGGGGGGTAAGGGGGGGGGATCGAAAAAGAGGGGAGAAAAACACCGGGGTTGAAGTCGGTTCATTATCAAAAAGGGAGGGAAAAAAGGTCCCCCAAGGACGGGGGGCCTAGAAGAAAAAATAAACCACTAAAGAAGGGAGAGGTACAGGTCCCATAATTAGAAAAAAAGAAAAAGGTGGGTGAAAGGGGTGGTTTTCCAGAAATACATGGGTCCAGACTATAACAAAGAGATGGGGAAAAAGTTTGGGGGGCACAACAGCAAAAAGGAACAAAAGGAAGAAACACCAGGTAGACAGACGGCGGAAATCGCCATGGTAAGGAGGGGGGAAGAAAGGAACGACTGGGAGGCACAGCCCCAAGCTGGCGGGGAAAGAAAAACAGCGGTGGTAACCCTCACAAGTAAAAGGAAGGGGTTGCGGAAAAGGGGGGGGGGGATGCAACAGGTAAAAAAATGGAATTTGATGAAGCAAAAGAACATAAAGAAGAATAACGGGAAAAAATGGGTGGTGATGGGTCAGGGATGAAGGGCTAAAACCTGAATCAAAAAAATAATGAGGTGTAAAAAACACTATTGGGACGGGGGACCATTAAACAAAACAAAGGGACCTTGTTTGGGAAGGTGTCCAAAAAACGAGACAAAATGTGGGAAAGTGCCACGGGGGGGGCATAGGGGTGGAAAAAAGAGAAAATATGACCCTATAGGGAAAAAAAAACCCAGTGGGGTAAAGTGGAAAATAAATGATTCTCCTCGAAAAAAGGTGAAAAAAAAAATGGGACGGTCCAATGCTTTGTGGGGGGGGGAAGGCCCTTTGCGCAATGATGGAAATTCTGAACAAAAAAAAGAATTACTAAGAAACAGGAAAAGGAAGGGAGGAGGGGCCTGGACCAAAAGGGGGCGACAAAAAAACAAATCAATAAAAGGAGGGAATTTCCAAAAGGGACTTGCTGGGAAAGTAAATTGAACCTCAGGTGATCTGGGGCACATACCAGACTGTCAATAGGGTACAAATTTCCTCAACCACGCGGGGGCAAAAAAAAAAACAAAGCAAATTTCGTCTCATGCTCCCATCAAAAAAAAGAAAAAAACATTCAAAAAGTCCTGTTGTCTCGGAAATTCGCAGATAGGGCCCTAAGCAAAACCAAAAAACTGAGGGGTTCTACGTAGAAAAGATCTCGGAGAAAGGGAAAGTAAAGTAAAAGGGGAAGCGGAAGCCTTTCTTGTCAGGGGAACAAGCCAAAACGAGGCACCAAGCGGCACATGGTGCGGGGATGAACACCTTGTGGGAGTTACTATAAAAAAAAGGGGAAAAGGAAAAAAAAACCTAAACCAAATGAGGGAGGAAAGTGTTTGGGGTGAAAAGGATTGGAAGCCAGAGGGGACAATTGGGCGGGGGAGACCCAAGAAGCAGGAACTTTTTTGAAAGGGGTCAAAAACAAAAAAGGTGGGACTGCCAAGATTGTCAAGTCCTTCCGACAGTAAGAGCAAGTGGATTGAATTGGGAAAAAGGGGTTCTTAAAACACCAAAGGGTGACAGTTGGACGTCAAAAAGCGGAACAGAAAGAAGGGACCTCGGGTTGGTTAGTGGATTAGAAAAGACAACTACGGAAAAAAATGTTTTTTTTGGGAATGTGGTCAGCACGGGGGGGAACGGGGAAGAAGAAAGTGGGACAAAACTTATTGAGAGAAGAAGAAGAAAAGTAATTTAAGTACCGAGGGGGTTTTCAAAAAAAATAGGAAGTGCTAAGAGACCAGACAAATGCTCTGAAAGGGAGTAAAACTCGAAGTTTCAACGGAGGTGAGATACTGAACCAAAGGGAATTTGGGAAAAAGAGGGGTTTATACTAATGAACCAGTGGGAAGGGGAAAAAGGGAATAAAAAGGGAAAAAGGGTTGTGCGGGACTAAACAGAGCCAAAAGAGAAAGACAAGTCCCGCAAAAAAGATATCGAACTGAAAAAAGAAAAAAGGAGGAAATAGGGAAAAAAAAAAGAAAGAAGAAAAAGAAAGAAAGAGGGGAATGGGTCTAGAAAAAAAGGGAAGATGGTTTGGGGGAGCTGCAAAATCGGGGGCACCAGGGGGTAAAGAACAATCGCCGTCAGTTGGAGAGAAAAAGGCAAAGGAATGGGGGGGGGTCACCAGGGAGAAAACCAAGGAGGCAAATGAAAGGGGGGGGTCCAGGGGGGGGCGCCGCGAGTGAAGGAGGCGATCAGCACGGGAAATCTGGAAAGGCCACGGTGTACGACCAGCAAGGGGAAGAAAAAATTGGAAGGGAGAGGCCAAGGAGAGTTTTGCAACGGATGGACGAAAACGCAGGACGAAAAAACAGTGGGGGACGAGTAACGGGGGGGGAAGGTAGACAGGAAAAAAAGAAAAAAAAAAACGCGGGGTAACGAAAAGGGACGGATGGGCAGAAAAAAAAAAAGGGAAAAAAAAGGTGGGTGTACGAAAACCGGGGTTTGAAAGGTACGAACCTGAAGTGCAGGAGACCGGAAAAGGAAAAAAGAAAAAAAAAGGAGGAAGACTTGTCGGGGAAGGGAAAAAAAAATATAAAAAAAGTGAAAACGGCTGAGGGGGGGGGGAGTCAACAGCCCAAGGCCGAGCACAAAAAAAAAAAAAAGGAAAAGAAAGACCAAAAAAAGTGAGACAAGAAGGGGGGGGGTGAGGGGGGGGTTTCAAAGACCTTAGGGGGGAAGAGACGCAGGTGAAAGACCGAAAAACAAAGGAACGTGGGGAGTAGAGGGGGGGGGGATGTGTAGGAAAAAGACCCAGGCAACCTTCAAGAAGAATGGAAAGAAGTAGGGGCCGAGCTCCGAAAAGCAGCTCTGTGAAGAAGGAACTGAAGGGAAAGAAAAAGAGAAGAGAGACAAAAGGAGAGCTAAGTGGAGTTGTTACTATTGCTGGAAAAATTGTGACTTTCACCAGGGGAAAGAGAGGAAAAAATCTCAACGGATTTTTGACAAAAGGGGGGGGGGGGGGGGGGGGGGGGGGGGGGGGGGGGGGGGGTTTTCGTCATCAGCCAACTTGCAATAAACGCAACGGAAGGGGAAAAGGGGGTGTTAGGGACCAGGGTTAAAGACAAATGGAATTGGCAGCGCCGGAGTCCAAAAATTACACTACGGAAATTCTGAAAAAATATGAACAAGAAAAAAGAAAAAACACAAAATTTGGTCAAACGAAAAGTGAGGAAGGGGAAAAAAAGAAAAAAAAAAGGTGTTGAAGATATGGTCTAATCGGGTGGAAAAAAAACCGCGCCACAAAAGAAGAACATCAATCCGGCATGGGGGGGGGCAAAGAGAAACAACCGGGTGGGGGAAAAAGGGGACAAGCACTTTGGGGGTTTACAAATATTGGGGGGGAAAATGCCGGTCCTAAAAAGGGAAAATCCAAGGGAAAGTAAACAAAGGTCGAGGGGGGGAGGGGGGGGGTCAGGGGACCGGGGGTGGGAAATCAGTAAAGAACTTCAAAAAGTCAGGTGGGGGAAAAAAATTCGGGCTGGAAAAAAACGACCGAACGGCCAAACGACCTTTTTGGGAAAAGCTGGGGGGGGCAGGGGAATGATGGACCAGAAAAACTAAAAGATAGCAATCCCGGTACGACGCTTAGGGAAAACTGAGGGGACTTTTGGGGCAAGGACACAGGGAAGCGGGGGAGAACCATCAGGACCCTCGGAAACAAAAACCACTTGGGGTTTTGTGCCGAAAAGAAGGGGGGGGGAAAGGAAAAGGTAGAAAGCAAATGAAAAAAAAAAAGGAGGGGGAGGAGGAAGGAATCGCCAGCAAACGCCGGGAAACGCGGCGACCTTTCTGAAGAAAAAAAGAATAGAAAAAAGGGGGGCCGGTCGGGAAAGGGAAAACGGGAGAACCGGGAAGGGGACGAGAATCTGGATAAGCCAAAAAAAAAGGGATAGCATTTGGAAAAACTGACAAGACGAAAGTGGAATGGGAAAGGAGAAAGTAGGGTCAAAAAAAGAAGCGTCGACAAAGGCGAAATAGAGGGAGCATGTTCCCGGAAGCGGGCCAAGACTATCTCTGGGGGGGGAGGTTTGGAAAAATGGTTGGTTTCTTGGGAAAAAGGAAAAAGGGGGGAGGTGCGGGCACAGTAGAAGGTCAGACGGGGGGAAAACACTTGACAGTGTCCATCAAGGCTACTTCGACGGAAAGAAAAGTACAGTGCTGTGTCGAAGGAAATCAGGAGCCTCCTGGGGGGGGAAAACAGGGGGGGGAGGGGGACCGCACCAGAGGGAAGGAAGTTGGAAGTTCTTGAGGCAGCATGGAAGGGGGTTTCGCCCCAAAAAAGATTGGGAGAAAGGAAAAAAAATAAAGAAAGGGGGATCCTCCTGACCTATCAGAGGGGGGGGGCGGGGTGCGAAAGCGGGAGGAGGGAGGATAAAAAAAGGCCCGGACAAAAAAACCCTGCAAAAGACGAAAAAGTCGAAGGGATTAGGCCAATAAAGGATTTTCAAGAAAAAAGAAAATGACAAAAGGATTGCCTTCAGATAATTGGAGGGGGGGAGGACTGAACGAATGGAGGAGAAACCAGAAAAAAGTAGGGGCTTCGTCAAGTACAACAAGGTCAAGACGGAGTGGGGCCAAGCATCAAATCTTTGGAGAAAATAGGGGGGAAGGGACACAAAACTATAGAAAAAGGGTAAGTAACCGGAAAAAAGGGGGAACAATAAAAAAACGAGCAACTAGCAGGAAATTGGTAGGGAAAAAAGAACTGGGGCACTACGACGACTGTGGAAGACGTTTGAGAAATTCCGGGAAAAAAGGGAGGAAGCAGAAAAAAAAGCCTATGTCGGGGAAGGGAAGAAGGTGGGGCTGGAAAAACGGGACAAACGCTACAAAGCAGCTCAGTGGACTAAAATGAGGTTGGAGAAGCTCAGAACGATGTCGTACCTCAGGACAGAAAAAAGGTTTACAGACTGGGGGGGTCTTGGGGACGGTGCACAGGGAGAAGGGGGGACTGGAACTGGACGGCCCAAAAAATCCAATCTAGGTGGCAAAGAGGGGCCCATAGGGTTGTAAAAGGGGTTTATTACTTTTCACACAACCACAGGCGCAGCAAGGTGGGTGGGGGTAAAGGAGGGGAGTTTGGGAAAAAAAATAG
>Ga0179593_1424023_pt1 | contig 16046 bp, 17 predicted proteins | sample CZODoug2_1_08_16_FD_185931 | JGI IMG/M metagenome (GOLD analysis project Ga0179593, IMG submission 185931) | Vadose zone soil fungal communities from Angelo Coast Range Reserve, California, USA - CZODoug2_1_08_16fungal (PacBio error correction) | ecosystem: Environmental > Terrestrial > Soil >...
CAACGGCGGACGGGGAAGTCCGTAACGAGAAAAAAACAAGAAAAGCAGATGTGCAGTGCAGAGCCCCCCAAGCGAACCAAGACTTTAAAACCCTTTAAAAAAAAAATTCATACACACGCAAGATATCAGGACGTGGTAGGAATACGGACCACGGAAGAAGAAAACGTCGCCTTCCGAATGATGGAGGAAAAAGGGAGGATGTCGACTAGCGAGCAGTCACCGTCGTCGAGGAGGGAATCACGAGTGCAAGGCCTTAGACCGAACCGTCGAAAAAAAGAATTTCAAGCCTATCCTGACAGCAGGAAAATGCGGCAAAGGAAAAGAAGGGGAGGTCTTGTCTTGGTGGTGGGAAAAAAGCGTTGATACAGATAATGGAAGGGAAACGGGGTCGTTCCTGTTACCATAAGAATAGGGGGAAAAAAAAGCCAAATAGGTTCAGGCATTCCTGATCGAATCGGGGCTGAGAGTCCGTGAAAAACCTACTACCAGACGACAAAGAAAAAGACCTCGTACTTAGGACGCGGTAAAAGACTGAATGGGTCCGGGGCAATAGAGGGGAGATCAAAAGGAAAAGGAAAGAAAAGGAATGACCTCTTCCACACGAAAAGAGAACTGGGTAGGAAAAAACCGAATGTAGAGCATCGTGGCAAAAGAGAGAGAGGATCGATTAAATTCACGGTTAAGCAGGGGAGGAAGATCTCGCACTTGTTTCGGGGGGAACGTCCAGGAAAACTTATAGAACGGGGAGGCGACGTCTTGGGCTTACGGATCTCCAACGTAAAAACTACCACCGGGGGGAAAAATCAAATCATTTCACGCGAAGCGAAAAAGAAACCGGCAGAGAAGATACCCCGGGGAGGAAGGGGAGGAGTTGCCAACTTGACGCAGCAACGCTGAAAGAAGTCACAGTAACAGTAGATCACACGGGGTGAAACCTGAAGAAAGCGTCTGCAGGGGTGGAAGCCGCGCTTGCTCAGGGGGTGATAACAAATAGTCAAAAAAAGAGGGGGCAGGGGAAATCGAACTCATGCTCGCAGAGATTCGAAACTTCGATATTAAAGTCGAGAAAACAACTCGCAAGGAGAGGAGAGAAATTGAGGAAGTCCTTGTGCCAAGGGAGGAAAAGGCGAAGATCCGCAGAGAGGGCGCATCCCCAAAAAGGAAGGGCGGGCGAAAGAATTTACTACAACAGTAAAAAACCGATGCAAGGACATCGAGGTCAGGGGAAGGGATTGCCACCCCTGCAAAGTAACGAAAAGGAGGGATGTGCAAAAAAAGGGGGAGGAATCGAGAAGGACGAAGTAGAGGTTCATCGAAAGTAAGGCGCTTTAGAGAATTTGAAACCTCCCTTGCAATTAAGGAACAGAGTCACAAGGGGGGGTAACTTCACCGGGAGGGCAGACGACTTGCTGGGGAGACGTGGGACAAATCATTAAGCGGCGATCGAGTCCGGAAATCAGGCGCCGATCGTGAGATATACCTGGGTTGGAGGACAAGTCTTGGGGAGGGCGGAAAAAAAGAAAGATTCAGGAGGGGAGGAGATTAGAATGTTCTCAAAGGGGGGGAAGATCAGCTCAACGGAGAGGAAGAGAAAGTTTCCTTAAAGAAGGGAAGCGAACTATATGAAGGGAAAGAGCGGACGGCAAGACTGGCGGCATCGACAAAACAAGGCTCTCAGGGAGAGAGAGACGGAATGTTCCCGGCGAAAAAACATCGCGGGAGGAAGGTGAATCGGACGTTCAACACGAAAGTACGGCATGATCACAAAATAAAAAAGGTTTGGGGGTAGGAGAGGGCCGAAAAGAAGGTTCCGATCCCAGTATAGGTTCAGGCTTGTGTAAGACTAAACTGAACCCGAAAAGCAGCTACAACGGAGCCGTGGGTCATGGCCGGAAGCGGCAGGGAAGAGGGTTGATGGGGGAAGGAAGGACTAAATCGAGACCCCGAAAGTCAAGCAAGGCTTGACGTTGGGGCAGAAGTCAATAGGGGAGCACAGACGGGATACGTTTTCTGGCGGGGGATACGGATATGCGGGAGCCTGGACCCGGCAGCCCGAAGGATGAAACTTCTTATCGAAGGCAGGGGATTGGGAGACGAGGGAGGTGCGTCACGACGAAGGACAGCGGGAGAGAGACCGACGTATATCTTAGAGCGGACTTGAATATCTACCATGGAGAGGGAGGAAAAGAAGAGTCGAGAAGCGGAGACAAAGAAAAAAAAGGGGAAGAGATTCAAAAGGTCAGGCGTTAAGAGGCCTTCAAAATGTGACCGGAAGACGACATGCTAGTGGTCCGCATGAAAAGGGGTTCAGCGACGTTCGGCTTTATCTCAAATGGGAGGGGGGAAATTGATGGAGAGGGACCACATCGGTGGACGGAAACTTGAGAGGAAAGAAAGAACTGCAACGGTAACAGGAGGAAAGTCCGAGCGTGAGACGTCAGATAGAAGGCGGAGGATGAAATGCTGACGAATCATCGAAAAAGGGATTATATTAGATGGCGCGCACAGGAGAGAGATCGGGATCAATGAAAAAAGGGTCAGGAAAAAAGGTAGTCAGGAAGGAGGGGAAGGAACTTAAGGATCATATGTCTTTACTATTTAAAAAGAGACGAGGTACGGGCCAGGAACGGATGGAACAAGTAAAAAAGAAGAAGATTGGAAGAATGGAAAACATGTTGAAAGAAAGAGAGATGGGCGTGGAAAGAACCTGAGGGGAAGATCGACGAAGTGGGAAAAAACCTAATAAGACGGAAAGCAAAAACAAGAAACGGGGTCTCCGCGCTGGTGGGAGCTTTCGGGGTACCTGACGGGCTGCAGTCCAGGGGAGAGACGTCAAGATAGGGAAGAGTGAAAAGGGTAACTTAGAAGAAGATTCAGAAGGGAAGGGGGAATATAAACGAGACACGAGGACGCACAAAAAAGCGCCCGTGTGAAAAAAGGAAACTGAAAAGCCACGATATCTTGCGCGTGTGGGGGGAACAGAAGAGAGAAATGGGTTTAACGCAATCCAAAGGGGAAGGGGAGAAACGGTTGCAAGTTGAACAGGAAAAGGGGGAGGGTCGACAAAAAAGAGAGAGGGGGGGGTCAGCCAGATGTTATAGTGATTACTGCACACTGAAGACAAGAAAAAAAAGTAACCGTTGTCAATGCCAGGTGCGCAAAAGACGAGGGCTGGGGGGACCGGGAAAGGGAAGAGAACGCGAGGAAATAACGAGGAGTGAGGGACTTTCCACCGGAAAGCGATAGGTCAAAAAAAGTGGGTCAATGAAAGCATCGAGGGAGGGTAGCGTAACGTGATAAGAGAAAAGGAATCAATGGAAAAGCACAGAATGGAAGACGTCACTCAACGTGCATTTGAGAAAAAGAGAACGAACGTTCGAGATCCAAGACGATACCTATGTAGTGGGTTTAATTCCAAAAACGAAAAACAGGGAAGCAGATCAGCGGCAAGGAACGACGGGACGACGAGGGCTGAGAGGAAGGAAACACTCTCGAAATTTTAGCACAAAAGGAAAAGAGCATTTTGTGACGCAAAACAAAAAAAGGAAAGGAACGCAACCAAGCGGCACCGTCTTTTTGGAGTAAACGTTCAGCGATAACTCTAAGAGGAAGCCCCTTCAACAGCGGCCGGCGGAAGGAAGGAGGGGGGGAAGTCTGGGAAGTCGTTTGGGGGGAATTTTCCAGCCCACCCGAGAGAGGGACAGTCACATGAAGCGCCGTCCAGGAAAAAACACGTCAGTTCTGAAAGGAGTTGGGGACGATGGAAGTCCCGGGAAGGGAAAGACGGGGAAAAAGTTGTCCAGAAGGAAGGGAATTTCAAGCCGCGCAAGAAGCGAAACGAAAAATAGAGCAAAAAGAAGCTATCGGCCGGAAGAAAATAAAGAAATTTTCTGAGCAACGAAGAAGAAGGGAAGCCTCACCGCCTTTGTACGCTTTGCAATGAGAAATCAGGGAAGCGTAAACGGTGAAGAAAGTAGAGAGGGAATTTGTCGCCACGTTCTCGAAGCTTAAAAAGCTTCTGGGAGGAAACGACACCGCCGTGGACTTGGCGGGGAGGGGGAACACCCTCAACAAGGGGGAGAAAAGCCTCTTTCGTGACAGTACTATGCAGAAGGGAATACCATCACCCCGCAGGGAGGGAGGTTACCGTCCATGAAATCATCGCAGGAGGAAGGAGACCTTCTGCACGTGGTGTCGTAACCGAAGGGATTTAGTACAATCGCAGACTAAACTTCAAAGGAATCAGTGAAAAGGGTAGTAAACCTTGGGGAACGAGCTGAAAAAAGGTCGCATAGACAAAGGGGACAAAGGGAAGGTGCATGAGGGGAAAGGGAGTCCACAGGCTTCATACCGAGGGTGAGTCCCTCTTGGGGGGGGCACGCGGGAAAGGCATGGGGTTCACTTCGGGGGTAGAAGGACCAATGTGGGAGAGAACCGGGGGGGCATAGGAAGAGTCTTCACAAAAAGAAGAGGGGAGAGTCAATTCAAGGAAGCTCCATTGACGTGGCTTGGACTCAGAAACGGGGCCATACAAGAGAAAAAAAAGGGGGGAACAACTCTCGCGTCCACATAAGATGGGAGGCCGAAACTTAATGTGTTCCGGAAAACCCTATGTAAGGATCCAAGGTAACGGCAGAATATCCTCTCCAACACAATCTTAGTGAATGTCTCCAGAGAAAGGGGAAGGGTCGCCTCGCTGACTGAGAATCATGATCGTCAACGCAAAAGGACAGGGGGGGTCGCGATGTCTCGAAAGGGAGGTAGGGGACTGTTGAACTCGACTTACGATTGGGGGGAAAACGTATGCGCGAGAGCTGGACAATCTCAGACTTGCAAAACACGTGAAGAAAAAAGCGTCTGCTTCCGGTGCACCGTCAGGGGCGAAAGACGGACCAACTCGCGCGCAGATACACCGCAGGGAAGGGATTGCCGTTAAGAAGGTAAAGAAGCAACGGGCAGAAAACGGGGTAACACGAACGGAAAAAAGATCTGAACAGGGGAGACCAGTAGCAAAAGGGGAGGTTGGAAAGCGCAATATTAATGGAGGGCCCTAGAAGGGAAGATCTCAAAGCAGAGGGAGAATGGATACTCCCCAAAAAAAAAAAAGGATAGACTACTACCCGCCGGGAATTCATAGCCACACCTCGGAAAAGAAAGAGAGGGAGAATTCCTGGCCAAAAGGGAAAAGCACCGGGGGAGGCGGACTTCAGGGAAGTATCCGCCACAAGGAAGGGGACTCGGAGAACAGGATGACTCTGGGGAAACACGTCCTTCGCTGGAGTTCAGAGAAAGGACATCGATGAATAAGGATGGGAAAAAAAACTACCTGAACAGCGGGGGACGAATGCAAAAAAACGGAAAGGAATCAGCAGGACGAGGAAGCGGGTGCAAGATTTAGACCTTCACGAAAGGAGGTCCAGCGCTTGAAGAGTTGCACTTTCAAAAGCCACAACCAGTGGGGGTGGGACGGCACATTTTGGATAAAAGATGAAACGGAGAAAATCAAAGAAAAGGCGAGACGAGGGTTTTAGAGGACGGAAAAAGAGGACTAGTATCGTAGAATACCTAAGGGGTGGGGCTAGATGAAAAGCGAGTGAGGGAAAGACAACTTGAACAGAACTCTTGCCACCCGATTCGAATGTAGGGAAGGGAAGTATCGAGACAACAAAACACGGAGAGGAGATAGAGTTAACTTGTCACCCAAGCCGTTACTAGATTAAAAATAAGAGCTGACGACCTAAGACATGAAAAATACACAACCAAAGAGATCGGACGACGACCTGGGGTACTCCGACAAAGAAACGCTCGGAAGAAGGCTGAGGCGGAATGACCGGCGAACAGAAGATAGTCTACTAACAGAAAAAAGGTTTGTTGGCGTCCAGGAAGTTCGACAAGGAAGGGGAGTTCAGGGAAAAGGGGGGAGAAAGGAGCTTAATGCTTAAAGGGGGAACTTCATAAAAAAGCAGGGAAGCGCCCGTGGTTGCATGCAAAACAAAGGACTCTTGGGCTGATAGGTGGGTTTTATGACCAAGCCTAAGCAAAGAGAAAGCTCCTCAGGGGGGAGAGCTGTGAAGTTGGACAGTCAGGCGAAAAAAGGGGGAGGGGGAGGAGGATCGCACTTAGACCGCAGGAGTAGGGCTACCGACGGCTCCGGGGTAGGCCAAAGGACTTCCCGAGAGAGAAAAAAGGGCTTCCTCGAAGGGGACTAAAGGCGAAGTCTAGAGCCGGGGGGAGGATCGTAAAGAGTCACTCCAAGCTAGACCAAGGGGAAAAGAGGTAATTGTCCTCATAATAGGACCGAGACAGATATCACTAACGGTTGCAGCAGGAGGAAGAGGGATGTTTCACGCGTAAGAAGAAAGACGGGGAAACTTAAGCTAGGGAAGGGCGGGTGATGGAGGAAAGGTTGCCCAAAAAAATTGCGCCGGACCAAAGGGTAATGCTAGGAAGGGAGGAGGGAGAGCGCCGTAGGAAGAAAGAAGTTGAACCGATGCGTACGTTCCACCTAGGGGGGGGCGGAAACGTCTGAAACACGAAACTAGGGAACGGGGAAATTCGTCAGTCTGACGTCCAGAAAAAAGGGGGGAGATCATAAGGAAAGGAACACTTACTGGCGGGAAGATCAGAGATGACCGCGATCTGTGACGCGGGAACAAAGAGCTATCACAGCATTCGTCAGAAAGGAGCCAGAGGGGGAAGAGGGAAGGGGTTGACTGACGAAAAAATTGGTTGTGCCGAAAAGGGGTCCAGAACTAGTAGGCGTGGACACTGGACTAAGGACAGTCAAAAAATGGGCACGTCCTTGAAGTCAAGGGAAATTCAAAAGTCAAAAAAACGAAAGGAAGAAGGAGCCACAAGAGACAGGGGAATGCCGAGAACAATTGAAGGACTATCATATCAGTTCGCATCACACTGATGGGCAGTAAGGGGACGAATACGGTACAAAAAAAGCCGGAAACCACAAACCAAACAAATCGGTAGGACCGCGCGGCGGAGTTTCCAGAAGGAAAAAAGGAGACACCCAAACGGCTGTCATTGGGCTGAAGAGAGACTGGGTGCGCAAAAATCAAGCTTGCCAAAAAAGAGCATATCTAAGACTTTTGAAGCGAGAGTACGAAATCCCGAGGAAGCACAGCAACGGCGGAATGCGAAACCGTGGGGGAAGGACGAGGTCTTGGACGGTCCCTGACTCCTATATCTTAGGAAAACCTTCATTAGGGAAAGGGGGACGAAGAATCCAGAGGGGGGTTAGGGGGGGGTGAAATCAAAACTGAGGTGGGGGGGGAAAGGTTACTAGGGAAATTCTCTAAGTTGAGAACACTGAATTGAATGCGAGACAGGTAATCCAGAAATCCTAGTGATGGGAAAGAGGAAAAGTGCAGGGTATAACTAAAAGTCTTTGCGCTTTCCCACCGATCGGGGAAGAGCGTAGTCGGACCAGAAAACTACGCGTGTCTTACCAGTCGAAGGGTCGGGAGCGTCTTAAGAGACGGCTTGAAAGGGAAAGGGGAAATCAAGTGGACCAAGCAATCACTGGGGTAACTAAAAGCGAACGCAAAAAAGAAAAAAAAAAAAAGCGGGGAAACATGGACGCCCGAGGTACCTGAGGGGGAAAAGGAATTTCAAACAAAACAAAAAGGGAAAAACGAAAGCATAAGCCTTCCGAGTTCCGTCCGAAAGAGAAAAGGAAGCCTATCGATGGACGGTTTAGGCCAAAAAAAAGACCGCGAACTTGTGGAGGAAAACGTCTATAGCTCTCAACGGAAATGATGGGAAGATATACAAAACAATTGTAAAAAAAGGGGGGGGGACTAACGTTCAATCGAAGAAAGGGGGTTGGACAAAACCCTAAAGAAAATCTTCCCGGCGGCCAGGGGGAAAACTGACGTCCTGCACGTCTTGGGTGTGGGAAGTCACACTAATCATCTGGAAAATCACCGGGAAGGAAAAGGTCAAGAAGTCTTCGTTCGGGGGGAAAGAGTTTGAATAGACGGTTCGGGGAGAAGGAGACCTGGATGAAGGAGAGGGAAAGAACATGTCAATCTACAGAGAACCACCAATATCTGTTCGGTCGACAAAAAAAGCCACTTGAACTAAGCCGGCCGGGGGGATGAACGAGGGTAAAGCGAAGCAAATTCGTGGATACGAACAAGTGCTAGCATGGACAGTTTCCCCTCGGCATTTGACGCAGGGAGGTCGGTCGAAACAGGGAAACTGCTCACGAGAGTGAAAAATTCATTGTCTCAAAAACGGAGCGAACAACGGGAAAAGAGAAGATGAACAGAGGGATGGCTTGGACCGTGCACCCTGCACCCGGTAGAAAGAGTGTATTTCGTTCTGTACTCCTGCAAACCGGTCAAAAAAAAAAGAAAAATGCTAGGGAAAAAAGGAAAAATCGGACCGAAAATAGCGCCGAGACCGTGGGGCAAACGTCGGGCTTGCCGCCGTAGGTGCGGAACGCGCGGATCGACTCGCGGGGCTCTTCAAAAGTCGTCGCCGCAGCTTGCCTTAAAAGTAAAGAACGATCTTGAAAGTCAAGGTCGATCAAAGACATTTACATGGAAGGAAGGTCTTCGAAATCCAAAGCATAGGCAGAAAGGACCTTGGGAGGGGGGGTGGGCAGGAGCTTGAGAAGGTACCGGGAAAGGCTAGTAGTCCTGAAAGCATGGGAATGGCATCTGATAGGAGGAAGAGATGGTCTCGGCGAACTTATCATTTCGTGGCTGATGCAGTCTCGTCCTGGAAGGGAATAAGGTCAAAAAAAACCCGGAGAGAAAGAAAGGAAAAAAACCTAGGTGATGGAGTAAGGAAACTTAGGAAGGCAAAAGTGAACAAACGTGGCAGAAAATTACCTCACTTCCACAGGAGAGAAGCTTTTCACCAAATGGGAAGAAAGACAAATTGGGAAAGGCCGTAAAAAACGGGGGCGCAGCTTCATCTTAGGACGCCCAACGCCAGTAAGGAACGATTGATTGAAATAGGGGGAATTGAAAACGGAAGCTCTTACTTCTGCGGTTACAAGGATCGCTTCGTGGGTGGAGGAAACTCGCCAGCGTGCCGTAAAACCGATGTTGTCATACCAACTGCGTTCAAGAACACACCGGAAACTGGGGGCGATCAAAAAACAGAACCGAGCAAAAGGAGGGCCGTCTGCGTCATTAACAAGGCGGCACCAAAAGGAAAAGGCAACACAGGAAAGGAGAGAACAAAACTGAACGCGGATACCAGCGCCCAAAGAGGAGGTCCCCGCGCTACGAACCCTCTACTCAGAAAAAAAGAGTAGAAATCTCTGTCTGAAGAAAGATACCAGCTCAGGGATGACAGACCTCGAAGCGGAGCGATAGGGGCAAGTCGCGAAAAATGCAGGAAAAAGTTCCGCAAGGATCAAAAAGATAAGGAGGGCCGGCCCTTCGAAAAAAAAAAGGGGGTAAAAATCCGCCTCTTCAGAAAAGAGGGAGCCCAGAAAACATTACGTGCGCATGCGGCGAAATTAAAGAGACACGTGACAAAGGCGCTATTTCGAAAAGAGTGGCCGAAGTTTGGTCTCCTGAGAGAAAAACCACGCATACATGCCAGCTGTGACAATCATACCAAGGCAGACGGAAATCTGCAGAGGAAAAGAGTAGCTTGTTTCAGCGAGAAGGAGCCGGGAAATCCCACCGGTGAAATCTCCAGTCTACCAAAGAAACACAACCGGTTGAACGGGCACCGTTGGGTGTAAAGATACTAGGTTCGGCGAGAAGTCAGCATCAACTTGAGCGGAAGGGGGAGGGTCTTCTTCTAGTCCGGATGAAAAAGGGAGTCAGAGGGGGGATCATACCATGGATTGAAAGTAAAAAAGGAGGGAGGGAACGTCATCTTGACAGGAAGATATGCCCGAAAAAAAAGTATGACTAGAGACAAAAAGATAGGAAAAAAAAAGAGAATGGCTGCACTAGAGATAGGGCCAACGAGAGAGGTCAAGATGCTGAAAAAACTGGTAAAACTACCAAGGAGGTAGAGAAAGGATCAGAACAACTGTTACCCGTGACTCAGAAACTCCGTCATTCTGTTATAGAGGGGTCGAACAGCAGGTAGAAGTAAGGTGATCAAATAACGAAAAGTGACACAAGGGGGCTATCTGGTCCGAGGTGAAAGAAAGGGGGCCAAGGGGATGATGGAAAGGAAAGAGTAATGAAAAACCGATACTCTTCAGGAACGAAAAAGCTCAACGTGGGTCACAGAACAGCAATGCGTGCGTCGGGGGCAGGGGTTGGGGACATCTTCAGGCAAAAGCAGCGATACTCCGAAGAATTTCCGCCAAGGGGGACTTGTTAGAGCATTTGACGCCGGCGCACTTAAGGTGCAGGAAGATGAAGAAAGGAGTCGGGCGAACTACCCCGGTTAACGTGGAAACATGCCATATTCATCTCCGAGCAGGAGGGACCAGACTCGAAGGAATGAGCGAAAAATAGTCGAAGAAAAAAAAGGAGCGAGCGTATGAGAACGGGTGTCGGAAAAAAAAAAATAATAAGGTTAGCCCCTGTAGCCCCTAAGCGTACCAGAGAACGGAAATGCAGATAGTTCGTTGAAGGAACGAGGCGCGGGAAGAATACGTTCCGAAGGAAAGGAATAGCGAAGGTCGGTTTGAGAGCAGTGTTGAAAAAGCAATGCGAAGACACTGTGGAAAAGGGCGGCGGTTATCGGAGGAACAGTAGTTCTGGGAACCTGTAAGCAGTGGTGAGGGCTACGTGTCCAAATCGGGTTATCAGGCACGTGTCCGCCACAGAGGAAAAGCGGTAACAGGAGAGACGGAGAGCGCAGACGAAAGCAAGTCGAGATCAAGAGAGAGGAACCTGTGAAAAAAGGAAAAGAAAGAGCGTTAAAGGAAAAACTATCAAAAAGAAACTAGGGGGGAACAAAGTGGAAAAAGGGGGATCTACTTTTGCCGAAGACTTACAGGATGGACTAATAAAAAAAAATGGCGTGACGGAAAGAAAAGACGTCAAAGTTAAGAAAGGAAATGTATCAGGAAAACGGGAAAAAAAAAAAGAAGGCCAGAAGGGAGATCAGGATGCCGATTCTTAAGAACGATAAGATGCAATGTTTCAGGCCAAAAGAGGGGTAAAATAAAGTGAAAAAAAAAAGACGAAGACCCGAGGGACCACCCCGAATCACTTGGTTCTGCAAGGGGGCAGTCGTGATTGATGATCAGAGGGAAGGGGCGTCAAATCTGCATATCAAGGGAAGAGGACGGGAAAAAAGATTTAAGGGGAGCACAATCTGATAATGAAAACGAAGACTGAAATATCGAGATGAAAACCGCGGGGAGAACGCAACTCGGAAAGGAAACCAGGGGGAAGCTGTAGGCGCTAAGGGGGGGGGGAGTCAGGAAACCCCGATCCTTTTGAGGGGATTACTGTAATTAATGGGTGAAAAAAGAAGGTAGCCAGGAAAACACTAAGCAATCGGGGGTTTTGGGAGCCGGAGGATTCGAGGGAAGGGGAGGCACTGACTCCTGACTACTAAAGGTAGACAGTTTCAAGAGGTAAAAGATTGACTCTCAACAAGAAAGGGTGAAAGCATAGACATTGCAGCAAAGGGACGAGGAGAGCTCACGATTCGTTGATCTCAGGCGGCAGGAATAACGCGTGAAGAAAGAAGCAGCGAGTCGAGGCGATTACTTACTGGGAAAATCTACTAAGGAATCCCATGCAGGTACTATCGCAAAGAGCTCGGTGTCAAAGAAAAAGGTGAGAGGATTTCCCAAAGAGGGGGGTGCTGGAATCAACCACCTTAAAACAGGCAGCGAGCCGCACGGACGACGGGTGAGGGGCTAAGAGAGAGTCTAAGCTCCGATGGAAAGGAAAAGGAAAAAAAACCGCCCTTTTTTTGGAGATAGCGCACAACAACACGGAGAGGATAGTATACCAGGGGGAGAAAACGAACATCCGGTCAATTGTTAGAACGTTAATCGGGAAGTTGGGTTATAAAGACTCGGAACCCAAAAAAAAAAAAAACCGGCGAACCAGCGAGTATGCGAAGTCGTGGGGCCACCGCGCACCCACAAAGATCGGGAAAGTCAAGCCAGGTCGGTCTTCAAGGGGGGCCAAAGAGTGAGTACTCAAACTGAGATGACATGCAGAGAAATCAGGCGTCCATTTCGCTTTCCAGCCCAGGTTCGGAAAAAGAAAAGACTCTACAGGACGCGTATCCTGGAAACAGCCGCCGAGAAAAGAACGCCTCGGTTTAAATCGAAGCCGAGGGGAGACCGAAAGCAGCCGGGTACGTTGCCAAACGCCCGTTGGCTGTTCGGGGGAAAGAAAAAGGGACAAACAGACTAACCTCCAGCAAGGAGCGTCAAGTGGGACAAACCGACCGAGGAAACCCCCAACATCTGGCGGAAAAATAACCAAAAAGAGAGGAACCTTGAGGTGAGGGGAAAACCCTGCAAAAAGTCAGGAATCACAAGTACTCCGCAGCCGGTTCATAAAAAAGCAAAGATTCAGGTAGGGTTCAGAAGCCGCCAGGAGGCGAACTCTGAGCGCACACGGTCGAGCTTCCTTCGTAACCGCGCTGTGAAAAAAAACTGCCACCTCGTCGAAGTTATGAATCAGGAACGCGTACATGGGACAAGCGGAAAGACTTAAGAGACCGTAAAGAAAACCTCAGTTTTCAAGGGGGCCCCCTCATTAAAAACCGCAGGAAGAATCGAAATCTTCCACGACGGAGAACGGCAGACCGTCCGGGGGAAAGTGAAAGAGGTGGGGGGTTCACAGGGACTCTCTATGGAATGGCACCTGTTTTAACTTCGAAAAAATCTTTACAGTTGGCTCAAAAAATCGTCATTCATAATCTTGGTGAGGAAAAAAAACTCAATTAAAAGGGGACGGCGTCTTCTCGGGATCCTTGACTGGAAGAGGGACTGAAAGACCGTCGTCCGCTCATTCAAGTCAACAGCCCAAGTGGGAAGAAAGATGTTTCAAAAAAAAAAAAACGTAAACGGATCCAAGGGAAAAGTGAAAACTTCCACACAGCGCAACGGAAGTCAAATGATGGTAGAGAATAGACTAAACTTCCACCCCCGCGGAATGAGAAACAAAGGCAGGAGCATCTCAAAATGGGGGAGGTGGAGGAATCGAGACGAGCGAATTGGGCGAGATGAGGGAAACGAATTTCCTGTATCCCAAAAAAGGAAAATGTGGGAACACAGCGTTCAAAGGGCAAAAAGGGTGAACCTGGGCAGAAAAACATAACATCCGAGAATATAGAAAAAGCCTAGCAGGCGGCCGTAAAACTCGAAGAAAAGACGAGATTCAGTCATCACGGAAAAGATCTTAACGAAACACACCGAGCTGAATCAAAGAAGCTTCAACGAGTGGGCCCAAAAACAAAAGGGTTCCTCGAAGGAAGCGGCCCCTCTGCAGGGTCGAGAACATCAGCGAAGGTGCGGGTACATAAATCCTCATGCACGGAGGAAAACAAAAGAATCATCAATAGCCGAAAATCAAGGGAGGAGAAAAATGGCCCGTAAGCGTGCCGAAGAATGCTGGAGATAATGACGCCCGGGGGACAAGTCGACAGCCGCCGGGGGGGACCGCATCAATCAAATTCATTCAGAAAACCAGACCCTTACGTGCGCTGCATCGAAGGGGAGGAAGGGAACACGGTCAATATCGGAAGGTCGCGCAAGAGCGTCCGCTTCGCCTGAAGCGTGGCCATCACAACAAGTACCAAACGAATCTGCTTGAAAAAAAAGGCCCGGAGCCTCATTGACTATGGATCAGGGGTTAAAAGGCAGCCTTCTCGGGTCGCCTAATCGCCTGGAACATCCGAAGGGGCAACCTTGTAACCTCTTACCAGATCGGGCCACAAAGTGTTGTTAAGGAAATGGGGAGGAACAAAAAGAAAATGGCGAAGAGAGGACGTCCTCATCAGAATCGAGAACGAAAAAAACTACTTGGAAAAGGAAAAGCGTATACCGGCAATAAAGAGGGTAGGAATCCAAGCGTTCTTGGAGTGCGTATTCAGCTCGTGGGAAAAGGCGAAGCAAGTTACAAATCAAAAACGAGGGAAAAAAGATTGTACATAAAAAAAACCGAGCCTCGACTAGAGACTGTACAAGATGACGACCTCAACGCTGCCGCTACGCAAAAAAAGAAAGTAGGGACGATCGGATCGAAGACCTGAGAAAAAAAACCTCTAAACAAGGATGAGCTCGTTAGGAGACGGCAAAGCGGGATCAAGGGAAAGGGGTGACGTTACAACAAGTGGCAAAATAGTAAAGGGAAAAGAGACAAAGAGATGTTCAAGGCCGAGGGACTAAAGGATAATGAAAGACAAAGAGCTCGGAACGAGGACTGCTCCGTGGGGTTCAGTAACATACGGAGCCTGAGAGGGTGGGAGGAAATCAGGCAAATGAAGGGAAAAAACCTATTCGGGCTCAAAAGGCAGGGGAACGGTTGCCGTAACTTCATACGCCAAACGAAAAAAAGGGGTCTGAAAAGAACCATTCGGGCTACCGCAAAAACGAAATCCGATGAAAGAAGGGAGAGCTCAAGGTGCAAAATCTGGGATTCCTCGAAAGGCGATCATGAAGGCCCGAGGAGGAAAAGAGAGGAAAATGAGCCAAACGATGCGATTGTCTAGGGGGACAAGGGGAAGGAAAAATAAGCGCCCCAAGGAGATCAACGAAGACGTGGGCTGAGATTCACAGTTAAGGGGTGACCGCAAGCCGGGGAAAAAATGCTGACCAGGTGATCTCAGAAAGGTTGGAAGGAAGGAAGTCACGGCCGCAAAGACGCAGAAAAGGTGGCGACGCGTGGCGGGTTGCAATCTAGAATGAAAAACTACGCAAGCACGTACGTTAAACATCGTGGGGACTGCACTCTAGGAAAAAGGTCTCAAAGAGAAAGGAACAAAAAGCCTTCCGAGAAAAGAAAAGCAGGCGATATCATCGTGGGAACCAAAAAGAAAGGGGACTATCATCGGGACAAGCGCCGCGAGTGGGTCGTGCCAAAAGCGGAAGGTCTCACAGCAGGCCGCAGACGTCGGACAGTGTTGGAAGAGGATCAAAGGCTGAAATGTGAGAAAAGGTTTCGAAAAGCAGAGGGTGCATAGGGAAAGGACAGGAAGAGAGGACTGGAGAGTCCGAGGTCAAGGGGGGCCAATTCACTCTTGTAGTCAAGGATGGCAAAAAAAAGGAATCAACAAGGAGAAAGATAAGAACAATCATTCAACTGAAGAACTATGAAAAGGAAAGGGTGAACACGGATGGGTAAGACAACGAAGGGAAACCCTTTCAGCATCTAAAAAACGAATCCCAGACAACCAAGACCAGAGATCAAAAAAACGTAAGTTCTAAAAAAACGTCCACAGAAATGTCAGGAGAGAAGAAATATTTCAAGCGGAGAAAAGGGGCCTTGCCAATCTTAGAAAAGCGGGAACTGTGTAGAAAAAACGAGAAAAAAAACACCGCGGAAGAGAAAACTGGCATGAGGCGAAGGGGGACGAAATAGATAATGGACGGTCCCACTGAACCAGCAGGACTTTACGGCTGGTATGAACCCTAATTCCCGTTGGAAAAAGGGGTCTACCGGTTGAGGTAAATCACGAAAAAAAAGGGGGGGGGGAGCCAGATTTCGCTGGTGATTTCGAAAAAATTCCTGCGAGTACAACAGGACGAAACGCATACAAATTAAAAGTCAAATCCGAGGGAGAACGGTCCAAAAACCATTGCAGAGAGGAACGAAGGCTTAAAAACTTCGTGGGAGCTCGGCGGCGTCTTCGAAAAAGTCCGACCGAGAGCGACTTGCGGGTCGCGTCCGAGGAAAGAAAAAACTAGACATGGTACGCTTGAAACGGTAAGATGCGAACTTGAAAAGGCGAAAAAAAAAAAATAAAAGTGGACCAGGGACGGCCGCGACGTGACCTTTCAAAAGGAAGGGGACGAAATAAAACGACTGCGCAGACACCGTCACGAAAAACAAAAGGGACTACTGCAGGCTGCAGAGTAAGTCTAAAAGTCGATTGCACCGTTGAAAAAGGGGGCCGCCTTGGTGGGAAAA
>Ga0179593_1509203_pt1 | contig 16046 bp, 14 predicted proteins | sample CZODoug2_1_08_16_FD_185931 | JGI IMG/M metagenome (GOLD analysis project Ga0179593, IMG submission 185931) | Vadose zone soil fungal communities from Angelo Coast Range Reserve, California, USA - CZODoug2_1_08_16fungal (PacBio error correction) | ecosystem: Environmental > Terrestrial > Soil >...
ATGCGCAGGGAGTTGGGATCACAAAAAGCGGGCCGGGCCATCAAACGTGTCGCAATGAATGAAATCTATCGGAACTCTGTGGGGAAAGAAAGTACAGAGGAACGCTCTTGTCCACTGGACGCTTACCGGCCGAAGGGGCAAGGAACTAATGTGGGAACGGCATCCTGGACGTAAGGCTCAGCTTTCAACACGAGAGGATCTATGACGAGAATCCTTGTTTTGGACTGAGCGTCTCTAAAAATGAACAGTGTTAGGGAGGGTTTTTTCCGCATGCTGAAAACTGACTAAGGAAACTGAACGGCTCGGGGGACGGAGTATTACGTGCTGGGGGGGAGGGGGAAATGAAGGGAAGGCGGCACGTCATCATGGTCGAGATGTCGTAAGAAAAAAAAGATTATAGAAGGATGACGCCATTCTGACTTAGGAAACAGAAGATGGCGCGGCATGCAGTCTAGGGTGAATCGGAGGTGATGGAACTAGACGGGAAGCCATGTGGCACGGGAGGAAGATGGATTAGGGGAAGACACCTATTTGACATGGCCGGGAGACTACTTTATGAGGGTGGCGGAGGGAGACGAAAAGGGTTAGGTTGGTCAGGAAATGGAAGGGGGAAGGGTAAAGGGATCCGACATCGAGTTTATAGGACAGGGGGGGGAAATCGAAAATCTGAAGCGTCTTCGAAGAGAGAGGGGGGGGAAGGACAAAGGGAAGAGGGAAAGTAAAAAACTGTGATCCTGCTGGAATGAAAGGGGGAAGCCGGGAAGAAAATTCTGGCCGGAGGTTCTTATGCGGAAGAATAATCGGACCGGTAATCTTCCCATAAATAAACTAGAGAAAGCCGGATTGGGGAGGACTCTTGGGTTACCGACAGTAGCGGAAGAGGTATAGAAAGAATTCCGAATTCTTCAAGTCCTGCAAGAACGTCATTAGAGGTTTTCAGGGACGCGAGAAGAAGGAACATGCGGGCGAAAAAAGTGGCTGAGGTCCGAAGAAGTCATTGCCTTCAAAGTCAGCGGCCAGGAAAGAGGAAAGTAAGTGGTCTGCAGCGACGGCCAGGAAGGATTTGAAGAAGAGGGGAACTCCGGGAGGGACCTGGAGACTCCTTGAGGAAGCAGAAGGGATGGGGGGGAGTATTGGGGGAGAGGTCCGTCGCAAAGGCTAAGACGGCTTATGTTATTGCTGAGCCTTCAGACCATAGAAGAAGGGGGGGGAGTTTGCTGCGAGTCTGTGTGTAAAGGCGAGGAAAGTGTGAACCTCGTAATGGAGTGGAGGTTAGGGCTCGGGAAGTGGAAAAGGGGGAAGGGAAAGAGCGGTCGGGAAAGGGGGGGGTGAGATGCGGCAGACACTTCGGGATCGTTGGTTGAGGAATCGCAAATAAAAAAGGGGATCGGGTTGGAAGGAGGGGAATGGTTGCAGAACACAGTCAAGGGGAATGGGTGACCGCGGTGCCGATGTCAAAAGGAAAACTTTTCCACTGGGACGATGAACGGGAAAAGAAAAGCAAGAGGGTGGAGCGCAGGGGATGTCGGGGGAAAAAGAGGTTTGACAAGGGGGAACGCTGCCGAGAGAAAGGCCTGAGGGGCTTCTTGGGGAAAAAATGACGAGTAGGGGATTATAAGGGGGGGAATTCGAGGGGGATGAAAATGAATTGGCGGTCTTGGGGAGGGGGAGGGAATATTCTTCAGAAGGGGGCTTTGCCCATAGAGAGAACTTGTGAAAAACTCACCAAGTAAATAGAATAAAAAGGAGTAGAGGGGGGTAAAAAAGGAAAAAAAATCTTCGCAAAAAAATGGGAGTCCAAGAGCTAAGAAAGAAAAGCTCTCAGGAAAAAAAAAGAATCGAAAGCTTTCAAAGGAAATAAGGCCCTCAGTAACAGCGTGGGCAAGGATTTCCCGCGATGACGTCTTCAGGATAAGGGACATCCATCCTACCATGGAAAGAAGATACTCGGCAACGTTGAAATCCATGCCATGGTGGCTCAAAAAGGGGCTATACCTGACGAATTCACAAGATCTAGCTGGGGGGGGGGGCTAGTAAACGCGAGAAGATGTAACCTCAAATGTACAGACCACACCAAAAGCCCTAGAAAAGGAGCTATGCTGAAAACATTCGGGGGGAGGGCACAAAGGAGAGTACCCTGAAGAGGACTTCTGAGTTCAACATCGAGAAAAAGGGGAAAGATGTCACGAGAAGGCTGCAACGCAAAGGGAACCGGAAACTCGCTGAGATAGGGGGGGAGGGGGTCTCATCAGAAGAAGAAGTCAGAATTCGCTTTTAGAAGGGAGAAAACTCTAAAAAAAAAAATACCAAAAAAGAAACAATACATCAAAGAGAAAAACTCAAGCGTCTGGCCGGCAAGGTAGTAGTCCACTCGAAAAGTCGGCTTAAAGCAAGTACAAAGAATGAGAAGGGGGGTAGGGGGAAGTAGCCGGGCATCCCTACTTCTCCGCGTTCGTCAGACTCAGCAGAACCTGGAGAGAAAAAGATTCCTGAAAACTTCGAAGTAGGGGACGAGAAAGGATGAAGGCTCTCGACTGGAACCTTGAGTAATGAGATGGATATTCACAGGATAAACAAGTCTTTGGAAAAGAACAAAAAAAACCGCAATTGGAAAAAGGTCTAAAGGGCCAGTCGGAAGGAGGGCCGCAGAAAGGTAGAACTCTCGATGAAAAAGCCCCCAGTTAGGACGCAGGAGGCCATCGGCTAAAACTGATCACAGGGAGGTAATACAAAAGAAAAAAGGTGAAAATTAAGAGAGGGGCGATGAGAAGACCCGCCGCCAGAGATGAAAAGCTCCATGACGTGCATAAAAAGAGAAAAGCGATGGGGGAAAAACGTCATCCGCACAAACGACAAAAAACTGCCACAGCTGAAATGGGCTATACCCCAGTATTCAAAAAGAAAAGGAAACAGGGCCCAGCGAAAGAAGGGAGGGGGAGCAAATCAAACGCTCAATCAAAAAGAGGGGGGGGGGGGGAGCTCCAGAGTTCAAAGGGAAATGCCATCAGGGCTGCCGGAAGAAAAAAAGACCTAATCAAACGCTCCATCCTTGAAAAAGGTCCAGGGAATCAGGGGGGGGAGGGAAAAAGAAGCCATCAGCGGGATCGACAATCACAGATGATCTTAGCCGGCATCGCAGTCAGTTCAAGAAAGGGAGGGACTGAAGGATCTGCCATTCCAAAGAAAAAAAGCAAGGAGAGAGTTTTTCAGAGGGAGGAAAAAAGCCTCACTCCAGACCACCAGGAAAAATCAGCCGCGACGACTATACGGAAGTTCTAAAGCCAAGGGTCAAGAGTCAGAAAAGGACAGTCAAAAGGATATACTTGACACCGGGAAAGTCCGGACACCGTAAACCCGAAGTAGAGGTGGGCAGAGATAGCAGAACGAAAAAAAAAAAATTGAGAGCAAGGAGCGGACATCACCAGATAGCCCTTTTCCCTCGAAGCCGCGGCCCAAGCCGCCATCGGTCTATAAGTCCGAAGACTGAGATGAGCTCACGGGGGAAATACCTGTAAAAAAAAAGTACAAAAGAGGGGAAGGGGGGAGTTTAATCAGCCTACTATCCGACTTTCAACCTTCCACGACTATATCCAGTGGCTTCTGCTCATAAGGAGGAAAAGACAGCGTCGAAGGGGGGAAAAGGCGCCCAAAAGGGGTCGACGAACCTACGTAGACCGATAGCGAAAGAAAAGAACTATCTATCGCCTCAATTCGAAACAGGGAAGGGCATACTGTCAAGAAAAAGGAACACGCGATCAGGGACTTCGACAAAACTCAAAAAGAAAAGAGAGAGAGCGGGGGGGAGCAGAGGAAAGGGATGAACGCGCAGTGTGGTTGTTCTTTGACCCAGATGCAGTTCTTCGCACGGGGGGGAAAGGGTGAGCATCGTGAATGGAGGCGAAGAGGACGTAGGTTCGCTAAGGGGGGTCGAGAGAAATTGTGCGTCAGACTTAGCAGAGGGGAGGGAGGCCTCAGAAGGAAGGGGGGGGGGGGAAGATCAAGTTAGGAGGATCCAAAACTGCAACGGGGGGGAAAAACGATTGTCCGGGGAGGGGAAAGGGAATCCATCAGTTGATCAAGGTATTTAACGTAAGTCATCTCGAGGGAAAAAAAGAGCGGGAGGGAAAACTAAGCTGGAAAGGGGGATTACGTAGGAGGGTATGAAATGTAAAAAAGTTGTTTTCGCTGGTTCTTCGCAGAACTCTACCGAGAAAGGTGTACTATTCACTGAGAGTACGTAAAAAAATGTCCTTAAAGAAAGTGAAAAGATCCGTGGTGAAGGGAACTTCGGATAGTCGGGGGGTCTGATGCCCATGTGTCTTGGGAGGTTTGGTGGACTGTAAGAAAAAATTGGGGGAGAGGAGAGAAGGGTAAGGTGTCATAAAAAGGAAGTTATTCAGGTTGAAACATCCCGCTTTTGCGACCTTCTCGAGGGGAAGTTCTAGAAAAGGAAAGCATTTGAAGTCAAAAAAAAGCCGCGGATGGGGTCGTTGAGGGGAAAGCCTTCTTCATTGACAGGAACAAACTCTAAGAATGGCGAGGGACTGAATCAGGTGATCTCGATGAAAACGTCAAAGGAAGGTGGGGAGGGTTCGACGTGAGGAGAGCTTCTGAGGGGAAAAGGAGCCATCACTGTTCATGGGAAGAATGGGTTGTGCGTAGGCTTAGGGAAGACCGGGCGGGAGGGGGGCAGAGTTTCTCAAGAAGAAACTCGAAAGGACGATGGTCTAAAAAAAGTTACTCCGTAATGAGGAGGAGGGGGCTGAATCAGTCAAATGAGAGGGGGGAACATCGCCTTTAGGCGTGGGTCTCATCCGGGGGAAAGCAATGGGGACAAAGGGGAAGAATTAAGTAACAGGGTGCATAGGATGCCTGGAAAAGGGAAAAAAAGGGCGCCTGGCATCGGGCTGCGTTATATCGGTCGCTACGAACGAAGCAGCAGTCTGATTCAGAGGAATTACATAAGAAACTTGACAAAGGGCTCGAAGAAAAAAAGACTTCGGAGAGGGAGAATATGCCCCCTCGCAGTACTGCGGTTCTTGCAATGGCCGTGAGAGAAAGGTACATGAATATGGGGATAGGTATATCGCAAAGAAAGCTACTCAGGAAAAAAAATCGGCAGGGGAGCATGGAAATCCGGGATGCGTGAGGAAGGACCGTCTACTTCCATGGAAGTGGATAGAAAAAGTCTTGGGGGGCGACCGCTTACACAGAGGAAGGGGTGTCGGCGAAAACGACCGCCAACGAGAAGGGGAGGCCTTCTAAAAATGAGTCTTTGTTGAAGCCAGGATCGAGGTTGTGGAGGGGTCTAATAGGCGAAAAAAGTACGGGGAGAGTACCGGAAGAGAGGGGAATCGATGGAGGGGAGCGGAGTTGCAAGAACGTGTTTCGCTTCTAATCTACAGCTTCCTGTCATTCGATGTTGAACTTCGAGGGAGGGGGACGGTCGGAGGGAGAGATGTTGGGAAAATCTCTCTTAGGAGCCTTTAAAAAGATGTCTTGGGTGCGGGGGGCAGAAACGAAAGAGAGGACACGTAAGGGGGCGCCAAAAAAAGGGAGAAGAGGAGGGTGCACGCGCCGTAAAAAGTTTCCGCCCAACGAACACAGGCCTGGAGGGGATCGATATAATCAGGGAAAAAAGTTAACGAAGTCGGTTCAAAAAAGAGCATCTCTCAGGGGGGGGCGATAATGCCATTTGCACTTGCAATCTCACTTCAGGAGGTAAGAGGCTCTTTGAAAATTTGAGTGCCGGGCCGGATAAGATTTCGGGACGAGCTGTTGGGGCTTTAGGGGGGGGGGAGGAGGAATTCGCGGAGAAAAATAGAGAAAATCTAGGAAGGGGGGGAATAAGAGGTCTTAAAAAAGAATCTGATTGTTCAACAAAAGTCGACGAAATCTGAGAAACCGAAATAAGAGGGAAGGGGGAAATCGTAGCTCAGGACGAAGAGAAGATCTCCAAAAGAAGCCCTTCCGCATAAGCGCTCGTTCATAGGAAAAAGTTAAGAGCAGAGAAAACTGAAAGGCCAGCGCAAGGAAGAATAAGATTACTACATGCGCACCTCGGGTCAAAAAAGAAGTCCATTTGGGAGTCAAAAAAAGGAGCCGGAGAGGGAAGGCCTTAACCGTACAAAAAACGGCGAGAACGTGTTTTGGAGGGCGAGTTCCGAAAACGAGGGAATGGGAGAAAAAAAGGGTCGTGCGCAAAAGAAAAGCGAGGAGGAAAGGGAGCCAAAAAAAACTCTAGATCACCAGCACTCGGAAGAAAACCGGGGATAACATACAGGGAGAAAAGTAAGCGAATACAAGCTGAAGCGCACCAAAAGCCAGAGGGGGATTTCAGTGAGAGAAGAGAAGCCTCCTTCGCGTTGGCGAAGATCAGCTCGATCACTCCTCCCAAGACTCGAGCTGCAAAAAAAGGGAAAGTAAAGGGAAAAGAACCTCCTAAAGTTGCATGAAAGATCCGGAGCCGCCAATGAAGAAGGACGCGGTCTAAACCACGCCTGCGATATCGGCATTTTGAATATCAAAGGCGAACTAAGGGGAGATGAGGGGAAAAAGAAGGGAATGGGCCATAAACCGGCGAGGAAAAAAAGATCAATGACGTCTCTCGAAACGTGAATGTGAGTCTAGTGATATAAAAACGCTCCCCGGCGAAGGAGGGGGGATGTTCCAGAAAACAACCGGAAAGTCCAAAAGTTCAAAAGGAGGGTGCCAGGAAGAGGGCGTGTGCTCCCCAAAGCCCTCGCTATGCCAAGCCGCCCGCAAAAGTTGCTCTGAGAGAGGAAGAGGAAAGACTATCAAGGAAGGGACCGTAGGAAAGCCATGAAACTAAAAAAAAGGGAAAAAAAAGGAGAAACCTAAAGATTCGCCTTCTTTCAAAGCGATAGGGTTCCCCGTCGGAAAGACCAATCGATAATCGAGAAAAGGAGGTAGGTCCCCAGCGGGGGGGGAGAAAAGAATTCGATAAACCCAAAAACCAATAATATGAAGCCATTGGGAAGAAACTCCCCCGAAGCAAAAGCATCTCGTGGGAAAGAAGAAAAAATCTAGTGAAAAAAAAGGAGATACAGAGACCGTCCTCAAAAGGACGAGGAAAAAAGGCCCGCCCAGGGGAGAACGCGGCATTGATAATCGTACGTCGCAGTCATTATCCGAAATCGGAAATCGGGGGAAGAAGCGAAACATAAAAGAATCGCAGGAAAAGCCGGTAGGAAGAGAGAACGTCACCAAAATTCCCCTCTCCTATCAAAGGAAGGAAAGGTCGACAAGGAGAATAGTTGCGGAAGGAGAAGCAAAAACCCAGGACCTAGAAAGGAAAAGGAGACTTCTGAGGGGAAAACTGGCTTAACCTTCCGCAGTCCTCGATAAGGCGTAGGACAAAGAAAAGAGACATTGGAGGAAAAGGGGGGTCCGAGGGAAGAAAAAAATTTTGTGGTTGTGGGGGTTTTGGGGGGTTTTTTTGGGTGTTGGGTGAAGGGGTAGTCAAGAAGGCGGCTGCAAAGAAGAAGGAGCGGGTCAGGAAGGGCATGAGAGAAAAGAATCAGCGGGATTGCCCGCTTATAGCCCGCCGCCTCTAGGGGATAAGAAGAATATGACCCGAAGGGGAGGAAAGATTAGGATCCAAAGAGGGGGAGAAAGTGCAATGACGAGGAATTGGCGGGAAAAAGGTCGAGATCGAAGTGGGAAGGGATAAAACTCAAGAAGCCAATCCACGCTCCGTTTTCTCACAAGTCATAGGAAGCATTCGAGAGGAAGAAAAAAACATCACGAAGAGGATGAGAGAAGATATGGCGGGAAGGGAGATAGAAGAAAAAAACTAAACTTGCAATCACCCCCACCTCTGCTCACGCTCAGGGAAATCTGAGTCAGAAGGAAACTCTAAACCGAGAGAGAGAAAAAACCATGGGGGGGGGGGGATCTTGGAACTAGGATTAAAGAAGGTTGTTTGGAAGCAGCAACTAAGTTCAAGTTGGGAGCGTCGATCGGGCGAGTGTCCGAAGAGAAGAGAAAAAACTTGCCCGTGGCCTTTGGCATCGGTGGCAGATGACTTTGGGAGAAAGGGCGCGCTGGGGGGGGAATCCAAGAAGAGGGGGGAGGGTCCAGCAAGGGATTGTCAGAAAAAGGGATCCTTTCTTGAGTCCATCAGTTTTGGCTCAGTTTACGCCGTCACGGGTCATGAGGGACTTATCGCCATAGAGGGAGGAGGGGGTGCCTCAGGGGAGAAAAGTGGACGGGACTACGGGACAGCTTCTGGGAAAAAAAGGAATAGACTGGAACAGGGAGGGAAGAAGGGGAAGCCGCAATAGGAAATATAAGTTCGTGTTGGCTAGGTCAGGAAGGGGAAAGACAACTGGGCCACTGGAGACCTGAGGGGGTAAGGAGATCTTGCCTTTTTGTGGAGTCCCGAGAACTTCGAAGAGTCGTCGCGGGAGAAAAGGTTTCGTGGGGGGGAGAGTTCCGGGTAAGAAGACTAAAAGGGGGTGTGAGAGAGGGGATGGGGGGGGGCAGTTACCTGGAATCATACCGTCTTTTTCTAGGACTGCTCGACGATGCAAGGCTAACGATCGTCTGAGATGGGGGGGGGCTCTTCTACGAGGGAAGAGGGGAGAGGGATCATTCATGAAGGCGAAAATGGAGAAGTTCGGGATCTCGGGGGGGGGGGACGAGACTTAGCCGCGGCCGACATGGTGTTGAACTCGGGGACTCTTCGCATACGAGGGGAGGGAGGGGGAGGTGTGGAGGAAGGCCTAGTAATAGACGGGGGGGAGGGCCTTGGGGTGAGAAAACGGAGGAAATCGACATGCACGCTTTGCCTTAAAGGGCGCGTGAGTAGAAGGGAGTAAAAGGAAAGGAATCCAGGAAAGAGAGGGGCCGTGAGAAATCGCAAGACTTGGGGGAAGGAGGGTTTTCATCGCCTAGCCTTCACAAATTGAATACTGATCAGCGAAGAACATGTGTACTCCTTGAGGAAAAGGAAAAAGAAAGTTAGGAGGAAGGGGGTTGAGAGGCGCGTAAGAGAATCCCCGCCGCAATCGTCACAGGACAGTGAAAATATTCAAAAATTGCTGGGGGGGCAACAAGGTGTGGGAACAAAGACAGTAGGGGAGCCGTTTTAGCGATATAAAGCGCCTGAAGGAATTTGATGTGAGGTTGATAAAGCGGGGCGCAGAAAAAGAGATCAGGAGACATGAGACGCTCATTGCTGGGTCAGCCGCCGCGAGCAGGATGCCCTGGGGAGACGGTCAATTCAGGGGGAAAAGGGGCTGGGGAAAACCATGAGAAAAGGGCCTGAGGAAAAGAACAAAGGGGGGAAACTACCTTGCAACGCCAGCCGTTTATGCTTGGAGAAGGGACTCCATCTCCGTGGGAAAAGGGGGAATCAGGATAGAGGGGGGGGGAGGATTTTCGCACGAGGGTCATGGGATTGAGGGATTACAATATCGACCTCGCTGTGATGCGGCAGGGAAAGGGGTTCTCTTGAAAGGGGGGAGAGGCTGAGAAATGGAAAAGAGCTGTCTTAGATCTAAGGGCTCGGCGGTGTCTCTCGCGGATCGTTCGTAGCTTCGGGAGCAAGGTAGGGAAACATCTCGGCTGAGGGGGGCGGAGCGACATCAAAGGTGGTGGGAGATCGCCGGAGGGTTACTTTTGACGCCTACGCCGTGGGAAGGTCTCAGCACATGTTTTGACCGAAAAAGGCCTGGAGGGGGGGCCGAGGGGAAAGAGGAAATAGAGCGGCCGGGAGAACGGAGGATCGGAATCCGGCAATCGCGGCGCGTCGGCCGTCAGGAAAGGGCAAAGAAGGCTTAAACCGGAGGACTTCGTAAAGGGCTAGTGTGTCTAGGAGAAAGCGTTCTTGGAAAGGAGGGAGATGATGGGAGGAACCTATAGTCGTTAAGACTTGAAAAAAAAGGGGGGCTGAGGGGCCTTTGTGAATTTGTGGTCTTGCCCAATCTATTACTACGTTGCCGATAGTCTCCTCACAAAAACAAAGAGGGGGAGGGAAGGAGGAAGAGGGGAAAAAGGTCCTGACGCTATACGAAGGAAAGAGAAGAAAGCCTACCTCACAATAAATTCATGCATCATCTCCGTACAGCAGCTCGTCCAGACGATGACAATAATCCATGAAGGAAAGATTAACGGCTGGGAGGAGGGGCATGGAAAAAAGACTTCTGGGGAAAAAAACGCGCCATCAAAGAAAAAGAGGGAGGAAAACATGACATAACAACATCCAGGCCATTGTGTTCGGCAATGGGCGAGACCAAGACCTCTGTCGGAGGCAAAAAAAAAGACCCGGCGGGAAAGGGGGGATCAAGGCGAAGGGGGCCGCACAAAGCCGAAAAGGAAAGAAACTACGACAGCTCCTCGAGATCCCAAAGAGTATAAGAAAAAAGGGGGAGAATAAAGAAGGAGGAATACCAGTAAGAGACGACGGGACCGGAGAAGAAAACGCGGTCGAAAGGAGGTCTCATCATAAGAAATAAGGAAGGTCGCTTTGGCGGGCCGAGGGACTCATCACTCCTAAAAAAGGGGGTCTTAAAAAACGCAAGGGATAAAAAAAGTCAAAAAAAGGATTCAAAAAAAAAGTCTCGAAAGTGCCCGTTCATCCTGGTCCGCGCGAAAACGCCTGACTGATAACACGGCATGTAGGCCAAGGGAGAGAATTCTAGGGGGAGCATGAAAAAAAATTGAAGGAAGGGGCCTCACAAAAAGGGGGATTCCACGACACAAGGGATGACGTTTCTCTCTCACTCACGCACCGTGAAAAGGGGGGGGGAGAGAGCTAAAAGAAAAATTTTTAAAGCCGTCCCAGGGGGTTCACTGGGCATGGCCGATGAATTCCGCGGGGATTCGGCGTCCAGCGCCAATGGGCAAGTAGTCCAAGGAGAGGAAAAAAAAAAAAAAAATTTTGGGGGGAAAAGGAAGGCAGCAAGGGAAAATTAGGAAAAAGACCTCAAGGGAGAAAGGTTCGGTTCGAATAATGTGCAGACATGATACTCGCGGGAGAAGACCCGCAACGACAAATCTGAACAAGATAAAGAAAGGACAGCAGGAAAAAGAGGGAGCCGGGGGAGGATGGGGGAAAAAAAAAAGCTCCGCAAAGAAGGAAAGGAAAGGTTTCTGCCGCGGAGTCGATACCGGGGGGCCGTCCTTCCCAACAAAAGAAGCCAACACCACGAAGGAGGGAAAAAATCTAAAGGCATGAAAGGCTCATAGAAACGTCGAAGCAGGAAAAAAGTAGGGGCGAACCTATCCGAGAGATAACCGAGAAAGCCAATCTTCGAAGCCGCTGTCCAGGTCAAGAAGGGGGAAACTACGTCATCCCCAAAGAAGGGACCGCTGAAGAAGAGAAGAAAAGGGAACTCGACAAAAATGGCGTAGCCGGAGAAAAGAAGAAGGGGACGCCTAATTGATCGAATTTCCCCTCGGCTCTCACCGCCGCCAAGGTCGGAAGGGGTCCCCGATGGAGAAGAGGAGGGGAAACTACTAAGAAAAGAAAAAAAAAGCTACGAAGAGGAACTACAAAGCAGAAAAAGGGTCAGGACCGAAAGTCGTAAGGCACAGCTTAGACATTGGGCCGTCCGGGGACGTCCAGTAATCAACGCCAAGAAGAAGGTCCTCATTAGCGGAAATCAGTGAAAAAACGTAATCTGAGCCATATCAGGCCCTCTTAGCCGCTGGCCGCAAGCCGCCATCGGATAAGTCGAGATGAAAAGGAGGGGCTGGTCTGCGTGAGAAAAGACTGGTATGGATGAAAGGAGTCTGAGGGGGGATAAAATGTCAACGAAGGGAAATATCCGTGGGAAGCCTTAAATACATCTCGTTGACGCACAATTCATAGCCGCATTTCAAGGACGCCCGACTACAGCAACGCCTCCGTGAGTCGCCCGAAATGAGGGAAAGAGGGGGGCTTAAAAAAAAGAAAGGGCTCCCAACTGAAAAAGAACTAAAGGCGGAAAAGCGCGCACAAGAAAAGAGGAGAAAAAAAAACCTCTACAAACGGAGGAGTAAGAAAAGAGAAGGTTTCGAGTCGAGCGGGAAGAAGGGACAGATTCGCGGGAAAAGAGAAGGGGTTATTGGACGAAGAAAGGTCTCTCACGTTAAAAGAAAGTGTCGAAAAAACTGGAGGACTAATGGAAGGACGGGCTGTAGCTCTTTCGTGAGAAATGAGGAGAAGGATTGTTGGGAGGAAAAGAAAAGCGAGGGATTGAGGCAAAGAGGGAAAGGAGGAGGCAAAGAAACTTGGATTTCGTGCGAGGTGTATTGCACAGGTGAGGGAAAAAGAAAAAATTGGCGACACGAAAGGGGAAAAGGGCGGGGCTTCTCGCCGAGGAAGAAAATCTAAGTAGGGGAGAAGGGGGGAATCTTGTATAGTTAAGAGAGGGGTTCGTCGCCAAGGTGCTCGCCGTCAGATGCCTACCTCGGGGCGGGTTTGGAAGAGCGGCCTGTAAGGGAAGAGATCAAGAGGGCTAAAAGAAAGAAACTGTCAAAGAAAGGAAGATCAAGGGGGGGGGGGGGGTAAAGAGGGTCTTCTAGGCTGTATTCCCATTGTGGTCGGGTGGTCGTTGGGGGTGCCGATCGGGGGAAGGAAAAGAGAGGGGAAACTGGGAAAAAGGAGAGCGGGAGAGGTATCAAGACGATCAGTATTGCAGGAAGAAAAGAGTTGCTAGGACCTTGCTAGGGGACGACGATCTTCAGGAAGATCTTCGACACGGGGAGGAACGGGGGGAAAGGGGAGTCAGTTAAATTTACAGCGGCTCGAGATGCGCGGATCTCGGTGACTCGATAGGTGAAATAGACTTGCAAAGGCCTAGGGGAGGGGGGGCTCGGGTGACTGCTTGAAGAGACGGGGAGTTTCTCTGAGATCTGGCAAGTTGAAGGAAAGGGGTTCCTGAGGGGGGGGAGTGGCTTAGGGGATCAGGGGGGAGAAACCTTGGGGGGGAAGACATTGATACGGCGAGGGGGGAGGAACGGGAATCCGGGAAAAAGGGGGTCTTTGGGAAAGAAAAAAAAGGGGGGAGGGCGGGGGCGGAGAAGGAAGAGGTTCAGCGGGGAGAAGGATAAGGGGAGGGAGGTCAGCGGGACAAATTCTCAAAAGAATTCCTCACGCCGAACTTTTAAAGGGGTGCTGCTGCATCGGGAGGGATTTATAGGAAAGGGTCGGACAAGGGAAACTGAATACTGAAGGGACGCTTAAAAAGGTATCAGGCTCGGTTTTCCTGACGGGGGGAAAAAGCCTTTTAGGCCGTTGAGCAGGGAAAAAGCCTTCAGGGGGGGGGAAGAGATAACCGGAGGAAGGCTTCTCAAGACGGGAGGGAGAAAAAGGCTTCTGGGAGGAGAAAGCGAGCAGTTAGGATTCCCATACTTCCATCCGGGGGTTGCTATCGGCAGCTTGGTTTCGAAGAGGGAAAAAAAGGGAAAAAGGTCAAGGGGGGCATCGAGTTAAGACAAAAGGGAAAGCGCCGGCTTGCGCAAAGGAGATTGGTGTAAGCATGAATCTATTATTGTGTATGTTGCTTCGAGCGCTCCGGAGAAACAGAGGCTTGAGGAGGAAGGGGACCTTCACTGGAGTTTACGGCGGGGTGGGAAGGGGCGTCTGAAAAAAAAACCAAAACAAAAAAAACAGGGTACTCGATGATGGGGGGGAGAGGGGGCTTTTATGTAGCTAAAGGCTTTAATAGCTATGTTTCTGGGGGGGAGGTATGCCGGAAGACGATCGTCTGCAATGAGAGGGGGGGGGGGGAAAGAGGAATAAAACACTGGTAACGGGGGGGGGGGAACCGGAAAAGGTCTCTCCCAATGTTAAAAGAACCCAGGGCCGTATTTGGACAGAGGGTTAAGGGGGGGATCTGAAATTCTGGGCCTTTCAAGGGGGCGAATGAACGGGCTCTAGGATTGGGAAGTATGACTCCGAGAGTGTTCTTTAATTTCGGATGGAGGCGCTTCTTAAAGAGCGAGGAGTCGTCGATGAGAATAAAAGGGAGGCTTGGGGGAGAGTTTGACGGCTTAACTTCTCTAGGAGAAGAAAAGTTGGGTCGAGGGGCTGTGAGACTACTTTGCCTAGTCTCACCAACAAAGGAAGGGATACATAGAGGGAGGGGAAAAAGGATTCGCAGAGGGAAAGGGACTCAGGGGGTAAGACCGGCAAGAAGAAGACACAGTCGCAAAACCATCATCTGCCTACTACAAGAATTCTAAAAGATGAAAAAAAAAAGAAATTCCAGACAGAACGAAGCTGGAGAGGAAAATTGAAATGTCTGAAGGCGCCATAAAAAGGGAAAAAGATCCCGTGAACTGTCAACATCAGTCCATGGGGTTCGGAACAGGGGGCGGATACCTGCGAGAAAAAAATGGGCTTCACAAGAAAAGAGGCTAGAAAGAAGAGTTCAAAAAAGAGGGAATGTCGAAAGGGAAACAGACAGCGAAAGTGGCTCCCCAATCCGGACGACCAGACCGCGAGATCAAACAGCACCATAGGGAGAAGCAAACTAAAAAATAGGAAGCTAGGAGAAATCTGTAGCGGCAGGCCGGAAAGGTCGAGGAGAGGGGGGGGGGAGAAGGGTCAACTAGAATAATGGAGTGCTCCGTAGCAGCAAACACCAATCCTCGATAAGGAGGAAAAGAAAGGCTCAAGGGAAGGGAGAGGAGAAACCTCCAGAGAAAAGTTTGGAGGAGCAACAATGCTAAAAGGCATCCTGGTAAACGCCTGACTAGATCCCGGCAGATGCCAATTGCATACCAATCAGCTGTCGGCAGGGGAAAAGAAAGCTTCCGTGGAAAAAACTGTGGAAGAGGGGACCTTCTATAAAAAAAAAAAAAAAAAAAAAAAAAAAAAAAAAAAAAAAACAAAAAAAAAAAAAACAACACCCAACACCAAAAAAAAAAAGAAAATTCTACTTTTTCTCTCTCAGATTCCTTCTTATGGAAACATGGGGTAGCCTTACACCACCTCTCCACACCTTCCATTTCACTTTCATGTCCATTGGCGTGATTCCTTCTGAGGACGTTCTTCTATGAAGGGAAAAATTAGGAAGAGGGGAGATAAGTCAGAGGTCCGAGCCTCACTTGACCACATTTCGAGACCTTCTTCCCTTTGTGGAGAAAGTTATCCTAGATAAAAAAACCAAAGAAAGAGGGAATCCTTCCGCTTAAAAGAATTAAAAAGGAGGGGAAAAGTCAGGAAGATCCCTCAAAGCATGATTCCTGCCAAGCGTGCAGAACCTCAAGGGGGGGTCGATACGAAGGAGAAAAAAGTACTCCAAAAAAAAAAGGGGGAACTCTAAGGAGAGTCTCAGAATCCTTCAAGGAAAAGATTTCAAAAAAAAAAAAAACACATACCATCGCGCTGCCGTCCCTCACCTTCCCGAGATCACCGAATTCTCTCGGGAAAAGAGGAAAAGGGCCAGGGAGAAAAGGGGTCTAAGCGCTCATAAAACAATCAGAAGAAAGGAAAGGAGAGGGGGCCGACATGTCAATCGAGCCTAATACCTTAATCTTCACTACATTCACCGCAGACGGAAAAGCCATTGTCGAAGTGAAGAAAAGGGGAGTAGCGGCACAAAGCGAAAGAAAAAATGGGCCTTCATCCGGAGAAAAATGACGACAAAGGAGAAGAGACTAGCATAAGGCATCTTTATATACGGGGCCTCCGAGGCGCGGCAAAGTCAACCAACGAATGAGGGATTAAAAGCGGCGAAAAAAAAAAAAAAGTACGAGGGGCTGAGAAACTTCTCGTCAGGTAGGCCTCTTCCCCAGCGCCATCGAATAAGTTCCGAGAAGGAAAAGGAGGGAGTAAAGGGGGCCACTGCTGGGAAGGAAAGGGAAGAAAAAATTTACAATAAAAGAGAGGAGGGGGCATTGTCCGAAGAAGAAAAATATCCATATGGCCGTCAAAAAAAATTCTGGGGGGCGACACTTAAGCATTTCGATCGACGCCCACAGCAACGCGAAGTGATTCAATCGAAAAAAGTCAACTGACAAGAGACGAAAAAAGACCACTTAGGGGAAAAAAGAAAGGCGGGCCGAACGCGCAGCTAAGGAAAGAAAAG
>Ga0179593_1334196_pt1 | contig 16045 bp, 24 predicted proteins | sample CZODoug2_1_08_16_FD_185931 | JGI IMG/M metagenome (GOLD analysis project Ga0179593, IMG submission 185931) | Vadose zone soil fungal communities from Angelo Coast Range Reserve, California, USA - CZODoug2_1_08_16fungal (PacBio error correction) | ecosystem: Environmental > Terrestrial > Soil >...
GGAAGCATTAGAGGGGGCGGAGTATTATTGGTGTAACGTACCCATAATACGGAGACCATCGGTCGGAACTCGAAGGGAAGAAAGGCCGAAAAACAGAAACCGCAGTGGAACTAAGAAGAGGGGGGGGAGCGAAAACTCGTTCCACTACACCAAAGTGATTGAACAGGGGTACAGGTGGGGTTCGACACAGTTGGGCGTGGGGTGCGACGCCACAAGGGTCGAAATACTGAGAATAATGGGATCTCAGATTATGAAAGACGAATAAAAGTACTCAAAAAAGACATCAATAATTAAGTGACAAGGTAATTCAAGGAGAACAAAGCAAGGGAGGAAGATTTGCCTGAAGGGTGTGCCCCTGAAGCTTGGAGCGTGAGGCACAGCAAAAAGGGGGAAGGAAGGAGTCAGAAGAAGAAACATAGAAAATCCGCGTCTGAGGGAGATATCTTTAGGGCCGACTGGAAGTAAGGGCCCTTTTCGGGATGGACAGAGAATGTGGGGGGTAGCACCAGCGAGGGACGACAGAGGAAACCAAAGTAGGGCGGGTGGCTCGCGCTTGGGGAGGGAACAGTAAAGGGCCGGCAGAAGGGGAGAAGAGGTGCTGCGGCCGCGTGGCGTAAACCAAAGGGCTGGAACGCCCCGATATGAGAGCTGGACAGACCGGCCGCTAAATGGAGTGGCATGAGCGCTCTAAAGCAAAGGGACGCTTAAACAGAAACAAGCCGACCACTGAGGTCTCGGAGAAATGGGAGCAAGGAGGACTGGAGGGAAATGAGCAGAGTGAATTAAAGCAGACGGACAGAAAATAAAAACCTTGGGGGGAATAGAAGACAATTACCGAAATCTAAGTAAATCGCAGCAAAGGGTAAAGAAATGAAAGACAAAAGAGGAAGTTAAGAGAAACAGAAAAAGTAGGCGATCAAGAGAGGGGTGGAACTTGGGTTCTAACAAATAGAGGAGTCTAATGATTAATCCAGAACAACCAAAAGACATCGGCGGGTGACTCAGGCATGCTGACTAAGAGGAAATCCTTACTACCGAAGCAAAACTAAGGGCAGCAAGTCCATTCAGAGTCCAAGCAATGGGTTACATATATAGCTGAACTGTCCAAAGTGGACCACGTGCTTTTGGTTGCGACTCTCATCACTGGAGGCTCGGTACAACGGGAAACTCAATGGGCAACAACGGGTCGGAGAAATGAGGTAGGAGAATAGCAATCAAAATAGGGACAGAGATAAAGGCAGAAGCAGAAGAGGGGGATGCCGAAAAAAAAAAATGGAAAATGGAACCCAGGTGCGCCATCGGCCTCGCCACAGGAAAAGAAGGAAGAATGAAAAAGCGGTACTGAAAAATGACTTACAAGACGATGGTCATCCCAGCTGCAGGGACAAATCGTATCAACGGATCAGGCCGGCGCGGTGGAAACTGGCAAGAACGGCCAGCAGGATGTCCCGTGAGGAAGAAAAGGAAGAGAAAAAAGGCTCTAATGACCCAGAAGCAACCTGAAAGAAAAGGCAAAACAAATCCATCCGACGGGTGGCCGAGGGGAACAAAAAAGGTTCAACCTGAGCCGGGCGGAAAAATGGCATGCGAATAGAGGGCGTAGAAGAATGGCGCATAATCATGACGGGGGGTCACATAGCAACAGTTGACAGCGGGACGAAGAAAAGGAAGTAATCTTCTAGAAACCGTTCAAGAGAAAAATAAGACCGAGGGAGGGGAAAAAAAGGGGAGGACGAACAAGGAGGGAAAAACTATATTGAAAAGAGTGAAGAGTAAAAAGGAGATATAATGAAAGGGGAGGAGTGGAAAAACGTACGGTCTGCTATCTCGAGAAGACGCGATGAGTGCACGTAGCACAAGGGGGGAAAAAAGGTGACTGAAAAAAAAAAAAAACGGGGAGAAGCAGATGCCGCGGGAATTCGCGAAGGCCATGAAAGGGGTGAAGAAGAATTGACCAAGGGGGGGGACCATTAAAGAGAAGAGGGTGAGGGAAGGGAGGAGGACAAGGGGAAAAAGAGAGGGGGGTTGGAAGAGTGCAGGAATATAGGATGGTGAATGTAAAGGGAGAAATAGCGTGGACCGCTTAAAGTGACTGAAAGAAAATAAGGGGTGACACAAAACAAGCGGAACAGGGCAACAGGATTCAAAGGCGAATGGTATAAAATGAGAAAAAACGGATCGTAGATAGAAAATGGAAGGAGGGTGCTCTAAAAGAGGAATCGGAGAAGGCAAGTAGTAAGAGCGAACCTTCGGGAAGGAAGATGGGAGAGGGATATGTATGAAGAAAAGGGGAGAAAGGCATGGCAATAGGAGAGAAAGGACATAGAAGAGTGGGGAGGGCATGTGAAGGGGAATGGGGGGAGAGAATACTTGTGGAACTGACTATGAAGAATGTAAGGAAGGGCAAATAAAGAAAACTCGAATAACTGGAATAACGCGCTATTTCGACAGAAAGGGCAAAACGGACCGACAATTCGAACCAGAGATCAGAATCAAAAAGGGAGAAGAAAGAGTAGTCGATAAAGGGGGGGGGGATTGCGGTGGAAATCGTAGAGAAGGAAGGACTACGAGGATTGGAAGAGGGTGGCGCGCAACTGACTCACGTTGGTAAGGGAAAATCCCACCCAGCACAAGGGAGGAGAGCAAAGGGGAAAACCCCACAACCCAAACAGAAGCGGAATTCGGGCCCTGCGGGAAAGGATAGCACGATGACGGAAAAGCTGGACTCGAGTGTAGACGCTGCCAGGCTTGTCTAGAAAATCGGAAGAGGAAGATAGCCAAACGGGAATGGGAAGTAATATCAATGTTAGGACGAGCGCATGCCGGGTCAAAAAAAGGGGAGTAGGTGACATCCAGGTTATGTGGCCGTTCCTGTAGTTGGATGGGCATGGCTCACCAGGGAGTGAATAAGCGAGAAAGGTGAACCTGCCACCGTAACTCTCGTAAGAGCGCGCTTAAGACAATATGGCAATGTTCACAAGTGAGCGCCTGAAGGGGGAATGGGCAGTGGTGGTGGGTTGGCGCCAGAATCATGACGCAGGTAATCAAAGACAAGTCGACTGGCACCGTGGAAAAAAATGAGAAACCAAAGGGCATGCGCAGGAGTGCCACTGTCGAAAAACTAGCGAAAAAGCTAAAAGGGAAATTAGCGCGGCGCGGGAATGAAGAACCCGAGGGTGGGATTGGGGGAGAAATGGAGGAGAGAAGATATGGGGGAAATATTGAGAGAGGTCGAGAGGTCTAGTAAGTCGGAGTAAAAAAATAAAGGAGTGGGAAAATGGGGAAAACAAAAGACTAATCGAAAAAAAGGGGAGGAGGGGGAAGAGACAGTAGGGTGGAAGTGGGAGGGTAAGAAGGGTTCGGCGTCATACATCGCGGAAGAATAATATAAAGGGTGCGGGTAGCGGGAGTCTGAGAAAATTCTGGGGAAAAGCAATAACCGAGAGATGCCAATCTTTGATGAGGGGTGGGGTGCGAGAGGAGATCATGAAGCGGCGGTGTTGAAAGGAAGGGGTGCAAATCGGACGACAAGCAGAAGCGGAGAGGTGGTAATTTTGGAAAAAGGGCAGAAACGGAGAAGGGGGGTTTTTGTAGAGACTACCGAATAAAACGAACGCAGCTGGGGAGAAAGATAGAGGTGAGGGGAGGCGTGGGAAGGGTAGCAGACGGAGTAGGAAAAGAGGGGGGGGAATGCTCGTATCCCGAAGGGCGCAAACGAAGATGTGACGCCAAAAGTACGCCGGAAGTGGGAGTGAAAAAAGTCAGTAGCGAAGAAACCCTACTGTGGAGAGTTTGGCTGTGGGGCGACGAGGAGAGTGAGTCGTCTGGTTCCACATGTACCAGGGTGTAAGAGATGCAAAAATAGGGTTGGTGGGTTGAACCGGGCGGGAGCTGTATGCCTCCAAGGTTGGGTCTGAACAACTGGGGGGGTAACACGAAGGATATGGCAAGCCGGGGACGCCTGCGGTGGCGGTGCAGGATAAAAAGTTCTCGGGAAACGGGGAATGGAAAGGGGGCGCCAGACTGCGAATGATTTTCGGGGTTCTGCAAAAGACGCGTGGGGAGCGCGCGGGAAAATTGAAGGGAGGAGAAAAAAATTTGCAGAAAGAAAACGGCAAAATAAGAACTGAAAAATGGTCATCGGAAGGGAACAGAATACGATGAGGAGACGGGGACCAAAGGATTCAGTTTGACAAAGGAGGGCGGCAGGTATGGATAGGAAGCAGGCTTCAATAGTAGGGTGACATGGTAAAAAGGGGGAAACCGTCAACGAGAAACTCCGAGCGCCGGGGGAAGAAGATAAGACAAAAAAGAGAACCACGGCATCCCTTGTGTGGCGACGGGAAGGACCAGCGGCGTGGGACTCAATTGTGAAAGGAAGATCTGGATAGGACATTTAGACGAGGACTCAAAGGTAAGGGGAAAGAAACCCTGCTTATTGCACTGAGCTGGAGTTAGGAGATAGGCAAGTTCAGCAGGCGGGGAGGAGACCAAAAGGTTAATCGTAAGGGGGGGGCGAAGAATGCCTTACGGAGGACCGGGAAGTCTAAGGAAGGGTGAATTCATGTGCAATTAATTTATTCTTGAACAGAAGGAGACTTGCGACAGACGAGACGACGAGATAGAGGAGAGTTTAAAGAGTGTATTCTACTCGTGGAGGCAAAAAGAAAAGGGTGGAGGAAGATCATGGTGAAACTCAGATCAGAATGTGCGAAAAAAAAGGAAGGGCAAGAAGAGGAGGCTTGAGGGGGGGTAAAAAGTTAAAAGGTCGGTTGTGATTGAAGAAAGACAAAAGAGTCATTTCACGGATGAGCGAAGGGTGCCCTTTCCTCCATGGGGTAGGTTCCAGGAACCGAAAGAAAATAGACAAGTAGAAAGACAAAAATAAAACACGAAGATGGAATTATCGGGTGAAGGGAGGTTCAGTCGAACGGGGAGATAAAAGGAAAAAGCGAGGGGAAACAAAGGAAAGGTGAAGAAGTCAGAAGAAAAGAAGGTGGGCAAAAATCGCTAAAAACAGAAGGTAACAAGCAAGAGAAAGGGGAAAAACAACGCTCGCACGTGGGGCACAATCTTAAGGGGGAAAAAAAGGGACGGGGGCAGTGGGGAGGGGGGGTGAATGCAGAACTAGACGACGATGTGGACATCAAAAGAACTAACTACGAAAGTCGCTAAAAAAAGTACAGGGGGTGAAAGTTGAAGAAACCAAAGTAACGTAGGGACAACGGTCATGGAGCTGTGCTGTGACAGAAGGTTCACAAGGCGGTCCGAAAGGCAGCGGGGGTGGTACCGCATTGAGACCCGAACTGGGACAGGGAGTAGGTAAAGCGTGTAGAACAAGCCTCCGCGTCGAAAACCCAAATGTTCAGCCCAAGCGGAGAAGTGGCAACCTTGGAGAAAACGGGGGAAGAGATACAGTTCCGCGCATACGCTGGACGAAGACAGAAAATAGGCCGGGTGGGTGGCCTCGCGCTTGGGGGGCGGTGGGAAAGAGCCATGGGGCGGCGCCTGGTGACTTCGGTCCAGGCGTCTTCCCTCATACCTGTGGGGATGAAAAAAGGACAAGAGTGCACTAGCATGCATGACAAAATGGACGCGAAAAAGGGACGAATCCAAGACTTTAAAGAAGTGCGTAAAAGACAAAGATTGTGCAGTAATCTCAGAAACGACAAGAAGATGTGGGAAGGGAGGGGGCATCTAGCTACGTTGCGAAAAAGGTAGAGATACCTGAGGGGGACTCCGAGTGAACGGAAAGGCAGACACTGGTGGTAAAATAGTAAAAAGAATGTAATAATCGCATGGGGCGGGTGGGGGGGGTGGTGGGTGGGGTAAGAGCGGACAAAAGGGGAAGAAACAGCCGACATTGCGGTGGAGGAATCGAAAACGGACTTTCTAGACGGATGGACAATAGTGTGGGGGGGGAGAGTTAGAGTAGGTCAGGACGGGAGTAAATGTAAGGAAAAAGACGATACAATGGAGTAAGGACAGAGAACGGAGACGCGTCGATTAGACAATACGAATAAAGTCGCAGCGCAAGGCTCTTTGGAGAGAAAGGATAACGATAAAAGAAAATGGCTAAAGGTAAAAGTGGAAGCAGTTGAGGTTGAGAGCAAAAGGGGACCGCTTGGAAGAGAAATGGAAAAAAATTGTGTCTGATATCAAAGTACTCAAAGACGGGGAAAAGCCGAGAAAAAGAAAAGAAAATTGTGAAAATAAAGGAAGGGGTGCAGGGAGAGCGGAAAAAAGGCTCGGGAAAGCGGGGGAAGGGGACTAGAATCGCGCGTACAACAGAGATATGAGGGGGGAGGGAGAGTCAGGAACGGAGGCGGGTGGTAGAGGGTGGAAATATAAGCGGGGTCCATCGTCCGGGTGGGGGGGGGAGAAAAATATTGGAAGGTGGTTGCGTGCGGTAGCTGGTAAAAAAAAGGTGGAAAAGTAAGAAGGCGAAAAGGGGGAGACGCATAAAAGACGATTGAAAAGAAAAGAAGCTCGTGGGAAAAAAAAGGAATAAAGTACTTATAAGCAGGGGGTAGGGGGGGGAGCAAGACGTCAATTAGTGATGGTTGTACGAGGTTTAGAAAAAGGTAACACACAGGATAAGGGGGGGAAAAGAAGAAAGGGGGGTAGTAAAGGGGTGGGGGTTACAATACCGGAACAGAGATATCGCTGAGAATACTCTGTTAAGTAAAAATGAGATCTTCCGAAGAAGGCTATGAATTTTAGATTAGAATGGGAAGGAGACGAACAAGCGGAAAAGTTGGGGAGGAAAGGTGCGAGATCAAGGGCGGGGATTCCATGCGGGATAAAAGGAGTCTTCAGCTCATAGAATCAAATGGCAGGGCAGCTCTCGGTGAAAATGGAGTTGGGAAAGCCCAGAAAGGCAGGGGGAAGACGATCGGTTGATTCTGTCAGAGGCAAAAAGGCGTAGATGGGCCAGCGGAAATTCACAGTGTTACTGCCCAATGGGTCACCGGAACGTAGAAGAGGTAAGTACAACTGAACCGGATGACAGAATAAAAGAGAGTATAAAAAGGGAAAAGGAAGGCAAATAGGATGGGAAAGAAATCAATGAAACTTAAAAAGGTAGAAAAAAAAGTGCACAGGGGGAGTGAGCTATGAATGGCGATAAAGTCCGGAACAAACAGTAGGAGGATGATGTAGAGAATGAGGGATACACGAAGTGCTGAAAAGGGGGGAGCATGAAAGGTGGAAGTTGGAGAACTGTAAGAGGTGGGGAGATCGTTATGGTGTGGGAGAAGTGCCCAACTAGGTACGTATTAAGGTAAAAGCATGGAGAGGCGAATAAAAAACTTGATGACACCGAAGGGAGAAAAGATAGGAAGAAAGACGTGAAAAGACCGGAATGAAAAGAAAAATAATAGATGAGCTCAAAGAAAAAAAAAAAAAGGGGGGGCTGGAAAGAGGTTAGTTCGTTATGGAGTGGGCGAGTAAGTTATGGAAAGAGTGGACTAGTACTACAACACTGGGGAACACCGAGTGCGTAGGAAGAGATTTGGAAAGGTACGTTACATCCCCCACAACAGGAGTAAAAGAGCTGAAAAGTGAGGAAAACCCGGTAGAAGGCGAATCTCTATCAAAAACTTGACGGGAAGAAGCACGCCCGAGATGCTAAGCCAGCTTTAGAGATACGAGGTCGAGATAGAGGGAGAGGGACTAAGATAGCGGGGAAGAGAGAAAAACTGGTATTGTGGATAAGATACCTGATGGATAGTCTGGTAGTTCTTTCCCGGAAAAAAAGCAAAACGTTGAGTACGTTTCATCCAGTTGAAGGCAGATTGAGTGGGAACATGGCCTTGTGGGCAATGGAAAAGGGAGGTGACGATCACGGGAAGCTGGAAAGATATCCACAAGAGGATAATCGTCACGCAGCCCTCTCTGGAATGGCACGGGAATTGGGAAAAGGAGAGAAGGCCTTGAAGGAAGGCGTAAGAATGTGGGTCATCAGCAGGCTACCACTTGACTAGAACAGGGTACACTTCTAAAAGGAAGTACAATGTTTGGTAAGTAGGGGGGGAAGGAAGTACGAAGCTAAAATTTAGAATAAACGGGGAGATAAAAAGAGGGGTTAAATTTGTTTGAACTCAGACAGGCTAAGGAGCCAAGCGAAAAACTTTTAAGGGGAGGGAAGGCGGGTATGGGGGGGAGGGGGTCCAGATCAGGGGTCAAAATCGTAGGAAGGATCATTGTACGGGTGAAGTAGAAACCAAAGCCGCGTATTAAGAACGTGAGTGATAAAATGGAGGAGACATGACGGGAAAGGGGGTCGACTGGCAGGGATAAATTTGCTGGTTTGCCGATGCTCAGAGTAGGGCAGTACCAACTCCCGTATCTCCTAGGCGGGGGGAGCAGTCGAATGAACGCGTGTGAAGGTATAAAAGGCGACTTAATAGCAGCGTAGTTTTGCGGGACATGGGGAAAATAAAGGGCATCCATTTTCTTAATGCCGCTATGGACGGCACACTCGTAGAGAGGGAAGACAAGCTGGGAAAGTTGAGAACGCTAACCGGTTAAGAATTGGCGGGGGGGAATCAAGGAGATTAAAAGATCGGGTGAAATCGAGACCGCCTCAAGGTGAAGGAGACAATCACAGGAACAAAAAATCCTGGGCCCTTGACAATGGATGGGATGGTTACCCTTGGGGTCAGGAGCGAAAAGAGACTGCCTTATTTGGGGGCGGGAACCGAAGAGAGAACATAGTTAGTGGACGAACGTAAGGGGAAGAAATTGGGTTGTTCAGGATTTGGAAGCTAGAATAGAGAGGAGAAAGTAGGGAACAAACAAAATGCAGAGAGAGAATGACCTAGTGCGCTAAAAGGGGAGGCAACGGGAAGGGAATGCAGGGCTATTGGCATGCTAAGGTTAGGGTGATAGCGAGAAAACACCAGGGAACGGGCACGCGGAGGCGCTGGGAATAATAGCAAACGAAAGAAGAACGGGAAAGCAAAGGCTAACTTGTCACCCAAGAGGAGGGCTTGATGATCGAAGAGAATCGGGGGGGGAGAAAGAGCAAGAGAAAGCGGTGCGTCAGACCCAGGCTCATCGGTAGAAATTCGGGGCGTGACAGAACAGACTCTGGGTCCCTCGGACAACGAAATAAGGCGCTGAATCTGCTCATAGAACCCCAGAGTGAGCACAAAGAAATCATTTGGCACTGAGCGTTCATAGTTCGCATATCGAGTACAATCTGGAAGGGGAAAAGTCGCCTAGCATCGAAAAAATTTTCTGCGAATATTCTTCGTGCGTGCAATACGAAGCTCCCAGTACATTGGGGGGAACAGCGTCACACGTACGGGGTTGTTGAAGGAGAGGACGGCCCATTCCAAATCACTAAAAAGGGTCATCAGGGAGACGGGAAAGAAATATTTGAAACAGGGGATCTTGCTTGGGGTAAGAGGAGGGGAAAGGGAGGGTAAAACTGGGGGGGGAATGGACGCCACAGACAAACTCGTCAAATTTTCTTTTGGACCAGGCTATGTCACGAAAAGAAGATGCACCTTTTGAGGCTGGATGTGATTGTAAGAAGTAGAAGGGGAGGGTGTGGGGGGTTAACAAGATAGTTAATGAGGGGTGACAGATGTTCTCGAAAATCTATAGGTGTGAATGAACCCTGTCCGGGTGAAAGCGGCAGGAAGAACAGTGGAGGGGTCAATAAAAAACAAAACACACTGGGGGAAAGGGGAAAATAATAGGCTAATAGCTCGCTCTGAGGAGGTTATAGGATGGGGCTACAATATTATCGGAGACGGTCGAGTGAAAGCTTCGGAAAAAGACACTCTTGTTGAATACTAAACACAAAGGAAGCTTAAGGAAATCCTAAAACTCGGGCAAGAATAGAAAATGGAGCACACGCCGCAGCCAGGTGAAAAACAGGGAGATCAAAAGGGTGGTGGGAAATACCGTTAGGCAGGTGTGAAGGGGGGGAAATACTAAAATGTCGAACTGAAACAGAAGAGAGTGGGGTATAATTCTTTACTATCCCTTGCACTAACTTCAGCAATGTGCAGTTAGGAAATTAATTCGAGACACCCATAGGCAATCGTGGTCGGGCACGAATGCGCAAGGGCGTGAAAATACGTTTTCTACCTGCAAAGCAAATGGAGGGGAGATAGTCAAGAGACTGACGACCTACGCAGAACAACTAGGTATACAAATTCGCCAGATCAGTCCTGTCGCCAATATGGAAAGAGAAAGGCGAAGCAGCTCAACGGGGAGAAGTAGAAACACAGGGGGCGTGGATCTTTGGCGGAAACAGTTCGCAACAAGGGAGAGGACGTTCTCTTTGAAAAAAGCGTTACCCGTAAAATAGGGAAGGAAGCACCATCATACTTTCTGCTGCTCAGAAAATGCAGTACATAACGCCATTCAACAGCCAGCTTGCGAAACCTCAGAGATGTCTCAGTCGCAGACGATCACAGGAGGGGTTTGAAAAAAGTTTAGGGGAAAGGCCACGTGGATTGGTGAGATTATGAGGTTTTCCCACTACACCCAACACCGAGGTAAGCAAAACGAAGAAGGAAGGAGTCCAATCGCTGAAACAGGAAAACAACACATCCAGGCTGGAGACTAAACGCGCTGAGTCAGGAGGGATTGGTGGAGCTTTTTGTCAAAATAGCTATAAGTGCAGGAAATGAGATATTCGCACACAAAAGAGGGTGGGCATCCTTAATGGCTAAAGAGCCGTCGCTCGCAGACCAAAGTGATCTGTCCGTCACTGAAAATGAAGGACCGAAAAGGGGAGAAGAAGGGCTGTGCAAACATCTAGAGGGGACGATAACATAGGCTGGGAAGCGCATTGGCCCACAATGAAGAGCCGTGAAAGAGGGGGCAACGGGTAAAATGCATAAAAAAAAGGGACAGATTGAGAGGAACCAATCACAAGAGAGGGGAGAAAAACAACAATGGAGAAAGAGCCTTTGGCAAAGTCGAGACGGGCAGGGCAGGACCGGACGGTTGAAGAGATTCCTGAAACTGCAGGGGGAATACGCGGAAAAAACAATCTCTTATAAGACGAGTGAGGGCGAGGGGAAGGGGGAAATGGGCCACATTACATAACACCAAGTTCTTTAAGAAAGAGCATGAAAAAAGGATAAGTGTGTTAGGGGGGACTCCCGGTGTCAACACAAGTAGAAAGACTGGCGTGACGACGTCAAAAAGTATAACTCGATGAATGTACTTATAGGGGGAAAAAAGGAGACCCGGTGGGGAAAAAACGAAAGGAGAAGAGAAGTGGTGAACGAAAAAAAGCCTGTGCAGTACTTGTAACAAAAAAAAAACGCGAAATAATCTTCAAAAAGATATCGGAAAGTTAGATTGGAGGAGGGAGAGAGAAAGAGAGACACAGATGACACGTGGGAACTAAAATTTCCAGCAAGGTGCCCGGAAGCCAGGAGAAATAGAAACCGGATCACACACCGAATCCAGCAGAATGATGTGAGGGCAGTAAAATGGACAAGGGCAGTTGGAATGGTCACGACGCGTTGCGGAAAAAGAGAGTGAGGACCGTGGGAATATCGTTTGACAAGATTCCAAGGCGAGGATGGAATGAATCTAAAATAAGGGAAATGCCAATGTGACACAGCCGTGGGAAGGGACACGAGGCATCTGGAATGCAAGGATAAAACGCTTCGCCGTCGTGTCAGGGACTGGAAGACGATGCAGAAGAGGCTGGGGAAGTGATCATTCTCCAACGGGCCCGAAATGGCTATAGATGACACAAGATAGAGGACGAAAGGAAAGAAAGGGAAATTAGAGACCAGGGAAAAGTCACCAAGGAGTGGAGTAGTTCCAAAGCAATTAGAAGGGGACTCTATTCAAGAAGCTCAAGAGGTAAGGGATGGGACTGGGGAAAAGGACATACCATGGGGTGGGACTCAAGGAACTTCAACATGAAGGACAGGGAAAAAAAGAAGGATATGGAAAGAAAAGGTAAGGAAATGCGCATTGGGAAAAAGGACCAAGGAGAAAAGAAAATAATCGCTAAATATAAACAAAACGGAAAGGTAGAAGATGCTCACGGGAGGGGATGGGATGACGATAGCGGTAAGACTGCGTGTCGGGTCCAGTAAGGAAGATCAAACAAGTTAGTTGGGAAAAGGTTCGTTGCGTAAGCTTGGGAAAAGGTTCAAGTACTAAACAGGACACAAGTGGAGGCGCGAAACCCGTTTTAGTCAACGGGAGCCACGGTAGAGAAGATATCGAGAGGAGGAAAAGGGCGGGTACAGAGGATCAAAATAAGCAGAGGGAATACCGTAGGGATAGGTAGATCCGAAGGGAGGTAACTTGGCGAGACTTGGGAGGGAATGAGAAACAAGGAGAGAGGTGGATGAACTAGCTTATGGCACGTAAGAATGGTGACGAAGACAACAGGGGGGTGAAAGGCTCCAAAGGGGTGGAAAGGTGAGGAAAATAAACGCAACGGTTATTGCCGGAAAAATGGCACTTTAGGACATAAGGGAGAGTGAGCAATGCCCAAAAAGAAAAAAAAGGGGAAAGGAGGGTACAGAAGAGAGAGGAAATGGGGGAAAAAAAAAGTGGAGAAGGAAGGGGAAGGCATGAGACTGTAATAGAAGAATGTTGGTCACAGAACATAGGCGTGGAACAACGTGCGAAAAATGGGGGAAGGGAAGTTGGGGAAGGCAACAGGACAAAGGTGTGAGGTAGAAGAGTGATGAAAAGTCTGAAAAGGGGGGGTAAGAGCGCAAGTGGTGAGGAAAAGGAAGTGGGGGGTGGTTTGTCGTTGTACTAGGGGGGTGGCAAATAGGGAGAATGATGTAGGAGATAGATACAATGGGAATATAAGTGGAAAATTAAGATAGGGGCGAGGTGTAGGGAAAGTTAAGAAAAGAAAGGGACACAGGCAAGGGCAAATGGGGAGAGCAGAGAATAAAGGGGGGGGGGAAAACCGAAAGTCCGGGGATGTTGGAGGTTGAAAGGGTTTTCAGAAAGAAGGAGCCGGGGGAAGCTTGTGATCAGGAAAGGCAGGATGAGGAACGTTTTGGGGAAATCAGAAAAAAAAGAAACACTCCGGTTGAAGGTTTAAAAGAAAAGCACAGTGGTGGGGGAAAGGGAATTAATCAAACAAGAGATCAAGTGACTTATTTTGGGACTGAATTGCGAAGGATCGGAACACACAGGGTTAGGTGAATGGAGAAACTCCCTAAAGATTGCTTATGGCATGAAAAGGCATGCGTGTGAGAGCGCCAACGTACTCGCTTTTTGCAATGATACTCGGGAGTTAAGAGTAGGGGTTGGGAAGAAGCACAGAAAAGAACGGGAAAGGCGACTCATCGTGCCAAAGGGTCGACTTTGAAATGGTGTTTAATGGTCAAGGGACGTTATGTCGGCTGAGAATTGGATAAAAAAGGCAGGGAAGGGTAGGGAAAAATCTTGCAACCGTGGGGTGGTGGGGGGGGGTGTGAGGGTACTCAAAGGCTACCGCTAGGTACGTCTTTACTACATTTGACCAAACTAGGGGAAAGCAGGACAGGAGTCGGGAACAAAAACCGAGGTGGGAAGTAGCAAGGTAAGGGTGGCATATGGAAGAGAGGGACAGGGGTGGGATGAGAATGCCATGGCCACAGGTGCAAGGACGACTTTCGGACTCAGCAGATTTACTGAAAAAGAACTAGACACACAACGGAAAAAAACTGCCACAACGAGGTAGGCGAGCTTAGAAGGGGAAGAGGGCTTTGAGCGTGAGCGCTAGAAAACTGGAATTCGAGCCCGGAGAGGGGGGGGTCATGTCAAAGAGAGCAGAAATATTCGGGGGGGAGGTGGACCAGATGGTGAAACAAAACAAGACTAGGGAATGTCCTTTCTGAAAAGTCCGCCCCCTAGAGGCAAAAGGAATAAGTGTGAGAACTGAGGACGAGAAAGCAGAAAGGGCAAAAAAGGTGGAGGAATCGGGAGGTGCAATTAGCATCGGAAGGAATTTGGGGGATTTAGAAAAAACTGTGAATCAGCAAATTCTCGGAATAGACAGAAATGAAAGAGTCTTCAAAAAGCGCACAAAGGTAGGGGGTGGAAGGAAGCCCGGCCAGTAATAAGACATGAGCCGTGTGGGGTCGCTTGAAATGGTACGGGAAGTAATTCTAATTCAGGTGACGGACAGAAGCTGCAGAAGGGAGATAAAATCGTGTCCGAACTGCGGATGGGGGGGGGCAGGTGAGTAGGGGGGAGGACAGGGGGAGTAACTGTCCAACTTGCAAAACAAGCAACTTGGGACGAGATGTGCCGATCGACTTCGCGAGTCAAAGGGCAAGAACGAGAGGGGGGGATTGTAAAGGAAGTCATGGGTGCTTTTGGTCGGGAAGGGAGGAACTAAGGTAATAGGGTGGCAAAGAATGATTAATTAACGTCCAGATTTAGATCTCGAACTGTATTTATGAAAAATGTAGGAGGTGAAGCGCTTGATATGCACCGTGACCGGGCAAGTTAAGGAGGAGGGTAGAAAGAAGGAGGAGAATGTACTCGGGAAATTATAAAAGATTTTGGTAGAAAAAAAGGCAATAACGGTGGACCATAAAGAGAAGGGGACCAATGAATGAAAGCACTGGTCTGAACATCGCTGACTGAGGGGTGAGGGGAAAAGGGGAAGTGGGGAATCGAGGTAGAGGAGAAGGAGTGTAAAAAATAAGTCTTTATGGAGAAAAAATACCGTCGAGAGGGTACTAACTGTTCAAGTGGGAGAAAGGCAAGATACGCGAACCTCGGGCGGCAAGAAATGGAAGGGAAGGTGTAGGGGACAGAAAAACGAAGGGGGAAGAAATCATGGCCGAACTTCCTGGAGCGGTCTGATCAGAAACGAAGAGAGCGGTCCCTAAGTGTCGGAGAATAGGAAAAGGAATACTCGGACTACCAGGTGGCGCCTATCAAATAAAACGAGAAGAAATCTAATAGAGGGAGGACCTCGGCCGTTTGGTCAGAAAAGGATAAGAAAGTTCACGGGAGCTTCGAGGAGTGGAAAGGACAGTGAAGGTCGAGGGAGGAAATAAAAATAGAATGATGAAATAGAAGGGAGGGAATACTAAGTGACTGTGAATCCGCTGGCAGAGAATGGGCTCTACGATACAAGAGGAAAACGATAAGAAAACCCGTAGTAGGCAGTTAGGGGAATGAAGGAGTGAATTAACTTCGCAGAGAGGATTAAAAGGAGAAGAAAAAAGATAAAGGAAAAGCGAGAAGGGAAAAGTCAAACATGCAATCATAAGAACATATTGAGGGGGAAAAGGGATGGGACCTTGAGGACTCAAAGACACGAAGCAAAGGCGGATGAAATCAGAGGGGGGTGGGAAGCAAAAAGTGGAAGAAAAGGGAGGAAATGATAAGAAAAAAGAGGGGGGGTGGAGGAGAAAGAATGTAGGAAAGGATTCGAATATCTCATAGACAAAAGGGAAAAGTCAGTTACAAGGGGATGGACACAAATGGGAAACAAAAAGTGAAGGTGGTGCAGCCACAGAAGGGGGGAGAGGACAAAGAAAGAAAAAGAGAGACAAGAAAAAGTGATGGGGGAACGCGAATCGGCTAAGGAACGTTGAGCCAAGAAGATCCAAAGAGGGGAAAAGTTCAGAAAGTCAAGGGTGGGACGGTTCACTGCGAAGAAGATCTACAACTGGAACTAAGGAATTGGGAAAAGCTAATTGGCGGAGGTCAAAAGGGAAATGGGTAAATTGAAAATAAGCAAGGGGGGGAATCGGTGAAAGGAGAAGAAAACGTCGAAGTCAGACGAAGGGATGGTTGAAGAGTGTCTAGGAGGATGGGGGTCGGAAAGAAGGGGGGATAGTGAGTAACGTAGGAAAGGATGGAAGGCAGAGAAAAGGGGATAAGGGGAAGGCCGTAAACGAAACAAAGGGGAAGTAAAAATGCAACAAAAGGGAATTAAGTAGAGCTTCTTTTCGCCAGTAAACGAAGGGCGTGATAACAGAAAAGCACCGATAAAGGGAAGAAGAGGAACACACGGAACAATAAAAAACATTAGAGCGATCTTAAATGGAAAACAGTAGGGAGACGTGCGAAAAGGCTGAAC
>Ga0179593_1473822_pt1 | contig 16044 bp, 14 predicted proteins | sample CZODoug2_1_08_16_FD_185931 | JGI IMG/M metagenome (GOLD analysis project Ga0179593, IMG submission 185931) | Vadose zone soil fungal communities from Angelo Coast Range Reserve, California, USA - CZODoug2_1_08_16fungal (PacBio error correction) | ecosystem: Environmental > Terrestrial > Soil >...
AAGGAGGGGGAGAAACTCAACTATCCGGCCAGCCTACGGACTGGGGGACACTTTCTCAGCAAACAACATGAGGGAACACCAGACTGGGTTCATCACAAATCCAAAGCGCAGAAGGGGGGGATTCAAGCAGGCCCTTACCGGTACACAAAAGTTCCGGGCTGTTCACAACAAGCTGGTGGGCCAGCTAGGTCCAAAAAAGGGGGTCAGAATTGGGCATCGGATGAAAAAGTGGCAAAAAAAAAGGTCGAACACCCGGGAGAAGCAGTCCATACGCCCAAGGGAAAAGGGGGAAAGAAATAAAGACGCAGGATGTTTTCAGACTAAGCAATACATCACGCGTCGACGGTGCATAAGGGGACAATGCAGGGAAGCGGGGGGGGGGGGGAATGCGCAAGGAGGAGACTTTTGTACCTTGGATCACCAGAAAGACGGTGCGGCATAACTCCGCATATACGCTTTGTGTCTGAAACCATGCCGGGACTGCACTCCGAAAGGGCGCGGAGCAGCTGCGCGGAGAAAAGGGGAGATGCAAAAGTGACGTTGAAATATAAAGGCGATAGCAAAGACCGGGAGTTAATAGCGAACGCTCCAACATGAGGGGGGGGGAGCCTCCTAAGGAGGGGGGGAGAAGGGTGAAGATCACCATAAAGGTCGAATGTCGAACGCCTCTTAGGCGCACCTGCTACAGTTAGGCCTGGGGGGAACTCACGAAAAAGGAGTTAAACTGACTCATTCCAAGGGTACTATCTGCCGGCCCCATATCTTTACAAAGGAGGGATAAAAAGAAGAGGGTCGTCGCCGACGTTTAGTGGTGAATACCAGGTCTGCCCTGAAAAAAAATGGATCTACACCCTTACATAATGTGCTAAATGATCATTCTGTATCGTCATGGTAAGTAATGAATACGCGCAAATCCCCCCGATTACTGGGAGGAGGAGGGTAAAACCTTTAGCGTGAAAGTAGAGAGAGAGCTCGTGCTTCCGTGAATTGGTTAGGGAAGGTCTCCCCGAGTGCGGCCTTTGGGAGGGAAGGGTCACCTGGTAACGATTCACGTCCAGCATTCGTCCACAAGGGTTTAAGGGAGGTGGCAAATAGGTGACTATCTGTCTGGAGACCGTGGCAGAGATAATGGTCGGGAAGCTTCCAGAGTTTACGAAGAAAAATGGGTCCCGGAGTCCAAGGGCTCAACCTGTAATCGTGCTACGGGGTTAGGAACCAAAGGCCCCACGCAAGCAGGGAAAAGAGCGAGGTGACGGGGAGGGGAGGCCCTGGGCCCGGAACTGGCCATCCTGCTGGCATCACCTTTCGCTAGATGGAGTAAGTGGAGGAAAGAGCTCGGGAGGGGTCACCCGGGGGGGCCAGAGGAAATTCGGCGTGAGGGAAAGAAAGGGGGGGGAGGGAAAAACAGGGGGTGGGATGGCTGGAAAGGCTTGCGAACTAGGCAGGGAATTGAAGGGGGAGGACGTTTCAAGAAACTCGGCCCCTGGCCGGGACCTCGAAAGCTGGCCGCGCTGTTGAAACTAGGATTGCCTACTTTAAGGGGAAGCTCGCAAAAAAAAAAAAAGGAGGGTATTAAATATATATGATGGAAACCAGGGAGTGCTCAGAGCTTGTGAATAAGCGCTTCCAGAGACAAGAAGACTTCGAGGTATTTCCTCTCCATTTTGGCTGGAAAAAAAGGCCTCTAACAGGTTTCCGTCCTGATAATATCGAGAAAATTATCACCCTTAGACTCCAGGGCAAAAGCTGTGGGAAGGATCGGCCGCAGCCGTTGTGACGGTCACGGAAAACAACAAGCCTCCAGCCCGCCAAAAAATCTCGCACGCGTGAAGAAGGGGCCTTCAATTAAATTGATTGACGACCATTCCTCGTCCACAGGACTGTCGACGATTCTATGGGGGAAGGGGGGGACGAGGAGTTCGCAACACCACGAGGAATGTACCAGGGGTTTAGAAAAAACGGTTGGTCTATTTAGCATGGAAGGAGGCCAGAGACGCCCCCTATAAAGAAAAACTCGATCTCAGGCGTTAAATGAGATCCCGCCCGGGAGGACTGATCGACAGGGTCAGCCGGAACCAGAATTGCGGGGGCCCTACAGTGGGGGACGCAAGGGGGAAGAAATTGAAGGCATTTGACCGGAAAGAAGAGAGGGAAAAAACGCTCGAGGGGCAAAGGGGAAAGGGTCAAGTCATGTTTGGAGCCTCGAGGGGAAGGAGAAAAAAAGGGGGGGGGTGAGTAACGGGGAAAACAAAGGAGGAGAAAATAAAGAAGCACGTCCCTTTCAGGGAGAAATTGAATCCGACGGGCCAGGGCGAAAAACGGGAAAAGCAACGTCTCCGTAAATTCAGGAACAGAGGAAAAGGATTCTGGTATACGGAAGACCATTGGTTTCGCAGATATGGAAAAACTTCCCAAAAATAGCAACAAGGGGGGAGAAATTGTAGTGATGTCCATCTTGTAAGGGGGGAGGCCGGAATAGTGTCCCTAGGGAGGTTGCCTAGCAAGTTGCATTTGAGTGAAGGTAAAGGGAGAGGAATCACACGTCGGAGAAAAAAACATTGATTACGGGAGAAGGGCTACGAACAAAAGCCGGTTTGGGGGGAAGACCGAAAGGTAGGAAAATCATAAACCCTAAGAAGTATCACAAGTCTGGCGGTGAGGGACTCCGCGACCGGGTCCAGGGGATTTGCAGTAATCCTGGGTAAAATTAATCGTACTCTTCTGAGTGGGGGTCCAACAAGGAGGGATGGCAGGAAAAGGCGACCTCGGAGACCGCGAAAAAGAAGTAAGGTTGCCAGGGAACTTCGAACAGAAGAAAGACGCTATTTGTGTATGGACAAAAAGTCGTCTTGAACAGCCTGCACTCTAAAGGATATCAGTAGTCGGTCAAACGGAAGTGGGATCCGCTGAAACCATTTCGCCGGGTTGGGGGCAAACTTCCTCCTAGGACAAACGCCCTGGAAAACGAGGGGAACTAGATTGCCTGAACCTGAAGGATGCTTTGGGACCCTCCCCCGCCCAGTCAAGAAAGGGAGGGGGTCGTCCTGTCTAGCCGCGGCGGTCTCTTGGCGAGTGAAATCCATGGGATTTGAATGGGAAAAAATGATTTGTCATGTTTGGCCGGGGTCCAGCTCAGAACAAAGACAGGACCGCAGACCGTTACGGAAGGGAAGGGAAAACTATTAGCTGCCCATAACGGCGGATCTCGGGCTCACAAAAACCGATGATTGGAAAAAAGTAAGATTACGTCTGGGCACCCATAAGCACAGGTAAAGGACTTCGGTGGAAGTGCTTGAGTACCTCAGGACGGACTTACAATCACCCAAAGGGATAATTTAAAGGACATCAAACTAGGTCATCACAAAAAAACTGCATGTTCTGCGCCAGGCCAACTACAAAGAACCTACGGAAAGTCTGGACGCCAACAGAGGGGAAGGTCTGGCCATCTCTGGGGAAAAAGCATTTCCATCGTCAGGGGGCATCGGAAAAAAAAGTCTAAACCACCTTCCATCCTGGAGAACCATAACTCACACAGAATACGATAAATAGCGAAGGAAGAATGGTTTCACGCAAAAGACTTGCATATCCACGTCGAACTCTAGGGGAGTGGGAAAGATAAGACTTCCGTCGAGTTTGTTAGCGGCTCAAGAGACGCGGTCGTACGTCAGGGACTTTTCAAGGAAACCTACCTCGGGGAGGAAGAAAAAAAACCACGAGGATACGCTGGTTACAGAAGGGGGGATAACCATGAGGAGCAATCACTCAGCTGACCTTTCGGTCATCTGGGCTAAGCTCAAAAGTCAAACACATGGACAGCAGAGGGGAAGGGCTCTACGGAGCTATCAAATGCAGGGGGAGGTAGAGTAACAGACAGCAGAAAAAGGAATAATGTTTGGGAGTAGATGGAGGCTTCCCAGGGGAGGGAAAAATCACCACGGGGGCCTGCGAGGTCAGAACAAGCGGTCTGCCCTAGGAAAGAAGAAGACTCTACACCTGAGGGAAAGAAAACTGTCAACAGGACCCAGTGTGCCTATCTTTCCGGCACATTAGGGAAAAAAATCTCGTACTGGGAACCAAATCCTTGGTAGGGGAATATTACCGGGGAAGGACCAGGTAGAAAAAAAAGGAAAGGGTCTCTTACAAAAGGAAAGAAGGTCTATTATCTTGACGTTATCTCCTTGAGGAAAAAAGGGAACTCACCACCCCCCGGATGAGAGTCCTCCAACTGGAAGAACTTTTAAGGGGACTTTGCCATCGAGAGCGGCTTTCCTGAACAGGTGCCAAGGAGAAGGGTCAATCTTTCGACAAGAGGAACAGTGTCTAAAACCAAGGGCAAAATCAATTTCTTGGGGGAACCGGCTGGGAAACAGAAGGGGTGTCAGAAAAAATTCTGGATCTTCCTATTAGAGAAGGATCGGCTTGCTTAACCGTGAAGCTGCCGAAGGCCAGAGTGCTAAACCGTAACGGAGAAACCCAGGTCCGTCAAAGAGGAGCAGCCCCTTCAAAGAATGGTGGGGCGAAACTAATCGAACATAAAGAAGGGACGAAGAGGGGGATCTTATGGGGGCGGACCACTTGCCCTTAACCTGGAAGAAAAGGGGCGCCTCAAGTCTTCAAGGAGAACGGCTTAGAGGAGAGTTTGCACGTCACAAAAAGGAAGGGCCCTCGTGTAAACTATTAAGGTAAGAACTGCTATTTGTTGTGGAAAGACTTTTCTACGGTCAACTCGGCAGGTTCACGGGGGAGGCTACTTTTGATCGCATCCCCTTTGGAGGCTCCATAAAAGGATGAGGCATTCCCCCGAAGAAGGGGAGAACCTGCTGATCCAATGGTGGGGATATCAAACACCAATATTAGATAGAGATTCATCCCTTCGGAGTGACGGGTTCATCCTCTCGTCCTTTCCTCCTCTTAGGATGGGACCGCCGGTGGGCAAGTTCTGCGAAAGAAGAACGTTCAAGATGAAATTCGATTAAGAACTCCGTAAAAGAAGATCCTCTACTGAGGGACAGAAGACTGTGGGACGTTCCGACAGAAGTGTGGAATACAATATCATTCTCTCCCAAAGTCTCGGGTGGGAACAGAACTCAAGTAGCTGGTTATGGCTATAGGGTATTTCAAGTAGGGGGCCCCACAAGGGGAGGACCGAAACTGTCACCTCGGCGTCCTCTTTGTCTCTGGGAGGGGAAGGGTGAGTTGCGGAGAAGGTAAGTCTATACCGGGGGGAGGTAGGGGGAAAAAGCAGGGTTCAAGTATGAAAATGTCCGGCCACGAAGGGAAAAAAAGGGACAAACTCCTATAGTCATCTGGGTGAATAATCATAAACCAGAGGTCTGAGTTAGAGGGTCTCCAAAAACAAATGCGGTTTCCAGTCTGGGAAAAAAGCCTAATAGGTTAAGAATTGACTTCCAAGAAAGGGCCCCTTTTAGCGAGGGTAGGAGTGGGTCAAGAATACCATTTCAACTTCAGGGGGGGCTAAGGGAGGAAGGGGGAATCGGTTTGAAGTCTCGCGGAGGGGCCAGCGATACCGTCATAAATAGCGAAAAAAGGGGGGACTTTAATACATTCAAGAGTTTCTAACACCAGGAGCAGGGGGACCGCCGTAAAGTCGAAAAAAAAGAAGGGTAAAGTGATTTGGTACCATACCGTCTAACCTGGGTCCAGATTGGGGTCCGTCACAAAGGGCCTGCTTTCAGGGTGAGCGGTGTCGTTATAAAAAATAAGTGCGCCACGGAAGGAAAAGTGAAGAACCTTCGAATGAGGGTATCTTCCCGGCAATAAGTAGAAAGATAATTAAAAAATGTCTGCCGGCGCGATACCGCCATAGATCTGGATAGAGCAGAAGTGAAAACGCAAAGGGGCTGCACTGGAGGGGTCGGTGGGAAAAGAAGGGAAAAGAACCAGGGGACAAGGGTGTTTCCTTAACCTTGGAGCCGGAAACCATCTCGCGGGAGGGGGGGGAAAGGGATCAGCGGAGGGGGGATTCCCCTGTCAAAGGGGGGAAGGAAAAGACTCCTCCCTGGGACGCTAAACCCGGTAATACGAAACAGTTATAAGCTCGAGTGGTTAAAGAAAAAAAACTCGCTAGAATCAGGGGGAGAAAAAGATTGTTAAAGAACTGGGGATCCGTCCCGGGGAAAATTGTTCGCCCCTTCCGCCGCGAAAAGCTGAGCCCCTAAATCAATATCTTGGGGCCTAGGGGGAAAGGGGGGACCCTACAGGGAAACAACCCAGGGCCTTTTACCTTTCATTTTGGGGGGGGGAGGGTCCTGCGCATCCCGTCCGGGCTGATTTGGGGGGAGGGAATCCGGTCGGGGATAAAAAGGGGCCGGGGTGTCCTGTGTTGGGGCTTCTCTCCTGGTCCCCACCCTGCAATTCCGGGGAAGAAGGATACAGAGATGGGGCTTCCCAGACGGCGATCCTCTCAAAAAAAAAAGGGAGTAAGAGAGATCACGCCCGTCTGGGCAAACGCACAGAAAAAGCCATTGGAACTGACGAGGCAACTGCGCGCAGACACGGCCCAAAAGCAGGGAAAGGAAGACACCATTAAAAAGGGGCGAAAACCTCGCAAAAGCGCCCTTCCTTCACTAAGAAAAGAACTCTTACCCAGTCAATGAACGAAGACCCAAACTCAGAAAAAGTCTAAAATCTCTGCCCCCGTAGTGTAAAAAGTGCATGTCAGCGAGAGGGTAAAATTCTAACAACGCTTTCTCATCCTTCCAAATTAAATGGAAAACTAGAAAACCGCTAAGGCGACAGGATGTTTTCAAAGGGAGAACTTGCATATCCCGACGCTCCTTCTGCCAAGAGGGGAAAAAAACCTGTGACATTCCGGAAAGAGAAGGGGGGGGGTGTGGCTCAGGGGGAGGAAAAGGAGGCTAGTGCGTGGGAAGGTGGGGTTGTTTACTGAACCGAAAAAAGGTGCGAAAGAGAAAAGTGCACACGGGGGGAGAAGCGTGTCCTCAGGAGTGGGAAAGCTAAAGTCCAAGCCTCCTCTCGACAATAAGCTGCGGTCTAACTCACAAGAAAAATCTTGGATCAGCCATGGCGTGGGCAGGAGAAGGAATGATGAAAATAACGACGAAAAAAAAAGACGCACGAGCAATGTCCATAACCTGTGGTGGGGTCAACGAATAAGGATTAGATCACCAATTCCCTTGAGAGGAGGCAAAAACTCTTACGCCATTCAGAAGGAGACTACACCTGCTTGGAAGAAAAGGAAGCAGCCCAAGCCAATCAAAAAAAGGGCTGTACCCCATGTTAAATATAAATGGGGGAAATCCTTTGGCAGGATTCGCAGAAGTTCTGGACGTTTGCAAGAAAATGGTTCGCCCTAGGGCCGTGAGGGAAATTGCCCCAAGAGACAAGGTGTCTCTTGAGTCTCAAGTGATCCTTGTAATTCAACCGGGCGCACATCCAAAAAGGAGAAGTTCCGGCGAGCGACAACAAGGACGTAGGAAAGTTGCAATCGCAAAGCGTAGGAAAGGACTGCCTGCGGGAGGGGGGGAATTTTCTTACGAGACACAGAGGAAGTGAAAAGGACGGGCACCGCAGGCGGGGGAAAAGGACCACGAGGTCGGCCCGTGCCCACGGCGGAGGCTGCAAAGGAGGGAAAATCCAACATGAAAAAGGGAAAAATGAAATGGGGTGTTCCGATCGGCCGAAAAAGGGGATCCCTTCCCAGGCTTCAAAGGGTCCTTCAACCGGCAGAGAAGGAACTGGTGGGCCGAACGAACTCTCACCTGCCAACAAAAGGTTCGAGACAGGGGAGAAGGGGGCTCCGGGCCAAGGGCAAAGGGAGTCTAAGGAACCGACCCCGTTAGTTCCGGAGGAAAAAATTTGGCCTGCTCTTTGAGGAAGGAACACGAAATGCCAACAAGGAGGACGTTAAGAAAGAAGTCTGCGGGTTGGAAGCAAAAAGGGGGGGTAGGAGAAATAGACGGGCAACGGAGAAGGGGGGGGACTTTTCCGCGCGACAACGGTAGAGGAGTGGCCATCCCCGCTCATGTCTTAAAAAGTGAAAAGCCGCTTGTCATCAAAAAAAGGGAGATCCTCTTTTAGGGGAAGACTATCTCAAAAAAAAAGGATGAGGATTAATGAATAGAACCGACACCGTCGGCTCAGAGAAATCCCTCTCGGGCCAATAAGTCAGGAGACGTATTGACAGTCCATTGGCCTGGCTCTGAGAACTGTAAAGAGGAAGGAATGTTCAAGCCTGCAATCTGGGGGCGTCCCCGCCCTAAAATCCGTATCACCAGGAGAAAGACAACGTAGCCCCTCCTTTACCAAAGGGAAGAAGAGGGAGGCCTCACAGGGGTAAAGACCGACTCTCCCGGCTCAGACTCAAAGGAAGGGAGGCCTTGATTTGCCATTAAGGGCAAGGAAGGGACAAGCCTCGTAACATAGGAGGGGGGGAAAATATCTTGGTCTCTTTTTGGTTGAGGGGGGAGTAAAAAATGGGAACTATACCATTTGAAAGCCGGGTGGACCCGCCGGTGCTTAACCCTAGCCGGTAAAAAAAAGCGACAACCGGTTCAGCAAAATTCAGAGGGGAAGAAATCTGGGGGAAAATCAAAAGGGCAGATCCCGCTTGTCGAAACGATGAGAGGTTCGCATCCGAAACCCCGCAATTGGAGGGTCACGTCAAAGGGGTGTTAACCCGGAAAAATGGGAAAAGAAATTAACTTCCATGGAGACCGTCACAGTTAACGGGGAAGGGGGACGTCTATGTCACTTGAGGAAATTTCAAGTCAGTTTAAAGAGCAGAGCAAATCGGGGGGGGGAGGAGCAAATTACTGAGATATAACCGAAAGAAAAGAAAATGACATCTGTGGAGGGAAATTAAAAAGGTCCGTCTCTGTAAGAATCTGGAACTAGAGGAACATTACAAAAAAAAGACCGAAAAAAAAGGGAGGGGGGGGGGTACCAGTACCGGGAAAGGGGAAGTATCTGGTCCTGCACTATATAACCCGGAAAGGGGGGTAAAAAATGTCAGAAGGATATTGCGCGTAGGAAGGGTCACCTTCGCAAGGAAAGTGGTGATATGCAAAGTCATCAGAAAGAGGCTCTACAACATGGGAGGTTAAAAGGAAGGCGCTCAGACCTCCCTGTAGCTTTGAGGTGCCGTATGATCTGAAAACACTTTCTTATCCCAAGGAAGGAGGGTCCGAATCAGCTCTAAAGAAAGAAGCGGGGAGGAAGGTTTCAGCCGGAACGCGTAGAAGGAGGGGTTCTGAACACCCCATCAGGGAATGGGTTGAGTCCCCGGTCAAAAGAAAAAAGGTGCGCCGCGGCCCACAAGCTATTCAAGGCGGTTGAAGAAAAACGAAGGGAAATCGCTATTGGATTGTCAAAGGGGTTAACATCAGCCGCTAGCTGTCTTCCTCCGAATAGGTGGGAAAGTCTGGACAAAGAAAAGGTTCCCCCTGTTAAGCGCAAAAAAAACCCAAACCCCTCAAAAGGACAAAAGTGCCCCCTGGGAACAGGACCCTGCGTGGAAACGAAAAGAAAAACTGCTGCTGGGTTTACCCAGAAGACCTGGAAAAAGAGAGAAGGGGGCCGGTGAAGACTGAATCTTCATTCCTTTCTCTGGGCGACAAGAGGAGCCTTCCGGGACTGGTGCCTAAAGGCAGCTCCTTTTCCTCCGGATTCATTCCTGAAAAAAAGGAAAATCGCTGGCTGCCCAGAGGCGGAACGAGAAAAAAAAAAAAAAAGGAGGATTAGAAAGAGAGAGGAAAAAATTAACCAGCTCCACGATTCCCTGCCCTTCAATTAAAAAGGGGGACCAGGAGCTCAGGAAAGGAAAAAATGGGAGAATGACACCAGAAAGCAAAGAGAAAAAGCTCAAAAGCCAGCCAGGACCGTTCTTTTCTCAGAAAGGATCCCCAAAAAGAATGGTCCCGGGCTTGTCACCCCGAAAGCTGACCGGCAGACAAAATGCCAGGAGGGGTCAGAGTAGGGGGAGATGTAATTGTCACAAAATAAAAAGGACTATCCTATCCCATTCCACAAAGGACTACATTGAGAAAGCACGAGACGCCAGATGTGTCCAAGGATGAGGAAACGAAAAAATCCAGGGCTGCACAAGAACTTGACATTCACGGAAGAAGGGGGGGGGCGACGGGGAGCTAGTGTCCGTCTTACCTGGACTTCAAAAAAAAAAACGGAAGAACTAATAAGATCTCATGGGGGCAAGGGGAGGAACGGCTACTTTTCAAACTAAAAGGAAACCGGCGGATCAGCTGCTGCTTAAATCAAGAACTAAGGTGAGAAAAAGGGGACTTCTCGACTACTGATATAGTCGAAAGAAAAGAGAAGAACCAGAGGGCAAAAATGGGGTATGCGCCGACATGGAGGCTGCCGGAAGACTCAAAAAACCGTAAAAAAGGTTCGTCAAACCTCAAAAAAACTACTGTGAGCCCTATCAAAAAGGAACTCACGACTGCTGCAGAAACTGAACGCAGGCCCGGTGCTATCAGGGGGAAGCCATATATGACAGTTCTAGGAATTGGTATAAAAAAAGCCGGGTTGGGAAGGTCGTACGCGTGACTGTTAGGTCTAAAGTGGACCCTCAGGGGAAATAGATAGAAACTTACTGGGGTGACAAAAGGCGGTCTCTTCCGGGGGGGTGGTGAAGCCTGGGAAGAGGAAAAGAAATACTCACCCCCTTAGAGTAGGGGTCTCTATGGGAGGAAAATGAAGACTTGATGACTTTGAAACGGAATACGGAAATTAAGTCCCTGAAGTTTACGCACTGAAAAGGCCCGAGGTGAGGGAAGGTAACAAAGGAACGGGGGGGACAACCGGAGGGGGAAGGGCGCCTGTAGCCCGCGATCAGAAGACCATCAATCTAAAATTACCTTCGGCAGTAAAGGGAGGACGATCTCCGTGATGAAAACGGGAAGGAGCTTACGGCTGAAAGGAATCTACCTTCCCTTCGGGAGAAAAAAAGGGTCCTTTAATGCGAGATGAGGGACGACGGGGTTGGGCAAATCCTCGGAACCTAAAAAGTCGACAAAAAAGTTGCGCTGCTGGTTCAGCCGGAGGGGGAAAGGGATTAAAATCCCGATGAAAATAAACTCGTAAAGGAAGCCGGGATTCCGGTAGCCTGTCTCTGTGAAAGGGAGCCAGTCAGCAACGGAAGGTAAAAAAGGATTCTGGCACAAGGGTGATCCTTCGTTTAGACAGGGCGAACTCGTGGCACTTCGGCCTGGGGGGGAAAGGGGCACGCGGCCCAAAAGAGAAAGCCCCAACGCTTGGAAAAAACGCTGGAGTAAAAAAAACGGTGATTTGAATATAAGAAACAAAACAACGGGAATGGGGGGCTCAGAGATATTCCCTCACTGGGGAGAAAAAGCTGGGGGGCCATAAGCGGGACCTCTTTCCGCCTGGGCTTGAGTGGCGAAGTGAGATTGGGCGGGCAGGGGGACACTTCTACCATGCCCTGACGGAAGAACCGAGTCGACCGTCCCAAAAAAGAGAAAACAACGGTATAAAGTAAGTATACCTCCTCCGTTGTAAAAGGGGAGGGAGCTAACGAGACGGGTTAAGGAAAAAACGCGAGGGGGAGAACGCCCCCAAGGAGAAAAAGAGGGGGAAGACTTGGATTCAGCAGTTAGTCCATTTCCTTCAAAAGAGGGAAAAGGATCGAGAGGGCTCTTTGGGAAGGTCCGGGGGAGGACCCACCAAGTAGGGCATGAAGGTGAGGACGAGAACTGAAGAAAAAAGGGAAAAAAACCTCCGGACGGAAAGCGAGGCAACCCTTTGCACAAAAGAGGCCTCAGGCCAAAAAGCACTCCGGGAATGAAAAAACTTGGTGGCCTACTTGCGCAGGATCCAGCAGAAACGCAATTTCTTGCCCAGGTCCGGGGGGGGAACTACCTCGGGGAAGAATGGGAGGGAAAAGAGTAAGTAGTAAAGGGAACGCTCCTCGATGAGGGGGGAAAAAACTTAGTGGTGTCTCCAGATCGGAAAAAGCTTGAGTGAAGGAGGGAAACGGCAGTCTATAAAAACTTCAAGGAAGAAAACCAGTAAAGTTGGCCGGGGTACAAGCTCTATTGAAAAAAGGGAAAGAGGACGTAACAGGAGGACTACAGGGGGATACACCTTATTTTTGCCAGTGAAGCGAACCCGGTCACAGATGGATGGGCCTTCAAGATAGCACCAAAAAGAAGGAAGGACATTCAGGTGGAGTTAAAAAGTAAGGAATTTAGGAAGAAACGTCAGAGTCGAGGTTGAAGACGTTCACAATGCAGTGGTGGAAGCCAGCATCCACGCGGAGGGGGGGATCATACAATTATATTACCTGCGGCAGGTCTCGCAATACTCCAAGAAGAAAAAAAAAAAAAAAAATAAAAAAAAATAGAGGTGTCGGAACCCAAACGCTGCGTATAGTCTTACGTGAGTGAAAAAGATGTCGGCAGGGAGGGAGTGTTCAGTACGGTGGGTGTCATAAACCAATATGCGTCCGACCAGGGCGGGTTTTTGGAAAAAGGGGGACCTACAAGTCGTAAGAAAGGGCAAAGGGAGCAAACCATGCGATTCGTAAGAAGGGGAGTAAGAACCGGGATAAAGCGGGGGAGTTCGGAGGTCAGGAACATCCTTGTCTCTAGAAGAGGGAACCGTCGTTTTTGCCTTTAGTTGGAGGAAAGAGGGGAGAAGGGGGTCGAAGGGTTGGGAAATTCCTCGCTTCCCTAGCTAAAAATTCCGGGGGCCCTAGCTTGCCGCCCGGCCTTCAGGGAGGTGGGACCCTCACGGGCCCCGAAGGAAAAAGGGCTGTCCCGGGTTGGCGTAAAAAAAAATGCAAAAAATCGGGGAAACGAGGTCCTTTGTTTCCTTATTCGAAGGGGGGGGAAAGGTGTCATCGCAAGTTTCCTCCTCCCGAAAAAGAAAAACGCGCAGGATCGGGGGAGGTGCTGCCGCAGAAAAAAAGAGAAAACTCACATACAACGGAGGAGTATGAAAAGAAGATCAGAAGGGAGAAGAGACGGAAAAAGGAAACTTGTGGCATGGTCGGAGGGACCCCGGCAGCATGAAGTTCACCCGGAAAAAACCGATCGGGAAACACCAGAATAGCGGCAAAAAACGGAAGGTGCGAAAACAGGGGGAACCCGGTCCGAAGGAAAAGAAAAGGACACCCCTCACAGGCCTGGGAAAGATCTCAGGGAACCCTCGTTAATAGGGGAGGTTGCCGGTAATTGAGAAAAATTCGAAAAAAGAAGGAAACCCGAATGGAACAAAGAATCTTAGAGGCACTAGCGCATAGGAAAAAAGCCATTTCCTATACAACCTCAAGGGAACCGTTCCTCAGCAAGACTGGGGGTTCCTTGTACGCCTGTTTTGGTTCTCTTATGCAGAGGAGGGGGTGTACTGTCATGTGAAAAAAAGGGTCCTTCAAACATCCCTTTTCTGGAAGAAAGTAAAATTTGTTGCACGAAGGGAAGGGCGTACTTCAATCAGAACGATCAAAACTGCTTCTAACCACGGCCACTTGCAAGGGATTTTCATTCTCTCTACGGGAAAGGGGAAAAAGGGCGGAGGAGCAAGCTGGAAGAACCTTTTTAAAAAAAAAAGCTTGGGGCGGCCAGTGGTAAGAATCACCTGAAGGATCACCGGCTCAAGGAAAAGGTCTCGGCCGCTAAGGCACGACATGCTGGACATCACTGAGGGGGCAGGAACAAGGTTGCATCCTGCCAGATCTTGACCCCATGGTGAGCGGGTAAGAAAGCAACTTTTGTCGATGTAGGGAAAGGGACTTGGCATCGACGTTGAGACAAAAAAGGTGGGACGCAGAAGACCGGTCCATCGGACTCCAAAACTTAACTGGGTCTCCTTTGACTGTTATCGATGTTCGGAAAAAAAAATCCTGAATCCCCGAAGAAAGTAGGCAGGAGGAGACAAAAACTTGACGTTGAACGGGAGGTACTTTGCCTGAGCGCGAGGGACCTAAGGGGCCTTCCGGAAAAAGGGGAAGGGAAAGGAGGGGAAACTGGGGACTTAAAAAGGGACGGTGCACCGCAAGTCGGGAAGAAGGCATAATTCGCCGACCGGAGTTTTATCCAGAACCAGGTGACAGCATCTGAAAGGAAAAAAAAGAAAACCTGGTTTCCTATAGTCGCAAAAGGGGGAGAAGGAGACCGACGGGAAGGAAAACGAAAAGTCAACCTGTTCTCAGCTGACCAGATGGTGTGTTGGGCGAATCAAAAACTTCCAAAGCAGAAGTGTGATAAGTCCGTTTAAACGCGGCCTAAAACGGGAAACTGGGCCCGGAACTGTGAAGAAAAGGAAAAGGCCTCCTGACCCGCGAAAGTAAACTGATTCTTTCTTTTGCATGCGAGGGGGGAAAAACGTCAACAAAAAGTCTTAGCCTTCGCGGCCAAGAGGGGAGGGATACGGCTATTGAAGATGGCTTTTCGGGAAGGGCGAAATCGGGGGCTGTTAAAAACGTAAAGCGCCCGGCCAATTGAAGAAGCCCTTCAAGACGAGGAAACGGCCGCGCTGTAGGGGACAAAGAGGCCGAGGTGAGGGATCCTCTCACAACGAGGGGGGGGGAAAAGAAGGACCAGTAACGATCGGCTCATTCCTGGGTGTCTAAAAACTAAGCGCGACACAGGCACAAAAGGGGATGGGGAAGCGCAAGGAGCGGCAATCGAAAAAGGGAAAAGGGAAGGGCCCTATGGGATTCAAAAAGCCATATCACCCTTACTCGCAAGGTACTAAATCCTTGTTTACCAACTGCCAAAGAGGGGAAAAAGTCCTCGAGAGCGAAAAAAAGAAAGAGAAAGCTCGAGACGGAGGAAAAATGATGGAGGACGGGCCCAAGTGCTGGGGACAAAAAGTAAACTTCTGCTTCGACCTCTTGTCGGGGAAAAAAACGGAGTTAGTTCGCCCAACGTAGAAAGCGAAACAAAGTGACGGGTAAGGAAGGCAAGGAGCCCTCTTTCCGTCTGAAGCGAAAAAAAGGGGAAGCAACGCCGAGAGAATCGGCAGTGCCTCACCCCGGGCGATCCCTTAGGCGGCCCACCAGGTGCTCCAAGCTAGAAAGGAACGGGAGGGGCCCCGGCTCATCGGGGAATAAATTGACGTAGGAAAGATGCCCGGTAAGAGACGTCTCGGGTAATTTCAACGTCAAGTGGGGATGACTCTCGTCCGGGAAGAGATTGGATCGCGTTACTTCCGCAGGCGATGAACCGTCAAGACGAGGGAGAAGGAAGTTGGAAAAGGGCGGGTAGAAGTGACATTCCGTCCCGATGGCTCACACCTTTGGTCGAAACTTCGAAATGCTACAAGAGAAAAAGATTTGGATCGAAGTCAGGGAAAGGGGGTCCATATGGGGCCGCCGAGATAGCCCCAAAGGGGGGATAAGATCAGGGGCGGTATTGAAGGAGAGGGGGTCCCTTCAGATCGATTGGAAAGAAGGACGCAAAAGGTTGATCAGAAGGCAACCGCCAGGAAAGTGAAACATGTATGGACTGAGGGGGAGGATGAAATCGAGACTTGAGAAACGGAATCCTGAAACGCAACTGGGGAGAAGTACGGGGGGTTATTCCGCCGAGGAGAAAAAGCGCAGCTAAGTTGCAGTAACGCAGTTCAAAAAACCAAGGAGTCAGGCTGTATTTCTTCCCAAAAGAGTGGTGAGAGTCACCCGGCCCGAGACGCGAAGCCTTGGCGCGCCAAAGAGAGAAGTAGGCCAGGGGGGAATGAAGGTGTCCCTCCCTTTATCATGCGATGGGAAAAAGAAAAGGAAGAAACATGCGTCGCGAGGAGGCTCAAAAGGTGAGGGGGTAAGAGGGTTCCGGCTGACCGGGGGAGAAGGGGGGGCCCCTCCGAAGATAACGGAAAAAAAGGGGGCAAGGGGGGGGAAAAAGCCTAAATCCTTCTTCGGTTTTTACCACCCCCCAAAAGAAAGCAGGGCATGAGAAAACCGGAAGGAAGTGCTGACCTCAGTTGTGGAAAGGGGAGTAATAACGGGTGTCCGGGTGCCATGGCGCCGGGAGAAAAGAAAAAAGCAACCTGTCGAGTTGGAAGAAAGGCAGAAAGGGGCGG
>Ga0179593_1708754_pt1 | contig 16044 bp, 16 predicted proteins | sample CZODoug2_1_08_16_FD_185931 | JGI IMG/M metagenome (GOLD analysis project Ga0179593, IMG submission 185931) | Vadose zone soil fungal communities from Angelo Coast Range Reserve, California, USA - CZODoug2_1_08_16fungal (PacBio error correction) | ecosystem: Environmental > Terrestrial > Soil >...
TTTCCATCACCCGCGGTAGGGGAGGAGTTCTTCCAGACGCTCAGCACGGGGGGGGGGGGAGGGGGAAAGAAAATGAAACCTCTTCTGAAGAAAAGGAGGAAAAGAATGCTGCGCGTTACAAGAATCGAAGATCAGGCTCACTCTTCTGCAAACGGGGAAGGGGAGGTGGGCGTCGGCGGGTGAAGAAAAAGAATCCTAACTAAAAAAGAGAATTGGAAAAAACACTAAACCCGAAAAAGGATAGATTCTCTATCAAAAAGAGAAAAAAAGTCTGGGTGTCTTTGAAAGAAAGCAGAAGGATTCTCCTTGGCTGCCGAAGAGCTCCGTAGGAGGGGGGGGGGGGCTCGCATGTCGGCAGAGAGATCGCCTCCGCGCCATCTATCCCGGGGAGAGGAAAAAAAAAAAAAGAATTCGCTGTGCACCAAAGGGAATAGATGAGAACAGGTGTAGGGACGCACAGCAAACAAAAGGAAAGAGCCTACATAGGATTAAGGGGAGAAAAGCCTTCCTAGAAAGAGACGCAACTTCCTATTCATTGGAGGAAAGAAGAGAGGGGGGGGAAGCAGAAGGAGGACTCAGTGCGGAAGAGGAAAGGGAGTCAGACGAGAGAAACAGCTCCGGCCATATCGATTCAGGTTTGAAGGAAAGAATCGTAATAGCCCTTTAACGGGCCTGGAAAGAACGGCCCTTTTCTTCGGGAAAGAAAGGAGATACGCAACTCGGGAAGAGAGAAGGGAAGTGCTTATTTAGTTTAGCTTAGCCGAAAAAGAGTAAGCGCTTTATCGAGGGCCAGGTAGACACTTCGAGAGTCCCCATCGGCAAAGCAGGAGAGGGAAAAATCTCTGTATCTGAAAAGGTAATAGCATCTCGACGATAGGTACAGTGCCAGAAAAGGGGGGGAAAAAAAGGCAGGGAAGGCTTCTTTCTGATTTTACGAAAGAGCCGTCTTTAAAAGAGAGTTTCCTAAGACGGAGGAAAGGGGCACCCACAATCAGCTCAACCGGAGATCGATCGAAAGGAGGGGGGTTTTCTTATGCAAAAGATACAGAAGGCAATTTATTTCATCGTCGGGGGGGGGGGATCCCATCACCATCTGAAGCGGAATTCTTTTTGATTATGGGAAGAGAAGGGGGTTTCTACCACGATGAGAAGAGAAAGGTCGATCTTCGAGAGGGAGGGGAAGGAAAGAGGGGGGAAGATCAGAGGGGGGGGTGCGGCCTCTTCCGATGTCAAAAGAAAAAAAAGGTACGCGAAGAAAATACGGAAAGGGGAGATTCTAAAAAAAATCTATCATTGAATGGTCCGAAGGGGAGGGAGACCTTGCACATATGTGATAAAAAAAGACCGCGCCGATCACGGCGGGGAGAAAACTCCTTCTTTGCTATTGGGGAAAGATCCTCAAATCGAACAAAGGCAGCAATTTGCTTGGCAGGAGGGGGATGGAGAATATAATTACGGGCTCATGCGCGAGGAGGGGGGACAACCTTAAAGAGAAAAAAAATTCACTCCGAATGTAAAAGTAATTTGCTGGAGAAGGAGATTTTCCTCCCACTGTCTCGATCGCGGGACCTGTCTCCACCCCGGCGTGAAAAGAAAAGGGGTGCCTTTTGACATCCCAATGGCGCGAGGGGAAGTCCATAAAAGAATCTCAGCGAACCAGGAAAGAGGGGGAAAACGACCTCATCCACAAAGGGCCGGGAGAGGAGGAGGATACTTGAAGAAAGAAGCAATCTCATCTTTCATGGGAAAACGTCATACTTTTCGGCCGGAAAAGAGACACTCCCACCTTCGCTTGAGTAGAGGGGAAAAGAAGGTTTCACGCTAGACAAAGCGAGAAAAAACAACCACGCAGGGAAAAAACCGAAACGAAATTCTATATCGCGATAGAGCCGTGCTCAAATTGCGGGGGGAGAATCTTCCGACTTCGGGGGAAAAAAAGGAGAGAAGCACCGCGCAGAGGAGTGGACCTCCCCTTTGATGGAGGGTCTTCCGAATCTCATAAATCTCGCGAAGACCTGGGCAGGGGAAGCGAAGGTTGATGAGCGCGAAAAGGATCATAGTCGACGTCGGAGGGGGAAAATCCTCACTGGATGTCTGGAAAAGAAGGTGCAAGGGGAAAAAAGAAAGAAGGGCTAAATCCAACTGGAAAGAAGGGGGGTCATCTTCTTGGACTTAAAGGAGAGAGAAGAAGAAATCCCCTGTATGGAAAAGGTGCGCGAATCCCTTAATACGGGGAGAATTAAGAAAGGAGGGGGAATCCCAGGCTTTTTACCACTTCCAGATATCACCAACAAAATTAGTATTAGGAGGATTGTAAGAGGGGGCCGTCATCCTGTCAGGGGTATGATGTTGTTACTTCCGCCGTTCGTCATGTTCCGGGATACCGAGCAAAAAAAAGAGGTGTTGGCTAAGGAATCGCTGCGTTCTCTCGGGGGGATCTGTTGGGGGGGGGTAGCGCAAAAAAAAGAAAAAATTTCCGGGACACCTCCCCCGGGCCATTCGCCTCCTCTGCAAAAAAACTACCTCTGACGGCAAAAAAGAGAGAAGATAATGAAAAAAAAAAAAAAGGGGGGGAAGGGATGAACACCATCACGGCAATCGGAGAGAGCGTCTACAAGATCAAGACCTTGAGGGAGAAAAGCACATCGGGCAACACCTAAAAAAAAAAAAACCGATATTGGGGGAAGAAAGAAAAGAACCGAAGTCGGAATAGGAGAAGCAGGGAGCGCTGCTTCGGCCTCAGAAAAAGGAAAGCCGGTGGCGGTTGGCGATCGGGGGGGTCTGAGAACGGATCTCGCCGACATCCGAAGAGCAAGAGGAGGTTGCCGGGCGCGGCGGCACGAAAGGAAAGGTTCAGAACGCTGCGATTATGATTTTGGGAAGCGGGAAAGCCTGGGGAAAGGGCCGGCACGACGGGAGGGCGTGGACAAGCAAATTCGAGGTACCAATTGAAGTACGTGTCACTCCTGGTTTGTGCGTAAGGGGTGGACCTGTTCTTCCGAGCACTTCTCTCTTCTTCCTCTCAAAAGGTTTTCGACAGGCCGGAAGGGAAGCGCAGGAAGTGATTTTCCTCCTCCTTCAAACGCACACTTTCCGGAAATCCTTCCATGTTTTCGGAGAAAAAAACTGGGCAAAGGCGGCAATAAGCGCCCGAAGAAAAAGAGAGGTGATCGGCTCGGAACATCACCTATGTGAGGCGGGGGACCATCCTGAGCAAGAACGCAATATTCGCGTAAGAGGGGGGGGACGCGGACGCACCACCAATTAACAGGGGAGAGAAAAGCCAACGCGTTATCGAAGATCGAAGAGGGCTCTGCGGAGAAAAAAAGCCGAAGCGCATCTCTTCCTACAAAAGCGTCGAGCTTCACTGTAAGGCGAGGCAATCTTCATCAAGATTCTCTCCTTTCAGGGTTTGCTTATCTGAGGGAATAAAAGGAGAATGGAAGGAAGTCGTCCAAAATCCGCAAGACGATCACGCGGCTTCGAGAGGCACCTATCCGCCGCCGGGAAAATGAGGGGGCGGGGGGGTCGTCCGCCAAGCCTGCAATTCAAGGGGGAGATTTCCTACAGCGTCGGAAAGGGAGATTGTCAAAGCTAATGCCGAACGAGGGGGAGCGGGATTGCTCTCGGAGAAGACAAATTGGAAAAGGGGGCGCAAGCGGCAAGAGAAGGGAAAGAAGGGACGCGCATAGAGCTTTCGCACGATCAAGAATGCCCGCCGGAAAAGAAAAGCTTGGTCAAGGGTTGCGCGCTGCTTAGAGATCCGTCGTAGAGTCCTTGCTTGGTGCTGGGGAAAAGTGAATAAGGGAGATAGGAGGGGTTCGTGAAGAAGCCGACCGGCGAGGAAGAAAGCCGAACAAGCTTCTGCGCGACATGGCGGAATCGGCGTCCAAGGAAAGTGGGAAAAAAAAAAAAAGGATGATCGCGAAGGCATCGCTCGCTCGTTTTTGTAGGGAAGGGCGTTCGGAATGCTGCCGCGACGCCGGGGGGAAAATTAATTGAAGGGGAGGACTCGAAGCCGGCGATCTATGGGCACGCGAAAAGCCTCTGCGATTCGAGCAGGGAGAGAAGTTCTACACCCACGTGCTGCGCGTCCTGGAAGAAAGGGAGAAAAATGGAAGAGCTCGAAAGAAAAAAGGGAGGAAGGAAAAAGGCCGCTGGATAGGGGAAGCGCATCACCTTGTTGTAGAGGGGGCTCGGCATCGCATCGATTGGATGCCAAAAAGAAAGATAGAAAGACGTGGGAAGTTAAACTTTGTCCGTGTGCTTGCGGGTGGGAAGAAAAGGGGAAAGAACGCAATAGGGGAAAACAAGGAAGAACCCGCTATATTAAAAAAAAAAAGTGTTGCTTGTGTCTGAAAGGGCGCCGAAGCGCGCGTAAGGAAAATCGACAAGGGGAGAGAGCGGGGAGGACGTACCTCGCCAGCAGAAAAAAGGAAACTTCTTCTTTTCCCATAAGATGGGGCCGGTGTATGGCGAAAAAAGGGAGACAGGAGGCGTAAGGGGATCACGCCTTCCTCTAACAGAGAAAAATTGCGGAAAAGAAAGCGCTTGGGGGGCGAGGAAGAAGTGGGGGGGAGCGATGCGCTTCTGACCAGGGACGTCGGTTTTGCCGTCTTTGCCCACTTGCCGGCCTTGCGCCCGAAAAGGATTAGAAAAAGAAAGAGAGAAGAAAAATCAGGAACTGATTGATGTTCTGATTAGCGTGGGAAAGTATCGAGCCGACAAGGGGGCCAAAGAGGAAGGCCGGAAGGACGCGCAATGCCTTCCAGGCTCTACGCCCTTCGGCCGGCGCGACGTATAAGATGACGTGAGGAAGAGGGCGGAGATCGCTTATGAAGCTCTTCTTGGGAAACAGACCCATCCTAAGGATGGAGGGAGGGAAGCGGCAAGGCCAGTGAGGGAAAGGGGACGTGTTGGAGCCCATCACGGGGGTGCGCTTTCGGCCTTAGGGACGACAAAAAAGGAGGTGAAGATCGATTGACAAGACGGATCTCAGACCGTCGTGGAGGGAATCGCATCGGAAAGGTGGTTCTTCCTGCGGGGAAGACCCTTTTACGATCCCAGGAAAAGGCGAAAAAGATCCTTCTTGGAGAGCTGTTCTCCAGGCCCTCACAAAAATCACCGGCGCGGTATGGAAGAAAAACTCCGGGGTTTTCCTCCTTTAAAAAAACCTCCCCCTTCGCTTAGCAGGGGTAGTGCAAAATGGATAGCGTGCCATGCGTCGATCGGCACCGCCTGCACGCCAGGAACACGGGGGAGGAGGCAAAAAGATGCTTCGATACCATGGAGGAAAACTCATCTCTCATCGGGACGGGGAACGGAAGGAAAGGGGGGAAAGACATCCCACGGGGAGAGGATCTCTTTTCCTTCGACCCTCGAAACAGCGACCAAGAAGTTCCTTCTTGACCAAGGCCAGGCGCCGGAGGCGGCGACTTATCTGGGGAGCATAGGGGATGCAAGAAGGGGGCGCCGCCCGCAACACCTTCGCTTCCCCGGCAATCTTCGGATTGTCAAACGATAGGAAATCGAAACCGCCAATCCTCAAAAAAACCAACGGACGATATCTCGAAGGGGCCGAAGCCAAAAATTGCGGTGGATAATTCCGAGGGAGGGGTCGCGTCGGCGCTGAAAAAGGTTCGCCAATATCGGAAAACTCAGAAGGAGGTTTTGAAAAGGAATTTGATGCCTCATCAGTAGGGGGGAGCATAAATCCTCGCGCACGGAGAGGTCATCGAGCGGCCATGCACAGTGGGGCGAGAGGTCGGGGGAAGATTAGTCCTCACTGGATGGCTGGAAAAGGTCCCGACATGGTCCGGGAAGGAGAAAGTCAACTGAGAAGTCCTTGGAAAAAAAAACGACAAAAAGCGCGAGAAAAGCTGCTCTGGAGTCCGGGTTTCTTCGCAAATGACGAAGCGGCGGGAGAACGAAAAAGACTAAGGAAATTCAGAGTGCGGATGAAACGAAAAGAACCATCTTCACCGGACACAAAGAAACAATATCGAGAAAAGAAAAGATATATATTTATGGAAAAGGGTGACTATTTTATCTCCTAGGAATCTTTGGGGGAAATGAAGTAGGATGGGGCGATTGGGGAGGGAGTCATTCCTTCCTTCTCTAAGGAACCTTCATCCCTTGAGGGAAATGGGGGGAAGGGAGTTCCTTCTCTCTATGAAAAATTTTTTTTTGGGGAGAAATATTTATTCTCCGGGGGAGGTCGGCAAGAAAAGAACTTCCCTACCATTTCCGGGAAAAGGATTAAACCCATCCATTTATGAAAAGGGGTCAAATCTACGTAGAAAAAGGGCGAAGACAGAAAAATGCAGCTCTGATGAACACCATCACGGAAAGGGGCTTTATTATATCTTCGAAAAGAAAGAAAGGGGCTTCCTCACATCGGGAAATCAAGGCGGATGAAAAAAGGGGAGAAATGACAAGCTGGGGGAGGCGAACCTAAGTCGGAATAGGAAAGAGTTTGAGCGCGCTTCGGCAAGAAAAATCTCGGGAAAAAAAAGACGGGAGGAAAAATCGAAGGGCTTGGCGTTGGGTCGAGCTTTTGTAAGCGCGTCGTAGAGGCGAGAAGGGGAGGCCGAACGACGGTGGGCTTGGGGAAAAAAACAACGTCTGCCGCGCCTTATGGGAAAAGGATTTTTGCAAGTCCAAGATAAGAGAACTCATTGGGAGGTCGGGAAAAGGAGAGGGGTGTGCTGAAGGCCAAGCCGGAAGGGGCAACTGCCTACAACGTTAAGGACTGTCGGGAAAAGCGCGATGGCTAGCGTTGGCGGAAAGGAAAAAAACAGCAGAAAAGTATCCGGCGAAGAGGGAAGGAAAGGCGTGCAGTGCCGATCGAAAAAAAAAGCATTTAGGAAATCAACGCCAACAACCCAAACGCAAGCCATGGGCATGAAGAAGGAATCTATGCAGGCGCTGGGAAGCCCGAAGTCGTTTCGGCCGAAAGAAGAAAGAGGTGTCGGCGCGGGCCTAAGGTGTGGGTGCAGGCGAAGCCGCATCGGGGGGGGGGGGAAGGATGTGTCCTACGAAGCCGCCAGACGCGTAACTTTTCGAGAAAAGAAGAAAACGACACCAAAAGGGCGATGCGAGGGAAGAAACACGGATAATTCGAAGATCGAAGGGAAGAAAAAAGGGGTTTCTAAAATCCTTCTCTGAAGGGAGAGAAGACGCTCCGACAAGCCGGTTATTGGAGTCGACGGGAAAATCACGGGAGAGGTGTCAGCCCGCCAAGAGGGGATCCAGTTCTTCTCGCCGTCGAGAGGAGAGGCTGATTGTGTGAGAGAGGGCGCCGGGTGCCAAATCTCTCTATTTAAAAGGGAGAAGCAAGACGCCTCTAAAAAAGGAGGCTTCTATTAAAAAAAGGCGATAACTATCCGGCCGAGAGGGGAAGGCCTTGCGCCGGCGAGAAAAACGAGGAGGAACCAGCATGCCGATGGGGGGAAAAAAGACAGCGTCGCCTCGATAAAGCTCTGATCTTGGCAAAAGGGAGAGACTAAAGAAGGAAAGGAGTGGAAAAACGTGAGGGAAAAGGGCCGCGTCTGGCGCAAGGCCAGGAGATCTGTCACCGACGGCAAAAAAAAAAAGCGGGCCTGTCTGTCTCAGCGAGAGAAGATGCAAGGCGCTCAAGAGGGGGGGGTTCTTTGAAAAGAGGCGCGCTGCTCGGGGGGAGTAACCTATCCTCGTGAAAAGGTGCTGATCCAAGAGGGGGAATTGGACACCGGCGGCTGCATCAAGAAAAAAAGTTTTCACTCTAATTTTCGGGGAGGTCTCTCTTTCGCGTTACGGAAAAAAAAAAAAGAAAAGGACAGTTAAAGACATTTCGAAGACAAAGAATTCGGCTCCAAAAAAAAAGAAAAACGGGGGACTTCTAATGGTAAAAAAAAATGCCTCAAAAACAGCACAGTCAGACGTCTAATACGTTAAGCGCGTTTTTTTTTCAAAAATCCTTTGATTTCTTATACTCAAGAAAACCCTCATCAGAAGTGCCGAGACCGTATGCTAGGGAGAACCCTCATATAATTTGAAAAGCGGATCAAGAGACTGTTAATGAGGTGCCTATAGGGAGTCTTTAACCTGACAACACGGGGGGGGGGGGACGTCTGTGAAGCCCTTCCCTCTAGAAAAGGGGGGGAAGACGTTATTTCCAATCTCAAAGACTCAAAAACCATCCTTATTCTTCTTAAATTCCGGAGGGCTTTTCCTAAGGCCCTGGGAAAGTGATGGCGCGGAGAGGGTCGGAAAAATATAAAAGACTATCGTGGGGAGTGAATCGATTTCCTGAGAGTTCATTTAGGGGGGACAAAATCCTTGGTGGGAATCGATAGAGCCCTCAGATGGGAGGGTTCTTCCTTTAAGAAAGAGAAGGCCGGACCTGTAAGAAGGATAAGTTAAGGGGGTCTAAAGAGCCTCTAGGGGGAGGACGAGTTATGCTCCTTCCGATAGATGGTTGGGGAGGAATTAACAGATTTGAAGTGCTGGACTGCTAGGCGAGATGGAAGCTCTAGTGAAGTAAGCGCTTGAGGAAGGAGAGAACAGAAAAAACTGTTTTTTTGGTTGGTAGATTCTGTCGTCGCATTTATGGCTCCGGAAGGGGAGTAGAACAAGAGAGAAGGGGGGGTGTCTTCCGCGGAGGAGTTCGGGTGGGTTGCTTAGGTGGGGGGGGAGAGGGGTTTTCCTAGAGGGTGATCTAGCGAAGAATTTGGGGAGAGGCGCTCCTACAGACCGTACAAGGAGACTGCAGAGGAAACATCACTCGGACAGGGGTAACAGTGTGTGAAGGAGTCGCGGGGTACGAAAGAAGGACCTAGAGAGAGGGGCTCGTGGCAAGGGGGAAAAAGTGGAGCGATGTAGTAGAGGGGGTGTGGGGAAAGTTCGAGGGAGATAAACACTAGCTATGGAGACCGCGGAAAGGGAAAGATCCTTCTGCACTGTTCTTGGGGGAAAGCCGCCTGCTTGAAAGGGAGAAGGGGAAAGTAGAAGCTCTTGTTGGGGGAAAGGTCGTCTCATAGAAATGAATCGAAGGGAGAAAGGAGGCTTCTAGGCGCCGTGGGAAAAAGGAATAGTGTCGATTAGCGGGCGCCGGGAAGAGGGGCTCCAATCCCAAGGAAGCCTACAATTCGGGGGGAGAAAGAATCTGTTATCACGAATTGAAACATCAAAAGAGAAAAAAGGGGTTGTCGTAAAATAAAGAGAGGGAGAGAAGCCTTCTTTATCGAAGGGGGTCTTGGGGGAGGGCGCTCTATGCGCTGTGGAAATCTAAGGAGGTCTTTTGGGAAGGTTCCATACAAGGTCCTGCCGAAAGGGGGTTGAGGTTCTTGAAAGGGGAGACGGACATCAGAAGAAGGAGAGCTTATCCTTCTTATAGAACCTGCTTATTGAGGTAGTCCGAAAATCTTCAGAGAGGGGCTAATGTCCGGAAGGACCCTTCTATCGGGGCAAAGGACTTTGCTTCCGAAGGAAGAGTCTCAAAAAAGGGGACAAATCAGCATCTCTACGACGTAGAAGGATAAAACGCGGAAAAGAGGGAAGGAGTGATTCTTTGAGTGATCTTCTTCTGAAAGGGGTTTGACTACGTAAGGAAGGCCACAAAAAAATCTTTGGGAAGGAAAGGGGGGGACTTCTTACGGAAAAGGGACCACCATCAGAAAAACAGAAAACGCGCTCATCTCTAATCAATGCCTATTCCTTTGGAGATTGCAAAAAAAAAATTCCCTGCATTTTCCGCGGGGGCCTTTTTTTCGATAACAAGATTTTTCTTCTCGATGAAAATTCTTCCGTTAGGTTTTCCTCGCATTAGCTCCTTCTTTTCTGAAACAAGCAAGAGGAACATCTTCTTCACGAAAGGTGGGGAGAATATCCTAATTGTTATCCGAGCACAAGACCCGGTTCCTTGGTGGTGCGTGAAGAAAAGCCGAGGTCCTTAGAGGGGGGGACAAGTTTAAACGGAATAAGCCCTGCCAAGGCGGCCTGAAAAGGACACCAAGAAAGAGGAGAGGCTCGAGAGGAAGTAACAGCGATGCCGTCTTTGGAAAAGGGGGTGATTCCCGCAAAAAAAAGGAGGAGGTCACGCGCGAAGAGATTATTTCTTGTCGAAGTCTTCCGTGGCGAAGGAAACCAGCTCCCTGCAAAAACGAACAAGGGAGGCGGATCAGAAGGGGGCTTTCGTCTTGTTTGGGGGGGGAGGGGATTCTGTTACTAAATTCGCATAACGGGACGATCGTTCCGCGCAAGGGAGGGCACGACATAATGTGGAGAGAAAAAGAATTTAGGCTGGTCTTCGAGGGAGGAAAGGTGACCCCAGCTCGCCATCAAACCACCAGTTAAACTTAAAAGGGCAAGTCACTGTGGGGGGGGGGAAGGGGGAACATCCACTGCGAGAAGGGAAGAGAGAGCTAATTTGAGGCCAAAAAAGAAAAAAAAGACAGTCTTCCTCGTTGAAAAGAAGAAAAAAAGAAAGGGAGAAGGCCAGGCTCTTCGCTTCCTGCGGAGGAAGGGAAGAAGTGGCAAGAAAGCTCAGCGTTGAGGGAAGAAAAGTTTGCTTTCCGCCCGAAAAAAAGGAAAACCTTCGCTTCCGGCCTGCCAAGAGGAGGGGCCGCGACGAAGTAGGGGACGCTATCAAAGAGAGGAGAAACTCCAACTCCAAGCCGGGAGAGAGAATCCACCGGAAAATCAGGTTTTCTTTCAAGGGGAGGAAGAAGGTTGAGGGAAGCGCCAAATTTTCGTCTGGGAGTCTCCTCTTCCGACTTCGGTGGGGAAGACCCACATTGGGGGTTCAGTTCGAAAAAAAAGGGCAACGGGCATGACAAGGGGGCACGATGTTATGACCGCCAAAGGGGAGGGATGTGACTTGTCGACGATCTTCATAAAGAGAGGGAAGGAGCGATTGAGGTGATTGTTTTCAGAGAAAAGAAGGTGATTAGCGCGATTCCGGAAAAAAAAAGAAGTGGAAATTTTCCCATCTTAAGGAAGATCCCCCTTTTTACGGGGGAGGCGTACAGGGGAAGGGCGCTGCGAGAAAGAAAGGAGAGGGAAAGAATCATCGTCCATTCCGGAAGAGCGAAGCGCGATCCTGAAGAAAAAAAAGCTCTGTCATCCCTGATGAAAGGGGGGGTGCTTCAGGCGCGAGGAGCGGGAAGACCAGTCTAACACTCCAAGGAAAGAAGATGCGCGGCGTCTCTCACAAAATGAAGAAGCCTTGGCTGGAAGCACATAAGCTCTCCTCAAAAAAAAAAAAAATAGATGATTGTAAAGGAAGGGGAAAAAAGGACGTTGACGATGGGAGGCGAAGAAGAAAAAAAAGAAGGGGAAGCCTAGTAGGAGGGGGATGTTCTTAAGAAAGGGGGACCGGGCCTTCGCGCAGAGAAAGGGAAAAGATACAGAGCGCGTTGGGGGGGGAGTAAAGGGGGGGAAGTGAGGCGCTTCAGGAAGAAAAGGGGACAATGACTTCTCAAAAGACCAGCTCTCCCCTCAGTGAGGCGCCCCCGTAAACGGTTGATTAAAGAATGAGCAAGGGATGTAAGATGGATTTCAAATCAGGGAAAGTTCTTACGGCAGAGGGGGGGAAGAATGAGTGTTCCTTTCCTCTCGAGGAAAAAAAGAGTGCGCGAGCTTTATTGATATCCGAAAAAAGCTGATGGGACGGCAAAAAAGGGCCGGGAAGAAAAGAGGAAAGCTGCGCCGGTGCCGATCTTGGCAGAAAGGAAAAGGAAAAAAGACGCAAACCGAAGTCTTCCTAGGAAGGAAGGGGGAGAAGGTGAATCGCGACTCAACAGCTTCGCGAGAGAAAAGAGAGGTGGCGTTTCTATCGGGAGGGGCGTCGGCCTCGATCTTTTGGGAAGGCGCTTCGTCGCGGACATCCGAAAGAAAGAGAACGGTTGGGGGGGTTGCCGGGAGAAAAGGACCGCCTTATTGTCTTTCAGAAGAGAAAGGCCAGATAATTCGCCTCAGGACGGGGAAGGTGGCTGAGGTCGTTCCAAAAACGGGGGCGCGAGGGAGGAGGGCGTGGAGGAAAAAAAGACGTGGGATTCAAAGGCTACAAAGTGAAAAGTTCACTCCGGGTGGCGATCTTTGGCGGAAAAAGAAGGACAACAGGAATCCTGCGGCAGAGAAAAAGAGGGGAAGTCGAATGCTTGTATTTGCCGAGAGGGGAAAAAGAGTGTAGTCACGGCTATTTAAGAAGAACGAAGCCAAGGGCATTATCCCTCAGGGTTGGCGGGATGGGGCCGCTTGGCAAAAAAAGGAGGGGAAAAAAAAAAAGAGTGGCGCCGACAGAAATCAAGAAAAAAAAAAAGCGCGCGTGTCCTACTGGGTTCGTGCAGCAAAGAGGGAAAGGGGGAGGAAAATCTAGACTCATCCTTATCGAGTGTAAGAAAAAATAAGGAGGGAGCGTACACTTGTCGAGAGGAAGGCCGGACTCCCACCGGTCGATTCTCTTCTCGAGAGAAAAAAATAGATTTCTAAATCTCTGCGGGCAGGAGGGAGAGTGGGAAAAATCCTGCAGAGGAAAAAAGAAGACAAAAGAAGCTCATTCTCTCGCTACAGAGGGAGGACAACCTTCTACTCTGCCGAAAAGTACGCCGATGAGAAAGGACCGCCAACTTATTGCAGTCTTGCGGGGCGGTCGAGACCTGGGTCTGGGGGAAAAAGGGTGGCGCCAACGAAAAAGCTTGGCAAAGCGAAGAGGGAAGTGAAAATGAGACCGATCACCTTCACCAGGGGAAAGTCTATACGTCGCGCGGAGGACCGATCCGGCCTAAGGCGGGAGGGGGGAGACTTTAGGAGGGGAGTCGATAATGAACCAATCCTGCAAGAGGGGCTTCCGTGGAAAGCTAGGACTCGTAGAACTCGCTTAATATTTTCAAAGCTAAAGAGGACAACAAAAAAAAAAAATCAGAAGGAAAGAAGTATCCAATGCGCGCGTTTATTATAGATGAGGAAAAGTTCCTCGTCGGGAGGGGAAAAGGATTACTAGTATGGCACCAAAAACGACCGCTCCTCTGCCGGAGAACTAGGGAAAGAAGTCCAAATAAGGAAAGGAAAGGAGACTACCAGCGCTTTCGGGAAAAGAAGAGAAGTTGCCGCTCTTCTTCAGGGGGGAAACCGTCCGCGTTAACGCCGAGGAGGGGAACTGGCGGGGGAGGAACTACCCCGGCGGAAAGAATACATCGACCTCTTCTGTGCAAAAGAAGGGGAAAAAGGGAAAGCCGACGGCTCGCTGTCGCGTAAAGGACGTAAACTTTCTGAGAGGAAGGAAGTAGACGAGCTCTTCGGGAGAAGAAGGCTGCTGATTCTCCAAGAAACAAGACAAGATGATCGCGAAGACGAGAGAGAACTAATGGGTGTCGTGTGAAAGGGAGGGAAAAGGGATGCTTCTCTAACGAAAAGGCAAAAAGAGGGAAAAGTTCAGATCTTATCCGGGAGGGAGAAAAAGACTGCGATCTATGGGCACGCGCAGCAAGAGAGGGCTAGGAAGAGCGTGTTCAGTTAAGGGGGGAAAAAAAAAAGAGGAAGACCTTTAACCTTCAATATCGCAGCGCGGGAGAAAAAAAAACGAACGTAGTATATGAAACGAGGAGGGGAAAGGCGATATTGGCCGGTAAGTTCTTAAAAATGGGTGAGAAAGGGAACGAACTGAAAAGGAAGGGGAGAAGGCATCCCTTCCGATCTTGCTGCCGCGTGCCCATATATCTCAGAGAGGAGGGGGGAGCAATCCTGTCTTCACGACGAATTGGAGGGGATTGCGGTGAGGAAGAAAAGAACGCCATGCAAAGGACGACAAACCCTAGCGATGCTATGACAGGGGAGGGGGGAGAGAAACTGCAACACTTTTCTTGTGTCGGGGGAGGAAAAAAAAAGTGCTTAAAATTGGCGCCGAAGAGGAGAGAGGGGATTTCGCATTTCGCCGAGGTTGTCGTTACGAAGCCGAGAGGAAGAAAAGAGAGCCGGTCTGCTTCGTCCACTAAACTGAGATGGCAGAGAAGATGTAGCTTATGCAGGAAAAGGGGCGCAAAGCCCCCGCCATATCGAGAAGAGAAAAGAAGGATCTTTTATGAAAGACCTTGAAGAAGAAGAGAAGCATGAATTTGCTGAAAGAAAAAAGGAGAAGGCTTTAAGCTCCTTCTGGCAAGGAGGGGGGGACTTTCGTCTCGTATGCCTGGGGAAGAAAAAAAAAAGATGGCGGCTTCGGTTTGCCGTCGGGGGGAACTCGTAATAGTAGGGCGGCCCGACGCTGAAAGAGCGACAATCCACGATCGCAAAGAAACTTCCTTATAGTCCTGCTGCGGTGGGAAGGCAAGTATCAGGGAAAAATCTTCAGCGCCGGGGGGGGGAAAGGGAAGCTGTCGCCACTTCATCGGGAAAAAGGAAAAAGAAGGAGGCCGACATTTCTTCTCAGGAAGGGGCGAGACTTTCCATCATCCTCTCGAAGAAACGATGTGCCGAAAAGGGAAAGTAGATCCCGGGGGAGGAAAAAGGAGGTGATCGCTCGGAGGACGTAATCGATCGCTTTGGGGCGGGAGGTGTCCTTCCGTGCGAGGCGCCCCAAAACAGGAAAGGCGCTAGAGAAAAAAGGGGGGTGCCGAGAGAACGCTGAAGGCAAAGTTGATTTTCATAGTGAGGAGAGCCCATCACCTCTTTGGAGGGGGTCACCGGATTCTTGTTTATCCCGGGGAGAAAAGGGAGAAACACCTCTTCGAAGAAAAGGGGAAACGTCTATCTTCTAAAATCAGAGGGGGTGATTAGCGGTCTAGCACTAGAAAAGGGCCAGTGTGGTCGTAAAAGGGAGGGGGGAGAAGACAAGTTTACTCTAATGGAAAGGGGAAAGGTCGGCTGCTTCTTCTGACACATGAGGGGAGGAAAAGAAGTTCTTTCTCCTTCAACATAGGTGGAAAGGGAAAGAGGGGTCCCGAAAGAATAATCTCTTTTATTTCGGGAGGGGGAAGAAGGGGGGAGATTGCGCCTTTGCCCAGAAAAGAACAATGAGCGGATCATGCCCTTGGAGGAAAGGGCATTAGTTGAATAGCTGAAGAAGGCGGCGTCTCTGGCAAAGAAAAAAAGACGAAAATGCACGCCATAATGTGGGAGAAGGGACGCCGATCATTGTGCTGGGCAAGGAGGCCGAGACAGAGTTGCCGCAAAAACGATGAAAGGCGCCACCAAAGTGAAACGGAACCTTCAAGGAAGGGGAAATACCACGTCTCTATGAGAGGGAGTATTGGAGGAAGAAAGCCACTGAGGAAGAACAAGAGTCGTGCCGGCTTGAGAAAAACAAAGGCCAGCCTCTTCTCGTCTCCAGGGAAAGACCATTAAAAATCATCATCGAAAGAGGGGGGAAATCAAAGAGAAGGGAAGAACTTTCGTGCCGCACGAAAAAGGAGAGGACTTCTTCGGAAGAAAAAGCTTGATCTTCGGATTGACAAGAGATGGACGCGAGAACCAAAGAAGAGCATCCCCACGACAAGAAAAGGAAAGGGAACCGGAACCTGGGGGGCTTGGGCAGGTTTCGAGATCGAGGGGGAAAGGGGGGGGGTCCGAATCCGGCGAGAAGGGCGGTCTTGAGCTTCGCAGAGTTTCGCGTCGGCTCTGACAAAAGGGGGATGTCGCCAGAGAAAAAGGCCCGAATCCGGAGGGGGGGGGAAAAAAGAGGAAGCCCCTTTAATGGACGAAGGAGGGGAGTCTACGATCTCATAAAGCTCAGGATTTGGCCGGGGGAATGGTGTTTCATCCGAGCTGACAGGGAAGGATGAGGCGCGATGCCGGAAGAAAAAAGGAAAATGGGGGAAAGTTTCCATCTGATTCCTCAAACGGGGGGAAAACGGTTTTACGGGGGAGGTGGCAATGGAAAGAATTGGAGGGAAGCGGGCGCTGCGAGATAAAAAAATCAAGCATCATCTCATTAAGGAAAAAAAAGGAATGAAGGACCCCCACCGGAAGATCAACTGTTCCGGGTTGAGAGGGGAAGGAAATGACGAACGGCTGGAAGACCAAGGGAGGAGGAATCTTATTAAAAAAAGGGGCGCTCAATTAGGAAGTTGC
>Ga0179593_1327195_pt1 | contig 16043 bp, 23 predicted proteins | sample CZODoug2_1_08_16_FD_185931 | JGI IMG/M metagenome (GOLD analysis project Ga0179593, IMG submission 185931) | Vadose zone soil fungal communities from Angelo Coast Range Reserve, California, USA - CZODoug2_1_08_16fungal (PacBio error correction) | ecosystem: Environmental > Terrestrial > Soil >...
GGTGGAAAGAAAAAAAAAAACGGCGGAGGCACTGCCTTGGGACTTCAGCGAAAATGCAATCATATGGATAGAAGCAACAAAAGGGAAATCGGGCAATGGGAAGAGAAGAAAAAACAAAGGCGTTCAGGCTCATTTTTTGCACATCAAAGGGGGAGCGTTGCAAAGAAGACAGGAAGAGAAAGAGTGGAAAAGACTAATGGCATTGGAAGTCCGAGAGGGAGGGGCGGATGGGAAACAGCCTGAACACAAAAAGGGGAATCTAGCTTAATAAAGACGAACAGATCAATCGAGAAAAAGAACAATAGTTTGTACGGAATCAAGAGAGACTTCAACGGTTGGGGATGGGGGGGGGGGGGGCGCAACAACAGAATAAGCTGAAATGGCGTCCAGAACGAAGACTGGGAGAAACCTAGCTAAACAAAAAAAACCGAAGAGTCGTAAGGGTGGCGGGGTGGATCCAAAAAGAGGACCAAACAAGGGGTTCGAAGGCAAAAAAAGTTGTCACTATCGAAAAGGAAATTAAAAATAATAAACATGCAAAAAAACAAAAAGGGGAGGGTCTATTTTCTCTCATAAAAGAAAAAAAACGGGGAGTAACCACTCGGGAAGGGGACAAGAAAAAAGGGGGGGGAGACAATCAAATATTTTAAACCAATAAACTCCAGGTAATAAGAGCAAACACCAGTCCTTAAAAAGAACTTTCCCAAGCCATCGAAAAAGGTAAACATCCGGGGATTAAGGAGACGAAAAAAAAAGAGGGGATAAGGGGTGGAAGAAATAACGAACGGAAAAAAGTCTAAATTCGAGAATGACGTCAACTAGAATAGTAAAACCGCAAAAAGTGCGAATCATCAAACCTATGTCAAGGGAATAGGAAAAAGCGTGGAGGACGGGTCGGAGAACTGAAGCGTGTCTCGCAGAGATTTCTGCGAAGGGCAAAAAAAGAAAAGAAAATTGCACTCACACGAGCGGCGAAAGAAAAATCCGCTACTGAGAAACCGGACGAGGAGAGAGGCACGTGACGATTTGATAGAAGTCAAATCTGAGTGGAATAACTTTAACAAAAGATGTGGGACCGGGAAGGGGGGCCAGAAAGTGCACAGTAAAAAAGTGAATGCGACGCTTATGAAGCGTGGGGAAAGCCAGGGGATCGAAGGAAGTGGGAGAAGCTCGGTGAAAACAGTGATTATGTACGGAAACCTGCAGGTACAATGGGTGAGCAAACTGAGAGGGGGGGCTCAAGTAAAACTGCAACAGAAAGGCCACGAAACTATCCCGTCAGTGCTATAAGGGTGGGGAGCGACGGGGAGGCCGGGTATTGTTCTAATGACAAGGTGCCAGAAAGGAAAAATGAGCCAGAAGGAAAGGTTGACAGGTGGACAAACAATGGTAGCAAAGTAATTTGGCTGCCAAAATTACGACGCTTTCGAGAAAAAAAAAAAAATAATCAAACTGCAAAGTGACGGGAAACAGGCGATGCTAAGATTTTACGAAATGAGTTGGAATGGGTACTATCTCCTCACTTAAAAATGGTTGCTACAAAAAGGCACTGAAGGAGGGACGTTCAGGTCTGGGGAAGATCAAAGCACCACTTTAGTAATCCGCCCAGGGAACTTCCCCCTTGGAGAGTATCAAAAGGTGCAAAAAATGTTACCATGAAGTCTGTGTACAACTCAGTGATGGGATACTGGGAACGTAGCCGGGGCATACAACAGAGGGCAGGATCTAACTTTCGTACTGCAGGACAAAGGTCACAAGGTTAAGAAAAAGGGTGTGCTCAATGTGACTACGAAAACACTAAACAACAACACACATGGAATTTAACACGCATCTAAGACAAAAGTATGTATAAATCAGAGGAAGAGGAAAAACCCTGGGCCTAGGCTTTACAACGAAGCAAAAATATCAAGCTCTCATCAACAACAGAGAAGCTGAGATTATCTGGGGGGGAGTCTCGGTCAACATAAGGTAGCGGACATGAGGCGGAACTAGTCGAAAAGAGTTGGAAGAGGTGTGGAAGCAGGGGGGGTGGGGGTCGAGAGGGGAGTGTGAGGACAAACAGGACACCGACGTTAATCGGGGAACTTGAGTAAGGCTGACTGGCAAATCATTGAGAAGGGGCAGGTAGTGGGAAAAAAGAGGGGAAAGCCGTCAAGGTAAACGTACTTATTAGATCTGAACCGGAAAAGGTTGGGGTAAAATACACATAAGATAAGCATTCACAATCACGGTGGGAGGTCCTAAAGGTGGCTCAGTTCCATTTGCCTAACCGGCGCAGTCGCCGCGTGTGCCCGAGCGTTGTGTAACGGGACTAAAATTCAAAGATAGTCATGAAATAGGATCGCTAAGAAGGGACAGGGGAGGGGGAGAAAAGAGCAGGTTTGCTATCTGATTTTCAGAAAAACGAACAGAACTAATAAATTAAGGACAGAAAGAGCTAGAGGAGGCTTCAGTCACAGTGGCACCAAGGGGGGGAAAACAACAATGAAAAGGGGGGTAGATCAAACAACTACGATGAGAACGTAGGAGGGGGGGGGGGAGGAGTGTGTTAAAAGTGGAAGGCAGTTTTACAGTAACCCGCCCGAAAATGAACGGTCGTGGGGAAAAGTCAGCAGCACTGAGGGGGGCACTATAGGGAGACCACTTCGACGGAGAAGCAAAACAGATTCCGCCTCGCAAATCGTGGAGTAATTAAACAGTTATCCTGTTCAAGATTAGGGTCAACGGACAAATTAGCGGTGTCTTCAACAAAAAAAAGAAGATGAAACCCGGTTCACCAAAAGCCAGGTGGAGACGCAGCGAAGGGGAGTTTAATCTACCTGCCGGACTTAAAAGAATTCTCGCTTCCATGTTTGGAACTGAGAATAAGAGATATGAACTGTTTCTACCTTTGGCAACGACAAATCGTGTGTGGGGGGTTGTGAAATAGAATTAAATGTAAGGTTGGGAGAAGTGAAAATACGTCTGAGACCCCTGTCATTGAAAAAAGATGTTTCGGTAGAAGGGAAAAGAGGATGCGGAGGCAAGAATCTGTTTGGGGTGGTAGGGTAGGCTAAAATAAAGGGGAAGGAAACCGGAAGTCTACAATGGGAGGGGGGGGGCTGGGGTAATAGCGGGAAGAAATTGGAAAAGAGGCTGAATCTGGAAGGGCAGGGACTGAAAATAATCAAAGCCGACATGAAAACCCTAGGTGGAGAAAGGAGGCTTCTATCATGCTTGGAACCGGAAAAGTTCACGTACAATTACGTTGGAAGGGGTCCTTAACATGTCGCCCGTGGAGCGGTCGGGAAAAAAAAGCAGGAGAAACAATAAGCATGGGCGGGGAGGGTTCTGCAGTGCTCGGCGAATTCCGAAGTATATCCAGCAAAAATGGGCAGAACATCATGGGCTGAACAGAAAAAGCCACGGACAAGACTGGGCGTTTTTTTTAGCGAGTTGCTCAGCTACGGACGGGAAAGGCATTTTCAAAGAAAGGAAAAGAAAAAAAAAAGAAAAACGGGGGAAACTGCAGTTTTAATTATAGCGAGGTCACCACGGGACTTAGAAAAAAAGGTTAATCTTTCCGAGCTGACGTCTGTTGCGTGAGGCAGCCCGGCAACTGACCTCTAGTGCACTTGAACAGTACATTTTCCGCAATCTTCTAACCAGGGAAAAAGCCTGACTTTCCAGCACGAGGAAACGAGTGCCAACGCTAGGAGATGGTAAAAAGCGAAGATGCAAATGGAAGGGGGGTGAAGAGCAGGGGGGGCGGGGGAATAAATGTTTGGAAAAGTTCAATTGGTTCTCAAATTATATCAAGCTAGGTGGCGCAGGGAGACAAATCCAATGTCGGGAAAAAGCACTCACGTAAACAAAGCTTCGGCTCCAACACCGGAGTGGGTCTAATGAGAAAAGAAAAGGATAATAGTTCATAAAAGACTAAAAGGACGTGGTAAGTAACGGAAACGTCCGCGGGAACGAAGAAGGTTAAGTCCCAGCATTGAGAGGAAGTACAACAACATAACCAATGGACTGGCACCCTCCCAGTTGAAACAGCGGAGCTCGAAGGGGAAAGAGACAGATAAAAAAAAAAAAAAAATACCGGAGGGAACATAGGAAGGTGATGAGGGAACGGAAACATGATGTCGGGGGGAAGGTGATTTGTGTCAATGTAGTGAAACGGAGGGGTCTGGCCGCACAACCCACATTGAAGTTAAAAGGGAAAGATTTTCAGGAAGCGGTGAATCATACCACAGGGAGAAGGATGGGGACTAGCCTTAGTTATCTGAGAAGTTCCAAACGTTAAGGAAAGGAGGAAAAAATAGACGCAGCAGAGTTAAGAAGACACAGCAACAACATAAAAAAAGGGAATTCTTTACCGTCCTTGTAGGTATGCAGCATTGAGATAAGGGGGAGGGGACAAAACCGGTAGAAGGTGGAAACAAAGAGGAGGAAGGGACCATGGGCGCGAAGGGGTGCAAACCATGTATTCTAAAGAAACGACAGGGAAAAAAGACACACAAAACATACACGTTAAGAAGAATTGGTAGGCAAAAAAGGGAAGGGAGAGGAGACAACTTGGCGTATTCGCACACATTGAACTGGAACAGAACAAGCCTAAAAGTTCTAAAGACAGAGCCAAAAATTCCAACAACATCAAACAAGGCTACGATAATGTGATACGCGTACCTTCAAAGGACACGTCTTCCTTCAATAAACATAGTCGTCAAGGAAAAGGCACGGAGGGGGTAAGTAATCTAAGAAAGAGACAAACCAAAACGGAGGTGGGGAAATGATATGCTTAGCTACTTAAGTTAAACAAAAAGAGGGGGGGAACGTGAGTTCGTTGAGGTATAAAGCTTCAAGAAAGAAGAGAACAGGGGCTGGGAAAGGGTTGTCAGGTTTGGGAGTGTCAAGTTAGAACGCGTGGAGGGAGGGGCATGACCTTGTTGCTCATTGAAGTAGACACGGCGATAGACATTCCTTCGAACCAAGGGGTGCATCAAGAGAGGGGATGATGGGGCCTTGTGAATTGGTTTCTTCAAGAATGAAGCATAAAACACTGTACCCAAGTCAGAGGAGAGGACAGGAAGTAATCTATTGGGGGGGAGGAACGAAAGGCGAAACTGGTTCAATGGAAACTAATTTTGCTCAATTCTGAAGGACAAAGGAGAAATTTAAAAGTTTGGGGATGGGGGGGGGGACGGTGGCGCGTTAAGACGCATCTGGGAAGTCGGTACGGTTGAGCCTGAGTTGGGATCAAGTGTTTCCGAGGAGGAGGGTGACTCGCAGCGAACAGAGGAAAAAGGGGGAAGGAAAAACGTTTAAACCTTCCTGTGGAGGCCTCCCCCAAGGCAAACTGTACCAATCCGAAAATGCTCATTTGGGGAAAAAGCCCGGAAAAAATGAGTACGCAGACGTTCCAGTAACCAGTTGCGGCAAAAAGAGCGCGTCCAGAATTGGATGGCCGTCATTCGATTGGGAGTTACGAAGAAAGGAGGGGAAGGAAAACGACAGAGGGCGGCTTTAAAGAGCTGTAATTGAAGCAAAGTACCTAGCTGATAATACTGAAATCCACAGTGGCGAAAAGGGGGAAGAGAAGGGGGATAAGGAGACAAAAATCACTAAAACGACCACGATTTGTCTGGTTCTTCGTACACAATTGAGAACTGATACAGCGGAGAAACCGGATAGGGCGAGAAGAAGAAGAAACACGGAAAAAATGAGGGCAAAAGACACAAAACAATTCGGGCGAGGTTGTGCATACTTTGAAAAGAGCGTTCAGAAGAATCCGCGCACAGGTGATTATAAGGAGTTTAAATAAGAGAGTTACGGCAGGGGGCAGGGGAGGGGGGAGGGGGAGAACAACGTAAAAAAGAAAAGTACAAGGGGAGGGCAATGCTAGGACGAGCAATAATCAAAGAGAGAAAACTCCATAAAAAGAAGGAATCAATGAGCCTTCAAGGGCTGGAGGACAGGGTGAGCCACTACTCCTGTAAAATGCCGGTGGCTGACGAAGAAAGACTAAACTTCAAACCGGGAAAACCGCAGAGGAGGGAAGGGGGGGGGGGGAGGGCAAGAAAAAGGGAAAAGGCAGGGAAGTTCGCAAACTTGGGAGAAGAAGAGCCATCAAAAAGGATATTTGTGCTAGGCGGAGGGACGCCCAAACGGTCACTCACACCAAGCGACAAACAAAAAGGACAAGTCAATAAGGTACAAACTCCTGAAAAAAAGGGCAAAAAAGAAGGGAGAAAGAAGGAGGGGGAAAACTGAATCCCTGACACAACGGAAAGGAGTCCAACACCCACCAGTCGCCTGAAAGGGGCAAAAATGAAGCGGGAAAACAGAAAAAAAGAAACAGGAAAGAACAGTATGGCACCAACTGAGGGAATCGCTCTAAGAAAAGGGTAGAGAAGCGCCTAATAACAAGTCAAGCTACTCAAAAAATAGTTCAACGCAGGGGGGGTAAGGGATACAGCCTGATGTGCGACGACCCGAGTTTTCAAGAATGCAAGAGGAAAACAGGGCTCGCAGTTATCAGAGGGGCGAAAAACCTGGCCAGGAGTGGAGGAGAGGAAGGGGGGACGATTTGCACGCTTCAGTCAACCCTAGAAAAAATATGTCACCGGGGGACCAAAGCTATTTCCGGGAACACAAGAAAATAGAAAAGGATAACATGGTGAAGTCGGTAAGGGATTTTGGCCTTCAGGGGGGGCTGGCCTGAGACGAAGTCAATGTTGTAGGGACGGATTCGGTGACCCAGTCGGAGTGATCGAAACATTAATGGTAAAGGGGGGGAGTGCGGGAGGGGGGAGAAAGGAACATGCAGCACGGCGCAAACGCAAATATAAAAAAAGCCGTCCTAGAAGGGGGGGGTGGGGGAACATCGAAATGTGAAGGAAGTGCCACCACGGAGGAAGGGACAGGGAAGGATAGGAGGGATACATCTGGGCATGGGGCGAGACGTGATAAGCAGGGGAGGGGAGGAAAACAGCAATAGCATGCTGAGTTAATCACCAGAGTAGGCGAGCGATGGGGGAAAGGGGAAAATCTCATAGATCTTCCTAGGGCAAAATGTGTGTACTGTAAACAGTGAGGGGGACGTGAAAAAAGGGTCACAGGCAACCATTAGGTAGGAACAACATTCGTCGTACAGAGTCAGATGAAAGTTGGACAAGATACGCGGGGAGGGAAATAATTAAAGGGTGAAGGAGGGGGGGGGGGGAAGATGCCACGTGCTTCATGACCAGACCTACCGTGATTCGAGAGGGAAGGACACGGGAAGTCCTAAAGTCACGGAGAACGGGGGTCCAAGTGGAGAAGAAAAATCACGCAACACCTTGCCTTTCCAACAAAAGGATATCTCGCAGGTTTGCAAAAGGATACAGGCTGGGGTAACGAGTACCGCCAAACAACACCAGCAGAGAAAGGACCACAAAAGGGAAGGAAAGAAAAAGAGAAATATGATCTGCGTAAAGGTCAAAACCCTGGCAAGGGTACTTGACTCGGCTGATCTACCTAGAGGGAGGGGGGTGTAGGGGCGGTTGGGGGTGGGAAGCACGTTTTGGGGGGTGGAGAAGAGGATTGGGTGCGGATACAAGAACAGAGAAATCGGGGACGTAGGACAGCACTGGAAGCAGGAAAGCGGCATTAGGCAAGCCAGGGCTGGCCAGAAAGGGCTAATAAGTCAAAAAATGAATTATTAACATGTTCAGGGGTCAAGTACTCATGCGGAGAGGGTGGCGGAACCGGGAGGATGAATTTCAGCTCCCAGCACCTGCGGTGCAAAATAGGCGGTCAACGTACCCCTTGACTGGAGAGAGAAAAAAATGACAATCAAAAAGTCGAAGAGAAGGGGGGACGCTTCAAAGAGAGGTTTGGGGGGAGCAGTCTGGCTTGTATCAACAATCAAAAAAAAGGAATACCTCAACACTCATCACTGGGTTGGCTGCATTCACGGGAGGGGGGGGAAAAGTATCAAAAATGGAGAAAGTCGATAAAAACAAAATACTTGTACCCCGTGATTGCAATTGAAAATGCCATTGTGCAAAGCAACACGGACAAATGGGTATGAAGGGGTTTCCATGCAGCAGAAACATTTGTCAAAGGGGAAGGGAGGCACAACATCGTACTGGAGGAACCACGCATTCCGAAAGAAAGCAACAGGGAGGGGGGGACCTTCAAAAAAGTCTCAACGGTGCAATGGCAGAAACCTCAAATTCTGGTGCTCGGTCAGAGAATGAGAGGGAAGCCACGGAACAGAGGCAAAAGGAACCGCTGAATCCGGCCAAGGTCTGAAAAAGGCGACTGATGTGTCTACCAGGGGGCAGGAAAGGAGGAGGTGGGGGGGGGGGTGGCAAGTGAGCAAAATTCAGGGTGCGCAGAACAGGGGGGAGGTCAGTACGGATAAGACCAAGCGGGAAAGATGGGGCGTTCGACGGGGGGAATATGTCTGACGGGGCGCATCTCTACGGTGGTGGGGGACTGGAGGCCGAAGATCGGTAAGCAGACGGATGGTGAGGGGCGGAAGGGAAAGTGACAAGTCAAGGATTCAGAGAGGGGGGGGAGGTTCACAGGACTAACGAAGGTGGTGGATACAAGCGTCTAATATAGTTGCGCATGTTTGGACTAAGTCCGGGGTGTCCGTCACAAGGAAAAGGTACCGTGACATTGGGTGACGGGAAAGGAGGACTTAGCCCGTGCGAAAGTAAACTTGGTTGGAAGAGGACGAGGAAAAAAAATACCAACCTTGGGGGTGCGGTGGGCGGGGGACTCATCCCGGCAAATGGGGCAGAAAAACTGCAAGGGGATCGTTCAGAACCAAAAAAACCGAGACTGCGGGGGAGGGGAGAGGGTTCTCAAAGAGACGAAGAACTGTAGGACAGCACATTTCAGAAAGAGGAGGGAAGCACAAGACCGAACTTTTTGAAGAGAAAGAGATTTCGGCGTAGGACGGATTTCAAAGGGAATTGATGGGGAGGAGGATTCAAGAACTCTTCGTGTGGGGCCCTGGTAGCCGAAGGCGAAAAAGGAAGACGGTCGGGGGACTTTGCCAAACATTAGATCAGCTTGGGAGGGAGGGAGGCGAATGTTAAGGCACTCTATTCAGGGGTAGGGCAAAGGGGCTGACCAGGGTGTAGGGGAGAATGGGGCCAGATGTAGTGGAGGATGGAGTACAATCATGGATTTCTTGTCGGGCCGGAAAGGAATCCCAAGGAGTAACGACAAACTTTACCCAAAGGCGAGAAAAAAGGCAGGACGGGGAAGTTTGTTCTCAGAAAAATCTACTGAGAAATAGTATTCCTGAATCGGGTTCAAAGTTGGGGGAGGATCCAGTCCTAGGGAACGGACAGAAGGCGGGGAAATGAATCCTTCTGTATATCCAAACCGCGAAATTGCAGCAACTTTACGCAGAGAAAGGGAGAGAGACCGGGTTGGGAAGGAGAAAATAAACGGAAGAGAGAGAGGCCAGAATAATCGGTGGTATTCAAAAGTTTGAAAGGTCATGGGGGGGATGGAAGGGGAGGCCAAGGTAAGTCGTGGGAAAAGTCACAAGGGACGGGAAACAGCCGAGTGGCGACGGGCTCCAGTTGAGCACCGAAGGAGAGGGACATTGAAACTTGAGAAAAAAAATCAGGAAATAAAATAGAAGACTAGGACAATAAATCAAGGGGCAATAACCAAAACTTAATTCGGGGGAACAGGGGATTGGTCTTGATGGATCAGTAATGGGAGCAATTATGGACATGTGAAAAACGTAGCTAGGGGGGGGAACCAATAGATAGGACATTAAGAAGGAAGAAGGGGAAAACTGGATTAGGAAAGGACAGAAGACGAAAAAAAAAAACGCGAAAAAAGCAACCCAATAAACACAATACTCAGTGAAAATAAACGGGGAGGGCAACACCGGATTGACTCGAAGGCTATGCACGGAGAAAAGGGGGTACAAAAAAAGCCAACATAAAAAGAGTGCAAGAAGCACAACAATTCCAACCAATCTAATCCGTAAGGGAGTTCATGTGGCCAAAATTCAAAAGACAAAAAAGAGGAGGCAAAAAAGGTGTAGGCCACAGGAAGTAAAGAGGGGTACGAAGAGCGACTCAACACAAAAAAACTTCTTATTATGGAAAGATAGTATTAAGGTAAGGGGGTGACGTGTCCTGGGCAAAAGGAGGGTGACAGAAGACTTTTGTACCGTGTGAAGGGTATAGCTGAGCAAACTGGGACGGAAGGGGGGGGGTGAGAAGGTGGGAGAGGAATGGAGACTCTTAGGGCGGTTCGACCGTTCGGAGGAGAAGAGGCCCAGTCGGAAAGAAGGACCGTTGCGAAAAAAGTGAGGGGGGAAGACCTCATAGGCAGGAAGACTTGTGGCAGCAGAGGAGCGGAGGGTCCGAAAGAAAAGGCAAAATTAGACCTTCATTAGAATAGATGTGTAACCTACTATACAATTGGGCAAGGGGTAAACGGTCTACTCTGAGCCTCATAACAGGAATCATAATTAGTTTGTGGTGGTTGATGTGGTTGCAATGGGGATTTGATCCTACTCTTATTCTGTTATCTTGGTGTGAGGGAAGTGGAGGGGGACTCCAGTTAGGGAAATGCTCGCTCTTCAGTCCGCGCTAAAAGTAGGATCACGGGGAAGAAAAAGCGGTAACCGGAATGGGGGGAATGGCCGGCCCTGAAATACCTGCAAACAATCAAAAAGACTCATTTGGACACAAATTACATGTCAAAAGGATCCGCCTCGGGGAAAAGCAGTACGGTTGTAGATGGAGAATGGGACAACAATGAGAAAAAATAAGGCTGGCTAAGGGGAAGTCATTTCTATGGGAGATTGCGCCCCATGGGGGAATGGCTGAATGAAAATAAGGGCGAGTGAACGAGGACGGAAGTACGAACCATAAAAACATTCGGAAGGATAAAGGGCGTCCTAAGGACAAAACTGGGGCTACGGAAGAGTAAGAGAAGCAGGGGGAGGGCGGCGTCGCACTTGTCCGGGGGAAGTCTTAGAAACAAAGAGTTGAGAAAAATCATCAGTAATATAAACCAGGACAAAAAAGAGCAAGGTCATTCAGGTTTGTGAAAATCAAAGGGAAAAAAAAAAAAAAAAAAAGAGCGGTGAATACGATCCTCAAATCGGAAAAGCTGAAGTTCAGTGGGGGAGTGCGTTAGAGATAGAGGGGGATCACAAGCGGAACACCAAACTCCTGGAATAGGATTAATCAGGACTTCTCTGAAAATGAACACACAGCTTTGGCCGGAATGATCGGAGGATCATTCAAAGGATGTCTTGGGTCTTGTGCAACACCCGGGAAGTAAAGTTTCAAAGAAGCGCTAGATCAGGGAGAAATACTAAAACATACCGATCTTACTTCTTTTGTGTCATTACAGCAAAGATGAAAATCAGCACTCTGGCGAAAAAATGAGGGGAGGGGAAAAGTAGACAGCACCCAAAAAGAGTGAGGTTGGTCTCAGTGCTATCCTAAAACGGTCCTCGGGCCCGTCACATGCCGACAAAAGGGGAAGGGAAAATGTTAACGGAACCTGGGGTAGGTAGACGAAAAAACAGAAAGAAATCACAGAATTCGACACGAAAAGAATTCTGAACTCTGAAAAAACATCCGGGTGAATTCCGTGACCAAAAAGAAATTAAATGAAAAAAAGTGGACAACGGAGAAAAAAAAAATCAGAGACGAAGAAACTAGCTTCCCGTCAACGTCAGGGCGGAAGCGAACAAATTAGAATTCGGGCAAGGAAAACAATATTTCACGGCGAAAACAGCAAAACAGAGTGCATGAAGCCTGTTTGCAAACCTTGGAAGCGCTGGGTAGCACAGGGAAGGTTCATGTCAAAATGTCGATATCAAATACGATTGGAGAAACCCCGGTCTGAAAAAGTCAGTCCCGCGGTTAAAGAGGGAAGAACGTCTCTTGTCTTATTTCCGGCCGAGGGTGGGGGCAGTTATGCGGCAAACCCGCTTTGGGGGTATAACCAACCCCTAGAACCAGAGGGATGCCTGGAACACGACGAAAAAGTGCAACTAAGCCGGGAGCAAAAGGGCGTTTGCGAAGAGAGGAAATCGTGTTTGCTACGCAGTCTCTCGCCGGGATTGGTCACTCGTGACCACGGGAGCTGAAGAAAAGTGAGGGAATTTCCGTGGGGAGGAGGTTGCCTCAAAAAACTTAACACTCACAGGATCCAAGAATAGGCCTAAGTCGTGGGGGGGGATCACGGGGGGAGGACGTAAAGGGTGATCCTGTTGACAACCTCGAATGCAGCCACTATGGAGAAGTGGTTAGACCGCTTGAGGGAAGAAGCTGCATAGAAAAAGAAAAGAAAAAACTGCGAAATTAATCGAACACCTTCTATTCAAGCAGTTGGGGGGGGGGGGGGGGTGGGGGACGTATCTATCCAGAAAGAGGGAAATGGGGGGACTTAAGGAAGCTAGTGTAATGGGTGAAAGTCCTTGAAAAAGGAAAAATCAAAAGACAAGGGAGAATGACAAACGCGAATCCCGAGGGGACTCCTGCCAGTGGCAAATGAACATGAAGACTTTATTTGACACTGAACGGGGTTATTTGAAGACCCCGGTAGCCGTGCAGCACAGAACTGCCTGCTCATTCTATGAGAGGGAAAAGTACGCGGTCCCAGCAGTCAAAAAGGAACTGGTTGTAGTATGGTCAACCAATTCTAGAAAAACACCTGATGAAACAAGAAAAAAGGCAGCTCGCTATTGTGTAGAATAAAAAAAACGGGAATAAATGTTGGGGGGAAAAGAGTGACAAAAAAGAAACTACTCGAGAAAAACAAAACGGAGAGGAGGACATCCTCTGGATTAAGGGTTTCTGTTCGGGGGTCCCAACACCGGCCAGGGAATCCGGAATTCTCTAAAAGGCCGCGATTGGAGGCGGGGGGGGCAAGGAAGGTGTGTTTTGATAGGTAGTCCCCCAACCTCACCAATCGTGGATCTGGCCGGTGGAGGGGGCGGAATGGGGAAGGAGGAAAGGGAAAATTAGCAAGCAGGGGGGAATGAAATGCTACGGAATTCGCACATAGACCTTTCCACTTCTCTTAACGAAAAGCGTGTCATTTTGCAAAAATGGGGACGGAGCACTTGGGGGGAGGCAAATCCGGGGGGGGATGTACGGCCACATGGGGTCATCCAATAAATCCGTCACTTCGAGCGGGGGACACCATTGAAAAAAACCTATTCTAGAGATAGCCTCAAACAAGCAATCTCTCGAGAATATCGGGGGGGGCGATGAAAACAAATTTTGGGGCCGAGGAGGGTTAGCCGCCAGAAAGAGGGGCGGCACCCAAGAAGCAAGCCCAGAAATCACACTACTATAAGAGGGCTCTGGTAGTGACAAAGGTAAGACAACGACGCGAGAAAAAAAGAATTGGAGGAAAAGGAGGCGGGAGAAGGTGCTTGAAAAACGGGAGCTTAGTAAGACTAACCGACGAAAACAGGTAAAGACTGTTTCCCATGAAAGAAAGGGGGCACCGAAAGAAGGCGCAACATCATGACGAAGACAGGCCGAGTCTAAAATGTCACTGCGAGAAAAATTTGCATTAACAAAGTAGAAGCAGATTTCGGAAAATTACCTCAAAATTCGATTTTGCCCCTCGTAATCATCATATGGTTAAACAGACAATGCAACTACGGCAAGGGAAAATCCGCTAAGCCGGGCCATTTGTGCTTGAAGTCACTGGACTGTCACGGTCAGTCCAGGGTCGCAATTTATTTGGGTGCAGGAGAAGGGAGAAATGGGCAGGGTGGGGCGCAAAAGAAAAATGAAACGGAGACCAATTAAACGGTGCACTCTGTTTGCAGGAACAGGGAAATTGAGGGAGGCGCTCGAATAAAGGGGGGTAGGTGCGTGCTGAGAAATGGGCGTGGGGACTTCCTAAAGTCCTGTATCGACGGGGGTTGGGGTCGTGTGCCGCCGCATTTAAGCCAGGGGGTTCAAGGGAAAACGATCATGTCACGGACTAAAACCGGAAGTGAGGGGGACCGAAGGCGCGGTGCGACAGTAAAAATTATTACTAATCGGGGTCAACTCTTAAATGGGACAATTAAGTACCAAGGAATGGTCCCGGGGTAGGGAAACAGCACCGTGCGAGAACTTTTTCGAGCTAAAAGACAAATTTTGTCTTGGTGGCCTGTGGGGGGTCGCTATTCTACTTCAAAATTTTTCAGTCGATTAGTTGCCGCGTTTGCTGGACACTTGCCAACAAACAAAAAGGACCCATTGCCACCTCTATCATGTTGTAGATAGGTTGGGACTCACAAAACTACGAGCCTGTCTTAATTACAGACACATTGAACGGGAGTGCGACCATAACCGGAAAAGGCAACCGTTGAAGGAGGGGAGAGAATTCAGGCGTAAAGGGGCGAACATGGGACTACGGTTCTTTGGGAGAGTGCTTAAGGGAACACTGAAAACCCTGAAGGTCAGGTCCGCTTTTTAAAACGTGGAAAAGCCGAGCGACTATCAAATTACTTTGCCCGCGGGGGAGCGGGACATAGCTTCCTGATACTAGAATATATCAAACTGGACTTCCACCCCGGTGCAATTGGACCCACTCGGAAGGGGACACGGGGGTCATCTTTTTTCAACCTGTACCTGTGGTATTCTTAATTCTCATCGTGACGTAGGAGAATCAAGCTTTCCTGCTCGCGGCCCGGGAATCAAGAACCTAAGCGAATGCCCGTTGAGATAGTTTGCCAAGACGCGGCGCGGAAGACGAAAGGTGAGATCGTTTCGCGGGTCGAACTATTAAGAATGGAATGTCACTTCATACAAGCTCTGGTGCCGATTGGTAGCCGTTCCAGCCTTAGAGTGGAGTCTTCGGTCCTTAGTGAGTCTTTATGCTGAAGTCACAGGGGGAACGAGCCCAGATGCAGGAAGTACACATCCGTGAGGAGGGGAAGAAAAATACCAATGGGGAACCACTTCGACGGGGGAAAGAGGAGAAAGAAAGGGGGAAGGGGGGAAGCGAGCGAAACGGACTCGCAAGCAGGAAGCATCGACGGGATTTCACATTAAATTTGAAAGGGACAATGGGCCGGATTGGGCAGTAGGGCCCGTATCGGGCCGGCAGTCCACCAAGGAAGCACGTTTAAATGAAACTTTGCCTAGACTCGCAAATGAAGAGACACTTCGCCGACCAGATACATTACACCTTTCTCCCAGGAAGCTAAAAGATAAGTAGAAATCGATTACAAACTACGAAAAAGAAACCCACCAAAAGGGGAAAAAGTTACGAGTTACCTCTTTGAGGGGAAGGGAGGAAACATGCAAATGAGGGACCTTTCCACGGTCGGGCCACACCTGATGTCAGAAGATGGACAAAGGTCCCCAGAAGGGGCTGCAGCGAAAAAATCACCCGCTGCAAAAAGCAACAGAAAGCAAAGACGCGTGAGCAGCATCGGGTTTCGCAACAAGATGTCCCAGAAAAGTGGGAGAGACAAAACGTGGCACTAAACAGAAGACAAAGAGGGGTACCGAAAAGGACTCGGCACAACAAGGCCAAACATCTAAAAGGGGAAACAGGTTCAACGAAACCTTCACTACGAAAAAACGGATTCTAAACGCCTGATTGTCGGGGAAACCGGAAAGTGACCAAGGAAGGGGGAAGCATGAAAAACCAACCACAACGAGGGGAAAATTAGAATGCAGTACCTGGAAACTTGACTGGTCACCTGGCGGATCAAGGGGGGAGAACGGGGTGGGCGGAGTTGAGGCTGATGCCTCGAAATAGCTACTCCTGCTTGTGGGGAAAAATGTTGGCGGCCTGGGGGACTACTATGCGGTGAGACGGGGAGAAAGGCAAAAAAAAAGAAACGATTAGAGAGAACAGGACGTTTGTGAGAAACCAGGGTCTTCCTCACTGTACAAGTTATGGGATTGGCAAGGGGTGGTTGCCGTGTGAAGGGAAAGGGTCCAAGGGCATCAAAGGGAGAAAATTAGAAAAGTAATCTAATTGGGATGCCCTAAGATACCGGGTCCTAGGGGGGCGGTCAGGATGAAAAGGGGAAGGATTGAAGTGGGGGGGGGGAT
>Ga0179593_1266942_pt1 | contig 16042 bp, 14 predicted proteins | sample CZODoug2_1_08_16_FD_185931 | JGI IMG/M metagenome (GOLD analysis project Ga0179593, IMG submission 185931) | Vadose zone soil fungal communities from Angelo Coast Range Reserve, California, USA - CZODoug2_1_08_16fungal (PacBio error correction) | ecosystem: Environmental > Terrestrial > Soil >...
AAAAATAAAACGAAATAAAAGTGGTCGGAAATAAGGGAAGAAGAAGGCTCCATGAAGCTAGCAGGAACCCGTTTTAAAAACCCTTGCGATGCGCCGCGAGGATTAAGGGCTCAGCAATACAGCTAAGGATCATGGTGAAATCAAAAAAAAGGGCTGCCCTCGCTCATAGGGTGAGGATTGTCGCCAAACAAGAGGAAGATCAAAAAAGAGATACGTGCCACGAGTCCAAACCATCAGGTGCCGGAGAATCGAACTTGCAAGAGGGAAGTCTTTGAAGCCATAAAAGCGTCTGACGAGCAATTTGGCAATCAAGCTGAGAATACTCGGACAGGAAAAAACCTAGCACGGCGACTATAGGGAGCCTATCACGAGAAGAACCCCACAAGACCAAAGGAAATACCAGTTCCAAAACACAGGTCAACACAGGAACTGCTTTCAGGGGACTGGACCGATATTGCGGGGAGAACAAAGCAGAACGAGGCGAAAAGCAATGTTCTGTTACTAATGCAAGGGCATGGTGCAACACCGGGGGAGCCATTGTTGTTTCGAGGAAGATCAAAGAAAAGAAAAGGAAATGAAGGACCAGGACCTAGGACTCAAGAGACCATATTTGCTTCAGGCTTGACCGACAAAAAGAGAAAATCAGAGATTGTCCACTCGTGAAAACGGACCCGAGAGAGAGTTCGAGGAGCGTCTCCCGCAATCGGCAACACCTTAAAGGGCGAGGAAGGTACTAGGAAAGGGATTGCAAGAAAAGGGGTCGGCGACGGTGGACTAAAAAAGTGCTCAAGGGGGCCATGCTTAATCGGCCGAGGACTCGAGGGGGGGGGCGAAGCGCCGTATCCAAGTGATGAAGAAATCGAAAAGGGGAAAATGGGGAAAAACGCTAAGAAGAGGGAGCGGAGGTTCTTAGGGGTGAAGGGAAGGGCTTCCAGAAAAAAGGGGTGGGGGAGGGTGGGGGGGGGAGACCTAAGGATAAGGGAACAAGTTGAGCAAAAAGGGAGGAGGAGCGCGAGACCGCTCCCGGTTCAATGACCGCAAACGGTTCCAAAAAGAACGCATAAAGGACATCTGGCAAGGAATTCATTTAAGGTGGGGAGAAATTGAAAGGGTACCACGAGAATAAAGGTAGCTCTTGACTAAAAAGCATAACGAAAAATGGTACTGTTATTCGAAAAGCTCAATATACCGCATAAAGGGGAGTGGGGCCACTTCTTGAAAAGGAAAATGAAAGCACTAGATGTCTTTCAAAAGAGATGGGAAAGGAGAGTAAAAGAAAGAACGTTGAGGAAATCAAAGATCAAGACGTAGTGCCCACGCCCTGCCCCAAATCCCAATCAGACCAGCCGAGGGTGGCCCATTAGAGGAGGGGATAGATCGGAGGAATTGGGGAACTTCGACATGGGACCAACCACCCCTCGTGCATGGTGTGGGGAAGCCGCCACCGGGCGGAGGGACCTGCAGGGAAATAAGTGACGTGCCACACAAAACGCGTGGGATAACAGTCGAAGACCGATATGCTACGTTAGGGCGATGCGAAGCCTGAAGTTACAGTGATTGAACGCAGGTAACTGCAGATTCGAAAAATCACCACCGTGAACATCCCTGCGTAAATTTGGAAGAAGGGGAAAGGGGAGGCAACGGAACTCTTAAAATCTTCAAATAGGCAGGATCACATGACCCAAAACCCACAATTGGCATAAAAGACTGGGTGCCGGAGGTTTGAAAAAACCGAGAGAAGCGATCAACGCCAAGAATAATGAGCTCCGAACAGCACCTGGGAGAAAGGGGAGCCAAGTGGGGAGAGACCGGCGGCGAACACGGCCTCGGGGGCAACCAAGGAAAAAAAAAAGCCACACGCCTCCGGTCAACGATTTGGGGGGAGGATTGAAAGATAGGGCTTAAAACGGGGAAGCCGGGGTCGCGAGGCGAGCCAAAACTGCTTGGGACGGACAGTGCTGCGACAAACGTGAAAGAAGGAGAGCAGGGTAACGGACTTTCCGGGAGAAAGAGACGATTATGGGGAATGCGAGAGGACGGCGCTCAAAATGGCAAGCATAAACTTCATGCACTGCCGGAGGGGAGGAAATCTCATCAGGAAAGGAGAGGAGGAACCTATCGTCTGTAGGTCAGGCATGGAGGACCTTCTCGAAACAGGAAAAACAAACACTCATCTCTCCACAAAACAAACGAAAAGGATAGATCATTGGTGAATTGACTCGAAGCATGGGGCGGAGCGCCCGAAGCAGACGAAAGTTGGATCTCACGTGATGAGCACACGCGGGGGACATGATTCGGGACTGTGCAGCTCACGAGTGGAAGCACTAGGGAACGCGAACAGAAAGGGAAAAGGTCGATACCAAGTCGATAAAAGGCAACATGCGACCGCCGATTGCAAACGTGGGACAGCCCTGACCGCCACGCGGGAGTGCAGGTGATCTCAGATCAATAACGCGCAAACAAAGAGAATAGGACGGAGCTGTCAGAGGAAGTAGCCAAAGAAATGAAGGGGAGTAATACAAAACATAGACAGCGTTGTTAGACTCCCAGGTCGCTCCAAAGCGGAAGCGGGCGCAATTTCGCGGTTTTGCTCGAGGAAGGCTAAGGCGGGTGAAGAAAAGGCGTCGGTGGTTGAAAAGCAATCCCCAGGAAAAAATCGAAGGTGGAGGGGATCTTGCAAGAATTTCCGCAGCGTTTAAAGAAGGGAAGAACCCATTTCAAACCCTAAGACCAAAGGCAAGACGCCAGAGGGCCTCGGGTTAGGATCCGGCCCGTTGAGAGAAAAATCAGGAGGATATAGCTAATCAAAGAAATGGTAACGACATAGGTACTATTCGACGGGACGAAGACCGAATCTTGTGGCGCTCATGATTGGCAAGTGTAAAGACCGGGGGAAAACCTTCTTTAAAAAAACCTCCTTGGCTTGCCACTCAACTGACCATTTGGGACGTGGTCCTTGGGGTAAACGGGGAAAAAGCAAATTAGAAGAAGGACGAAAAATCCCATCGAAGGTGGAGGGGAACATCGGGCACAAAGCAAGGTTAGGTTGGTTGGAGGGCGGGGTGACTACGCGCCGAAAGGGGAAATAACGTTGCGGGGCCGCAGACAGGAGTCCCTCAAAGATATGAAGGAGGGAGATTCTTCGCAACTGGAAAGAACGACCAACACTCCATTGAGGCGGGGGTGTAATTGAAAAGCAGGGTGCAACAAAGACATTACCTACGGAAGACAGCGAAGAGAACGTGGACAGAGCGGCATCCACACACGGGTGAGGCGGATCAAAACCGAAACAGTCAAGGCTCGGAAGATGAAGGTGCTCTCCGCCATTTTTGCGGTCGGGGGCCCTTCACATAGTGACGGGTAGACATTGATGAGCGCCTGTTAGGGGCCCCACAAAAATTCGCGGGGACAGGAAACCCAAAAAAAACCCCAAGGAGCCGGTCCGGGACAACTCAGAAACCCGTCGCTAACTCCTGGGAAAAGCATCGCCGGGCCGTATTTCAGAGCACGAAGACAAGACGTTCGCAAAGCAGAATGCGAGGAAGGATGCATGTTTGCACGCGCCGAGACACGCGTCAGAAAAACGTGGGAGAACTTGAAAGAATTCAGAACGCAAGGTGGAATTGACCTATTCTGGAAACCGGGAAAAGGGGAAAAAGAGAGAATCGGGGAGGGGGATCCCATCTGCAGGCTCGTGTTCCGCAGACGAAATCGAATCAAATATTGGGTACCCCTGGCGGCCCTAGGGTAAGCGACAACAAGGTGCTCGGTATTTTAGGAGTCGGAAGCAAAACAACACGGCAAAAAACATAAAAAGGTACAGAAAAGGGTACCTTTGGCCAAAAACTCGTTTGGGTTAGCACGGAAATGCGGGCCGGCAATCCCGAAAAGCCGGGGTCAACCCTACCTGTGTTTGTAAACCGCGTTAGGTGGGGGGGGGCCGAGGGGCGGCTAAGGCGCTGTTCAAGCCTAGGAGCCTGTGAACCGAGAAAGTAGAAAAGAATGCTAGTGATTCCCTATTAAGCATGAAAAGTTCCGCCGGGAGAGCGATAACCGCGGTTTCTGAGAAAGGGATTGGCAAGAAGGCAATCTCGCCTTCGGGTCGAGATTCAGGACGCCTCTGGCAGTTGCGAAAAATAGCTCATAAGGGCAAAACAACCTTGGGGGAAAAATCAAGGCGAGGAAGGGGGCCTGGGGATGGCACTACTCCTCGCTGGAGGAAAATATCCAAGTGGACTGCCGCGAACGTCAGATCATGAGCGGGCAGTCTAGGCCCAAGGGATTTTGCCGGAAAAGGACCAAAGCGGAACCTGAGGCGCTTGACTGTTCAAGAGTGCAGCGTGCAAGGAGATTAAAGACGGGCCAGGTGAAACTGGATGGACCAGGACATGCGTCGAACAGACGAGTGAGAATCTCCAGGAAGAAAGGGGGGGAAGAGAATGCATTAATGCTTGAGAAAGTGGCTTTGATCGGGGGCCAACCGGAGCCAGAACTTCCCTAAACCAGGCTCGCCCATCTGACAAAAGAGGCGTGACGGAGCAGGAGACCGAAAGGTGGCGGGGCAGGAAGAAAGGTCCGAGCAAGAGAAACTGAACGAAAAGAGCGGACGACAGGTGGAGGCTCCGGAAAAGAAGAAGAAAGAGAAAGAGGCCACGGGAGACCTAAAGGGGGGAAAACGGTGGGGGCGCGGGGCAGAGGTGCCGGTGATTGAGCCCATAGATATCGTTCTGACCAAGCAGCAGCAGCATCGATAGGGGGGGAAGTGGGTCACCACCAAGGGGTGGAACGGCTCATCTAGAGTCAAAAAATGGAAAATGGAGAATCGCAGAGGGAAAATGACGCGGAGTAGGTAAAAAAAGATCCTCAATACTGACAGGCAGATAGTCACTTCTACTAGAACCTAGCAAGAACAACGAGCACAAACCGTTACCTAACGCGGGTTCCAACACAGGTAGAAAAAGGGTGCGGGGTGGACTGTCACAGCAAGGAAGTGAAGGTATCACAAAGACAAAGGGAAACCCAATGTCAGGGACAAAAAAGGAAGGAGGTGGAGGGAAACCGGAGCATGTTTAGTCCGATCCTAAGAAAAAGGAACTGAATGACGGACCTGAGGAAAAGGGAGGGGCACCACTGTCAAGCTTTCCCTAGCGGGAAAAGATGCAACTTCAGATGGGACTGGCGGGTACAACCGGAAAAAAAATAAATCCTCTTGTTCGAGTCGGGACTCACCGCATAAGGGGGCAACCCTCAATAGGGCGGGACGAGGTGAAATCACGAGATTGAACACTTCGTTTAGAACAAGTTCTGACGAAGTTCTCGAGCGGGCAAACCTGCTATAGGAAGACGCGCGCGACCGCAGACGGCTGTATCAACGTGATCGATATCTAATTTGTTGCAGCGGAGCGGGAGAGTAAGGGGGGCTAGCGTACGGTCAGAACTGTGGGGGTGGGGGGGAAGGAAAGGGAACGAAGGGGAAAAAGGGGTACGGATTGGTCGCGGCAAAACAAGCTCCCGGTCAATGCCTAACGTCAAAAAAGAGGAGGCGCCAAAAGAACGCAAAACTTTCGGAGAGCACCAGCGGCAGGATGTTTAGGGGTGCTAATGACTGGCTGTGGTAAATCCCTCTTAGAGCGCAGGCCGAAAACAAAGTAAGCAGACAGTATTAGACAAGAACTCAGGAAAAAAAAAAACGCATAAAGGGAGGGTGGTAGGGTCGCATAAAGAATTCAAGCAGCCTTAAGAGAAGCTGCTTGACGACCAAGAGAGGTCCGCAGCAGGAGGAAAAGACGCAACGGGGAAAGCGGCCAAGCGATGCGGTATACAGCCCGCCCAAAAAAAGCATCAATGGTGGTAGCCGCATTGGGAAGAATTTTCTAGAGGGGAAATCGCTCTTAGGAAAAAACAGGAACCTGGGGGGAAAAAAGGGCCCAAAACACCGAGGTCAGGAGTGGGGCCCCCAATATGGCCACCCTTGAAATGGACTGGCAAGAAAAAAGGTGACCGGGCAAGAAGGGCGTCTTTGATGCCCCTGGCGACAGAATATGTAGGAAATTAGCGTTACTAGGTCAGGAATTGGTAAATAATTGAGGTCTGCTTTTACAAGCGGACCGGATAGGGGGGGGGGAAAAAAGCGACCAACAGGTGTAAAAATGGGCAGGAACTACTTTAAGTGGATGTAGGTTAACGAAGAACGCTTCAATCCCAGGGTCACTGACCACATTGGTGTGCTACGAGAGGGGGTTTTCCAGGGTGTGGGGAGGGTGTAACCACACTACGCGCAATTCACGCCCGCCTGAAGACCGGAACTGCTATAATCGGCAAGCAACCTGCAAAATGGAAAAAAAGGTTGAAAGGGGAGCAAGGGGTAAACGAAACCGGGCTGCGCCAAAGTTTGGACGAGGAATCTATGCCCGTGTAGGCGGGGGGTCTAGTTAAAACGAAAATTAGAATGGTGCTGAGAGGGCGAAGTGGATTGTAGTCCACCCAGCGAGCCAATCGGTCGGTAGCTGGTTCCCAAAGGAAGGAAACAAGGAAGGGAATCCGAGCAGGAATTGGCTCGTATCCAGAATTCCGGATCTGAAGTCGATTAGGGCGAGGGAGCGCCTGCTAGCTCATTCAAAATGCCATATACTTCCAGGAAGGGACGGCCGGGGACTCAATCAGAGCTCGGCAAAGGAGATAGGGCATAAGCTAGGAGTCGGGCGGGGGAAAGGGCTAAGGATACATCCACCCGGCAATCGCATCTCAACAACAAGGTAGGGATGAAAAAACCGTGGGGTTGAGTTTTGTTCGAAAAGGCACCTAAGGCCGCACCAGGCGAGCGAGGCTTGCAACGAGCTGAGGGTCAGCGTCGCGGCCAGAGGACATGAAGTCCGTTAGAAAACCAGCAGGTTAAGAAAAGAAGAGGAGACAGAACGACGCGACATAATCGAGATAAGATCAAGAAATTAATACGAGAAAAAATGCTCGGCTATTAACGGGGACTCAAATGACCGGAAGCTCCACCGGCGGAGATCGGCAAGGAATCCAATCCCAAGGACGCCAAACGAGCGCATTTCAAGTCGTAAGAGCTGCAAGCAGACCCACATCGCATTCAGAGGCGGAGAAAAACAAAAGAAAGAACGTGGACGACACCGCCGGTTCGCTAAAAAAAAACAATTCAAAAGGCAACATTCGTCAGGTGAAAGGACTCGAGTAGCTCAGGACGTAGGGGGTTAAGAAAGGTCGGTGTGTCAAAAAAAAAAAGCCCAGGGCACCAATCGGGTAACAAAGGGTTCAGGTGAGCCTTTAGCCGAAAGGTCGAACGTGCGGAACCACCAGTTCCCGGGCGTCAAAAAGACCGGAGTGTAAAATTGTTGGTGGCGCGGCGAAAAAAACCGGGGAGAAAGAATCGAAATTAAACGGCCTTCGGCTTAAGCGCCGCTGACGAATGTGACAAAATAAGGGCGGCCAAGACATTTGGGGGGGGAGGGGGCACGCAAATGGGGCAGTGTCCCGACCTGCAATCGGAGAGGACAGGGACGAAGGGGGGCCAAACTCCTGACCTCGGGGGGTTTGCCTTGGGAAAAACACATTCTAAAGGGCAAAGAAAATAGACGACCCTCACATGATTACCCATACGTCAGCCTGCATGGGGAGTGGGGGGTGTTGGGGAGTAGGTTAATACCTGACGAAGGGCCTGCTCGAACTAAAAGAAGGGCCAGAAGAATGTCCTTAAAGACAGAAAAGCGGCTAGGAAGTCGTCCAGCCAGAACGAAAACCACTCCCATTTATTAATGAGCAGAGGACATCTCATCAACAGACAGAAGAAAAGGCAGAAGGAACCCAGAAAAGCGGCCGGCCCAGCCGGGCGCAAAGAAACGGACTGCAGATGAGGGGTAGAGCCGAAAGGGTTGCCGGTTCTGGTCACACTTTTTTGGGGGAAAAGAATCATTAACGGAGGGGAGAAGCCTGTGGACTCCCCAAGTACCTGTCTCGGAAGTCTCTACATACCAACCACGGAAGGAAAGGAATCCCCGTCCAAAACGTCGCCAAAAAGAGATCAGCCTGCAACATAAGACCTTTCGTGCGAGCAGAGTGGGGGGGTGGAGCCGCGTAAAGGGATCGAAGCCGCGCGTTGCTAATAGTGACGGAAAGCGCTAATCAACTTCGACAGACCGGGGGGGGGGTCGACGACCCTTGACGCACCTCGGATACGAAAGAACCCCCTATTGAAGGGGGTGCCGTGCGGGAGACCGCGATAAAAAAAGAAGGAGTCGCGGCCGACTCCGCGATGACCATCGGGGTTCCTGCTCGAAACGGGGAAAAAGTTTCCAAACATTGGGCGTAAAAGGAAAAGGAAGATGAATCAGGGGAATGTTGTTCAGAAGCAACAAGTGGATCCAGGTACAAAACAACCGGGCGTTTCGTACAGACATTGGGGGTTTGTCACTAGATGCCTTTGTTGAGAGGACTCCTCGGAGGAAAAGAAAAGAAGGTCCCCTTGGGAACCGGGGGTGGAACCCGAGTAGTGAACGGGGTGGTGAAAATATGTGGCCTAAAATAGTCCGCAGGGGAGCCTGTCCCGAGTATAGGGATGAAGACCACATAACTCAAAATCAGAGGGAAAGAGGAAGGGAGAGCAAAGAAAGGAGACTGGAGGCGAGAGAAGCTGTTTCTGCCAGAGGGGGGGGGGCTTCTGAAAAAAGGCCATCGAGCCTGCTTCGAGCTTGGGGGTCAAAAACTATCTCGTTCAGGGCGGAACCGAAAGAATGGAAAAGAAGGTGAGCCTCCCCATGATGACAGGAGCTTCGCTTTCAAGTGTGACGGCATATACTCAAGCAAGCAAATCATGCCGCAAGGGGAAGATTCAAGTTAAAAGGGGGAGCTCAGGTGAAGAGGAAAAAAAACGGGAAGAGAGGGAGTCAATCTGCAGCTTGCGATCTTAAAAGTTTTGCGTGCGGAAAAGCGGGCTGGAGCTCGGGCATGGGCAAACTGGGAACCAGAAAGAAAAGGACAAGCGTTCAAATCTAAGATAAGCAGGAAACAACAACAAAAGGAGAAAAAAGAGAGTATAGAATCGCCCATAGTGATCTTGTTCAACATCCAGGCAACAAAGCCATCTTCTCGAAGCTGCAAAAATATGCTTACAGAGCGCCAACGCCCATGAATAAACTTAAGCCGAGAGGGGGGGGGGGTCCGTAAATCCGTGCAGAAGAGAAAAAGAATGCTCAAGGGAGAAACGTTCGCTTTCGATAGCCGCAGGATAGATCGCAGCAATAAGATAACCAGAAGAGCAAGTCATCATGGGTGGGAGAAACAGTTGATGCCCAGGCGCCATAGGTGCCGGGAAGGGGACTACCAATACCAGTCTCTAAAAGAGACACAAAGAAGGGAAGGGGACTTGGGCCCCACCAAAGAGGTGGCAGAAACAGTCATCACGAATCTTCCAGCCTGTAAAGGCGAGCGGAGGCTGGAATGGACTCGCTTCGTCTTTGGGAAAAACATGCAAAATCTCCAGAAGAGATATGCAAGTGAAGGGAAGGACGCGCCTAACCGCCCGAGGCCACCCGGGGAAAAACGCAGGGTTTCCCACCAAAAAGGGGAAACAACGGTCGGGCACGAGAGGGGGGAACGTTTCGAAAAAAAAAAGGGGAAATGAACTAGTGAAAAGGAACCAAAGGCGGAAAATTACAAATGGGTGCGTGCACCGAGAATTGTTGTTGTCATTCCGAAAAGGAAATCCCGGGCACTGGGGCACGATAGGAAAAGGACAATAAGGGTTCTTCCTCGTCCAGACAAAAAAAGGCAACTTCAAGAAGGGCAAGAGCAGGTACCCGCGAGATAATCTTGTTTCGAGGCAGTCTCCCGCCGGTCGTCAAGGGAAGCGAGATGTGACGAAAAAATTGCAAAGGGTCGGGAGTCTAACGCGAAGTAGCCGGCAAAGAAAGACGAAAGAGACGCTTGTCGAGGACGTCTGTAAAAGACGCGGAATGCTAGGCGCGAGGGGGGGTAACTCACTGCTAATATCGGAATAGGAAGTTCGGATGGAGGGGGGAAACAGGGCCGAAAGGGGGTTGGGGTAGGGAGAAGACCGTGCGGAGGGGACAACCTTGGGGGGCAATTCCACAGGGATTAGAAAAAACCCGCTAACGGTAAATAAGACGGCGAAGGCGCCAGAACGCAACACCTTTGGAAGAGAGCAAGAAAGCGTCCGAAGGATTTTAGTTTTTTGAACGAAGGGAGGGGTACCGCACGCCATATCGCGCGGCCGTCTAAATGAGCCTAACACTGGAGCGCCCGAGAGATGGGGACTAAGGGAAATAAAGAAAGGGGGGGAGTGGTTTGACTGAGTCGAAGATTCCTAAGCCTCTTAGCTTTTTGGGAACAAAGATACGTCGGGTTCTTAAATCCCTCAACGTTAGGGGCGCTTTGCAGGAAGGGAGTCCAACGGAACGCCCAAAAATAACAAAGAAGCAGAGTGACCGAATTAGAAATGTTCGAGTCGGGATGATCAAGGAGCCGTGGGAGGACTTTGGTTGGAGGACTCCCCAACAAGAGGTCGTGGGGAACCCATTATTTCCAGCCCTGGAAGGGGGTGAAGGGGAGGAGAAGTGGGTCCGCCAAAAGGAGTCGTTGGGGTGCCCCGTCGAAAAACATTAAATATGTAGGGAAATTAGACGGCGATTAGCAGGGAGGAAGGCATGGTAATCCCTTATGGAGTCGCTGGGAGAACCAGGGAAGATTCTAACAGCGAAAAACCGGTTAACAGCAGGCGTCGGACGTTGGGCGAGGAATGGTGGAGGGAAGGAAGGGGTAACTCTCCGACCGAAGATGTCCAGATCAAAAGGAAAACTGGGAGGCCCCCGAGTGCTCGCCAAAGGGAGGTTGAACCAACACCGACGTCGACGCGTCCTGAGTCCTCCCTAGGAAAAAGACTAAAGAGCTAGAGGAAATCAGGGCGCGGTTGAATTGGAGCACAGTGGGGCGTATGGAAACCCAAAAGGGGGGCTCGTCATTAAAGGAAAAGGAAATCTTCATCATCTTTCAAGGGAGATTGGGGGGAGAAGGAAACGAGAAGGAATTGAAATGCGCTCTGGGGGGGGCGCCGGGGGTGGATTCGTAGGACCGAGCCCCAACGCTAACCGCGGTGATCGGTACCATTGCGCACAAGGTCTCAGGCGCGGAGAAAAAAAAAAATTTGCTGTAAGGGACTGGCCGGTTCCGTTTAGATGCTTTTAGGAAAAGAAAGGGCAGCACTCGGCGAGGCAAAATTCGCAAAACGACTTCATGGCAAGCGGAAACCGTGCAGAGGGAGAATGCAAAGAATCTGTCCCATCTATGCTGGGAAAAGGCGGGTAAGGCGAGGCAGCTGACTGGGCGAGACAATTGCCAACACCTCTATCAAAAGACCACAACAACGAGAGAAGAGAAGGGGAGGCCGTGGGTTGTGATGTCCGGGGGGACGGGGCAGCACGGGCCGAGTCGACGGAGCAGGGGGGAGAAGCCGAGAGCTTAAAACGGAGCATGTTATCAAGTAGGGCACGGGGGGACAAAGATGCATTAATTCGTTATGAACTTTGTGCGGCGAAACGAGAGCAGAGGCTCCCGAAGACGAAGGAGGAAGACTCAAAGGGAAAGGGAAGCGAGGCCATTCCTTATAAACCGGATGAAGCGACAGTGGAAAAGCGCCCTGGACAAGCTAACCGGCTGATCAATGTTGGCAGGAATCAAAACAACACGAGAAAAAGAGAGGGGAAGTATGTAGATCAGGGAACTAAGAAAAAAGCAGCCAAAGTTAAAATGCGTAGACTCTAAGTTGCCAAAGAATAAGCTTTTCAATCAGACGCTAAAAGAACTTCTAAAATTGGTCGAGGGGGCTGGGAGAGAGTAGATAGCCGGTAGAGGGGCGGGAGGCGCGCGCGTCGGGGTGTTCAACCATCCAAGAACCAATCGGGAAGCACAAGGGGGAAAGTTGAAGAATTGGGTCCGCGGTCGGAGCGTTACCACTCCTCCACCAGGGAACCGTATACCAAAACCAGCTTTGTCACAGGGGGGGGGGGGGGGGCGAGGGTAGACGGACCCGGGGAGGCCAGCAAAGAAGCATCATAGAAATGAAAGGACCTGTAGCTAATCTCCCGCTAAGGTACGACGGGGTAAGCGACAGGGAACGCCAGCCGCCCTTTGCTTGCAACGAGAGGCTTTTGATTTGGTTTGCCCTCAAGAGGGCTGGCCCTCCTGGGCGGAAAAACCTGACCTCGGGTTTGGGGCCGAATTGTTCACACAGCCAAAAGCCAAGAGATGACCCGACTAAAAGGGGGGTTACAAGAGCGAAAAAGGAGGCGAGGGGGATTTGTGGGGCGGGAGGGGGACATACGCGCCGATCGTGACAGGATGGGTTCGGAGTCCGAAGAGGCGGACCTCTCTTGGAAAAAAATACTCAAGGAGGGCGTCTTAATGCAAAAACTAGACACGCAAGGAAACGACTACAGGGATGCTGGTCGTACTATTATCAAGACTAAGAATACTCCGACAGTGAAGGAATTTAGACGGCCGAAGTAGGCCGCAGGAAGTATGCAAACCTCCCAAAGGAGCAAGGGAGGGGGAAGAGGAACGCCAAGGTGTTGCGTTCGGTCGCAAAGAGTTTTTGACGGGATGGAACCTGAGACTCGAAAATAATCCGGGTGAGCCCCCCAAGGTTCGCGGAGGGAGAAAAGAAAAACCAACCCCTGCCGGCAGCCCCTCAGACAATCGAGACACTTAGCTGCAACGAGCGCCCTTTCGATATGCGAGTCTTTCGGAGACAGAAATTCTCTTTCTCTGGGAACAGGGAGGAAAAGAGTTAATCAGGGGGACTCCCAGAGAAGGGTGTTCGAACAAATCGTGAACGGTCAATCCTCGTACACTGACGCCACCTATTGAAGTGTGGAACGAGGCGGGACCTCTCCTCTAACAAGATGGGGTATATCGTCAATAACGAGAGAGGACATCTGAAAAGGGACCTCGGGTCCGCAAAAAGAGAAAGAAAAATATGGGTAGGAACAAAGGCGTACTAATTTTCAGCTCAGCAAGGGAATCGGATTTGAGATTTCGGGAAACAAGATGGCTCAATTCACGCAACAAGGGCCGGGCATTTTCGGTAAGCACAGTGTCCAACCGAAGGGTCTTGGCCTTTGTTCTACAACACTCATCGAAAAGAAAAACCAAAAAGAACCGGTCCCCTTGGACCAGGGTGTTGGAACCCGCTTTAGGTACAGGGGGGTGAAGCGTGAGGCGAAGGATAGTCGACGTGCAAACGAGGGAGATTTTGCGGGGCCAACTCCGATCGTAAAAAAAATGCCAGATGAGGACAAAATTACGAGACATTGAAGATCGATGAGCAAGCTGTTTTGACCAGATGTGGGACTTCGGGAGTACCATCTAAAGAGGGGGGAGTAGCTGGCAGACGATCGCGGATTTTCTAGGAAAAAACAAGAAAAACGGGGCTAAAAAGGGGATCACATGATGAGACGACTAAGGATTGATTGAGTATTGTGCGGATCGACGCGGGAGCCATCGCAGGCGTGCGACGAGCATTTCATGAGCAGGGGCCTAAAAGTTTGACCCTGCTTGTTCTGACCGAGGAGGAAAAAGAAAACTAAAGGAAGGGGACGATCTGTTCCCAGAAAAGGGGAAGCTGTGCGAGAAGGGGGATGAAGTGAAGCAGAGAGGGGGGGAAGGTAACCACAGGAAAAAGCCAATGGTACGAAAGAAGAAGGCGATGAGCATCTCTCGCACAACAAACAGGGAGAGAGGAGACTCATCGCCTTCAAGACGCATGGGATCTTGTTTCCATGAAAAAGTGGGCCATCGCTGAAAGACGCCTTCTCTCACAAAGCAAAAATCTGCTTGAGATCTGCCACGCCTTCAGGCAAGGATTGCGGAACTCAAGAGGGAAGGGAAAAGGAAAGGGCATCGAGCACACTATTATTCTAAAAAGGGAGCGGCACTCCTTTTGCGCACTCAAGAAAGAGGAGATGCCGGGGGAGCAAGATATCCATCACAAGCCCCATCATGGGGGGGATCCACACGTGGACCAATGGGTGAGAGCCATAGTGGCCAGGTGTTCGCATGCGAGTACCAAGCTCAACAATAGCAAGAAAGAGAGAGGGGAAACGGACCCACCATCTGTTGACAAAGCTCAAAGAGGAGCTTCAAAGGGCGCTGACAATGGGCAAAGCGGTCTGGAACCTCCGCATCAAAGATGAATAATACTCATACAGTCTCATATGCACGAAAAGGAGGAGAGAGGAAGCGCCACCGGCCACCCAACAACCCCCCTGCCCAACCGAGGCGGGGGCAACACAAAGTTACAAAAGGAAACCGGCTTGTCGGGACTTAAACGAAAGGACGGGAAGAAACAATTCATAACTATCGCAGAGGACAAGAAACAATTTCTGGTAATAAAAAATCGAATGGGTGGGGCGTGCACACGGAGCAAAAGTGGGCTTACGAACCCAGGGAGAGACTGACCTGAACCTTATTAAAAGGGGGAAAAGGGGGGAGGAAGGATGGACGAGCGGCCACTAAGGCCAGGGAATGTTCATCGAGGGAGTTCACAAGACCCGGGGAGAGAAAACTCCTCTTGTCGGTGAGCGTAAAGTCAATGTGGATGAGGATTCTAAAAGGATTGGACCCGGGTGAAAGGTAGGTCAGTTCTGACGAAAAAAAGTCTCAGACGGGCACCACAAAACGGCGCGCAGGGCTTTCCGAGGAGAAAAATGTAGGAACTCTTGCTCTAATAGAGACAAAGAGGGGGCGCGCCAGGGAAGGGAGAGCGGAGGGGGAAGGGACTGCCAGTAAGAACAGGGGTAAGGTCTAGAAAGGGCCGCGAAGTGACAAACAGGGTTTGCGTCCAAATTATGTGACTCGACACGGTTCATTGATCACGAAAAAAAAAAAATGAAGGGGAGCCCAATGTCGGAAACACCTCATCTTTCTCAGGAGTAGGGGGGTTTGCTCACGTGAATGGTCCGGCCCAGATGCCCATATCTCGACGCCGTCCAAGGCAGGAGAGGACTCCTCTTTACGAAGGAAAGACGGAGATGAAGTACACCCAAGTACCGGGAGGGGGGGGTCGTTAGGGTCTTAAGCAACCGTCATATACTGGTCTTGGAAAGAAGGGGGGCCAGGAAGGGCTATCAACGCAACGTTACATCGGCTTACCAAGGCGGCAATAGGTAAACAGCCCCCTCCACATCATCATCTTGGAAGCAAGTGGGGGTAATCCAGGGGACGGGCTAGAAAGAAACCTGGCGGCACGGTGGAACAAAAACCACCACATGTAAAGTTGGGGCACCGCCCAAGGCCCTCGGCTGGAATGACCGGGGTAAAATGACAATAGAGGAAAGACCAGGGAAGCAGGTAGACAACGTCCGCGCGTGACCTATGTCTCTGATTAAGGGGCGGGAGCTAGGGGCCGGAAGTGGATGGGGATAGCAATGGGCTCACCCTTGCCCAGGGCGGAAACAAGCCAACCTTCACAAGAGGGCGTCTGTCAGTTGGAGGAATGTGAGCAGTCGGAGGGGGCTCCGCAAGAAGATCTTTAATAATCAAATGAAACGGTGCGTCCACACCGAGGTGCGCAGGGGAATGGGTTGCACCACCCTTAGAGCCGCCGCAAAAAGAGGCTAACGGGCTACTTCTAGAAAGACAAACCATTCGAAAGGTTGCGCATTTGAGATGGGAGCGACCGGGCGAGCTTCGGGGGGAAAAATCGTGAAGGAATCGTTTGCCACGAGGAGCTCGCAGCCTCTCCAGGGGGGGGGTCTGAGTGGGAAAGCTCTTAGCAGGGGAATGCGCTCGGGTTCTCAAATGGGAGTTGGGAAGTGCCGAGGAAGAAACAAATGGAACTGTCGTAAGTGCCGAGAAACTACGGACAAATCACGACGGGGATGCAGTAATTTTCAGGATCAAAGGAAGGGAGGAGCGAATTCGTATGTTCGAGGGGGAGAACCTTGCTCTCACGAAAGGGTGCGCTTCAAAATCGGCAAGACTTCATTACAGGAAGGGTCCGTGGAGGAGA
>Ga0179593_1385088_pt1 | contig 16041 bp, 24 predicted proteins | sample CZODoug2_1_08_16_FD_185931 | JGI IMG/M metagenome (GOLD analysis project Ga0179593, IMG submission 185931) | Vadose zone soil fungal communities from Angelo Coast Range Reserve, California, USA - CZODoug2_1_08_16fungal (PacBio error correction) | ecosystem: Environmental > Terrestrial > Soil >...
CCGGCGGGGAAGAAGGAGGAGATAAAAAGGTTCCTGGACAAAGAATAAAAGTTTCAGTGGTGGGGGGGGGGGTGGGTGATCTCGACAAAATCCAACAGAGAGCGCAAGGCAGACGGAGACGCTGAAAAGACGTTAGAATCAAGTTGCATCATCGCGACCAGAAAAGAGAAACACGATCTCGGGGACGAGTGGGCGCGCGCACTCGAGGAGGTACTGAGGCCGGACTTGAAAACGAAGGGTGCCACAGGAAATGGCTCTACCGCGAGGAAGACATGAAACCGTAAAGCTTAAAAAACCAAAAAAAAGTAGCAATGTTAGGGGGCAACGATTTGCAAGTGCTGGCATGAGCGACGAACGGGGGGATAAAAGATGGCAGGGAAAAGAAAGGGCGAAGCGCCGTGCTAGGCGGGGTGTCCAAGCCAGCGGCCGACGTTTTATCGGATCGGGAGAACTCTCCTCGACAAACGTATTATGAGAAAAGGGAAGGGCCCTTCGAGCGCAGACAGAGGGTCCGGCGGACACCCGCCGGAAAGGTAGAAAAAAATTAGGATCACGTGCCTTTGTACATTGAGTCCATTCGTGATTGCGACAATAAACATCGTCGCAGCACATGGTCCTCCTTTTTTTGTGGAAAGACTTGGTTACTTCATATCGGGTGGTGAGATCGTGAAAAAGAGTGTCACTGGCCTGGGGCACGCTCATCAGTTCGCAAGTCTTCTCAATATAGGTTTATTCTAAGAGAGGGGAGCCAATCTTCTCTTCAGGGGCGAGATGAATAAGGAAACGTGATACGGGACCAGGAAGGAGCGGCTCCGACTGCCCTGCGAAGACTGGTTCTGGGGGTGTTGAGAAGAGGGAGCAAACCACAAAGAAAAAGGGATCGAGAGGGACCGATGTGGGAAGGTCAACGAAAATTCCTTCCAGCAGCAGGCTGTCGGTATTCCTTTCGGTAATTGGGTGTAGGGAAAGCCAGGTTTCGTGAATACCATCATACGGGGGGGATGTCACCTGCGGAAAGTCCGAGAGGGGCGCAAGTCTGGGGGGGGCTTTTTAAGGCCAAGATCGGCAAGAAGGGAAGCGAGCATAGACAGGCAGAGCCCCATTAAACAGGGGGCACTGCCGGAAGGGCTGGATCAGGAGCAGGCTTATGGTCCTGGACAAGGGGAGAGCCGAACAAATTGGGAAGAAAGATCTCCTAAGGAAGGGGAAGAAATGCAAGGGAAGTGTGAGGAAAGAAAGGAAGATTGTTTGTGTAGGAGATTATATCAGTCCCTGAGGGGTGAGAAAGTTAAGATATGATCTTTGTAGGGGGGGGGATGCTAACCGGGGGGGAAGAGGCATGGTGGCACACTCTATGGGAGGGGGGAGCGGGGGGTGGAGAATGTGATGAGGTCTGGCCCCAGGGTGGTCATGTGGAGGCAGGGACAATGACGGGACGGATGGGCTTTGTAAGTTAGGGGGTCAGATGACCACTCAAACGTGACTCAGGGATTGTATCGGAAAGAAACGCAAATTTCGACAGTCGAAGAAAACTACTGGGTCGCGAGTGGGGTCACTGCACGACGAAAAAAGATAAGTCAGCGAGCTTCTGCAATGGGGAGCTCGGGATAGGGTCCGATCTGTATTATCAGGTCGTTTAAGGCGAAGCCGATCGTGACCTCGCTTTCAAGGGGGTATTTAACGCATCTAAGAGATGGATGGGACTAGCTCTGGGCGATTGACGTGATCGATCCGCGAAATCATGCATGTCAATTTAGGGGGAACGAGAGATGATCTCAAGGACCAGAAAAATTGAGTACAAAGAGTAAAAATCTTCCCAGGCCCTAAGAAAAAAGTCAAAGAAGCAGGCCGCTCTTACCGGGAGGGGGGGAAACTTTTGTAAGGTTGAAAATAGGAAGACCCGTCATTATCTCCAACGAAACAAAAGAAAAGAAGAGAATTCTCGTTTGAAAATGCTTCATCCAGGAAATCACCTTCTAAGAAGAGGTGGAACGAAAGTAGTGGAGGAAAACAAATGACAAACAGAAATTGGAGGCGGACTCCATTGGGTGGCTAGAAGGAAGTAAAGGAGGAATTTTGGGTGGGAAGGGGGGGAAACATTTCTCTGGGGGATAGGGGGGAAAACAAAGCAGTCCAGAACTAGCACGAAGGGGGGGGGAACTTGTGGATGACCTGCATAAATCTTAGTAGCAAGCTTCTTCAGGGGGCTAAAAAAAGGGGGGAGCAACACTGAGTTTACTGACAGGTGGGGGGAGGATGGCTCAAACGAGGGGGAACTCTATCGAGGCCCTCATCCCGCGCTGAGGTCGCCCGAAAATGGAAAAATATCCTGTCTGCCAAAAAAGGGGACTCCTGTGAAGAAAATTGGTGGCGACCTGCGAAGGATTACCGGGGAGATAAGGGGGGCTGATGCGAGTTCTTCAAACTGGTGATGATAGGTCCGAACGGGAGGGCACCAAAAAGAGAATCATGTGGGTGGTATCTGCAACTGGCAGGGACTTTCGCGCAAAGAAAAAAAAAGGAACCATTCGTCATTAGGTATCGGCGGGGGGGGTCGAAAAACCGGCAATACAGCGTGCTTTGAAACGTGGGGGATGTAAAGGACCAGTTTCTCGTACTAGGCTGAATGCTAAAGAGGATGCGGGGAGGAAATGGCTTGGCTAGCCGTGAGTCCCATGTCCACCTATCCCATGGGCGGGAGGGGGGGTCGCAGGGATGGTGGGTGGGGGAGTGGGGGGGCACATGCTCTCACGTCAAACTGGGAGTCATCCCCCTTTTAAGCCTCCAGGGTTGGCGAGGGGGTGTGATTGGGGTTGGGTTGGGGGGGGGGGGCTGGGGGTGGGGGGGGAGGGGGTGGGGGGTGGGAGTTGTATGTCAGAAAAGCGCTTGGCTGCCCGCCCGGATCTCAAATAAGCTGGGGGGGGGACAACCAAGAAAAGCGGAATAGGAACCGGGGGAAAAGAGCACGGGGGGAGGGGGTGGCGGAGGAGTCGTGATCTAGGTAAACGCTAGGGGGTGAAGGGGATGGGCGGTCGGGGGTACTGGTCGATCGAAGAGCGGGCGCGGGGTGTGGATAACAGTAGAGGAGGCTGTGAGAAAAGGTGCTTGGCTGGTCGGGGGATCGTGGGTGTAAAAATGGAGTAGAAAAAAAGGTTTGGTATATTCTGAAGGTTCCCTCGTGTCCAGTGTAGAAGGGAAAACCACTCCCTGGTGGGGGGATAACATGGGGGGGCGGGGGCGGAGGGGGGGCCGAGGGGGGGGAAATAACTGGTGTGGTTCTCATGTAAGGCGTCTTTACAGTATAGACGTCAAAAACAAGAAGCAAAAAAAAAAGAATCTCGCACCGCTAAAACCCAGGGGAGGAAAAAGTCCTCCAATCCCTGGGTGGGGTTGCGCAATGCTTAATTCATGAACATACCACGTGGGGGGGGGGTGGGGGTGTGGAGACGGGACAGATTCAAATTAAGGAGACTGTGCCCATTGGGAGAACTATCTAGCTACCCAGACCGAACACCTCTTCCCCCACTTTGTGGGGACGAGCCGGGGCAGATGGGGACAAAACGATTCTTCACTGGAAAACATCCATCGGAGGGAGTGATAAGTGGACGAACGCCACAATTTCGGGGGGTGGGGGAAAAAAAGGATGCCTGCACGGAGGAAACGGGCTTCAATTTAATAAGAGGTGGAGTCTTCGCGCAGTAGGGTTGAAAGAGGCATAGATATATTGGAATTACTTGAGGCAGAAACTTCCGCTGATCCTCATTAGGGAACGAGAAGAACGCTGTCGAGGACAACAGAGCTTGGAAGACGGGGAAGGGCAGACCAGAAAAAATGCGACAAATGGAGGCGGTCGTAGTGGACGGAGGCCCAAACTATACAGGAAGAAAAGATGATACTTTCGGGGGGGACGTCGAGGGAACACGCCCACGAGTGAAACAGTGGAACAGAAGAAAGGGAAACTCCCGTGAAAAAAAAATTCAATTGTGGGTCAATGTCAGGTTGAAAACAAACCCCAAAAATCACTGACGGGGAAAAAAACCGCAAGTGATTTCTCAAATATTCGCCAACTTAGTTCAGAGGATCAGGAGACGGAGCAGGAAAGAACGAAACCAGGTTCGATACCCCCCCGGAAGGGAAACCAACATGTGGATTGCAGTGCGCCCATTTCACTGAGAGACCTCACGAGGAAATCTAAACAAAAAGGGAGAGGGGGAGGATCCGTACGCATATCCCATAAAGCGGCAAAGGGAACACCTGAAAATGCGGTAGAGCGGACGGGGCCAGGGGCTTGAACATTTCCCTACCGAAAGGGGATTCAGGGGGGCACACGAATAGAAGGGGGCGAAAGTCAACCCACAAAAATAAAAAAAAGTAAAAAAAAAAAAAAAAAAAAAAAAAACCACAACCAAACTCATTGAAAGTGTCAAAAATTCAAAGTGTGACAGGCGGGAGGCGGAATACGAGCAGAGGGGTGAAAATTTGAAACTAAGGGTTCACAATGTAGGCAAAAACCGGAACAGGTTAAAGCCACCAGGTCTTTGCTCTGCTCAGTAAAGGGGTAACCCGTCAAGCCAAAAAGCCTCAAAAATAAGCCAACCTAAACAACGATCAGGATGGTTGCTTCGCTATGAAATCATTGTCGAAAGAGTATACTAAGTGTGGAAGTTCCTTCCTGGAGGGTGAATCGAGAGGGCTATGATTTATCGAAATAGGAGCGGGAACATTCAATAACTCCGGAAAGGGGTCGCCGTGACGGAGATTTGAATGGACAACAGCATTGGAAATTTCAAAACTTCGCCCGCAAGACCCGCTGAGGTGAAAACAGTTAGCTGGCGAATCCATCGACGCCTCGCAGAAGCCAAAAGGTGGTAGTCGTTGTAAAACTCGAAAACCCGCCGAGGGGGGCTTCCAACAGTGTTCATCCTCCAAGGGGACAGTGGGCCGAAGATTCAAAAGGACATGGAAACGGCAGTATCCCCATGGACATTTCGAGAGGGAGGTGTGGAAGGGACGGAAATGCTGCTAACAAAGCAACAACATGGACTGCCTGCTCGGTGTTATGGGTTGACCTCATCATTGAAGAAGGGGACTCTGGACTTGCGAGAAGACTCAAAACTGAAGTGGGCGGGCAACACGGGGGGCGCTGGCATCGGTGGCTTCAGCAAGGATTCGTCGACCAAAGGGATCTTGTGAAACGGAAAAGACCAAAAAGCTTGCGGGCGCCAGTGCAGGGGTGGGCTAATCTACTTATGACCGGTGCCTAACCAAAAATCGAGAGAGCCCTTAGCACAGGTCGGTGGGGGTGGCAACGGGAATGCGGCGGAAACAAGAGTAATAACCCCTATAACTGCGGGAGGAGAGAAGACGTTTTGAGTAGGGGTTTGGGTGGGGGGGGTTTTGGGGTTAGCGGCTTTGTCGAAGTCTTATTCATCATCAGGGACCAGGCAGCTGATTGTGTGGGCTAGTCTTGAGAAAAAGGTCATCCTTATTGTTATGGACGAGGATCCCGGTACCCGGTTATGAAAGGCATTGGACAACTTATACTTTGAATGTCTTCAGTGTTTACCTTCTGGAGGTGAATTACAAGATAAGGTATTGGCAAAAAAGGGCGCGAGACTTGGATAGATAGCTTAAGAACAAAGGAACTCTTAAGACATGGAATTTACGAGCGCAACAAGCCCACAAGGAGTCAAACAGGCAAATCTGCTTCCAGCCTTTGGGTGCCCGAGGGAGGATGAACGGTTCAGGCGGCATTGCGGTGCCCTTGACGTGGTGGTGGGAGGAATTCATAAGTTCAAAGGTGCCCCGGTTACCACCGTTCACTTTCGAGGGGGATTCATCGCCGTGCTGATGAATTTTCGGGGAGAACCCTTCCGAAAGGTCGGCTTGCCTGGACATTCCTTAAAGGGACATTCCCCCCCAAAATGAAGGGGGGGATAACTGGCGGTTCCTCCACCCATGGACCGGACATCGGAGGTATTGAAAAGGACCTGATACCGATCGTAATCATGAAAAAAAGCTGAATAAAAGGAGGAAGTGAATCTTCTTCGTCGAAACGTCGAAAAAACGTGTATCCGATGGGGTGAGAGAATCCGAGTGCGTGTGAAAGGTGTGGAGTACAAAGAATCCGTCGAGAGGGTTCCGGAGCCGAATCATCTAACACATCAGATGGCCCAGGGCGTACTCTAGAATGAGAATTGGGGAACAGACCTAAGATCAAAAATGCTTTCTTGGAAAAAGGGGGGGAAAAAATTAGATCTGCGTTCGGCTTCAAGGTTTTGCTAACTGCTAAAATATAGGGCTCAAGAAAAGAGCGCAGGGCACTATCTTCTCTTTATACCGAGGTATGGACAACCAGGTGAGAGCGGCCGACCTACAACCCAGGTGGAACCAGCATGGTACTACGCCCAACCCCTGGAATGAAAGCCAGGGGCTGCAAGAAGCTATGAAAACTTAAAAAGGGGACGCAGTAGTTCGGGGTGGGGGATAATTCCTACACCAAAACCAAAAATAGGCGGGGAGAACGCGAGAAGGTTGAGAGAAAATGCTATGTCATCGGCAACGGGATTCTCGACAGCTGGAGTTAAAACGAATGGGGGGAGAAAAAAGTGGAGTAGGAAAAACATTGCACTGCCACAGAGTCAATTACACAAAATGAAGTACAAGTTTATGCAGAAGAGGAGCAAAGGATAAAGTGAGGCAACTGCTAATGGGGACGGTGTCATGGAAAAGGGGACATGTCCAAGCCAGACCTTTGTAGAGGACGAACGAGGACAAACGGGAGGAGAAAAAGGAGTAGAGAGATACATCGGCGGCGGGCCACGAGAATGAGAGCGAGAGATCAATGGGGAAGGCTCGCACAGCCTTTTCAGCTGGGAAAGTCATCAACATGGATTTGTGTTAGAGAGTAAAGAGGGTGTGGGACGAGAGGGCGGAATGAACTCAAGTCGCAAGTGGAGGAAGAATCTATGGAGAATACTGCGGAGCAGAGGACGTGGCGTGGTCGGGGAAAGAAACGTCGTGACCGCCTACAAGAGAAGAAAAAATGCCTCCAGAGGATGGGAGTTTTAGATACTGAAAAACGAAAAGGGGGGGAGAGGCTGGGGAAAGGAAAATTTGGTCATATGGTCTGCCAGGAGACGCAGGGTGGGGGGAGGGCCAGAAGGGGTGACATAATCAGAAGGTGGGGGGGGTCACCTTTAAAAGGCCGACGTTGTGCGGCCGAGCAAGCCCAAGTCGCATCAAGAGACGGGGGAGAAAGAACCGTGGCCTTGATCGCTTCCAAGTTTCTGGGAGGCTGCAACTAAACGCAAAGTCATGGGAATGAATCTCAAAAATGTGGTCAAAGGTATTTTGCAGAAACACGAAAGCTTCGAAGGAGGATTCAAAGGAATGTAAGGAAGTGGTGCGAGCTAAGAACAGGGAAGATTTTTAAACTCAAGGAGTAGCGTTAAAGAGATCTCGCATTCCCATTTAATTATTCTTGTAGTAGGGGGTCCAAAAGATCAGGAATTTTATCGGGGGGACCGAAAAACAGGAGTCGGATTCCGCCTCCTGAGACTTTTTAACAGACTGTCCACGAATCAGAAAATTATATTGTCAGAAGATATACTGGTGGGGAGCGTTGCTACAAAATATGATCTAGACGGACTGAGTTAAAGAGGGGGACAGAAGGGGAACAGCAGTTCTAATTTCTAATGGTAACGTCGCCGCTAATGAAGTCAGGAGAAACGCTCGGAATAGGCAGGGCTTAAAAAACAAAAGAGGAACCGCCCCCCAGGCACGCGGCAAGGAGGTGCCGGGGGGTCCAACAGCAATAAAGGAGAGGAACATATCAACACCAAACATGGGGAGGGTCGTCATCACAAGAGAAAAGGAAACGGGAAGAAAAACATAAACTTCAACCAACTGAACATGCAGGAACCAGTGAGGAGAAAATGTGTGTGAGCTGGTTGGTATAGAGCAGTACAAAAGAGGGTCATAAAAGGATCTCTGGGGGGCTTCCCGTGAGAAGTATTTTATTAAAAAAAATCAGTCTTCGAGATCACAGTTTGAAGGTTTAGATCGCTGGGGACTGAAACTCAAAAGGCGGTGAAACTCGGAGAGAAAGAAAAGGAAAACCGAGAGGTGAATCAGAGAACTGTTCTGCGGGGGGCTGAAGAGAAGGTTCGACTTCGCGGTGGGACAGAAAAAATTACAGTGTCAGTGGCGTTCTATACAATACCCAAAAAAAGAACTGGGAATGCAACAGTGCTGTGAGCTTGGAGGAAGGGGAGGAAAAAATAAAAAATATGCTCAATCCAAACCGTCATTCAGCGACAAGGGAAACAAGGAGGGAGGGAAAGGATAGAAGAAAACGGGTGGACCTGTCGCGAAGCTGAGAACCAAAAAGGTGGGCAAAGAGGTTGCTATGCGCCCAAAACAAGGGGGCCACATGGAAGAAAAAAAGTAGTGAGGGGGCAAAAAGGAAACTTCGCCGTCGAGGGAAAAGACCTGGCAGAGGGGAACAATGACAAGGATTTCTGGGTGATTTTCAAGACTTTGGGGGGAAAAATGAAACTACCGCTCGCGGGTAGAAGAGGGAAAGAGGTCCCCAAAAAAAATAGTATTTCTCCCAAGAGGTGGGGCGTTAGCTGGGAAAAGGAATCTCCTCATCAGAAAGAAAGAAGAAGAGGGAAAAGAAATCTTTTGAACATGAAAAATGTGTAGCCGACCGGCGAACTTTTCGGCATCAAAAAGGTGCCTATCCGATGCCAAGAGGATAGGGACAAGACAACGGAACATGACCGACGGGCGTAGGGAAAAACAAAAGAAATCAGAAGGGGAAAGGGAAAAGGGGGGAGCAACTCGTCTGTGTTCGCGACAACCACAACCAGTAACACAAGGGGAGGGAAAAAGCGAGTACGGAGCGCTGATACTCGAACTGAAAAAAGGAACGCTAACGCCAGAGGGGGGAAAATCTGTAAAGAAGGGGCGCGAAATTGATAGTCCAGGGGTTGCAAGGCAAAATACAGGAAGAAAAAAGGGGAAGAAACAAGCCCGAGGAACTGGTAATTGTGCTCGTCACAGGTGGGAGGATCAGATTTTAAGTCTGAAATAAAATGCATGGTCGCTCGACGGGGGGGGAAGGACTTGAAGGAAGGAGGTCAGAGGATCCTCAGAAGCCCAGAGGGGGGAGGAAGGAGAAACGACATCCCTTGCGGAGAGTTGCTCCAAAAAAACCTTGGTGGATGAATGCTTGAGAGATTTCTTGGTCTTAAATAGTACAACCTAGTACCCCGAGAACATTAGTTATCTTGAAGAGTCTGGGGGGGGGACCACTCGGAGTGGGCTCGTCAAAAAAGACAAATTTCCCCCAGTTAACCAGGGACAAAGTAAATTCCTGCAGAAAACCAATTCCCACTCCAAACCCTTTTAAACCCCAGAGGGGGACAGGGTATAAGGGAAAAGACGGGGTCAGTCAAAAGCTAGTTGACTTGAAGGAGGGAAACCTCACTTATCAGAACATATTTTGAAACGAAACAAATCTTCAGTACATTATGAATGGGAAAAGGGAGACATCTAACCTCCTCCCTTCAGGAAGACCACCCTAAAGGAAGGGTACGGTCCCCAGTGTAGTTTGAAGGAAGTGAAATTCACGGCTCACTCTTTTGAAATGTGTCACGAGGTTGTATATATATCAAACCCGCTTCATTGGGTTCGAATCTAAAACCTGTCTTTAGTCCTGAGATAACCTCTGCAAAAAGGGTTACAAAGATTGCAGCACTTGGGGTTGCAAAGTTAAGGGTGGTACTGGACTTGCAGGGGAAGAACAGAGACCACAGGGATATGATCTAACGGCACGGGTATGAGGAAGTGGGCAGAAAATCGGGGGGGGGGGAAAGAAATCTGTGTAAGCCAAATTCTAAACCCTAATAAGTCAAAAAAAAAAGTGGAGAAGTTGGTTCAACTGGAAACCTCCGGTTCCTGTCCCTGGGGGACACTTGGCGCACAGAGGGCGGAACCACCCTACAAGATAACTGGACTGTTGCGCGGGGGGGCAGGTCAGAAAGGACCAAGACGGCCCCTAAAAAGATCAAGCAGAACAACGCCACGGGATGGTCCTACGGACCGTCCATCCTGAAAAAGAAACTCTGAGGGGACTGGCTCCTAGGAGGAAGATCAAAGGTGAGAATAGAGAGGGCTCTGCTTGCAAGGAGCTTTCGCAAGCAGGGAGATCGGCACGACGGCAGCTAACGAAAAAGTAAATCCATGTCACTTAATTACACATCCAGCAGGGGGCTCGTACCTTGAATGCGATGGCGCGGGAAGAAAACAATGAAAAAGTTGGGGGTCCTTTGGGAGAACAAAAAGGCAATGTCAGCTGTCTCGGGGATGACGTTTCCGTTGGAGGGTTACAAATCGCAGGCCTCGCCAGAGGGAAAAAGTTGCGAGTGGAGTCCCGAGAAAAAAAGTGTGGACTGCCCTTTGCATAAATACATAGGCGAAGCCGCTATGGCTAAGGGTGAATAAAGAGGACAGAGGGAAGGGGAGGTTAACCTGTTTTGCCCGTGTCGTTCTTTGTTAGGGGGAGGGCATAGTATGGGCACAAGTCCGGCGGATCCGCAAGGTATCAGAGTCGGCAATTTAAAAGGGTGAAAAAAGTGAACGAAAGGGGACGGGTCCTCAGGCTTGAGCGCGATGGATCCAACGAACGAAAAAGAGGTGTGCTCTTGGCACCGGAAGGGAGAAGGGGGGAGTGTTTAAAATAGAGGGTAAACATTGCGCAGGGGGATGCGGGAGCAAAAAGGAGAGACGGGAAAAGGTGACAACACTCCCCAGAAAGCCTGGGGGAAAAAAACTTTTCAGAATTTTATCGTTATAATAGGGAAAAAGTCCAACAAGAAAGTTAAGAGCAATGTATAGTTGGAAAGTCATACTGAGACTCGGTGGGGGGGGGCTGCTTCAGCAGCTAGGAAGGAAAAAAAAGAGGAAGAAAAACTTCGCAAAGATTACTAAGAGCGGTTAGGCGGTTGCGGGAAGAGATGACTAACTAGGGTGCGAGGGAACTGGATCATGTCAAATGCTAGAATCCCCAAAGCCCCAGTATTCGTATTGGCCGGCCGCGGGGTGATCCGGGGCTTGAAAAAAGGGGGAAAAAAATGGAAAGAGGAAATCATGTTTACGCATCTCATGAGAATCTTGCCAGAAAAGTTACATTATGGATGGGGGGGACAAACTTTGAGATTGGGGTCCAGTGGACGAACTATAAGAGTTCTACTGCCCTTTAAGGAACTTTAAAAGGAATGTCACTTTCATAAAGAGAAAGAGGGTGTGGACTATGATGCCTTCAGCAAAAAACCCCAAGGAGAATACATTGATTGTTGGAAAAAGATCGAAGCAGCAAGGCCCAGGAAAAACTCAGACTCCAATGCCATCAGCACCCCAAATGTGAAGATACAGGGGACTTGGGGGGTGGGAAAGCACGATATCAAATTCTTTGATCGCCCTTGAAGGAGGACCGAAAGCCGATTGGAATGGGGTGCTGTGAATTACGAAAGGGGCAGGAAGGGGACAGTTGAAAGGGAAAAAACACCACCGAGTCCAGAGCGCCATGTCTGGGGAGTAATGGCAACTCATGGCCTATGGAACTTGGAAGAGAAGAGTCAGAGCGGAGGTACAGCATTTCCCATGCGTCGACGCAATTCAACAAAAGATACCTACGGAAGTGTCGCCGTCAAAAAAAGGACGGAGGCCGAGTGGGGAAAAAGATCGGAGGGAGAAATAACGCAGTCATCCCTCCGAAGAAGGATCCATGAGAAAGAGGTGATCAATCTTCGTCGAGCAACCTCTAGGAAAAAAACTGTGAAAAAAAGGTAACTGGAATTATTGAGGGGAGGGGAATCGTATCAAAAATGAAAAGTGAGTGGGACCTCAGGAATAAAAAAATCCGAAGCTCAGTTGAGTATGGGAAAGGAGAGAAATCAATAAGGAATAGGGTAGGGGGGGGAAAAGTCATATCGTTGGTCGCAAAAGAGGTCGCAAAGAGCATCACTTTCACCCCCTCAAAAAAAGGAGCTCAACTCTCCGCAAGAGTTCAAGGGGAAGGTAGCATTAGATTGAGGCAAAGGGTGAGGAGTAATCTCCCTTTGGAGACAACGCAAATGAAGTGAGAAGCGACGCTATGCATGGAGTAGCTGGGGGGTCTTGCGCCCGGAGAAAATGACTATCAAGCGAAAGTGCCGAGAAGAAGAAGAAAAATAGTGTACTGCTAGATATTAGAAACATATCGAGGGAACAGAAAGATGGTATTGCCCGAAGAAAAAGAAAAGGGATAAGGGAAACTCGGCAGGCACCTCTATGAAATCAACTCGTTACCCCCGGGAAGGGGTCGTGGGGTTATCAGCTACTCAGAAACAGGAAAGAAATTCCGCAGAAAATTCCGAGGGGAAGGGGGGGAGGGGAATGATCAATTCGTATTCATCTCGCCAGGCAGAGACCTAAGAGATGGGAATAAGAGCGCTACATCAGGAGGGGGAAGCGGGGGACCTTATAGGAAAGCACATTTATAAGAGGGGAAAGCTAAAAGAAACCGACCCGATGAGTGACGGAAAAAACAGAAACCAAAAAACGACTGATGAACTGTCTCCTATTTCAAGGGAGATTCAGAGCTCAAAAGAAAAGGGCACGGGGGGTTATCGGGATACCTGCTAAAGGGGAGCTTCTTTTTTCAAAGAGTAGCGACTTTTTGTAGCGGAGGGAGAGGAAAATCAAAAACAAAAAAAGGGGAAAGGGAGGGTAAAAAGATAGACTTTCTGGGCAAGGCTTGACTCCGAGAGATGAGCAAGGGAAAGGAGAAAGGTGAAATGTTAGCGGGCTTCGAAAAGAGAGAAGGGAAGGACAAGTTGGGCGACAACTTAGACATAATAACAAATGTCCATCGGTTGATCGGGGGTTCAGGGGAAAGCATCGGTTCGGTTGAGGAGGGCGGGAGAAATGTGAAAGGGGGGGACGGGGGCATGATTACTCAGGGGGAGTAAGAAAAAAAAAAAGGGGGGCAGATAGACCGGAGAGGAGATTCAATGCTAGACACTGGATAGAAGGAAAGTCAAAGAGACTGATAGTAGGAAGGGAGGTGTCGTGGCGATATGAGGAAAAACAAAAACATGATAGAGGGAAATGGAGGGGAGGTATAGCCATCCTTTAACCCAGGCATTATCCTTATTGATTCCGGAGAGGGGGGCGAAGAAAGGGGTTACGGAATGCAACATGGGGGTTGACCTGGGTCATTGGAAAAAGAAAATGTTTGACTCGGCGCCTCGGGACGGTCGACTATCCAGAAAAGACGTAGACACCATCTGAAAGGGAAGGATGTTCAAAGAAAAGGGAAAAGGTCTGTTCGGCCTATAATTGAAATGAAAAAAGCATGGGGGAAGAGGAACGAGGGGAAAAGAGGGAAGAAATCAATGAACTACAAGCAAGAAGGTGACAAAGAGGCTGGAAGAAGGTTAGAGGTGCATAAGTGATTAGATCATCTTGGCAAAAAAAAGGAGGAAGACATTACTGCGGGGACAACGATGAGGTACTTTATAAGGGGGGGGAGAAGAGGTTACCCTGCTGGACAAAAAAAACTGAAAGGGAGTCTTTGGAATTCGGGGCGGGGGTCCTTAGCAAACAAAACAACTAAGGGGAGGGAGCATACCGACGAAAGGCAATGAGGGGAAAAGGAGAAGGGTACAACTACTGGGGCTGGAAAAGAAAGAGACGGAGGATCCAAGAGGGAAAGGAGGACTTATAATGCGAGAATGAGAGGTCGATGCGGGGGGAAAGGTCGGGTAAAAAGGGAGAAAGAACCTACTGTCACGAAGGCTTCCAAAAGAGGGGGAACCGATTGGGTGAGGGACACGAAGTCTAAGTGAAGGGGATGTGCGAAGAGCGGGGAGGGGTAATCATCATGGGATGTCAACGAAGAGGGAACGTCTAACTTGAAAAAAAAAAGAGGAACAACAAGCAAGGAATAAACCGAGAAAAACCTACAAAAAAAAAGAAAGCTACCAGGCTGAAAAGGAGGTACCTTTAGAGACTTTGGCGCAAGGCCCGAAAGTAGAGAAAAAGCACAAACACGGAAAATCGCTTGACGGGGGAGAATCAGTGAAAGGAAGAACGTGGGACATATCAGGGAAGTATTGAAAAAACATTCGGAATCGAGAGGGAAAGAAAGTGGGTGGGGCTGAGATCGGAGATGGGGGGTTAAGCTGAGTTTGGTGTATTGGAGGATGTCGGGGGCAAAAATCTGGCCAAGACGGAGAAGGGAGGAGTGTGGCTTCAAGCGGCAAAAAATAATAGGGTTACCTCGGATGACAGGGGGGTGAGGGTGAAGAAGGGGATTTTGCCGCCGCTGCGGGAAAATGAAGGCCCGTCTACTAGGCCCTAAAAAACCCAACACAAGGAAGTAACAAGGAGTCACGATCCTGGTCCGAACTTCCGGCAAGGCAAACTATTCTTTGGGGCTCATAAAAAGGAAGACTTCGGGGGGGGCAGGGGGGGGAAGGGGAGCGCGGGAAAAGAACCAAAAAGCATCCGAGGAAGCGTGTGCAAGGAGGACTGAAAGGGACAAAGAGAGAGAAAAGGCAGAAACCTCTCGTAAGACTTAGGGGGAACCGCTCTAACCGACTTTATGTGGAAATGAGATACGGGGGGGAGAGCCCATTTCCAAGCGATACAGGGCTCACCCAAGAATTCCAATGAAGGGGGATAGATGAGCTCGCAGACACGTCCAGAGACAGGGCGACCGTATGGAAGTAAAAGTTAGGAAAGGGCGACTGGGCGGGTCTACCAAACAGCAAAGGGCTTTTGGGGGGGAGTTGAGATTGTAAAAAAGCAAGACATTGGGTTCAAAAAACGTAAGAATTAAACGGCCAACTGGAATACTAACGGAGATAGGTAAAATGCCCAACCGCTTTATGGGGGTGTCTTGGGAAGATAAGAAAGCTCCTAAACATCACACCGACCTGATGCAAGGTCTGAAATCAGGGGGAAGGAAAAACGGGACACTGCCTATATTTTGGATTGTCTTGGAAACGTCGGCAGGCCTAGATTTGGGTTTGAGAGAAGCTGCACCCGCGAGTCGAACAGAAAGGGCATAATTCAAATTGGAATGTTCAAGTCCGGGAATTGGAGATGAGAAGAAGAGAAAACTGTAATGGCTTTGAGGGGTCCGGCAATAGAGGGTTCTACGGTACTAAAGACAAGAAAAAACGTACATTACTTAGGTCCTAGGGGGGGCCGCTCAATGGGAAAACCGATTTCGGCCAGAGAGACACTGGGTCTCACTGGAGAGGAAAGATGGAAGGGTCAAAGTGAGAGAGGAACAAACCCAAGGTCTAGGCGGGAAAGAAAGAGAATGCTGCAGGAAAAAAGAGGGACGAATTGATGGGAAGAAGAGAGGGAGGAGAGCGGGATTGGTCATATCTGGTACCGAGATGATTAAATACGCGGCAGGGGTAACGAGGAATGAAGGATTCTCCCCATTACCAGGATCAGCTAAAAGTCCGACCAGAGATAAGGTGAGGAAGAGAGAAAGGCCCGGTTCTGAGGAGGTGACTTAAAAGGAAAGCCAGTGGAAAATCTGAGGAGTTGCTTAGGCCTGGAGGGGGCCCAAAAAAGAAAAACGGTGCCAAACAACTGAAGGAAGAGGGGGATCGGGGTTTCATCTATGTTGGCTAAATTTTCAAAAGCAGGGGAAACAGGTGGGGGCAAAAATAAACGGGAAAAGGCAAGTGGTTCAACCACCAAGGGGGGCTGAACAGCAAGTTGGGGAAAAGGAATCTAGGGCAGGACGGGTAAACTCAAAAAAATGGGAGGGGAAAAGGCGCAAACCCATAATGATGACAAAAGCTGGGTAGCCCGGGGAGGTGTCAGAGATAGGAGAAAGGCGAAAAGGAGCATACGACCCTTCAATCAAAGGGGAGGGAATTCAATCAAAACCGCCCCGGAGAGAACACACAAAAAGGAGGTGAAGGAGGGAGGAATCCCTAGGGGAGCTGGGGAAATGCGTTGCAG
>Ga0179593_1712462_pt1 | contig 16041 bp, 33 predicted proteins | sample CZODoug2_1_08_16_FD_185931 | JGI IMG/M metagenome (GOLD analysis project Ga0179593, IMG submission 185931) | Vadose zone soil fungal communities from Angelo Coast Range Reserve, California, USA - CZODoug2_1_08_16fungal (PacBio error correction) | ecosystem: Environmental > Terrestrial > Soil >...
AATTTGCTTATACTTGCCGAGGGGGGGAGAAAAACGAAAGGGGAGTTAAAACAAGAGCAGTTCAGGCCTGGGGCACGTAAACGTTGGGACTGCCACGTTCCTTCCCAGGGATAAACGGTCACCCAAGTCCAAACCACTGCCCACCCCATAGAGGGCAAAAAGCGATGGTTCCTGGCGGCCAATCCCAAGACGGCAAAAAGCCAAGAACAGAAGAAAACTGCAAAAAAAAGGGTGAAATAAAGGGGTCACAAAAAACTAAACAAGAAGATAAACTCGGTAGGAAAGTCCCGTACAAGGTTCCGCCGGGGGGACGGCAGGGGGGAAAGTGCCAAGGGCGGTGGAAGACCAAGGAAAAAACGGGGGGGGGGAAACAAAGGAGGAAAAATCACGCCTTTGAGTACCCGTGAGTGCGGGGAAAGGGGGGAACGAGATCGGTATGGTATGGGACAAATACCAAGCGGCTGGAGCAAGCGTTCAAGAAAAACAAAAATGGTGGCGGGTGAAGGACGGGGGAAAAACAGAAAAGAGGGTGACGGAAGAAAATGCAAGGGGGGTGAAAAAAGAGTGTCAGTTTGGGGAAGGCGGCAAAGCCTCTTCAGGGAAACAAAAACGGGGTGTGCAAATACGGAGAAGAGAGGTGTAAAGTGAAGGAACGGACAAGAAAGAATGACACAAAAAGAGAAGAGGCCTGTCGGAAGAAAGATCCGGGAGAGGGGTATCACCTTTCATTGGCCAGCGGAAAAAAAAAAGACAAAGGGGCCGAAAAAAAAGAGGGGGGAGAAAGAAAGGGGTTTAGATAAAAGGACAAGGAGGTTAAAAAAAAAAAGCCTATGTCCCGGGACTGATAATCCTCCGTCACAAGGGTCCGGGGGCAAGAAAAGTGACCAGCAAAGGTCAAAAAGAGAAAGGCAGACCAGGGGGAAAACATCGCTAGTGTAGGGGGGGGGAAGCACGGGCGTCGCCACACGCGGGATACTTGTTTTGAAAGGTGCCAAAAAGGACATAAGGAGAAGGGAGGGAGTAAGGAAAAGGGAGGAGAATGGAAGTGGGGTAAAGCCCAATCGAGATGATGGATTGGCACAAATGCTCTAAGGAGACAGGAAACCGAGAGTAAAGGCGGTAGTAGAAAAGAGACAAAAGAAAAAAAAAAAGGGTAAGAAAAGTCTCGGGAGTGCACCAGTCAGACACAAAAGAGGCAATGAATCGAGGGATAGGAGCGAGCAGATGGCGCCCTGAAAGGTACAGGTGAGACTGGCAAAAAAGGGAAGAGAAAGAAAAGAAGAGGGAAAAAGAAAAACAAAAGACACGAAAGAAGGCAGGCGGGGGGAAGCCCAGGGAAGGGGAGGAGACGAGGGACAAAAGAATTGAAAAACGAAAAATACACAAAAATCAGTTAGTAAAGTCAAGGGCTCGTGTAGGTTGAGGGGGTGACAACGGAAAGGGGGGTGGATAGGGAGGGGGAAAAAAGGGGGACCAGGTGAAAAAGGCGAATACGGGGGGCGTGTGCAAGCGAAATTGGGGGCAAAAACAGAGAAAGGGGACCAGTGAGAGAGAGGGGGCAGGAAAAGGAAAAAAAAGGGCGAAGAAAACCGGACGGGGGGGGGACAAAAGACGCTACAGTGTGGGAAGTCACGAGGGTCTTTCATTCATAAGTCGGCGGGGAAACAGAAAAGAAGAAAAAGGAGGAGAAAGCTTGGGTAGTTCCTTCGTAAAGGTAGGGGTCCAACGCAGTTTGTTCGAAGGAGGGGAAAAGAGCTGAGGAGGAAATGGGGAACGGGACAAACCGAAGCTGGGGAAATTAATGACAGCAGACACATCAGAAAAGAAGGAGATTATTCCTTAGGAGTGGAAGGGACTGGAAGTGTAGAGGAAAAAGGGGGGGGGGGGAAATATAGGGCCGTTGTACCTGTGCAAAGGGAGGAAAAAGAGGGCTAGAAACGGAGTGCTACTGGAAGAAGCAAGGCCAAAGACTGAGAAGAAAATTCAGGAAAGGTTGCCATCATCAGAGAGCCCTGCATATAGACCATAAAGTCGGGCGCCGGTAGGCGGGGGTTTACACGATGATGGTGGGAATGCTGCTACAGCATAGAAAAAAAAGGGGTTTGAACAAAAAAGGGAAAAAAAAAACAGGGAAGGAAAACTCCAAGAAGAGATGGGACGAGCCAAATCCTCAAGGAAATAATCCAGTTGCCAAACGGAAAAACTAAAAGTGCTTTGAGGGGGGCAAAGGCCGTAAAAAGAAAGCCGAAGCATGAAGGGACACCAAGACGCATCGGACGAGGGGGGACCGTAAGGTAGTGAAGCAGAAGCAGGGACTGAGCGGGGGAAGGGGGGAGGACAAGGGCTTTGTAGGATTTTCGGGGCAGGATGCTCGTAGGAAAGAAGAGGGGAAAAAAAAACGGGGGGGGTTGGAACTCAACCAGCCATCGCTGTGGGGGGGGTTTGGTCGGAGACGACTGCACAACAAGAGAAAAAAGAGAAAAGAATCAGGGGGGGGGGGAACAGAGACCCATGACAGCGTTTTTGGGATGCGTTGGGGCACCAAGAAGAAGGGTGATTCACATCTAAGGAGGGGGAAGCTAGGGAAGAACATCGCGTCTGATAGTGCATTCTACGAAATGGTGAGGGAAAAGAAAAAAGGGGGAGAGGCCGAAAAGGAGGTACGTGAAGATAGGGTGTTGGATTTAGATATGTTAAAGAAATGGAGAACGAACAAGGCAATCGGGCAAACCACAAAAAAGATTCAAGGGCCCGTTCGACGAACAAAGGGTAAGAAAATAAAAACCGAGGGAAAAAAAAATGGGGTAGTTTTGTAGGCAATTGCGCGGTCAAAAACAACCCAACCTGAAGGCGCCCGCACTGAACCGGGGGAACGGTGCCGGAAAAGAAAAAAAACAAAAAAAACCTCAAGGGGGAAACGGTCGGAAAAAAAACGGAAAGGAGGTAAAACCTTCAACAAGGGGTTCGCCTCAATTGCAACAGGAAGTCTGGGGTAAAAGAGGAGGAGCTGACTTCGGGGGGAAAAAGGAAAAAAAAAAAAAAAAAAAGGATGGAAAAGCAGAAGAACGAGGCAACAAGATTGTTACCTGACCCTGCAGTCGGACGCCCGGGGCCGTCCCTATAAGGAAAGGGGAAGGAAAGAATGAAGGCAAAGGACTGCACAGGCGGATATTGTACCGACGAAAAAAGTCTACGCAGGATAGGCAAACGAGACGGAAGGGAAAGGTGAGGGGAAAAAAAAGGGGTGGGAATGAAAAAACAGCGAACGGAACGCCGGCTGTTTGTGCTGTGACAAAAGGGGGGGGGAGAAAAAAAAAAAGAGTGTCGGTAGGGGGTAAAGGGAAAGGGGGGGGCGAAAAGTGAGGCGGGCTCCGAAACCAAAAAAAAGACAGTCAGCAATCGCAAGGTCGAAGTAAGAAAAAAAAAGCAAAAAAGTTACAGACAAAAAAGAGAAATCCATCTGGAGGGAGGGCAGAAAAAGGGCAGTGACGAGTGCTGCGTTCAAAAAAGGGCATGTTGCTTGACCCGAATAAGTGTGCGGACTTGAATCCGAGCAATAGAAAAACAACGAAAAAATGCCTGGGGAGAAAACGAAGAGTAAAAAGACGCTCCTCAAAAAGCGCGGGAAGGAGAAAACAGGTACAACGAACGGAGAGAAGAGACACAGAATATCCATACAGGATCCAATTACAACTGGGAAGAAATCCAGCTGTGAGGGGGAAAGAAAACACAAAAGCATGGGGGGCCAAAAAGGGATCGTTCGTTCAAGGGGGGGAGCAGGACATGAGTGAAAAGACGTCAATGGGTCACCAAAAGAGGCCGCCGCCACGAATGGGAGGGAGAAAAGGAAAAGAAAAGGAATCAAATCATTGGTGAAAAAAGGACAGTAGAAAACAAAAGGGGCAAAGGGACCGATTATGCGAAAGCCTCTGGATCAAGGTTGGCCAAACAAAAAAAAAAAATCTACACAACCCAACACAACCAAAAACCTGAAAGAGGGACCAAATCACACCAACAAGAAACGGCAATCAAAACCCAAGCAACACGAACAGAAATAGGAAGAGGGAGGTAAGAAAAAAGGGAGACCTGTTCTTCTACCTGAGGGCTGACCAACAATACGTTAAAAAGGGCACAAAAGAAAAAACGAGGGAAAGGGCAACAAAAAGGGGCGGCAAAGGCATCAACTGACTGGTAAACAGCTGTAGAGGGGGAAAATCCGGGGCGTGGAAAAAAGGTAAACAGTAAAGGCTGGAAAAAAAATGATGGGGGAAACTCTGCCCCCATGGCAGCCAAAGAAAAAGGAGAAAATGGGAAAGGGAAATCGCAGGGGGGCTTTCAAAGGAGTTTGCCGGGCACTAGAAAAGGTCGTTTGCACAACGCATGGGAAAAGAACCAAAAGTCACGAAAAAAAAGGGCCAAGAGGGGTCATAATAAAAGAACCGAATACGGAACCAGGTACTGACGACATGTTTGGCAATTCACAGCAAAGGGGATTAAAACGAAAAACAAGGGCAAAGAGAGGATGAAAAAGGGAAAGGCGATTTTGTCATTTCGAAAGAAAGCCGAAAACCAGGAGAAAGAAACTAACGGGAAAGCCACCCTTGGGAAAAATCACCAAAGAAAACGAAAGGGCCTTTAAAGAAGTGAGAGGGGGGACTTGTAAGGTGGCGAAAAACGTGGCGAAAGTCGGCGGAAGCATCGGAGAAGTTGTCAAAAAGGGACACCTGTCGAGGGAAACAATCACTGTCTAAATCGCATGTGAATGTGAGGAAGGATGAAGGTTACAAAACGCGAAAAACTTGCCTCGGTTAAGAAAAAGAAAGAGGATAGTGAAGGAAGAGCAAAAAGGGGGCGCCGGGGCTGGTCGCACGGGGTCACGAGCCGAAGAGAAAACGAAGGGGGTACAACTACGAAGAGGCGATGGCCATTGTTTAAAACAAATCGTGAACTCAATGATTGTCGCGGGAGAAGTGCTGCGAAAAAAAAAGGATTGAAAAAAAAGGAAAAAAAAACCAAAAGGCCCCATAGTGTAAACCGATCGACAATCGGGAAAAGGTCGGGGGGTTGGGGAGGAAAGAGGGCGACCGAAAGCTGACCGTTTGGGGGGAAAAATCTGCTAATGGACAAAAATAAAAATCGGAGAACCGCGAGGGGAGCCTTACCAAACAGCTGAAGCAGGGGCAGGGCTTTTGGGGTGGGGAAAAGAGCGAAACAGACACAAAAACGATAGAAAATGCCTAGGAAATTTTCCGAGGTTTCCCCGCCCGGTCGCAGTGGCACAAAATCAAAAACCGCCAGGACAACCAAGGTTAAAGAGCACCATCGGCTGACCCTCCAGGAGCAAGGAATCTTCAAAAATCAATAGGTAAGGGTGGGACAACAAAGATGTCCGACTACAAGACAAACCCGCCTAACTATGCAGAAAGGATAACAAAAAAAAGCATATTGGCTGCAAAAAAGACCGGAAAGGGGAATCGGGAGAAAAAATCATCAAGGGGGGAGAGAAAGGCGTTGGAAACCGCCCTTTGAAAGAAGAGCACTGGAAGGTTCAGACCCCGGGCAGTCGACGTATGGGAAAAGGGGGTAAGAAGAGGCAGACGTAAACGAAAACCGTTGAAAATGGGAAACATGAAAAAAAAGAAGGGAGATATAAGAAACCGTGGTGATGGAAAACGTGGTAAAGGTCGAAAACGAAGACGTCCCATTAATCGACTAGGCGGGGTCAACGGAGCGGGGTTTGGGCCAGGGTAAGGTCGGAGGGAAAAGAGCGTGCTCTTTGGATGACCAGCGAAGACCGGGGCAGACGTGAGTCGAGGTCCGCTAAAAAAAAAAAAGAAGAGCGGCAGGGGGGGGGGGGTCATTGGGGGGGGAAATGGAAAAAAGAATTGGGGGGGGGGAAAAAGCCCAAAGGATTAATCCCTCTCAGGGTCTCCAGTACATGAGTGGGACTTCAGCAGATCAAATAAACAAAATGCCCAAAGGAAAAGAAACCGAATAACGTGCACGGAACGCCGGGAAAAAAACAACCAGACATACCCGGTTTTTGGCCGAAGGGGGGGGAAGGAAGGTGGTTGAGAGAAAGGTAACGGGGGTAACTCCTAAGCCGCGAGGAGGAATGGGCATGGGGAGCTCACAGGGCGCTAGGAACATGGAGACAAGAAAAAAGAATGCCTGTTGGAAAAAGAGAAAGGAGGGGGGAAAGTGAAGTGGGATAAACGGGGGGGGGGGTAAAATAGAAGACGTGCAGAGCAAAGTGGGCATAAAACGGAAAAAGATCAAAAAAAACACAAAGAAATGGTGCGCGGAGAGCACAGAGGATAGACACAAAGGAAAAAAAAGCCCTAAAAAAGGGAACCGAGGGGAAAAAGGAGAGAAAGCCGCCGGAAAAGAGGGAACGAGGATGACGCAGGGGAGAAAGGGGCGGGGTCAAAAAAAAATCTCCGAGAGAAAAATGACAACGATGAGGGTCAAAGAGAAGCTATAGAGTCAAGAACAAGGTCAACGACGCGCGACAAAGGTTTCAATGGAAAGGAAAAGTCCACCCAGGGGGGGGAATCAAGCAAGAGTGGAAAGTCGGGTAAGCAAAAAAAAAAGAAACGCACCGTGTAAGAATACGTCCCCGCTTGGTCACAATGCAGAACTTCCAAGGTCCGGGGGGATAATTCAGGAAAAGGAGGGAAAAAAAATCACGTCACAACAGAAAATCTCATGGAAAGAAAGGAGGAGCGGAATAAGAAGGGAAGGGGTAGGGAAAAAAGCAGGGAATAAAAAAAAGAAAGGCGAGAGAGGGTAGCAGTCACTGGCGTTATGTAAACAAGTGGCTATACACCTACGAGAGAGATTCCAAAAACGGAGGGGGCGCGACGAAAAGAAGAAGGGAGGTCTGAGAAAAGTACTGTGGGACAGACCAGGAAACCCGTGTCCCCAGGGGGTACTTTGCAAGGTAACGAACAGGGGGGAGGAGACGCGCGCAAGAGGTGAGAAGGGGGAGGGTGGGGGGGGAAAAAAAAAGGAAGTTGAGAGGAAAGTGACCGCGAGGGGGGAGGGTTACTAGCGGACAGTGGTGGTGACAAAACCGCTAACACATGGTAAGTCAGACTTTGAAGAGGAAGATTCTAGGAGGCCGAGGGGGGACAAGAACGGAACGGGTGAAAAAAGAGGTCTGAAAAGAAAAAATGCGGAAAAAGGAAGTAAAGCCTGGGGGGGTGTTTATGAGAACACAGGGAAGCGCTCAAGGAGAGGGCCGGGGCGAAAAAGAAGACGAAAAAGTCTGAGACCAGAGTGCGAGACATACATTTAAGATAGAAAGCGCGGGAGGTGGGAAAACAGAGGCCGGGAAAAGGGTTTAGAAGAAAAAAACAAAAAGAGACATTGGGACAAAACAGTTGGCTGGAAGAATGAAAAAAGGGGAAGGGGTGGGGGGGGAAAGGGGGGATTACTACAGGAAAGGGGGGGGCCGAGCACAAAAAAATGGTCAGAATCGAACTAAATGAACAAAATCGCAGTCAATCTCATGGGGGGTAAAAAACACTCGAAAAAATTACACATGGGAGGTGTGCAAATAAAGTGAGGGGGGAATAAGAGGAGAGAAAAGTAGAATAAAATTAGAAGGACTATCTAACTGCACCAAGTGGGGGGAAACACGATATGACAGTGACGTGCAACACGACATATAATCACACTGGGAGGGAGTGGAACGGGAAAAGGGTGAGGGGGAGGACACTAAGAAGCCGGCTAGATGAAACAAAGGGGGCAGCGTAGGAGTGCACGTCACCAGGAAAAAGGGGAAAAGAAGAGGGTAGGAAAACCTTGAAAAGAGGGAAAACAAACACTTGAGGACAGGAAAAGTCTTCGAGGGGAAATGAGGAGGTACAGGGGCAGTCGGAAAAAAAAGACACTCCAGGGGCCAAAGAGGGGGGAAAAAGAAACGAAAAGAAAATGAGCACTCACGGGCACTGAAGCCGTCTTAACTGGGAAAAAAGGGGGGGAGGAGACCGGCGAGGAAAATGAAAGAGGGTGTGTGAGTGGGAAAAAAGACTAATGATAAGCTTCGGCTGGGGGGCGGTTGGGGGGAAAAGACAATAAGGAGATGTAAACAAAGGGAGGGTAAATACACGATGGAAGGAAGGGAAAAAAGGGGGGCTGCTAGCGGGGACAAAGCAGGGGGTTTGGTCGCGAGAGGAGGAGAGAAGACCGCGATGACAAAGTTGCGGAGACAGGGAGAAAGGAAGAAAGGGGAGATTAAAGAAAGGGGGTACTGGAAGAGGGGTCCGAAGAGACACCGAAGGGAGAAGCCCTCTTGGTGAGACCCGGTAAACAGCGCAAGGGGGAAATCTGGGGGCCAAAAGTGTCTGTTCAGAATAACCAAAGGGGAGGGGGTCTCCGAAAGAAGAACGCGTAGAAAAGGGGGGAAAAGGTTGTGTTTCAAAAGTAATATACACCAAGAAGAAAAAGAAAGATTGGGAACACATACGTAACTAAAGAGGGCAAACCAAAACGATGTCAAAGGTCGAGATAAAGCGGGATTGACAAAAAGAAAGGGGGCGAGAAAAAACAAAGACATGGGGTACACAGGAAGAGGAGTAAAGAAGGCCCCCCCCCCCCCGCATACCATCTCCAAGCCATGTGGGACAGCTGAAGAGGCGGCAGTAAAGTAAGCACGGTCGAGGTAAAAGATGCAACGAAAGAAGCTGGTGCGTAAGGAAAAAGAGGGGAGGGGGGAAGTTCTCCTGTGTAAGGTTTAGGACACAGAAGGTAAGAAGGGACGAAGGTCGGCCAGAAGCGCGCGAGCACAAAAGAAAAAGAAAAGAAGAGTCACTGATGTGAAGGGTGCGCAGAAAGCGGCGAGCGGGGGTGGACTGAAGAAGACAGAAACTGGTGGGTTGCCAGGAAAGAAGCCCGGCCATCAAAAGGGAAAGAGATGCTGCCTGAAGGGCCATAAAATCGCGTGAGACGCAACAACACGGGGAGTAGGAATAGTGACGGGGCGACACAAAAAACTCGCCAGAAAAAAAAGAAAAAGAAAGGGAAATCATAAGGAAAAGGAAAGGAGAAATCAAAAAAATATTCGCTAGAAAAAACACGCCGTAATGCCCTCAAGGAAACAGGGTGCAAACCGCAAAGTGAATAACCGGCCGTGACATACGTGATGAAAACCGGTGGGGCACAAGGAAGAGAGAGCGACAGGGGGAGTTGGAACATGCAGCTTTGCTATCAGAAGCGGATGGCACACGGATAGGGTGAACGACGTGTGGAGACAGAGAAAAAGCAAAAAAAGATAATACCCGCAGAAAAAGAAAGTCGCCAAGGTTGAGAAAGGATTGAAGGAAATGGCAATCATAATCTGCACGAAGACCATCCAGACCGCCTATCAGCCGAATGGAACCCTGACCGGGGGTAATTGTCTCTGTGAAAAAAACGAAGGCTCAGAAGACAGATCTGGAAAGAAACCAGAAGAAAAGAACGCTTGTACATACGAACACGTGAAAAAAATAGGTTCAGGTGTACAGGACGGATGGGCTAGGCGGTGCGAGGAAGTCTCATACAATCCGCAAGGGAAAAGCAGAAAACCAAAGAAGAAAAAGGAGAGGAAAATCCACGCAGGAAAAAACCTGCCTCGTGGGAAAACCACGACCAGCGAGTACACTATGACCGAGGAGACCAGGAAACCCCCCGCGAAAAAGAAAACTCCAGCCGATCTCCGAAAAAATGAAAAGGATCAAGTGCAGGAGAGGAACTGTAAGGCACCAACGGTCAAAAGCCAGGGAATGAAGCACCTTGTGTATATGGCACAGCCGCTCGTAGCCTCAGTGAAAGGTGTACACACGAAAAGGGCAAATCAGCAGCGTCCAACAAAATGAGGAAGGCACTAGCGGAAAAAAGATGGAAAGTACACAAAAACAGCGGCCCACTGAGGAGCATAAAGCTACAGAGAGGACATACCGACGGGTAAAATAAACGAAGACGAACGCAGAAAAGGCATAGATAAAAGAGGGGCCTCACAGGAGAAAGAAGCAAGGGTCAAGAAGGGAGAAAGGTAAAAAACAGGGGTAAGAGGCACATGACATACGGATAGCGGCAAAGTATTACATAACTGGAGGAAGTTAAAGTTAAGGGACAGAAAAAGAGAGAATAGCGGAAATAATAAAGGTGAGCAGCGTAAAAAGGTGGGGATTAAAGGAAACAGAAACAGGGAAACAGAAAAGGTACAAGAAGGGTCAAACAGAGGGGGGGGGGGGGAAAGGAGTCGCTCAATGGACCGCAAGACGAAAAATGATAGAGGAAAGGGCAGATCCAAAAAGCCACACTGAAGAAGAAAAAACAAGACGGGCCAGTGAAGAAAAAGGCCAAAACAGATTAGGTGCGTCAGGAGGGAAACCAGGAACCGTAAGATCTGGGCCATATACAAGTGTCACCAAATGTGGGAGAAAAAAGAAGAGAACAAAGGTCAAAGGGAAAAAAATGTGGGACGCGAATCGCTGATACGGATGCCAGAGCACCAGGGAAAAAAAAAAACAGAATGCCAGCGGGACACAAATAAGGTAAAAGAAAACCATGGGGGGGAGGGCAAAAGAACAAAAAACAAGAATAGCGGTCAGAAGGTGCCGTGTACGGCAATACACGGGGGATTGTTCATCAGGGGTCACGGAATCCTAAGAGCTGAGGAGGCTAGATAACAAATATGAAAGTGGATGTAGGTTTTGGACCAGGTATTTACAAAGCGGCTGGGCAGGGGGGGAGTCGGGCAATTGAGCCCTACTAGAAAAAGATCAAGGGGAGGAAGGAAAAAAAGGTAAGGGGGGGAAAGAGCGAAGGGGGGAGCGGTGGAGGAAGGGGTCAGCTTAGCGAAACACGATTTGGGCTGCCTAGGAGGGCACAGGGCAGAGGCATGAAGAACCGACAGGGAGGGAGAAAGGACCATCTGGACCTTGTTGGTACGCAAGTGACGAAAACGAAAAAAAAGCAAATGAGAAAGAGGGGGAGGGAAAAGGGAAAAGGGACAGAATTCAGCTGTAACGTGCGGGATGTTATGAGTGTAAGGACACATACTGACAAAGGAGAGGAGAAGTATAAAGGGGGCGGAATCACGACCAGGGAAAAATGGAAAAAGACAACCCTCAGGGAACAACTGATCCCGGCATGTCCAGCAAATGGGGACGAGCAAGATCGAAGCGATACCGCGGGTGAAAAAACACAAGTAGGAACAGGTGGGTAAGATAAAAGGTCTTATGAAATGGGGGGGTTCCACGAACATACGAGGTATAAAAGAAAAAAGAAAGAAGAAACGAGAAGGGGAACCGAAAAGAAACAGAACAGAAAAGAGGGGACCCGAGAAAGAAAGGAGGAAAAAACGGAGCCGAAGAACCACGGGGAAGGAGAAGGAAGAAGGGGGGGCATAGGGTAAGGACCAAAGGAGGAAGGCTCCGAAGCGGGGAGAAAAGCAGACGGAAGGGTGAAGCAGCGCGTAAGGGATGGGGAAAAATAATGTCGGTTTATGCAAAAGTCGGATAAAATACAAGCTTCACAAGTAGAGCATAATGGGATAAATCGGACAGGCGCATGACCATTTTGTCAAGAAAAATGTGGTCCGTTCCGTGAGAGAATGAGGGAGAAGGGTATCTAATTCTAAAACAATAAACAAAGAAGAAGAATACAAAGAAAGAAAAGAGGAACAATAATAGTTCACAATGAAAACAGAGAAGCGAGCAAGCGCTTTACGAGGAAACAGGGAAAGAAAAAGAAGAAGGCCCAGCGAAGAGCGGGCGGGCCCGCGGTGCAGCGCAAAGAACACATCAACCCCAGGAAAGAAGAAGAAAGCGTGGAGATGTCCACGCGAATCTCATCAACATCCCAACACACAGAGCCAAAGCCACTCGGGGGAGTTCCCGACAGTCAAAAAGGCATTGGGAAGGCCGGGGCAAAGGGAACAGGGGGGAGTGAAAAAGGGAAGACCTAGGAGAAAATTGGACAACACATAGGGCCAAATCAGCTAAGGAAGGCGAAGAAAAAGATATCTGGGAAGGGGGACTCGAAAAAAACCTGCCAACTCCTAAGGGAAAACAAAATGCAAGACACGAACGTTACACCGCGCGAGTGCGCGGACAGGGACAAAAATCCAAAAAGCAAAAAGTGAGTCAAAAAGGAAGGCGAGGGGCGTGTGCAATGCAGGTTCGAAAGGGGGACGCACGATAAGTCATGTAGAGTCGGCGGGAAAAGAAGGGAGTGCACAGGGTGTGAGGATGGTCGAGGAGTCAGGAGTACCTGGTCAGGAAGCCACCCGCCCCGGAAAAAAAAATCCCAAGAAAGATAACAAAAAAAAAGAGGCAAGAACGGACTGAACCGCATGCATGCGTGGGAATGAAAGGCAACCTGCCGCAAGGAAAGGGATCGGGCAAAGGGAGGAAAGCCGATAATCATAAGAATAGAGCAACGGGAAAGGGAGGAAAAGCTGGGGGGGAAGGCGCCGAAGAAGGGAGGGCTGGGGGGGTGCAAAAGCCCAAAGCGAAACTTGATACGGAAAAAAAAGTGAAGGGTGAATGCAATTTTAGGGTATTTGGTGATCGAGGACTGAATTGAGGGGGGAAAAGAGTCAGACGGGGGGGGTATGACCTGTGCACCATAGAGGGGCACATAGGGGGAAGAAAGAAGGAGGTAATTGGAATTCAGGGTAGAACCTTCTTAAGACGAAAAATCTATAGAGTCGATGGGCAAAGGACAGAATGCTAAACGAGAAACGTTTTGTGAAACCAAAAGGAAAAAGAAGGGAAAGGAAGGCAAGAGGGAACGGCTAACAATAATATAATACCAAGGAAGAGCGTAGTCTAGTGATCAACCCGTGGAATGAGAGCCGATGAATGAATATACAGAGGGATTTATTTTCGGTGTTCCGAAATAAACTTCGCCGGTAAAGCCGGTGGGAGGCAGACAAGTCAGGCCTTGGTAGGGTAATAGGGGGTAATCTAGAGGGAAAAAAGGAAGTAGAAGACGGTACAGGAGGGGGTATATCGGACATTTCCAACAAAGGAAACAACCTATTCTAATCGGTGACGGCGAGGCAAAAAACGGCAAAAAATAGTAGCATGAGTCCGTCGGACTCCTTCGAAAGAAAAATCATCTAGGCATCAGGGGGGTGGGCACAAAGGCCAAACAAAGAAGGCACCCAGGGAAGGAAAAGTACTGGAGGTGGGAGGGTAAAAAAAATTGGGCGGGGTATCCACTAGGGGCGAAAACCAGATGGAAGAGGGAGTTTCGGAAAGGGGAAGACAAAAGAAACGAAAGGAGAGGGGGGCGGAGCTCCAACAACGCGCAAGAACATACTAAGTGGGGTCAGGATTTGGGTGGATCGAAGAGGAAACAACTATAGAAAGAAAGAGGAGAAAAAAAAAGTAGCCGTGGAATGAGTACAAAAAAAAGAAGACAAAAGAAAAATGAAAGCAAAAAAAAAAAAACCGGAGACAAAAAGACAGATGCGTAGAGGGTAAATTTTAGACATAGGATTGACGGTTGAAAAAGAGAACATGCGCAGACTAAAGGAGAAACGCGTTGAAAAAAAGAAGCTGTGGTACAGCCCACTAATACAAGAGGTTTCAAAGGGGAAAATAAAACAAAAAAATCGGCATAAGGAAGAGGGTCAACTATGTGTGAACAAGGAAAACCTAGCCGTATAGGCGACAAATAATTGGGAAGATAGATGACTGGGCAAACAATCCGTCCAAAGAAAAATCGCATCCAGGGGGGGCGCAGCCGAAGAGACCTTATAAGGAAAGGGAGGGACTAGGAAACTAAATGGTGAGGGCGGAACCAGAAAAGTAAAGGGGTTTACCAAAGAATGTGAGTGAGGGTCACGAGTATGACTAGGGTGTGAAATCAAAGTCTGGCAAAATGGGGGTGGGACCTGGAGAAGGAGAAAGGATAAGAGGTGCAAAAGCTGCAGAAAAAAAAAAAAGGGGAATGGAGGCGCTACACGAGGGGGGGAGGAATAAAGGAATTCCAAAGAACAAAGACGGAGAAATGGGCGACAGCTTCAAGGGACCACGAGAGAAAAGGTGGGGATCAAAAAAGGGTGTCTGTAGGGGGAAACTCAGGAAGAAAAAAGGAGGGACAGGAAAAAGAGGGCAGGAGCGCCATTGGGGGTAAGGTTCCTAATAGACCAAAGTTTGGGGACAAAAACGCGTGGATCGCGGGCGGACGAAAGGGAGGAAGGGGGGGGAATGGAGGGAGACAATCGTGAAATTGGGGAAAAAAACGGAAAGGAAAAGAGATGAACAGAGGGAAGCGTGCCGGTAGGGGGACGTAAAAAAAAAAGACAGGGGCAGAAGACTATGATGCAACAGGAAAGGGGGAGGTGGTGTTTACTGACAGAAAAAACGGGGTCGGCAATGAAAAGCACACGAACAAGGCTAAAAGTCACAAAGCGAAATGTGAGTGACCGGGCGAAGACGGGGGGGGAGTAAGATGCACGACAAAGGGGCTTTGCAAGGGAAAGGCAAGGAAACGTCTTCGGGGTCAAAGGGCGAGGGAATCGCGGGCACTGTCAGGAATGGGGGGCAGGTTGTTGGGGGTAAGGGGTGAGGAAAACGGGGGGGGTCACTAGAGGCTCAAACAGATGTAGAAGTTTGGAGGAAAGCAGTGGAAAGGGGGCAGGGAGAAAAAAGAGGGGGTAATGGACACACTCCACAGTCTTGGACCCAAAGGGGAGTAGAAGGAGGTGTACGTTCTTTTGGTAGCGGGCATCAGGGAGACAGAGGCCCACTTTGGGTGTGCAAAAAAAAGTAGGAAAGAAAAAGAAGCAAGCCAAACAAGTGACACACTATGGTTAGAAGGGCTTTAGGTAATATGACGCAGAAGAAAGAGTCTGAGAAGGAACACACAAGTAGGGGGCGACTGGGCGGAGGCAGCGTGAGTAGTAAAATCAGAGAGAAAGACAAAGAGGGAGAGGGCACAGGGAAGAGAGTGAAAAATTTGGATGTGTGCAGAGAAACCATCAGGGAAACCAAAGAATGCAGAGGGGTGGGTATAGGTGTGGGCGCAACGGGAGGGGGGGGTAAAGAAATAATATAGTAGAGGTCGCAAAAAACCTTGCCAAAAGAAACTTATGTGGGTGGAATCCAAAACGATGGGTGCGGCACATTTAGTTGAGAAACATAAAAACTGTGAACAAGGGCCATCGGGGGAACGGGGGAGGCCGTAGTCCATCAGCAGTAACTAGACAGAAGAGGCATAGACCCACAAAATTTGGTTTTGGATGGGGGTAATAATTAAAACAACCGAAACGTAAAGATTGAGGTAGACAGATTGAGGTTCTCCGGAGCGAGCATTCTCGGGATCAGGTCAGCTGTCTCAGCGTACTTAAATGCGGGTAGGGTATAAAACGAAACGCACAGACGGCCTAGACCCCTCTTCCTTCGAACGCGGGCTAATATGAGACGGTCCCCAAGAAACGGGGGGGTGGCCGCCATAGGTGGCGCCCAGGTGACATATATTATGCGAATCACAAGCGAAAGAAGAGAACAAAGTGAGACGAGGCGCAGGTGAAGCAAGGAATAATAACGAAGATCGGGCGGGGAATGGATAGAAAGGGGAAGGGACAAATGTCAACGTACACAAGAACCCAAGTGGAAGGCCGAAGGGAAGAGAGGGAGAGAAGGGCGAGGGTGGGACAAAACGACACAGGGAAAGTGGAAAAAACGTCAGGGAGGTCGGAAAAATATCAAAACAGGAAAACAGTACAGGGGAAAAGAATGATATCCGTGGGGGATACCCACCGAGAAGTGCAGAAGGAGACGCTAGGAAGAATGAGATAGCAACAAAATCAGAATAAGTGGACTTGTCACGCCCATCGGGGAAAAAATTAAACAAGTAGGAGGGACGGGAAAAAAAAGAAAAGAGAGAAGAGGGAAAAAAAGAAAGAGGGGGGACTCGATATCACGAGATCGCACGAGTATCGAAAAGATTATAGTGGCGGACGCTGCAGCGGAAACAGGGACAGGGAATCTACATGAAAGACTTCAGAGACGTAGGTACACGAATAGGTAACAGAGA
>Ga0179593_1317886_pt1 | contig 16040 bp, 15 predicted proteins | sample CZODoug2_1_08_16_FD_185931 | JGI IMG/M metagenome (GOLD analysis project Ga0179593, IMG submission 185931) | Vadose zone soil fungal communities from Angelo Coast Range Reserve, California, USA - CZODoug2_1_08_16fungal (PacBio error correction) | ecosystem: Environmental > Terrestrial > Soil >...
TGACAAACAAGAATTCCAGACTCCGCTACCCAAAATAATAAAAAGAAAAAACCAAAAAAAAAGAGGCGGATGGGGTAAAGGTCCGACCACTGGAGGTGCAGCAAAAGACGAGAGTCGGGCGCCTCAATAATTGAGCTTTAGGGGGAAAATCAGAAAAACGGAATGACGAAAAAAAAGTCACCGGAAGCATCGGCAAACCACAGGACCCAAAAAAAAAAAAAAATAAAAAAAAAAAAGCCAAGTATCGCCAAAACCAGCGCACAAGCACCGCAAAAACGAACAATAGTACCCCCAGAAACGACGTAAATCAAGACGCTTAACCAACCAGCCAACTCAAGGGGAAAAAAAAAAAAAAAAAACCCGTAAAACAACGCAAACCATCGAGTGTTTTTTGTAGGTGTATGGTGAGGAAGCAGGGGGGGGTTGAGGGCCACTAGGACATGGAATATCCCCGAGCAAAAAAACCAAGAAGTAGCCGTGTTCCCGAACACGCCAGAAAAAATCGCGGACGGAAAAGGAAAAAAACCGCCCCGAGTCGGATCAATCAAAAACAAAAGAGTGGGCCCCCGTATTCACTAAGGTCCCAGAAACCAGCGCCGCATCGCCGGACCAGAAATTCGAAAGGAGAAAAGGGTTGCGTAAACAAACCCGGAATAAAAAACGCTGAGCTGGGCGGATAGACACCGGGGGGGACAAATCGTTAAAAAAAAAGCGGAGTACATAACAGCTGGGAAAGTAAAAATAAAACGAGGCAGGAAATCCAAACAGCAAAACGTACGGAAAAAAAAAAAAGGGGAAACCCGACTAAAACAGTCTATAAACGGCGAAAGGACCCCACCTACAACGCTAGGCCGTTGGAAGTGGACCCCTCCTTTCACCACAACTGAAACCTGCCGCTCAAAGCAACTTCATAGAGGGTAGACGTATTTGTCACCGCACTGGCTATCGCCGGAAAGTAATGGCATCAGACCAAGCACACCAACCAAAACTCAGTAAGCTAAAACACGGGTGAACAGGTAAAAAAAGGATCCGGCTCACTCGGGAAACGAACAAGCCCGGCCGGACAAAGTGGCGGGAACAATCATCAGAAATCAACAAAAAAAAAAAAAAGCATGGGAGACAGATGATATATTGGACACGAAAAGGGGAAAAAAATACGGTTCAGACTGCTCCCTCAAGGGAACGCCGGCAACAAAAAAAAACCGGCCGGCGAGGCGAAAGACATCCCCGCTGATGCATATGCGGAAAGCCCGAATGACAAGACGATTCACAAACGAAAAAGCCAGCAGGGAGGCTCAACAGCGGACCAGAACCCGCTAAAAAAATCGGCTCACACGGCAACGAGTCACCGGGGCGAAAAAGACTAAACGGGGGAAAAAGAGTGGAGAAAACAAATCGTCCGTAAAAAAAGGCAAAAAAGGAAAGGATCACAAACAAATAATAGAAAAAAAGCAAAAACCGCGGATAGGCTCGCAGTACCAACGGGAAATAAACCAGCAACCAGCTCGAAAAAAAAGAAAGGAGGTGCGGGTTAAGTCGGAGAAAAACCGAAGACGTTGAGGAGACCAACGACTAGGGAACTATTTCGGCGTACAAGGCAAACGGCGACGGGGGAAAGGAAAAAAGAAGGGGGGGGATCAACGGGAAAACAGGAGAAAAAAAACTCCAAAATGGTTTGCCAGGCCACACTAATCAAAAAATGTCAAGCAGAGGCACAAGCGCCTGCTTCGCCAGGCGCGCAACAAGGAAAACACCGGACCGCCGGGAAACAAAGTCAACGGTCCGATGAAAAACTGAGAAGCGGTAAAAATCTCCGACTAACAGACACACCAAAAAAAGGGACGAACGAGAGGGGGAAAGAGGGAAAGTCCCGAGGCTGCGAAAAAGAACGGGCAATTAACGAAGGGGTCAAGGTTTCCGCGAAAAACAACAAAGTGATCTATTGGGAGACATGGTCGCCAGGCCAGACAAGAAAAAAAAGAAAAAAAAAAAAAAACTTGTGGGGAAAAAAAAAAAGGATGGTAAGTCGGTGAAAATGAGTCCGCAACTGTCAAAGACGAAAAACGACATCGTTACCGGGAAGCCAGACAAGAAGAGCACGGGTAAAACTGCTAGAAATAACGAAGCTATATAAAAATACGGGGAAGTGGGGGAGTGGTCGACACAACGCAGAAGAAGGTCAGAAAAGGGGGGGGGCCGAATGAACCCAAATAACTACCCTACATGGGGTAAAAAAAAAAAAAATACAAACAAAAAAAGAAAAAAAAAAAAGAAATAAAAAATTCAGAAAAGAAAGAAGTGGCAAGAGGCAACGTATACTTGCGCGGGAATCGCAAACAAAACGGAGGGAGGGAAAGAAGGCACCGGATCGACTGCCGAGCTGGACGTGTGGCTCCTTTTGGTCCGGAGGGCCCGGAGTAACGCGCGCTGGGCGAAAGGGAAGAAAGGCCCCAAGGACACGGCCTGGACAAGGAGGCAAGAAAGACGGGGCAAAGACACAAAAAGCAAAAGATAATGTAAAGGTCCAGGCTCAAAACAAACCATGTCGTTCAAGTTGGTGGGGGGTGAGGGACTAGGAGGGCAACAAGCCTGGAGCAAAAAAAAAACGGATGCACATGAAAAACAAAACGAAGAAAGATGCCACGAGCAAAAATGCGTATGGAACTTACAGCTCATGCCCCACGACCAGCCAGAGGAAGAATTCTTGATGGAAAAGCCCACCCATGGGAAAAAAAGTGAACTACTTGGGAAGGACGGGCTCTAGTACTAATAACAAAAAAAGGGGTTCCTGGTACTACGAAAGTGAAGGACGCCACAAAAAGAAGCACACACGAAGAGAAGGGGGTGCAGCGGACAAGCGACAAAACATGGACGAAAAACCTCTGGGAAAAGTCGCAAGTACCTTCTGGAAGGACAGGAAGGACAGGGGGTAGAGAAAAAGGACAGACAAATCAGAACCCGACAAAGCCACTTTTGGAGGGATGCGCGTGAAAGCCAGAAGGGAATGTCACGATGACGGGAACGAAGGGATGCCGAAGGGGGGGGGAACGACCAAAAAAGGTGAAGGGAAAAAAAAGAAGGAGCAAGGACTGAAATAAAATGACTGAGGGGATCAGAGGGGCACGACCGAACAAACCAGGAATTACGATCCAGGAAATGCCGAAGGAGGACGGAGGGCGCTCATGGGGGGGGGGCCGTTGAAAAACAAATGACTCTGATAACAATGGCTTATAAGGATGCAAAAGAAAAGGGACAAGAAAATGCAACAGAGGGCAAAGGGGGGGACAAGAGACGGGGAGGGGTACGATACTAAAAGGTATGATCACAGAGCAAAAAAGGGAACGTCGATGGACAAGGAAATACGTCTTTCAAAAAGGAACGATTAAACTGCCGGCAAACATTCTTATAAACGGGAAAAGAGAGAGGACACCGGGAATAAAAAGGGAAAAAAAACGGTGAAGGGAGCAAGTGGAGAGAGAAAGGCCGGACGGAAATAGGGCATGGAAAAACTAAAAAGGGCTGGAAGGAAAACGAAAAACACAAAATGGGAAAACTCCACTTAGTGCAGGGTGGAGGGATGGGCACAAAGTAAGGGAGAAACCGGAAGAAAGGAAAAAGAAGAATGGGAAAAGGGAACGAAAAAACCGGGGTCATCGAAAAACCGGGAGGATCAAACATGGACGTCAGGCGTGTCGCTCAATTAAAAACAACTGGGCAGGGGGCCGCCGGGCACAGAAGATAGGGAAAACAGAAACGAGACGGCCAAGGGGAAAAAAAAAAAATCAAGTAAATAAGCCAAAACGGGGGGAGCAGACAAAGTAAAAAGGAACAAAAAAAAAAAAAAAAAAAAATCACAAAAAACGGTAAAGAAAGGAGACATCCTAAGGAACGGGGACAAAGAGCAAGGGGAAAGGAAACGGTCCAGCAATCCTGCACTTTGAAAAAACGAGGGGGGTAAAAGAAAACAGGGGGACGACAAAAACGAGCAAAGGGGCCAAAATCCGTGCAGGGCGTCCCTCGTAGACACAAAAGGGAACCCCGTAAAATGAAAAAACACAAAAAAAAAAAAACGCAGCAGCGAAGGGACACCTAGCACAACAGGAACCGCAGATCCAAAAAAAGGGAAACTCCCGTGACAAGTGAAAAAAAAAAAGCAGCAAGAACGAGGTCGGCCTCGAACCTACGCAGGGACAATCCAAACAAGGATAGGCAGCAGCAGCCCTAGTATCCCGAGGAAAAAGAGAGCATGAGGACAAACCAAGGGAAAAAAAAAAACGCTGGAAATCGTTATCAGCAGCTGCTGCAAACGGCTGAAGGGGGCAGGTCATCGCGACCACCAAAACGAAGAAAATAGAAATAACAGAAAAAAAAAAAAAAAAAAAAAAAAAAAAAGGGGAAAAAAAGAAAAAAAAAGAGAGGAGTAAAATGAAAATAATACATTCACAGGCGCGGGAAACAGGACGCAAAAGAAAAAAGTCAGCTCGGGGAGCAATGCTTACATGAAACAAGAGCGCAAAACGGAAGGGGTGGAACTGATGACCATATCAGTCGGGGGGAAGCGGGGAGAAGTAAACAAAAACTTAGGGGGAGCTTCTGTGAAACAACAATCACGGGCAAAGAACGGTGGGAAAAGAAAACTGGCAGGTAAGGTCCCCAGAACGGCCGACAAGACCAAAAAAACAGGAAGGCGGGGAAAAAGCAGGGAAGAAAAGATGAACGGGGGTCAAAATGGACACGGGTGACGCTTACCCTGATTGGGAGCGGGGGGTCGATCAAAGGGCATCACTGCGCGTCAGGGGAACCAACGAATCTGGTGCAAAAAAGAAACTGGAGCACCCAATAAGGTGACTAAACAAACCTAAACAATCCAGAAATATGGCAAGCAACACGAAGTAAACAATACAGGGTAAAACACAGCCGCGAATAGGAGGGCCCAAAAAGTCTCTATAGATTCTAGGGGTAGGGACAAGAGGAATAAAATCATCGGATGAAATTAAAAAGGACAAATTAAACAAGACTGACCAAAACTACGGGTACTCAGGGAAGGTCATTAAAGGGGAGGATATGAAGAAAGGGTACGTGCGAGCTCAAATCATTAAGAATAAAATGGGCAATGACATCCAAAGAAAAAATGAGGAAAAAGAAAGCAGAGGGGGAGAAATCTATTCTAGATATCTTAAAACAAAACCAAATGGGGGGGAAAACCAATCAGACTGGAGAGCTCTACACTATTCCAGGGGAGAAACTTCAAAATGGGGGAGAAATCTAAAAAAAAAATTCAAAAAGAGTAGAACGATATAAAAGATATATTGATGTCATTTTCAAAAAAAAAAAAAAAGTAGGGAAAAAGTCAACTGGCAATCAGAAAAAAAACAAAAGCTCTCTATAAGATACAAAAACAGTAGGGGCGAGGGGAAAGCGGAAGAATCAGACGTACGATTACGTAGAAGAAATCTGGGCAAAGGGGGGGAAAATAAAATTCAAGCACTGTACTAACGCCAGACAAAAGGTACAAGGGGGGGGGGTCCGAGCGACCCAAAACAGTAGAAAAAGGAACGCAAGGAGACATGCTCAGGGGCCGGGAATGATCAACTAGGAAAAAGCAGGTGCAAAGACCAAGGGGAGGACAAACGGGGGAAGGGGGAAGAATCAAGAGGTAGTGGACATGATTTCAAAACCATGGGAAAAAAAAAAGGAGCGAAGAAGCAAAAAGACCCGGGAAAAAAAAAGTCTTTCAGATGAAAGAACAGATCGAACAAACATCTGGCCAAGGAGTCTGAATCCAAAAAATTGCAAGGAACGGCGAACTAAGGAAGCTCGATATGCAAGAGCGGGGGAAAAGAAGGAAAAAAATAAACAAGCGCATCCGGCAGTAGCGAAAATACAGACGTAAAATGCACTAAAAAAAAAAAAAAAGCAGTCAAAGAAAAAAAAGGATGCTAAAAGACCGGGATCTACTATCGAAATTTAACCTTAATCACGACACACAAGCGCCTAAAAAAAAGACTTCTCATGCAGACAAAACGGGAAATAAACAAAGTCCAAAGGAAAGTATTACAGGGTCAGTCAGTCGCTCAAAAACGATTAGCCACGGGGAAAGAAAAAAGAGAAGAAGAAAAAAAGGGGTGAATATAGGCACGACAGCGTGACAAAAAATAGCGGTCAGTAAAAAAAAAAATTAACCCCCAGAGAATAGGCGGACGGCACACAAAGAGTGACACCGTGTAAGAGCTTGTAAAAAATATGAAGCAAAAGAAAAACTCTAAGGCGTTCTATGGGGCGAACAAAAACCAGAGGCCAATGAAAACCCCGCTGGACATTGAAATGGCAAAAAGGAAAAGCAAACGTCAAAGGTTAACCTACAAAAAAACGTTCTAGGAACGGGGGGGAGGACAAAAAAAAAACCACGCAAAAACGGAACGTAGGATTGCAACCGCAAATACTGGAAAAAAAAAGCGGGGGTGCCTGTCATCCCCGCTCGAGTGTGAACAATACATTCAGCAAAAAGGGGGAAGACGACGAGGCGAACAGCCGAGCCCGTCCGAAACAAGGTAGTGCAACAACACAGAAATCATCATTAAGGGGGGGGGGGGGTAGTGTAAAAGAAGAACGACGGTGACCGGCAGCTGGGGGCAGGGGGTTTCGGCAGGGGTCCGAGCACTGGGGCAGGCAATCCAGACCTGAGTGTCCAAATGCATCCGTCCGAGAAGGGAAAAAATTCACTGGCCCCTGGGTGAAGGAAGCAGAAAAGTATTCAAGGGCAGCAAAACCGGTGGGGAAGGCGGGCGAAGTACGAAAAAAAGTCACCCACGAAGGAAAAAAAAGAACTGGAAAGACCGCAAAACGGATAGGAGGCACCCGAAAAAAAAAATAAAAAACGCGCTTCTGGACAAAAGGTAGCGGGGTGCGGAATTTAAACTCTTCCGGATGCGGAGCTCCTGTAAAGGTAAAAAAAAAAGCTAAGCCCAGCAGGGAAAAGGGGGGACAACCTCAAAACCGGGATTCGACACCTCTGTCAGCCGGGAAAAACTACCATGAACGGTGCCCGACCTGGACGCAGCAAAGGTTCCTAGAACACCTATAAAACAAACTCGGCCTGAAAGGGTCAAAACGTTCCATCAATTGCCCTCGAAACTTGCAGGAAGGGCAGCGGAACAATCCACTGGATCCCTTTAGTCCAAAAAAAAATATAAAAATGGGGTGGGTAAAGGACTGGAGCAAAAAAAACAAGAAAAACTGTCGCAAAGAGGGGGGGTGACTTACTACGACGGATGGGACTGAAGGGGCACGGGAGAAAAGTTTCAGAAAAAAACAAAACTAGTGTGGGGACCCGCGTGAAGAAGACGGTCGATCAAAAACGGCAGATCTCAGTAACAAAAAAGCAAAAGGGGGGCGAAGACGAAAAAGACGATGCAAAAATACAATAGCGCCTCGGTCAGCTGGGCAGGGGAAAAATAAGACCGAAAAGGTTCAGGTCGATGGAAAGCAGGCAAGCGAGAAGAGCACCAAAGGGGCTCCCGCGGTGTAGAAGAAATCAGGGGGGCAAAACACAAGAACAAAAAGCATGACGGACAACGGGGGGCAGTTAGAGTGCCACATGGACGGGAGGGGCAACTTCGGGAAGGAAAACACTGGGAACGGGCCGTACGACGAGGCAAAAGCACGCCGGACACCTACCAACCGCACACCGATAGGCCGACCAGGGACGATCGTGAAAATGAGCTTAACCAAACTCTCACTGACCCACAGACATCGGACCAGGAGAGAACTACGGACAGGGGGCAAGTCCCGGCTTAGTCCTCCGTCCGCGTGACGAATCCGTGGGAACGGCATAGAATTAAAAGGAGAGGGGCACCAGGTCAAAAACAAAAGCGTGACAGTGAGCGGAGCAACAGCGACCCAACAGGACAATAAAAACGGGGCTAAGGGCAAGCACGCAACGGCGGGATACCGAAAATCAACAGGGGAAGAATAGTCGAAAAAGAGCCACAGCCGGTCCTAGAACCTTGCATGCTCGTGCCAACGACCAACAAAGGGGAGCCCGCGGAGGGAGCTGAATGGGGGGAGGCAAGAGGCCCATAAGCTAAAAAACTGATCTAAGATTGACACACAGCAAGGTGGGACATAGCCAAAAGGGTGAACTTAAAAGTAACGCAGTCTTCTCATAAAGGGGTTGGGCAGGACAGGAGAAGGGAGGGGGCGATGAGAACAGCAAAAATATTCCTATAGAAAGCGGCAAATTCAACCTTGAAAAAAAAAAACACAGTGAATTTAAGTATAGGGATATGGGAAGCGGTCAGGTAAAGAAAAAATCCTGGGAAAAAACGTTGGGGAGGGACACAGTATTCTCGGGGGACTTTTGCAATGCCTAAAGTACTCGCTGGAGACGAAAAAAAAAAAAAGCTCGAACACTATTCGGACTGGTTTCGTGACAGGGTAAACAGAGCAGGTATTTTTAAAATAATGAAGAAACGTGTGCCCTGGCGTGAACTGATCAGTAAAGATCTTGACACTAAAAACATTAGCAGAAAGCTGGATATTGAAAGGGGAATATCCGCTTCCTCAAACGGACAAGGGAACGGGCACCGCGCGCCACTGTAAAAAAAGAAAGCGAGAAAAAAATGACGGGGCGAAATCGCAATCCAAAAAAAACCGCCGGGCAGCGGTGCCTGAAAATCAGACTCGTTCTCACAAAACAAACCAAAAAAACGTGAAGGATAAAGAAAGAGAGGTGTGGGCCGGGCACTTGGCAGGCGGTCGGTGGGATAACAGGGGAAAAGAGACCAACCGGGACCGGGAGGTAAAAAAACAAAAATCACTTGGCGAGACCGTGGTGATCAGCCAGATTCTTAGGAAATATGGACTGAGACAGATGAAAAATAACAGGTCACCACAATAACAGAGGGTTCTTAACCGCTAACCAGTGAAAACAAAAAACTACAGGCTAATCAGGTGGGAATCGGGGTCGAGGGGAACGCTTATCAAAAGGGGAAATCCCGAAGAAGGTGGCAAAACGACTTGTTGGGAGCCGAACCGACTAGTACCGCAAAGCAAGAGCGCGTCGGAAACACGCTATGGCCACTAAAGCTCAGGGGATGCCAGGTCTCTGAGCCCCCAAACAACACAAAACGACGAATACTGTAAATGTGGGGCAAGGTCCTAGAACGAAGCGTGATGGACGTAACAGGTCAATGGGGGGGACTAAAAAAGATAACGATCTCAGTGGTAGCGCCGCCGGTACTAAAACCAAAAAAAGTTTGGCGGAGAAGATGGGGCCAAACAGACAGACAAATGGGGGGGGGGGGGGTGGGGGGGGGGGGGGGGGGGGGATGGGCCGGCCCACCGAGCACTTACAAACTCAACAGCGAAGAGCGCAAAAGCGCCTACAAACGCAAGAAACAAAGCGTCACCAGGGAACGCGGAAATCTCCTGGGAACTGCCGGGTCAAAAAAACCAAAAAAAAAATAAGAACGGGGGGGATGGCGGAACCCCAGGAAGGAAAGAAAAAAACTAAAGACTGGCGGACGAGGTGTACCAAGGGGGACCGACGCACCCGGGAAAACGCTCTGAGTGGCGTCCACAAACAAATGGAAGACCTTGGTTTGGCCGCTTTGCACACTGCAACAACAAAAAGGTCCTATGTGAGGCTGTATTCCTTCTCGCCAAGAAACCGCGAGCAAATGGAATATATGGGCGGGGTAGGCTCCGCAAGGGAATTGGCGAAACTGGAAAAAGCAGCGGTTGTGACCGCAAGGGAGACAGATCTAGCTAAAAAAAAAAATGGGGGGGGGTGTGTGACTTGAGAGGGGGCAAAACGTCATAAGCTATCCAGACGGGATGAGTGCGATCGCAGCCAATCAACAAAAGGGGTCATAAAAAAAGGAAAAATCGTGTGGACGGATGCCCAAAAAACAGAAGTGGGGGACACCCTAGTCAATCGTGTTGACTACGATGAGACGTAAAAACTTCTGGTCTCTTCGGGGGGAGACCGCAATACGGCTAAGCTTTAGTAGGGGGTCAGAAGGGGGAAAGGCGGGGGTCAATCGGGGGCGGGTGAAAAAACGGTCACTGCGGAACGGCGCATTGGACAGGGAGCTGGGGAAAAGGGCGGGACCAGTCCGGTTGCAACTCAACGGAGGGAAAAAAGGGGTTGAATAAAGGGAACTTGGGGGGGGCCGGCCGCTAGACGCCGGTCCTAAACGAACGCTACGGAAAAACCTAAGCACAGTCTTTCGGCCTCGAAAGTGTTCGAGGAGTCCCTTCGGGTACTTCATTTGTGGGTGGGGTTGGAATGACTGGCCGGAAACCAGAGCTGGGGCACCGGGATACAAGCATATCGTGCCCAAGGTACCACGGGGAGGTAAAATCGGTTACTCACACATGGCGGGGGGGGGGGGGGGGCATGGACCTGAAAAAAAACAATCATGCCCGAGCCGAGCCGGTTCAATGTAGGGGTACATCGAACAGCCCGGCTGGGTATGGAGGGGGAAACCTGTTTCACAGGGGGGCGCTTTCTTCTTAGGGGTGAGGAACCCGTGTGCTGTCTAAAACTTTAACACTCACCAAAACAGAGACCCGGGGAAACCGCAAATCTAGGGGTCAAAGACTGGGCGCGAACAGGGCCACAGGAAGCCGTTACGTACACCTACGGACGGGGGTGCCCAAACGCTGTGCCTGCAGGGAAAAAAGGCGTTACTGCGGGAAAAGATACGCCAAGACCCGACGGTCAGGCTGGGGGGTCGGTCAGGTTGAAGCGCATACCGGTTGAACCGAATCAACTGGCCTGCACAAAAAAACGAAGGAAATCCGCCTGGGTGTACGACTCCGGGGTGGGGTGGGGGGTCCACCGGGAGGGCCCAGGAAATGCTGAAAAAAAATCGTCTCTATTGACCGCGGCAAAAGAACCATGGACCGGAAGGGAACGGGCGTGCCACATGACAGCCCTGCAGCCGTTCGCGCAGGCGGATAGAAGGGAAAATCAGGGGGGGGTCGGGGCGATCGTAGAAGGCCGACGATCCACTGGGAAAGAACGGGTCATCGCAGGGGTGGCGGGGCGAAAACACACAATAGGAGCAAACGCAAAGGCAACCGAGGCACGGGAAAAAGGAGCTCGCTTCGGAATCTATGAAAACCCTCCAGTAGGCAAGAGGGAATCAGGGGGAGGAGTCTACTTAAACACGAGTATTCCAGAAAAAAAGTTGCTAAAACGTGAAGGACAGGTTGATATGATCAAACAGGAGAAAAAAAACAAAAGGGGAAACTGCTGTCATAGATCGGGCCACCACGGTGGACCGACGTACATAAAAACAAAAAACGTACGCATCTCGGGGACTTGACGTCATGTTTACCAAAAAGAAAAGGACGGGGAGTCTGACTTAATCGGGGGGTCGGAAGATGCTGGCAGTGCGGCAACGACAGCACAGTGGAAAGCGAACCTTAGTATGGGGTCAATGAAGCAAGCCTGTGCAGCACCCACTCTGGTTGTCTGGCCGAAAAAAGAAAAAAAGCAACGTCTCGAACTGACCAAAGCGCACTGTCAAGGGGCTGCAAAAAATCACAGTTCCCCGTCAAGCGGCGAGGCTCGGGGGGGGACTTTGTCGACCTCGAACACTTCACAACAGAGGGGGGTACGAGGCCTGTCAAAAAAAAAAGAAAAAAAAAGAAAAGAATAAGTACAAAAAAACCCAAAAAAACAAAAAAAAAACCACAAATCCAAAAATGGAAACAAAAAAAAAAATGCGAGGGGAACAAATAAACAAAAAAACCAGGGGGGGGCGCTGGGGCCGGCCAACTGTGAAGGTCACGGTTGACTGGGGGCAGGCGGCTGTTGGCAGCCCCGGGTGTAACGCCGAAGCAGGGGGGGGGGCCCAACCTTATCGCGCGGGCCTCCCGGAAGGTTGACAGTGCTGTCAATGACGTCCACAACGGGCACACGAACGGGAAAAAAAGATCCACGTGACAAAAACCCCTGACGGACAGAAAAAGAAGAGGGTCAGGGGCACCTGAAGAAAAGAAAACTCGAGAACCAACGCAGTAAATAACGAAAAAAAAAACGGACACAACACAGCAAGTGGACCAGGGGCAAGCAATCGGGTGGCGCGGGGGGGCCTGCACAAAAACTGACATACGGCAAAAAAAAAATGTGTACCTAACGGCAGGCAACGGACGGGAAAAGGGGTCCCAACAAAAAGCCCAGTATAACCCCCCCGGCCACAGAGCGGGCCTTTCAAAAACATAACAAACGTATGTGCCCCAGGAAAAAGTGAAGAAATCAAAATGGTTTCAAATGCAGGAAAGCGAGCTGCGGAGGCACGGCGGCGACACAACACCACGCTCTACATTTCAACATTATCTCGCATCAAGCACACAATGGAAACCACATGTACGTGAAAGGGAAAGAAGAAGGAACTCCAAAAAGGTCGCTTCCGGATCGCACACGGCAGGTGTGAGGGGTGCAATCTGCGTTCAAGAAGTGAAAAAAACCAGAGCTCGCTAAGCAGAGGGGTGGGTCAACGGTTTACGAACATCCCCAGCTAGTCGTGTGGGCAGGCGGGTATCCACGCTGGGGCCTGGGGGGGGGGGGGGAGAACCACAACTCCGGAGCCGTCAGTACGTGCCGGTAAGGGTCAGGACTGCCTGCCCAGGACTTCACCGAAGAAGCGGTCGCCACAAAAAAGTCAAGGCGGGGTCAAAACGAGACTTCAGGGAAATAGGCAGGGAAAACGGCCGGCCTGGCCAAAAAGCTCACGGGGGGTCCCCCTTCAAATGGTGGGGGGGGTCCACCCTGGCTGGAAACGGGACGAAGGACGAAAAACCAAAAAAAGGATGGGTGCCCCACAAGCCAGGAGTCAAAAAAAATGTCGTGGCCGCGGAGGATTACACCCGCACATCCACCGCGAGGAATTGGGACCACACTGGACAAGTTAAAAACTACAGAGGGGAGACCAAAAACAACCACACTGCCTACAATACCATCGTTCCTCGGACTCTTGCACGTAAACCTTTTTCTATCGTCCGGCGGAATTGTCCTCGGCTACAAAAATAACGATAGAAAATCGCGTGGACACGTGCTGTCGAGGCATAATCCAACGTCTCTGGCGAGATAGTTGCCCGTCGGTTGGTCCACACAAAAGGGAAACAAAGTAAGGAGGAAATCATAAATGCCGTTAAGGGGTAACATCCACCCATGAAACCAGCGGTACGGGAAGAAAAAAATTAAAAAGCCAAAAGTGACCTCAAAAAGTCGAAGAATCCTTATAAAAAAGCGCATTTTTGCCCAATCGAAACGATTGGCCGACGCGTGCGGTTTCAGTTTGTCAGGGCCTGGGGGGCGACATCACAATGTGATGTAACGCCAATCAGACACCAACCAACCCACCGCACAGGGGATCCATGATCAAGAAAAACCGTTGAGGCCCGGGTTTTTGACCACCGTGATAAGCGGGTAAGTTAGATGAAGACAAAAAAGTGGAAAGACGGGGGTGTAATGGCCGTGGAATCAAAAGGGTCCATAAAGCCGACCGGCAAGGATACTGCCCAAAAAACATACGGGGTCCGCGTGAATTCCACAACCTGGTTGACCAGAAAAACGGAATCAGTACAGATATGACACTACAAAAATTGAACCCAGCGGCCGAGGGTAGGGTCAACGATAGCTGCTCGCTAACCAGGCATGCTCAACCGATCTCAAAAAAAAACAAGACACGCCAGACAGGAAAACCTTCAATCTCGGGGTCCTTAAACACCGAACGAGTATGGGGAAAAACCACGGTGCCCAAAAACTTCCATACAGAAGCCGAGATCAAGGGTTACTGGGCCCACCGCGGGAAAAAAAACCTGGCTTCAAAACAGTAACAAACACCAAGAAAAAAACCAATGAATGCCTTCGGGGGACGGCAGCCAGTTGTAACAAAGGGATTCCGTGAGCCGAGCCTCGCACGACAACCATTGGGGGGGGGGTTATGGTGGTGGATACGCGGGGGGGGCCGACCCAGTCCTGTTCAAAAAAAACAAAGGCAAGGGAGCAAAAAAAACATCAGTAAAAGGCCCCAACCAAGGTGTACCGAAAGGCGACAAACGTCACCGTGGTCACCTGGGAAAGGCCAGCCGCACACAGGAGGCCGTGGCCACGTCAAGGGGGGTGTGGGCGCTCCCGTCGTACCACACCAAGGGGTCCGCCCGACGAGCAAAAAAACGAAAAACGAACCGTAGGTAAAAATCAGATAAAGTCAATCAGGGAGGTGTGGTGGACCAGAATAATAAGACACCGCCTCAGTCCGAGGTGACTGGGTAAAGGGGCCACATCGACCTGTCAGGTTTTAACTAAAAAAGCCACGAGCACCCCAAACCCGTTCCCGGGGAAAGGATATGGCTTGGGGTGCACAAATGGTGAAAAAGTATTAAACCCAAAAAACAGAAGAAAAAAATTACCTACCCCAAAATGACGAACGCTTCCAGAAAAAAAAGAAAGCGGGGGCATGCCACTTGACACGCGCTTCTGGACGCACGGAAATCAAAAGACACGGGGCAAAAAGGTGGAACTCAGCTCAGCACGTAGGTACATGGAAGCCCAGGGCCGGAATGGGTCCCAAACAACAAACCCGCACAAGTGCAAAAGAAGGCAAAAGCCAACACAAAAAATTCCAGGACCCAGCCGTGCGGGCAAGCCGGGTGGTCAAACGCACCGACCATTGGCGCGCTTGCCGCGAACGCACGGCAGGAAACTAAATCTACTTAAAAACACATTGATCAGGTGTGCCAGGAGTGTGCCAATCAACACAGAGTTTCTGAGGGAAACGCTGCCCGCAGTCAAAAAAACACTTGCACACACAACAGGGGGAAAAAAAAGTACCGTCGGACGGCCACAAAGCAAAATTGTTTTCGAGAATCTCCTGAAGACGTAAGGGAAACACGCCAACGGCGGAGCACACGAAGGTCAATTGACCAACAAAACAAAAGAGTCGCCAACCAATGGGCAGGCGCTGTTGACGAAGAAATTGGCCAAAAAAACCAAGCGCCTCTGGCACTTTTTTACAGTTATAAGACTGCACACCTGCGTTGGACTGCAATCGGGAAAAAGGAACAAACCAGAGATACGCAGCAACCTGACCGCGGAACCACCGACCGGGGGGACAACAGCAGGCCAAAAACACCACAAACCGAATCGGAACGCAAGTGGGTGTGTGAATCGGCGAGGTAGCGTGGAACTCACTCTCAAGACACACCCGGAAGAGGACCGGAAAGAAAAAACAATGCGGTTTCCGGTGACCAGTGAGCGTGGAGAAAACGCACAACGGAACAAAGGTGGGGCTCATCATGTAGCTTTGGCAACACACGAAAAACAAAAAAAAGGTGATCAACAAGGGTCAGCGGAACACGACCGACAAGACAACGGTCCAAAAAAACGGTCTCCCAACAATCAGCGCCGGAAGTCACAGGGTTCAAAAGCAGCACGAAAGGGGCACGTAAAAAAACCACATATCTGACTGAAGGGGGGTACATTTTCAAGAGGCGTGGGGTTGTTGTTGGTGCCCGTGGAGCCCACGCTGTCCACAAAACCGACCAGAACCTCCTCTACCGGGGACAAAAGAAAAACAAAATTAGAGTACGTAAGCATGGGTGGACTACAAAAAAAAGTGGAACCATCCCGTGGAAACTGAGGAGTAAAATCAAAAAATTTGAGGTCCTACATACGAGGAGGAAAAACCAAAACGATTAGGACTCAAACCCAAAAGCATGTGGTCCCAAGTATGGCGCGGGGCACCCCAAAATAAAAATCTGCAGGGTCCCTCAGGAGACACAAGACATGGAGGGAAAAACAAAAAAACAAATTTCTGTTCTGGGGGAAGCAGGGGGGAGAAGCGACCTTGGGGGGACCTGGGCGGTGGTACCCTGGGCAATCGTTTGAGCGCCATTGATTGCATCAATCAGGCGTCTTGTCGGATACATCACTCGGCAAAACGGGGGAAAACGCCAATTTCCTTGCGAGAGTTCGGGCGATGAACCGTCTACTGTAAAGTGCAGTGGGACGGAAACAAAAT
>Ga0179593_1479394_pt1 | contig 16040 bp, 15 predicted proteins | sample CZODoug2_1_08_16_FD_185931 | JGI IMG/M metagenome (GOLD analysis project Ga0179593, IMG submission 185931) | Vadose zone soil fungal communities from Angelo Coast Range Reserve, California, USA - CZODoug2_1_08_16fungal (PacBio error correction) | ecosystem: Environmental > Terrestrial > Soil >...
AAGTTTTCGAACATAATCAAGAAGAAGGCAGCCTCACCCTAACTATCAACAATCCACAGTAGGATGCAAGTAAAAGCAAGAGCCACAGTATCAACTGGGGGACCGTGCCTCCAAAGCCAACAGCTTAGAGGAAAGAAATAAGGGCGACTCTAAAAAGGGAGCGCTGCCAGATCAAAGAAAGTCGTGGAACGCGCAAACTGGAAGGATATTGCGAGCTAGGTCGGGGGAGTCACGCTAAAACCTTCACAGAGGGGGGAATCTCATGCCCGGGGAGAACCCACTCCATCTCACGCAACTAGTGAAGACGGAAGAAAAAAGGAGTCGCCTTGTGGGGACGATTGAACAACTTGGATAACCTCATCAAATACCCGACGCGCATGGAGCCACGCCAGCAAGAAGGGGCAAAGGTTGGAAAAAGATTACAGGAAGTCCCAATGGAGTTGAATCGGAGAAGAAAGATAGGGGGGGGTTCACGAGCCGGACCTGCGTGGGCTGTCCCAGACAAATACAGGGATATCCGGGGGGGAAAAACAGAATCAATCGAAGGGGCAGGGCGAAAGGGTGGTCTATAGAAAGCCAAGCAGTGAAAAGAGAAGGGGACGTGATACAGCCCCTACGTAGAGGGTAGGGCTTTTCAACCCAGGAGAGCTACAGAGCAAGGGCGGAAGCCTCACTAAAAAGAGTTCGGAAGTCAGCAAGAAAGGCAGTGGATACCACGTTTTATTACAGTGGACGGCTTATACTACGATCCGATGACAAATAGCCAATAGCGGTCTAATATCTGAGTGCTGGAACCTGTACACGACTATGGAATAGTCCTTAACCTGGGAGAGGGGAATGACGGATGGGCGTCTTGACTTGACTCGTCGAGGGGACCTCTTCTCGCATGTCGCCGGAGGAGGGAGCTAAACCTGAATATACGGCAGTTCGCTCACCTATCCGGCTCCGGGGGCAAAGCCTATCGTGTTGGAGGCTGGTCCCGAAGGAACCAGACTGCAGAAAAGAGGTGAGGCTCAAGGGGTTTCTAAAAAGTTTATTGAAAGGGAACCTCACTGTGAACAGCAGGAGGGCCTGAGGGCAACATGGAAGTGCTTTGAGAGTTGAGAGGATCGCGAAACAAACCGTCGAGAACACTCACAGAGGGGTTGTGGGTGCTGCCGTCCGAAGCAGGAACTCGGGGGGGCCGGGAGATGTGGCCGTTCAAAGAAAACTGGGTTAAAAGGGAAAGAAATAGGGCAGGGACATTGGGAGATTCCTGGTAAAAGAGAAAAACCACCGTCAAATTACTTGATGTCTCAGAGGGGGCTTCGGGTCCTAACTCCGTCGTCCGATGGAGTACCATTGGAAGTTGAAAGACCCTTGAATGGTAGCGGAACAGCCTCTTAGTGTCAAAGAAAGCCTATCCGGAAGAGTGAAGAGGAATATCTCAAAGAGGGCCGCCATAAACCTCCAATTGATTTGTGGAGACCCAACAGATAAGAAGTCCCAACTATCCTAAAAGTGTTCGCCCTTACCAGGGTGTGAAAAAAGTGGATTAGAAAGGTTTCACGCGAAGAAGGAAGACTGGGCAGGAATACCTGTGGAGAAGTTAAGAAAATCGACCGAAGTCGTACCGAGGAGAACGCAGAGACTACTAATTCTTCATATGGAAAAAAAGTACAGACATTGACTACAGGGAAACCGACACGGATCACGTCGGAGTCGTTCCCCCAACCAGAGCATACATGGAAGGGAAGGAGACGGTCAAAAAGCATTGGGTCGCCCATCAGGCAATTAAGAAAGTAAAAGACGTCTTTCTTGGGGGTCATACCTCTGAAAAAAGTTGGCCAGATCCTATAAAGGAGGTATGGAACGAACGGCATTGAACCCCTTCAAGAAATAAAACGGGTGAAGGGTTGAACTGCCGGGATACAAATCAGTCGATCAGAAAAAAGGGGCAGAATCTCATCCATGGGACTTGAAATCACCTAAGCTGGGAGTTTCACGCCTGAAACGACTCACTTGATCAACTCGTCGAGAGAAAGGGAGCCATAAGTGGGAAAAGGCAGTCTACCGTTGGGGAATCACGCGTCACGAAAGAAGAAGAACAACAACAACGGATGAGAAGAGATATAGTGAGAGCCTCTCCGTATAACAGGAAAAGGGAAGAAAAACATCGGAGAGACCTTTGAGTCAATTTAGTGTGTGCCATTACCCGGAGAAAGAAAGACGTGAGATCTGGGGTGGGGGGGGACCAAGACCCCTATAGGATGACTACAAATCCGCTGTTGAAGGGGTGGAAATAGCACCTGATTAGAGGTGAATCGGTGACCGGAGGCTTTTAAAAAGACTCTCCGGATCTGGTCTCTTGCAAAATCACCAAGCGAGTTGGATCAGAAACTTCAGACACACCCCCACGCCAGGGTTGGAAGAGATAGGAGCAGGACACCCCGATTGGGATGAATACGAAACCCTCTCGACGTAGTCCGGGGAGGCAGAGGGGGAATATAACCATTCCGGGTTAGAACACACACGCATTCCTACGATACCAATGCGTTCGAATCGATTGATGTTATGAGGGAGGGTAATTAAAAGGAGGAAAACGGGTAACCGTCCCAGAGGAGCAGGTGAAACGATAAGACAAGCTGTAGCTCCTGGGTTCTTTCAGGGAGAAGGTTTTTTGTCTCTGTCGAGGGTATCAAGAGACTAGCGTTTAGGGAAAACTATGCTTAGGACACTACTTCATAGGATTGAGGGATCACTGAGAAGACCTTAATTTTCGTGTAAACCTGCAAAAGGTCAGGCAGGGCGCGTAGGGTGAATGAGGAAGGAGACAAGGTGGGTGGACAAGACAGGTGTGATCGGTCATATAATAACTTTGGTCGTGGAAACGTGCAAGTAAGGATCCGTGAGGCGAACCGGTGAAAACTGACTTCGTTTGATTCGACAAAGGGGAAATACGCTACAATAATAGAAGTAGAGACTGCACTGTAAGGGGGGGGACAGCCGAGACTAAAACAACGAGGCGATTCGGTCTCGAGCGGGGGGTGTTTGAAGACGCTCGCACGCTAAAAGGGGATGAATGGCGATACTGGACTGATGACAAGTGGGGGAGGGCTCCATGTGGGGGGAGGGGGACAAATTCAAGAAACTGGAGAAAATACGTGGGCGCCCAACCGAAGCCTAAAAGTTTACGTAATGGGGTAGGCAATTGAGGAAAGACAAATTCCACAAGTGAGATTTTGAAGTGATCGGCTGTATTACAATCTGAACGACAGAAGGGCAGAATAATAAGGAAATGCAGGGATGGAAAGACATAAGTAGGGAAGGGGGGCCGACGAAGTGGACCCTTGACTACTCAGGAAACCTCAAAGGATGAGGAAGAAGACAACGCAAAAACTGGGGGGGCCTAAAGGGTTGAAATTTGTAAAAAGTAAGAGGTACTAAAGTAGGGACAAATAGATAGTAACAAGCATGAGGAATGGCTGGACTAGTCGAGCTGGTGTGCCGTAGGGCAACGGGGGAAGATGATGTGAGGAAAAGGAGTAAGAGACTGCATTGGTGAGAAATTCGGTAAGGCGGGAAGAAAGACTATACGACTCAGAGTGCAAGACTTAAGGGGAAAAGAGGTGAGGGAAACAACAAAGTCAAAAGAGGAAGAATAAGAGAAAATAACGGGAGGAGGCAGATCCTAATCAGGCTGAACATAAAGAGAAAAATAAATTGCCGGTGAAGTCCGATGGGGGAGGGGAATTCACCAGAACAGGAGAGAACGAATCAAGAGAGAGGGATGGTCAGAGGCCCTAGAAGGGAAGGAGAAGAAAGAAAAAAAGGAAAAAGAAGAAGACAGGGATAAGTAGGAACAGGAGGAGCAAGGAAGAGAAAAGAGACAGAAAATCAGGAAGATGAAATTGAAGGGGGGAAAATGGGGGTGGCGCGGAGAATGGCGCGTAACGGCCTGAAGGAAGGGGATTTAAAAAAAAATGTGAGAGACCAAGGCAATAGAAGCGAAGCCATCGGGAGGGTGGAAAAATTAGTAATAGGAGGACGCCCCTTCACAAGCCGGGGCAAAGAAGTAAAGGAAAAGAATGCAGCGGGGACACGATGCGTTACTTAAGAGTACAGAGGAGGAAGAGAAATGTAGGTGGACGGAGAAAAAAGATTAGTTGATAAAGAAAAAAGGAGTCGGCAATCAGGTAAACTTGAGTAAACTGTTAAAAGGGAAACAACGCGGAAGTCGAACAGAAAAAAATTCAAAAGGAGAGACAGAGGGGGACAAGAATATAGACATGCAGACGGAGGAGGGGAGCGAACGCGGGAGAAAAAAAGAAAAAAAGAAAAGACGAAACAAAAAAAGTAGAGGCGAGATTAAGCTTCCGTCCCACGGAGAGAATAAAAGGGTTACTGGTGGAGAAAACGGGGAATAAGAAGGAAAAAAGCTAACTGTAAAGGAGTAAAGAATACTTTATATTGAGGTATATGGTAGATGATGTGTGGGGGTAGGAAAGGACCTAACATGAAGATATTCCAGGTTACAGAGAGGATCATCATCTACCAAAAAAACGGAAAGGATGAAACAAAATATATAGAGGGGGAGAAAACGGAGAAGAAAAATCTGCAACTGGAAGTAAAGCCCCAAATAAGCAGGGACGGATACAATATCGGGGACTAAACGATGAAAAAAGTAATCAAGTTGTACGACGGGGTTAAGAAGCCACGAGCTCAAGGAGATAGGGTAAGGCCAGTATGGGGAAGAGCGAAGATAAGTGCAAAACCTTTGTGGGCTTGGAAAAAGCAATGACAACCAGGGGGAAAAGAAGATGAAGGAAGAGAGGAGGAGAGAAAAAAAAAAAAAGAGAGGAAGAAAAGAAAAAAGGGAGGGAAAGGGAGAAAAAAAAAAACAAAAAAGGAAAAAACAACCAAACAACACCCAACAAAAAAAAGGAAGAAAAGCCGAATAAGAAAGACAGAAAAAAGGGAGTTAGAAAAGCGGGGCGAGTTGACAGAAACGGGCCTGCTACTAAAAAAATGAGAGAAAGATGTTTGAATGAAGGATAAGTCAATAAGAATGAATCGGCAGGCAAGAAAGTAAGCAACGAAAGATGGCTGAGGAGGAGATCCTCATAAAGGGGATAAAAAGCAACAGATCGAGTCTAGTGTCGTAGAGAAAGTAACCAAGAAGGGACGGGAAAAAAGGCTATGGAGAATAAAATCGACGTGGGAAGAAAAAAATCAAGAGGAAAGAGGCAATAGGACTCTCAAATATGTAAGTGAACAAACTAGGAGTGCAAAATACTGCGCTAGAGGACCAAGACTAGTCAGGACAAAAGAGTCAGAAGAGAAAACCTGACTGAAAAAAGAATACAGCAGCATGCACTCCGGTAAAATAGGTATAAGAAGCAAATTTCAAGAGTAGAGGAAGGAAGGGGAAAAAAGAAGGCAAGGTAAAAGTAGTCTTGTTCTTCCTGGAATTAGATCCTCGAACATCATCACGTGCCAATCTCGGCACCTGGCCGCTGGGCACTCTCTGAATCTGAACCAAGGGAGCATTCAGTGAGACTTCTGAGTTTGGGCCTGTCCCCGAAAGCTTTTCTCTTTCAACTCTCCGACCTCCGAACGCATGCGGATCCTTTCCTCGTGCTGCATGATGTCTCTGGACGGTCTTAAAAAAAGGTTCCTCTCTTTCTAAAAGAATTATCTGAGAAAAGGTGATCTGTTCACCTTGTCTCTGGCTTATGTAATTGTGAAAGGGTCTCTTCCTCTCAGAGAAGGGCGAGTCTGTAAACAGGACTGCTATTACCAGCTGGGACTTTTGTTGGGGGGGGGGGGGGGGGGGGGGGGGGGGTTGGGGGGGGGGGGGGGGGGGGGGGGGGGGGGGAATGATCTCTCCAGAAAGTGTTGAAAGGGAAGATCCTCAGAAAAATCAGGAGATAAGATCTTCAAGCGAAAAACGAAAAACTAACTAAACACTACGAGTGACGGAGATGAATCGGGAAACGTATGTCCTGACTTCTGTCAAAAAGACAGGAAATGGCAGCTCTCAAGCGGGAGAAGGTTTGTGGGGAACGAAGAGTAGAAAGAATAAAAAGGGTTTTCAAAAGGGGAATACCACCAGGGCCAGAGATGGCCATGAGAGCCTCATCTATATAGGGGACCGGGGGTTGGGGGTCTAGAATAAAATATGCCATTTAGGGGAAGACACGGGTTGTTGGAAAATCCAATTAAAAATTACGGAGACTACCGCCTACGATCCAGGGCTGGGGTCAGCGAAACAAAAAATGGATCGTACTTAGGCAAAAGCCGCCAATGCATTCGATGAAGAAAGAACAGAATGTATTTTGGAGCAGACAGTAAATCCAAAGTCGAAACCTTCAGGAGCTATTAAAACGGGACCAGTTCAATGGACTCCTTGTAAAAAGAGAGGGCCGTAAGATGAAGTTTGCAGGAGGAATTTTGGCAGCCAGCATTGAAAGTCTTGCTTTCTATGAGAAAGAAAAGAATAAGGCCGAAACACCTCCGCCGCTGAGACTAGAGTGAATTTGAAAAAGGGAGTAGAACATCTACCTAAGAAGTTAGGAGAGGTGCCGAGAGCAGGGTTTCAGTCTAACGAAAAAGGGGAACGGAAGCACAATCAAGTAGAAAATTCGAGTAAAAGAGTGGTCAGAGAGAGAAAAAAAACGAGAGACACAGAATCTGGTAAGAAGGATTCCTACTTCTGGGGGACCTGTCTTAATCATACCAGGATCTGCCCGCCGGGTAAGGGGGTTTTGAAGTTTTAAAAATGAAAAAGAGATTTTAAGAGGGGGGGGGGGGGGGGGGGGGGTTACAGAAGAAGCCTCATGACGTCCACGCCAAAAGCCGCTCCTATGGAATCATGGTGCTGGAGGTGAAAACAAGGACACCTTGTAAGGTCTACCTGGGAACAGAAAAGTGGACCTCTGAGCTAGTCTAATCCCCGTCTAAAACCTTTTTCTGGAACAATCTATCAAAAAGGAGACCAATCAAAAAAAAAGCCAGGGATACAAAGGGAAATTTATGTTTCTCAAAAGGGACCGGGGCGGTCGTGGACAGTCTAGAAAGAGAAAAAGAAACAGAAGAAGTCAAGAGAGGAAGAGGAGACCTGTGGAAGTGTGGATCCTACCGTGAACAGGAGGAGAAAGGAAAGGGTTCCATTAAAGACCTCAACGGTGCACGGAGAGATCGTCACCTCAAAGGGCGAAGGGAAGGAGAAAAAGCTATCAAAAACGCGTGGGGATGCCAGCGGAGATGTATAGAAATCTTACTGGTCGGATAAGAAATCTTCTTTCCCATATCCTTCAACCGATATTGAACGCGGAGGCTCGATGAAATCGGAGGGCTGTGGCAAAACATGCGACTTAGTGGTAAGTTATCAGGCGCGAAGCACCAATCATTGTGACGGAAGAAGGGGGACTTCGGAGGGACCACGTAGATAAGGGAAAATTATCGATTGGTCGCTTAAGAAGAGAGGCCACAGGTGAAGGGGTCGGACTAAATAAGAACCCAGCTCTAGAGAAAAAACAACGATATTACATAAGATATATGGGATCGAAATGAAACGAGGGGGACATTGAGAAATAGGGCCTAACCGTGTGGAAGGGAAAGAAGGGTTAGGAGAAAAAGACGGGAAGAAACTTCCTCTGATTGGCAAAAAAACATGAAAGCCTGGAAAGACTCACGAATAAATGAAGAGTTAAAAGATCTTTGAGGGGGCAAGGGAAGAGGAAGGGGGCCAAATAATCGTATGACGTTGCGAAAAGAGCGCATGTGGGGTTGAGGTCAGTGCAAAAACGAGGTGTTCTAAGTTAACATAGAAGGTGGATAATTGAGGGTTGACTATAGGGGGAAGAAGTAAGGGGACGGGTTCCATATTTTGCAAGGAGATCCATGTGGCGAAGGGGGGGGGGGAATAGTGGGAAGAGTTGTCTAGGATGATAAGTACCACAGCCGATTGATCGGGCCAGGCGGAAGGCCGGTGAACACAGAGGTGACACTTTGGAGGGGTATCTGGAGGTAATACACCTGGGAAGGGCGCTCGATGGTAGCACAGAACGAGAGGGGTCGGTGGCAGGACTAGGAATAGAGAGAGAAACATAGGGAAGCGAAGGAGTGAGGGAGGATTAGCGGGCGGAGCGGGAATAATTTTAGTTTACCTGAAAAGGAGTCGGATCGGCTGGGGGGGGGGGGGGAAGTAAAGGATGAGAAGTAGGTACAAAGCATTCGGGAGTACATGCGGGGGGGTCGGGTGGAAAACGTCAATGTAGAAAGTTGCACGCTTCATGCTGGTTAGTGTAGAAAAAATAGGACAAGGAAGGGAAATATGGGCACGTCAAGATGCTGGAATATGCAGGGGGACCTCGAGAGGCTTTAACGGGGGGGGGTTGTTGAGGTGAGGAAACAACGTAGAGAATGGGAAGGATAGTCTATTCTAGAGGGGAGTTAATGGTCGGGAAAAAACCTCAGAAAAATAAAGCAAAGCGCCCAAGAAACTTCGTAAAAAGAAGGGTAAATATAGAGGGGGCAAACACGTCAAATACATTGAATTTACCAGAAACGGAGGGAGGTATCGGGATATCAGGTCTACCGAGAAGACTGAAGAAACGACTCCTGAAAATGAAGCGCTCGAAGGAGAAGGGGAGGGGAAGGCCTTGGAAATTTGACCGACAGCGTGCTGAAAAACAATAAGGTACACCGGCGCGGGTACGAGATGAAGTCAGGGAAAAAGCGTGGGAATAAGAGGGGAGAGAAACGCGCTGGACTGGTCGACGAAGTAAAAAATAGAGAGGAGCACTCCTGAAAAAAAACAGAGTGAAAGGGGGCGGGACCGCTATTCAGAGAAATTTTACCTGCGTGGATGTGTAAAAACAAAAACCTGTTATGACCGATTAAAATTCAGAAGAAACGGCCTATATTTCTGGGTAAGTTGGCAGAAGTCATGCTCGTGAAGAAAGGGAGTTTTCGAGGAAAGAAAAGGTGCAGACGTGAAGGGGCAAAAAATGAAGAAAGGCTTTTAGAGGCGGGGAGGGGGATTTACCCGTCGGAACGGAAAATTTAACAGGTAATAACTGAGGCCGATGCATAGATTTAGGGTGAACTGCCTTGGGGAGCTGCGGTTTATGGGGGTGATCTGATGATCGTCAAAATCTTCAGGAAGGGGAACAAAGAAAAGAGCTGAATGAGCACCATTTATATTCTCTATAACTTCGGTCACTAGGAACTTAAAAGGTGAGCTAAAGTCTTTTAGTGGACGCGGTACGGGGTTATGAAGAGTGATTGGATAGTAGGGGGGGGGGAGGCACAGGTAAGGAAGATGGAAAGCTAATAAGATCTCTAGAAACCACTTAGGGAAAGGGGGATATCGCGACGGAAGAAAGGACCAGCAGTGCGCCAAAAGAAATTCCAAGAACGAATAAACTTTGCAGATCAGAGAAATTGCAAAGGGGTAACGAAATGACGTCATATAGGAAGAAGAACTCTCGCTAAACTCCTTTCAGAGGACACCGCTAATGGAACACTTCACAGTGAAGTTGGAAAGAAATTCGACGGGGCGAGAGAGAGAACAAAATCAAGTGAGCTCACGTGTCCAATCCATCTAACGCTACCGACAGTAAAATGGGGGCGAGCCTTTCTGGGGGGGGGAAGAAAAGAGTGCCGACGTTTCATAAGAAGAATCTACGAGGAGGAGCCAAGGAAAGATGGGTTTCCAGAGATGGGGAAGGTAAGGGTAACCATCCATTATTCAACAAGCGCAGTTAAGGCCGTCTTCTAAAATCGGGAAGGTGGGGGGACTGAAAAAAGAAAGAGTCCATTGAGGGAAGCACAGGTGGGGTGACTAATCCAGCTTCGAGTATCCGGATCCTGGTCTTGTTTTCTCTGAGAGAGAGAAGAACCGGGGGGGATGCTTCGCCGCAAAGTAAGGAGCTAAGAAAGGAGTCCAAAAGGGGTAACCAAGGCAACGGAAGGAGAACCAGGACAGTAGGAGAAGAAGAGGGAACTGTACTCTATTGGCGGGAAAAAAAACTGGAGGAAAAGTCCAGAACTTCAGGAGGCTTACGCTTCGAGGAGGGCAGAGAGGAGAAAGTCGATTAAAGGAAGGGAAAAAGCCGCGTCGTCAAATTCTGGTTGAAAGAAGCCAGCGAGACGATTTTCGTAAGGTTGTTCGATTCCTGGGGATGAAGGAATGTCTTAAGCAATGGGACTCACGTAGAACCTAGAAACCTTCAAATACGACGTGAATGACAGTCGAGAAAATTCCTTAAAGATAACGGGAGAAAAAAAACCGCTACCGCGGAGAGGTTGAAATTTTGGTCTTGGCAACTCCTCAATTGAGATAGAAGGAGAAAGGGCCTGTCTAAAAGGGGCAATAACAGCATAATCTTTCCTCGATGGACGGGGAGTGCAGTTACTTCCCAATGGTACAAAAGCGAAGAACAGGATTAGGTAAAAAGAACACATCCTCGAAAAGAAGTGAAAAGGGATTAAAAGAAAGCTAATGGAGATAAGTCTACTTGCTCAAAAGATTGAAGGACTGGACCTACTCTCTCAGGATAGCGGTCTTCTTTAACACGTGAACCCCAACTACAGGTAAGAAAAGGATCTAAAGTATTGAAAGGGGACTGGCAAATGAGCATGGAGGAAGTGGGTCTCAAGGTTAACCTTCAGTAAAAAAAAAAAAAAAAGAACAAAGACTCAGGGATTCGGAAGACCACGGGGGCTCTGCGGACTCTCTTGGCCAAAATAAAGGTTCCAAGGGAGGTAAAAAGAAAGAGAGATGGGATAGAGCCAAGGGACAACTAAGAGCGCAATCTAAGAGAGGGGATAAGCGATGAAAGACACAACCATCTAAGGGACTCATAAGGGTTTAAAAAATCCTTGGTATGGAGAGAGGCATTGTACCTGGACAAGAGAGTGAGACCCAATCAGGGGACGGGGAGGAAGGGGCCTCGCCTAGTGACATGACTGAACTTCGTGAGGGGATGAAAAAGGAAATACACTCAAAAACGGTAGTCCATAATAGGAGGACATGGTTAACCTTGGATGAGGGAATAACTCAACCACAACCAGGTAGATGAAAAGGGAAAGTATCTTCCGGTATGACTTAAGTGGGAAGAACTATGTCCGGGTGGGGGGACAGATAAAGTAAGAGACTTAGGGGCAAAGGAAACTAAGTAAAGCAGGTACGCAAGGATTAAGGGGGATTATCGAGGGAAACTGATCCAAAGAAGTGGTCAGGGGTGGGGCTCACTGTTTCACTGTTAAAATGAAGAGGTCAAATCCTCTGCAGGAAGAGGGGAAAGAGTTGACTCAGAGGGAGACCAAGGAGCTGGCTTAGAAATCCGCTGACGAAAAGAAGGTGGGATCTATAATTCTCATTTCCCCAATGGTGGGTTCGGAAGATAGTGTTGAAGGGGGGGTAGCTAATTAAGGTGAAAAGGGGAGATAAACCGAGGAAGGAGCAACCACTGAAGGCTAGGAATGAAATTGAAGGTGGGGCTGCAGGATTAAACGGGTCTAGGGGGAAGAGCATCATTAAGCCCATCTGGACCGGAAGGGGGGAAGGATAGGGCAATTTATCTTACGCTAGTGAAAAAAAAGGGTCTTGGGTGGTGTAGAGAGAGATTTCAGAGAAGGGAGAGGGGCGGGAAACGTAAACAGGTCAGGTAACTCGAAAAGATTATAGTGGCGAATGGTAACTAGTTGCACAAAGGTCAATGGTACGTGGACGGAAAATAGGAGAGGCAGGGGGGTGTTGCTTGACCGAAAGAAGGAAGGGAAGCGAGACATCGTTGAGAAGGGGGAAAACGTCTACTCAATTGCAAGCATGAAGGGTTGGGTGAAAAGGGGGCACGAAAAGGGGGAACCAATCGCGAGCAGGGGGAGGGGAGCCAAACAAGAAACCGCGCCGTGAGCTGGGTTATTTAGAATCTTTGAAGACCAGAGAGCGAAGGGGGGGTTCATACTACTCACACGTCGAGTGGGGGGGGAGGAAAGTAGATTAGGGGACAAAAAGAAAACATCATCCTAATTACCCTGTCAGCAAAAAAAAGGGATGTTTAGATTGGGAAGAATCAAATACTGACGTTGATGAAGACGCTAGGTGAGAAGGTGACTATAGCATGTCAGGTCGAAACCTTGTTCAAAATCTTACTGAAACTGGCCGCAGAGCGGAGGAGGAATGGATGGTCACAGGTTACTTGAAAAAAGTCTGAAAAACCTCAAGGGTCGATTGTCATGGAACCCTAATCGGGGAAGGGGTTAAAGAACTTTATTAAAGGGTCTGTAGCGGGAGACGAACTGGCTTTCTTTTGAGGAGGACAATTTAACCACGAGCCGTGAGGATCTACAGAATCCCAAGTGAAAGCGCGTAAATCCTAGAGATTCGTTTTTCCTACGGACTTTTGTAAAGTGGGCCGTTGTAAAACACGGAGACAAAAGGCCGGGGGGGGGATTGCGTTATACTCCACCGAACCGAGCTTGGACGCCGCATGTCAGAAGGGAAATGGCACTGGCGGGGGACGCGCGGTAAGGCCGGGAGCCCACCTTTATACCAAGAAATTGAGGAACACTTGTGGCCATGGAGGGGATGGGGAGGTGAGGAGGTATGTCGGAAGACTGGGAAAAATAAAGGAGAAGGCGGTCGCTTTCAGAAGAGGATCCGGCCTTTAATACGTGAATCGTGCGGCGAGCTCTCAGGTAATCTTTGTACGGAAGGGGGAGAAAGGGAAGGAAGCGAGGGAAAAAGGCAAGAGAAAATGTATAGAGAGAGTAACTTAAAGGAAATTAGATAAGTTCGCGTTCTTGCAACAAAGTTATACAATAAGCATGAACCGGGGGTGGCGTTGCGGGGTTATGGAGGCTGTAGCTTCCTTAAGGAGGAAGCCACGGGGTAGCCGTGTAAGATAGATCGTATATCAAATAAAGGTGACGAAAATAGAGGGATCTTTGGGAACGAAGATGTGAAAAAATTCGGAGAAGCAGGGGGAAAAAAACTCGAAGAAAAAGAAGAAACAAGCAGATCCGAGAATAAAGGGGAGACCTAGCGATCGCTTAAAAATTTCACCGACGAAACGGCATAAGGAGGGGAAGAAGAGACTAGACGCTACAAAGGCGCTAATATGAACCGCACACCTTTCCTGAAACAAATAGCGGATTTTCGGTCAACAAGGCGGACTAACGTCGCAGTGACCGCTTCAAGGAAGTCAAAAGGAGATTCTACTCAAAACTATCTGGAGGACACAAGGAAAATGTGGGAAGGACAATTTAAGGAAAGCTTCCTACGTGTAAAACCTCATAACGAAAATCCTTAAGCAGAAAGAAGGGACAAAAGGTTGAAAAGGACCAGGAAGAGCCCCGAGGGTAGGGCAGGGAGACCAAGAAGCAGTCAGAGAGGGGGCAACCTTCCATGCATACTCTTGTACGGTTGTGAGTAAAGTACGGAAGGTGTCTCAACCGGTGGGGGATAAAGAAAACGTTGCTTAGCGAGAGGGCACTTTATCAACACAAGGAGAAATTTGAAGAGTAGGAGGAAGCTGAAAGGGGGGGGGATCGGGGTGGGAAGTATCAGAAAAATAAGGAAGCCAGTATTACGAATAAGGCATTGTGGACTTTCGTCCCAAAGTTTGCAACAGGAAATGCATGCGAAAAAAGACAACGACAGAACGATAGAGACGGACCGAAGTTCCGAGAAGCACAGGGAGCGGAGCAAAAACAATGCGCAAGGGAAACAGAAGATCCGTCTTTCGGACGAGAAATGGGAACAGAGGACCATGGATCAATTCGAGGGGTTAAAAAACCGGGATACAAGACAAGACGACAGACTTCTTAGTAAAAATAAGGGATTAAGGGGGTTATAAGGCGAGGGACGAAAACCAGATGACAAAGGGAAAGAAAAGAGTTGTCCGGCAGCTATTTCGGTGGGGAGGGGGGATGGACGTTTGAAAGCAGGGGTGGAAGACCTCTAAGTGAATGACGTTCGTCCTCGAGGCAGAGGGGACGGAGACTTTAACAACAAGAGGTGAAAATCCCGTTTTCTGTTTCCGCTTATCTCAGGAGGGAACACGTGCAATAAGGTTCAATAACCGCACTCACTGACCGAATCAAGGGATTGCGGTTCAAAGGGATCAAGAAAAATCGGAGTGGGGGGGGGGGGGGGGGTTGAGCAATGGGGAGAAATAATAGTTCCACACCAGACGAAGCCTCTTTTGGATCAGTGAAGGGGACGTACTCAAGGAAAAGGGGTCATCGCGGCGTTCAACAGGAAGGGAGGGTACGCCGTCTTTCTGCCACTCTCTCAAGGGGAAAAACACTCGATCGATCGGGGAGGTCTGAACCACTAGCCAAAAGGTCAAGAAACGAGTACCTATCAAATTAAAGGAAAAGGTAAAGGGAAGTGCCTCCTGCGGGGGTGGGACTTAGATCGTGCAACGGAGTAATCAGAATCGATTCCGCGCTCCCGTTGGCGCAGCCGTGGGCCGGGATTAGTACAATAGATTAGGGCAAAGGAATGCTAGTGGGAATCAGGAGAGTCTGGGGAAAGGCCACTAATAAGTGAAAACGAAACGAAAAAGGACGGAGGTCGCCATAGAGGGGAAGGATACAACCAGTTCTTGGGGCTAAACTAACTTCGGTAAAAGGAAGAAGGACCAGGTTAACGAGGAAATTTTATCCTCATGCCAATAGAGGTTCGAAGGGGAAAACTGCCGGATAAATGGAGTGGATCGCGAGAAGATGGAACAAACTCATTTCAAGGGAGGGTACGTACTGTAAGAAGGGAAGAAAGGGGATTTATACGAAAGAAAACGTAGTGGGGCCATGTGTCGGGTAGAAGGGTATAGTCAACCCATCTCAGAGAAAGCACAACAGACGGTGGAGAGAGTATAGAGGATCGCTTCCTCGGGGAACAGTAACATCATCACTCTATGATAAAAGTTTGGACTTGCTAATAGCTATTTATAGAAGGAAAGGTCGACAAGAGAAGGGAATTTCCTCCTTGTGGCAAAAAAAAGGAGCTCTAACGAAATCGAATGTACCAAGTGGTATTCAAGGCAAGGGGTGCAAAAAACACAGAAGGGGAGGGAAAAAGTATCGTTCAAGAAGGATGTTAAAGAAAGGGACCAGGAGTGAGAAAAGAGCCTTTTGGAGGGGGAGAAACCAAAATAAAAAATCACCGCGCCGACGTTTTGAAAAAAAAAAAAGGACATGCAGCCATGGTAAGTGGGACAACGATCGAACGACGGGGGGGGGACAGATTGAGGCGAAACTAATTGGGGACAGGCTGTTCTGTTTCGAAAAAAAGGAGCTACCACTTCCGGGCTCTGAAAAGAAGGGGAAAGGGGCAAATGCTTCGATGTCGAGGAAAAAAAAAATTACACAAGAGGGGAATCGGGAGAAGATTGGGGACTTGTGCTCGTAAAGACGAACTTTTTAAATGGGAAAATCGAGAGTCCAGAAAAAAGGGAAAGTTCAAAGGGAAGAAAACTGTAGCCTCTGGGAGGGACTTGACGGAAGGGTGGCAGGAAGATTCAATTGAAAACATCGCGCGGCTGGTGGGGGAGGTGGAACGTTTCAAAAGGAGAAAGGCGATTATAAATGTTTGGGTTTAAAGATGAATCCATTGCCGCGGAAGAGAAGGGGAAGGGGGTACCTTGAGCCATAAGGGGAAAAGTCAAGAAAACCATGTGAAGGAACGTAAAACTTCGGGGCTCTAGCGACGGCAAACCACCAGGGGACCTTGGTAAGAGGGTCGCGGAGGACGGCTGAATAAGTGGGAGAGAAGACGGAATGGTATAGCTCTTGTGAGGCATGGGTCAGGTCGGACTCACAAAGGGGGCGGTCGCATGACGACTCAACGCTGAAAGCCGTAAATCCCGCGGTCGAAAGGAGAAACATGGGAAGACTGGGCTCAAGGTGCATAAATACTAGTGGAACGGAGCTAGTTAAACGACGGGCTCGCATGAGTTGGCCTAATGGTATTACAAGTTATACCAGAAGTCATGAAGAGAAAGGCAAATTGATCTGTAGGAGCAACCTTTGGGGGGTTTAAG
>Ga0179593_1544209_pt1 | contig 16040 bp, 20 predicted proteins | sample CZODoug2_1_08_16_FD_185931 | JGI IMG/M metagenome (GOLD analysis project Ga0179593, IMG submission 185931) | Vadose zone soil fungal communities from Angelo Coast Range Reserve, California, USA - CZODoug2_1_08_16fungal (PacBio error correction) | ecosystem: Environmental > Terrestrial > Soil >...
AAGAGGGAAGTTCACAAAAAGGATAAGAGGTAAGGCAAGTGCCCACTGAGAAGATCAGACAGCGCGTAACCATGAAGCAGGGAAAAAAGTGGGAGTTATATTATGGGGGGGGGCCGACATAGGGGGGGGCGAGAAAAGGGGAATCATATGAATCAATCCCTTATTGGAGACAGCGTGATGGAATGTACGACCAGGACTGGAGGTCGTATGAACTGAAAACTATCAACCCGGGCTTACTAACAAGAGGGGGGGGTGGGGAGTGTCACTTTTCAAAGGGGGACTGCTGGTGTCCTATTCTCAAAAATGATCCACCTTCGTGCTGCAACCAACTAAATGCGGAGGGGAGGGTCGGAAAGGGGAAAAAAATATGGGCTGGCAACCAGGGGACGTTGAGAGATCTAACGATGGGAACAGACCGGGAAACAGAGGTGGGATTGGGGATTAAGGAGACTAGAGGAAAAAGGCGTCAGATGTGAGAGTGCTGTGTGAGGGGCCTAAGGAAACAGCAAAAAAACAAAGGCAGGGAGGCCTGGAAAAAACCATGGCGAGTGCAGTGTAGATCAAATAAGCAACGGGGAACGGAAAAGGGGGAAAAGGAGGATTTCGTCGTGATGAAAGGTAGAAGGGGGACGTACACACTCAAAAAGGCGAAAGGGGAGTACTGCAGTAGGGTTAGCGCCAAGGGCGAAAACTATACTTGAAAAAAGCACTAGGGACCGTACGCACAAGGGAAGAAAGGGGGGTTGGGCGGAGCCCTACCAACTGGGTATCTATGTGAAAAGAGGGTAGGGGAGCGGAAAAAAAAGTACCCCATGGATGAGGGGGGTAAGGAAACGTGGAGTCAAAAATATTGAGAAGACATACATCAGCTTACGTGGGGGTGGGGGGAAGAGGGAGCCAGCCATCGCTCAGTGCCAGGCTATTGGGGAAAAGGTTGTAGTTGAAAATCACATCAAGCGTCCTTTATAAGGGGGGGGGGGGGGGAAGAGGTTGGGAACTGCAATGTAGGGACGGGATAACTTCAAGTAGAAAAACCGGGTTAGCACCACTCCGGATGTGTATGAGATTGGCATTAGGGAAGTAGTTTGGGCTGGGGAGCTTTATACCATACCTCTGTGGTAGCATCCGGGGGGGGGCTGTAAAAGGAGGAAAACCGTTTAGCGATGTATTGGCCAGGGTAGAAGGACGGTATGGGTGTTTGAGCCTGGGACGGCGAAGGGGGAGGAGGTTAAAACCGCGCCACTCAAGGTTGAGGAGCATAAAACCGGAAAATATCGGCGGGTGTCGGTAGGGTCAATCTTGAAGTAAGGAGGTCGGGAGGAATGTATTAGTGGGGTGGCGGATGCTATCGGAGCGCCAGAGGGAACTATGAAAAGTGTGAAACGGGCGAGAGAAAGCAGTTTCCTGAGGGACGAGTTTGAGAAGCGTAAAGGCACTGGCAGCAAATCGGTGGTATTATCGGGGAGGAGAGAGAGCAGTTACCAGGGTTATAGGGGGAACGCGGGGGGGGGGGTTGGTTAGAAGGGCGTTAGGGATGGGAACAGGCGGATGCACAGCATTGCAACGATCAATGAAGCTAAGAGGGGGGGGGGGTATATGCCAAAGCGTGAGGTGAGAAAGGTAATCAAGCCATATGGACGGATCGCTGGCTGCAGAAGAGGGGGGAAGGGCACGTGGGCTACTAGGATACAACACTGTGAACGGGTGGGGGGTTGGGGGTCAGAAGAGGAATACGCAGGGAGGTTTGAGGACATGACATGATATCGAAAAAAGGGGAAACCTTGAGGTTGAAGGATGGAGAGTGTGGGTCTTTCTCATCTCGCAAACAACACGGAGGGGAGGGGGAGGGGGACAGGGGGGGGACGCTTGCAGAAGAGCGGAACGAAGGTAGGGGGGGGCGGGTTACTCACAGTATAGATACTGGTCAAAGGGGGGAAAGGGATCGCGGGTCTTATTCGGCTCCCATCCAAAGAGAAGAAGAAAGAAGAAAAAGAGGAGCCAAGCGCACAAAAATCGATATACATGCGTCCAGACCTGTTGCCACCATTTGATGGTTTGATGTTGACCGGGGAGGTGCTAAAAAAGGCAAGAAATGGGGGACGGAGGCGGCAATGCCTTCATGGATAAAAGCGGAAAAAAAAACGCACAAAAAAAATAAATCGGTAGACGCCTACTAACAAATGGGACTGCGTATCGGCAGACAGCAACCGTCTCAGAATGGGGGGATGAGTCACATAACAAGCGTTAAGGTTCTAAAAAAAGAGGAAACGTAAGGAACTTAAAACTGATACACCTGAGGAAAGATGCACGCAATTCATAGTATCCGGGAGCTGGCAGAAGAGAACAGACAGGAAAAAAATACTGATACAGTTGAGCGTGATATATCACTGGAAGTGTGCGCTGCAAGGGAAGCGAAACGCGCGCCCAGCATTAAAATGCCCTATTTAGAGGGTGCGCACGGACCATGCGTGTAGGCTACAACCCCGTCAAGAAGAAGGATTCCCCTACTAGGAAAAAATGATACAGGCATACAATCGAACTAGTTGTGGGAAGAGTGGGGAAAAAAAGGAGAAAATATGTAGGTAATGTTAGAAAGCATAGACGAGTAAAAAAAAGGACACTGCATAGAGGGGGCAAAGAGGGGAGGGGGTATAATGACATTATTCATAAAGGGAAAAGCAGAATATAACAGAGATGATAACGAAAAACTCGCCGGGCCCATTACCTTAGTGGGACTATTACATGGCGCAACCGACAAAGTGGTTGCAAAATAATCGCCGGGCAAGGGAAAACAAGAGGAAAAGAGGTGTGTTATGGACGAAGGGTATACAGTTTACGGCAAACACTTCGAAGGGACAAAGGGCCATAACATGGTGAAAAGCGCAAGTCAAAAAAAAAGGGGGGCAGGAGAACAGAGGGAGACAAAAACTCGGTATTAAAAAAACGGGTGGTAGTCTTTTGGGCACGTAGACAAGGAAAAGAGTAAAGAAAAGCAGGGAAAGTTTGAGTGTGATGGGGACCCAATCAGCTCTGGGCAAACCGTTTAGGTTGCGAGAAGAATCAGTGGCGGGGGTTCTACAGCTAAATCGCAAGAGGGATAATGGATAAAGTGGAAAAATTTACAAGCATCCAAAAAGCCAGGTCCTGAAGTACAGGAAGTACACATAGCGGTGCCCGGAAGACCGAAGACATGAAGAAGAAAAAAAGTGGAGCCATATGAAACATAAGGGATGGAAGGGGAACTCAAGGAACGCAGGGGGGGATATCGCGTCGACATCCCGCAGAGGGAAAATACACAATAAGGCCAGTAACCGAATACAACGAGGTAGAAAAAAAAAATGCTGAGACGAGAGCGTAGGTTCCTCCGAAAGCCAGGCCCAGGAGAGTAACAGAAAACGTCATAAGTGGGCTGAGATATGCAAAGGCATACCTTGTTGCACAGATAAAAGGGTGGGGGGCATACGAAACCAGGGAACGCGCCCTTAAAGGCTCATGGGGAAGGTGGGGGGAATAGTACCTTTTGGGGGAGGACCAAAATAGATCAAACACCCCGGTGTCAAAAAAAACCGGTAGGGAAAGCGAGATAGATTGTACAAATGGCACAAAAAGGGGAAGATTTAGCGGGGCCCTCGAAGAATGATTAACGCGTGCAGGGGTGAGCGTTCAGGAAGGCGGGGTTATTCTAGTAGCCAAAGGTTCCGAAGGCCAGGGGGACTCTTTACCAAAAGGGGCGTGGGGGGAAAGCAAGCTTTGGGCATGCAGGGCCAGGTCAGGGAACTACGAGCGCATCCGCATACTATCGTCTGGGGAGGGAGGAAGGTGAGGAAGGGGGTTTAGACTTTATGCGGTAAGGTAACGTCAGTAGATGTGGGAGAAAGGGATGGAGCCCAAAATCCAGTAGTGGGGGCAAGATGTAATTGGGAGGAAAAGGGGGCGGGAAGGGAAGGGTCTGAGGGGACTTACCAATTGTGTACAGCCAAGGAGGAAGTCGGGGAACGGCCTCTACTGCAAAAAAATAGCGCGTCGGAAGAAACATGGGGAAAGAGGAGAATCAGCACCGGACAGTGAATTCACACGGGAAGACAAGAAAAGGGAAGTAAGTAGCTTCAAGTGGTCCCACGTACAAAGACGACCAGGCTGACAGTGTGTAAAAGACATCTGCACGAGACTGGGAAAAAAGACCGAAACAAGGAGAAAAGGGAGATGTGTCGTGTGTGAGTCTCAAACGACACTTTTCTAGAGCGAGGGGGCAAGGGGTTGGAGGCTGATAAAACTACGGGTCAAAGTACACGGTGGAGGAGGGGAGAAAGAAAGGCTGCGGGAACAACTTCTATCATTGCGCGGCCTACACTTGCGTATTGCGCTCTTCAGAGCTGCTGAGGGAAAGGGGTGGAACGCCTTGGAGAGGACATTGAAAGGGGGGGGGTTACGCGAATCTGGGTGTCTATCAAAAGCCGAGCTGATGTAGTACCAAAGGACTGATATTGCTTCAAGGAGTCAGGGTGAGAACAAAAACCATCTTTGAATATAAGATGGGAAATTGGAGGGGGAAGGGGGGGGTTGGGGCAAGTTATTTAACCATGAGGGACCAAGCGGTGGTGTGAAAGCTTCTGCTCATGGGTCTTCTGAAAAGGGGGCCAGGTAAAGGGGGTTGACGATTTAGATTTCGGAGCAGGTCAAGTAAGGAGAAGTGGGGGGGGGGGGAAGGGGGCGATGGGGAGGGAGGCTCTGGCTTTTGGCAGTGCAGCGCTGAAAAGCAGGACGAAGTGAAAATCAGAAGCCACTATGAAATCGTGAAGAGGAGGAGGGGGGGTCAAAATCAGGAATGTTGCGCAAAGTTAGGATTCTCTTACAAGTAGGAGAGGCCGTGTTTTGAGATGTCTAGGAGGCAGGGAAAAAGGGGGATGGAAAGAAAACTAGAGAGCGCATTGAGTCATTTGGCGCCAGGGGCTATCATCCGGCGGATTAGGGAGGGAACGAGTATGTGGTCCCTGGGGGGGATGAACAGAGGGGAGTACTCTAATTCAGAGGAGGGTGAGGGGCTGGCTAGAAAACCAGTACCACCATTGGGGTTGAAAGGGGGTGGAAAGGCGCAAAAAGTGGAATATCGGACGCTATGTCAGGCAAGGGGAGGCATAAGTGCAGAATGGTAAGATGACCCACAGAAAAGGTGCCTAAAGGGGAACACTCAAGAAAATAAATCAGCAATGGAAGCAGGTTGCTAAACTCCCGAAGATGGTGTTGGCTTGACACGTCGAGAACATAGGAAACTACTACGCGGGGGGGAGGGTGTGTCAGCCGAATAGAAAAAAGATCCCGATCAAAAAACACGTCATTGGAGGGGGAAGGCCATTTATAGATAACACGGTGGGGAAGACTGAGGGTACAGAAAATGCTCCTTAGAGCTGACACAACAACAACAAACGGTGGGAAAGAGATAGTAGAAAGGAAAGGAAGCCTGGAAAGGAAGCAAGCTTGGTACACGCGCATATCACTGAGAACTCAAGCAAATGAACATAACTACGGGGGAGGGATCGGCTGACCCCCATCGCCGAACGGAAGTAACGGGAGTTCGGTCTATCAGAGAGGTTGAAATGCGGAGAAAAGACTAGCCATCCCGGAGGAACCACAAAGATGTTATGAAGGGGGTGGAAAGTTCGTGTCATCACAGACAATCCTAGTTCTGACAAAGGATCGTCCCTGCAGGGCGACCGAAAAACACGATCAGCGAAACCTATACAATGTTGTAAAGACGGGAAAAGGACCTAGCATGGAAGAAAAAAAAGGCAAAGTTTTGATCCAAGTGTGTGGGGGATACCCTCTGTTTTCCCCGGCTAAAACGGAGAACTGAGCTGAGGCATCCGCGGAAAATCGTCAAAAGGACGAGAAGGACCTACTGGCGAGCACGAGAAACAGCCGGGCCAAACGCCAGGATCTTAGTTTAACGAGTGGTAACAGAAAGGCAAAATAACATCCTACACCCCGCATGGAGAGTTCCAGATTGAAGAAGGGATGAAGGGAACGTCAAAAAAACGTGGAGTCGCAACTAACAGCCTAGCAGCAAAAGTGCAACGGCCAGGAACGTACATTAAAATAGTCCCACTATGACGGCGGGAAATCGACACGAAGGGGGGGGAAAGACATTACTGGGAAGACACAGGGAAAAGTAAACAGGGGGGGAAGGGGAGCATAACGAAAGGAATGAGAAGTCCAACTCTGCAATATAGTGCAACGGATGTGAGAATAAGTGAAGGAGCATATAGAGAGATGTCCAATAACATGCATGGGTTGATCCCACAGTCGGCCAATGTTATAAAGGGTCAAAAGGGGGTTACCAAATAAAAAGGTGGCAAGCCGCGAGGCTGTCAAAGATAAGGGGGATGGCGAAAGGGGATATGAAAACTCCCAACTTTTCAACTTGCATCCGGGGGTTAGAAAATCATCCCCTAAGGGGCAGGAACCAGATAAGCAAGTGGTAGGGAAAAACACCAGAGGACACCTTGTGGTAGTGACGGGTTTCAGTATAGCGGCCTCTGGAGGAAAAGGAGGGGGAAACTGGTGTTGGGGGGGGGGGGGGGGGGGGGGGGGGGTGGGGGGAGGTTTACCCAAGCAGCTCTGGTCAACTCCGTTCGTTTGCTGAGGGGGGATGATTTCGATCTCAAAACGGGCCTCCCATGGTGGAGGGAAAGCAGAGCTTAGCCTGTTAAAAAACCTACACAGAAGCCAGGTCCTGGGGCAGGAAGAAATCTAAAGGAAATGACGAGCGCCTCCAGCAAGAGCATCTACGAAAAATAGGAAGAAAACAAATGGGAAAGATGTCTGTTTAACGAAGGAACGCAGGGGATAAGGATCTGCTAATAGGAAAGTACTAAGGGACAGAAAACGAACAATAATTTACCCAAAGGTGAGAAGATAGAGGGAGGCGATAGCGGGGAGCAAAATACCTGGTCATTATGGGATCACGCAGAATCCAAGAAGGTGGGGATAGGGGAAAGAAATGGTTAACTATAATAACACATCCCTTGGGGGTCCATGCCGAAAGGGAGGGAAGTCTAGGCAGAGTTGCCATAAAATCAACCTTTTGTGAACGTACGTGCCAGAATAGCTCCAATCTCTCAGAGGAAAAGGGAAAAAAGAAGAGAGAGTTTAAGACTGGGAGAAACAAGGGGGGGTATGGACAAGTCCCGGAGGTGGGGGAAGTCAGGCGCTCCCTAGGTAGGCGAGGAGGGGGGGAATACCAACAATGTATGACACCATAGTAATCGAGGAAAAAAGAGGGGGTAGGTGTCCTGTGACTCAAGAGGACAGGACTGGGGCTTATTCAGCCTAAGGAGAAACGCAGGAAGCATAAGTCTTTAAAAGCAAGGGAGGGGGGGGGGGTAATGGGGTATTTTTACATGGAACTGGGCCGGGATTGCTGGCTGGGAAACTTCTGGGGCCAGAAGTCGCACACGGATGGGTAGCCACCTGCGGCTAAAAGGGAAAGTTACAACCACCAGAAAGATGGGGGGGCAGGAAGTAACATGATTTGAGATTGCGTGCGATGCTGCAGCTCGTCCGGTAAGGGATGGAACAACGTGAATGCTGGGTTTACGGGAGCTTGTGAACGTCAGTACTGGCTCCTAAGGCACGGGCGCGTCAAAGCCGAGATCTGTCAGCAGCAACAGGAAGTTACAGCAAGCAAAAAAGAACTGAGAAACTGAATAACACTGCAAAAAAAAAGAAAAAATGTCTAGTTGATGCTTCATTTGTACTCACCATCATGCTAGGAAAAAAAAAGCTACAGGAAAGAAAGAAAGAAGGGTTTTTATCTCCACTACCGCACTTTTCTTATATGGGGCCTTCGTTTCGCTTGGGGAAGGACGGGGAGGGATTGTGGATAAATTAACTTTGGGTAATCAACTTCTATAGCAGAAATCGAGATGTGTACTCTTTGCCAAGGACAAGAGGAAAAAGCTAGGGGCCACTTTTGTGGGAAAAGACATGGAAAAGCCCGTTATAAAAATAAGGTCTGGAAAAAGAGGGGGGGGGGGATAAAAAAAAACATTTATTACAACATCGTGCTGATAAGAAACTACTTCTGAAAACTCCGGGATTAGAAAATAGTTTAATATATGGGACAGTAGGGTTGGAGAGTACGGTTGGTGGAGCTTACCATGATATACCTCGGTTTATAGCTGAAATGGGTCCTGTCTCACAAAGGGACAGGGGGGTTCGAGGTTTGTGCAGAAAAAAAGGATGAAAAAGATCCTCGGGGGGCAATAATTGTACTGCAGGAGGCTCTTCTTGACTGGCGGAACCAAGTGGGGATCGCACCTATAAATCTGGAAAAGTTCAGCGGGTGGAGAAAAGGAAGAAGGTAAGGTGCAAGGTAAGTGATTATTCTCTGAAAGGAGGGAGGAGCGTGGGATCAGAAGGGGGAAGGCGTGCGACCCAGACATGGAGGAACAATATGAAGGTAAGCGATAGCCAGAGGGCTCAAAGACATGGCAATTAGGGAAAAAAATTAGAAGGGGAAACAAAAACTTGCGTCCAATGTTGATCAAATCCAGAAAAGGTCTCGAGTACGGGGCGGGTGGGCTGTCGGACGAGTGGAAATTTGGAGGAAGTCAGGGAGGTTTTGTGGGGCGCTTCGGGTGGAATTTCTGCTATGCAGCAGTGCCGCATTTGGGGAGGACCACTACGTAATGGGACACATCACATCAAAAAGGGTGAAAAGGAAGGGGACAACGGGTAAGAATTTGGCATGCGCAGTGCAGAGATAGCCAGCACAAGTGGGGGGAAGGGGGGGGGGAGCAAACCTCTCCCGACTCACAGGGAAAGGTTTGAATGGGAATAAAACGTGGCGTACTGGCGGGAGTTCCGTAGGAACACGGTAACTGGTCACCTTATAGAGAAGAAAAGGAGTCAAAAGTAAGATAAGGGAGCAAAAGACCGGGGAGAAAAAAAAGAACGAGGCAGTACGCCACTGATATCACTTTCCTATTCTCAAGGGAACTCACAATCAGACGGCTCGGGCAAAACCCAGAAAAAACGCGGTCTGGGGAGTGCTGGCTCAGCGGAGACCAAGGGGCATAAAAAAAAGAGGGAGGCACGGCCATCCGTTGCAAAAGCGGTTTGAAATGCTGTGTTCAATGGATAGGAGTTGCAACTGCAAAACACTATGTGTGAAAAGGCAATGAGCATAGCAGAAAATCGGACGCCCCCATCACACAACAAAAGCGGAATCCTATTGTGTCATTGCGAAAGCCAATCAAAAGAGAGAATTCTAGTAAAGGGGTTCAGATATTGGTGATCAAAAAGGGGCAGGGGAACGCAAAAACATAAATAGGTCACGCTGAGTGAGTATCCGGGGGAGAGAAGAAACTTCATAGTTTAAGTGGACGTCCAGTCTGGCGAGCACTAAGATAAGGCCGGAGAAGCTCGACATAGAAAGACTGCAAAGATCACGGGAATCGCCCCTCAAGATTCGCTAAACCAACCGCATAAATATTTCCCGAATTGAAAGTCTAAAAACGAGGGGGGAAGCGAAGCTCATAGCAAGAAGAAAGGAAGTCCAGCAAAAAAGAGAACACTCAGAAGAAGGAAGAGGCAATACTCGAAAGACTTGTGGTGAATACAGTTGACGACAGGGAAAACCAGAAGGGGTCATGGTATAAAGCTCATGAAAAGGAGTCGCAACTCCTGCAAGATATATTACACACAACAAAAAGGGATGGTTCAGGATTGGAAAGAAAGGCTACTAAAAAAAAAGGGGAAAAGAACATGAAAGTTGATCCAGAAAGATCCGGGAAAATGACCGGGGAGGGGAGGGGACAAGATACACAAATGGGGGGTCATAATAAAATAGGGGAAGAGGGGGGATGGGAAAGAGTACACATACAGCTGTGTGAGAGGGAAGGGGGAGGGGGGGGGACCCAAATTAACCCTTTCTAAATCATCCAGTATTTGGGGGGGGCTAAAAACCATATCGAAGAAGACAAAAAGAAGCGAAAAAAAAGGGGTAGTTGGCTCGAAACCATCTGTAATTTATCCTGTTGACAAGGGGTTTGAAAAAGTCCGCTGGAGCAGGAAAAGGAAAAAGAAAGTCCAGGGGTGGGGGGGTTTAACGTGGGACCATTGCTCTGTTCGATACAACTTGAGGTAGGTAACAGTCCTGGACCGCGTGGGGGGGTTAAACATCTGGCCCTGCCATGGTGGGAAAGGAATATCAGTAAAGCCGGAGCATCCATAAACATAAAGGCGCAGGAGGAAGGAAAAGGGATACCTGCGTACTAGCTCCGGCAATAGTCTCCGCACATAGTAGTTAGAGGGGGGGGATTGATGGACCTTAACATCCTTGCCGGAAAGGTGGGGGTGGACTCATGGAGCGTACGCCGGCGAGTAACAGGCAATTATGGAAGGGAAAAAGAAAACCAACACCATACTTAACAGACTGGAGAAAGAGCATAGTGGGATGCTAAGCGTGGGGAGACAGGGACTGGCATGAAGAAAAGGATCACGCATAATCCAAAATGGATTGGGGGGGGGGTTGCAGGAGGGGGGGAGAAAAGGATTGGGGCAATAATAACCCAAATTGGGAAGTCCAAAAGAAAAGGACCGCGCAAAGGGAGGTGCCATAAAAAAAGCACGACCTGTTTGGGACGTATGGCATCCCATATATGCGAAAAGAGAGAGACAAAAAAACAACGGTGGGGGAACAGTCAGAGATGATTGGGAGTGATAGGTATCTAACGGGATCATATAAAAAAAATGGCCAGAAAAAAGGAGAAAAGCAGCCGTCCGAGGGGAGGAGGCGGAACGGGGCTGTTTCTTAGAACAACCAGGTCTGCCATATTAAAACGGCGAGTTCAGCCTCCATTAGGCGGAAAAAGTTCCTCATCCAGCCTACCTGTCGGGTCAGAAAGACGCGAGAAAAATATCTGTCTCCAGTCTGGGGGCTATGGTGTGGGTATTCGTTATATTGTACTTGTACTGCGGCTGTGGCGAAATTCGCGAAGGCGTATCCACCTGCGGGTCTAAGGAGGTCACAAAATCCATCCGTTTGGGGGGGGAGATGGGACTATTGGCGGGGAGGGAAAGAGGCGAGCGCTCGGAAAGGTCAGGGTATAAAATATTTTCAGTGCCTGAACAGGGTGGAGGAGGAGGATATTGTACCGTCAGGAAATATCTACTGAGACGCGGACGTAGGGAGTGAACAAAAGTTCTAGCCAGCGTAGCATCAGCACCATGTACAGCAAAAAGGATTTATAACAGACAGAAAGTTGGGGAAAAAAAGCACAAACCAAACCTTCTCCCTCGAAAATGTTACTGAAGACGGGCACGGAGAAAAACTGGACAAGAAGCCACTAACAAAAGAAAAAAAAGTGAGATTTGTGGATATCTCCACTAGATTTTGTCTTAAACGGGAGAAGCCTTTGTAGTGAGGGGCGTAGGGGACAAGTAAAAAGGGTGGGAAAAAAATAGGACCGGGGCCACCGGGAGGAGGGGGGAGGGTGCACTAAATAAATCATTTCACGCACATACACGCTGTATAGGGGCAAAAAGAGGCTGCTTGACCGGGGGGGGAATTTGGAAAAACCGGGGGCACGTGGGGGGTGGGGGGAGGGGGAAAGGAAATTGGGAATGGGGGCAACGAAAGAGGGGGGGAAGCAAGCTTCATGTTAGTACCAAGGGTCGTGCTGTGACGTCATGCTCAGGAAAACTCAAAGGAAAAAAGCCAAGGTGAATATATGTGCAGTTGGCTAGTACTGGTTGTATTAAAAGGAGGGTAAACAACGCAGGGCTCTACGAAAGTCGGTTCTCTTCGAAAGATTCTGGAAAAAAAAAAAGGAAGTCCCAACCACAGGGGGGAGGTATGCCTAGATCAGATCCTAGGGGGGGGAGGAAGTTGTACTGAAGAATCTTAAAAGGCATTATGGCTGTCTTTGTGCCCCTCAGCAATTACGCGTGAGGACCCGGAAAAAGGAGGAATATTCCGCGGGGGGGAGGGGAAGTCAAAGGGAAGACAGGGAATTTTCCGATTATTATCTCTTGCTGAAATGTTGATAGGGGCCAGAGGTAGGATGTCATATCGTGCGCCAGACTGGAGAGGCTATGAGTAGATGTGAAGAGGGCCAGGACATCATCGCGGGGGTCCTTCCTTACGGTTGGTATGCGGCTTGATCAAAATATATTTCCAACCATTCAGAGAAGGAAGTTGGGCGTGCTCGAAGCAGTTTACACGCATGTTATAGGCGGAACGTTATGGGGGGGGGGGGGACAAGTCGGTGAGATGTGTCAAGAGGGCAGAATTGGAATCATTCTTAGCAGTGGGGGGACTAAGCCACCCCACGAAGGGAAAGAAGGGTAATGCAATTCCATCAAAACATCTTTGGCAGGGGGGGAACAGGTCATCACCGGTTTTTGGAAAGGGCTACGAAAATAAGAGAGTCAGCAGTGAAATTTTGAGGGGGTTACACAATACGAAACCTCTCAAGCCGAGCAGCTGGGAGTGTTTAATACATGCCAAGGTAGAAGGGAAGGATGCTCCTGGGTGACGGTCAAAAGGGGGCATAAAACGATTCTCTAAGACACAACTTAGAAAAGGACAAGAGAAGAGGGACCCGGTACGGAACAGCGTACGCCAAATGTATAGATAAGGTAATCAAAAAATGAGGAGAGGGGTCGTATTCGCCCCCCAGCCAAACGAAAATGGGGGGGAGTGGCAAGGGGCGGGGCCAAGGTCAATTCGGAGAGTCACATGCGTCCTCCGTTGGCCACAAAGGGGGGACTCGTGATGTTCCAAAGGATACTCCGTTTCGTGCAGAAATCAGCCCATGCATACATGAGAGGGGAAGGGAAGAATAGATCATTCCCGACTCGCACAACAACCAAAAAAACGGGGAAGGGGCAGGTTTAACGAAGTTATCAGCACATCACCGAGGGGAGACGGAGGGGAGAAAAATATTTGTGAGCAAAGTTTAAATTGGTTCCGCGTGTGCCATGAAATATCACGGAGGAAGAAAAGAAAGAGAAAAAGCTACTTCATAGTTCAGAAAAAAGTCTGGCAACGATAGACATCGGGACCACACGGCTAGAGAAGAAGCAAAAGATAATCACATTAGCATGGGGACCTAATGGTAAAATCTACCCCCGGAACCGCATAATTCAGGGAATTCCCACAGTACCTTGAGTGAGCGGTAAAAGGAGGGAGGCGGCGTCAACTACAATTAGGCAACCCCGAGGGCTTGGTCAAAGGGGGGGTGATACTGGGTGGGAGACCGAAACACATATAAGGAAAGGGGTGAAAGAAAGCTAACCTGAAACAAAAACTTACTATATAAAACTACTGAGCATAGGGTCATTAAAACGAAGGGGGTTGACAGGGACTGAAGCCTGAAAGCAGGGAATAAGGAAGATTTGGAAAGCCACCAGGGCTGAAAGAGAAGGTGCAATGGAGTCAACTTACAAGGTGGTGGACAAGAACGTGGCAATCAAGCTATTGATGGCAAAAGTGTTGTAGATGAGAAATTTGGGACCCAAGTTTTCACTTTCTAAATTCATCCAGTAATTTTGAAAAGGAGAACGACGGTCCGCTCAGGAACAAAAATCAAAAGGTGCAAAGCGGGGTCTCCCTTGTGTGGCACTTTGCAAGGAAGAAGGCCGAGGGGGGAGTACCAATGAAAGCCTGTCGCCTTTGGGGGGGACACGAAAAATCAGTTCTAATCCGTGTTCAAGGACTTGAGCCGGTGCTGAAGTTCGACCTCACCGGGCCGAAGGGGGACGGCAAGGGGAGGGGAAAAGAGAATGCCTGACAAGAGAAAGAAACAATGGTCAGGTCCAGGAATGAAACTCTCCTCCCCGGGGAAAGGGCACGCAGAAACACTGGAAATCATCCATTGGAGTATGAGGGGAGTGACACTGCCAGGACGCAGGGGTGGTAAGATCCGTGTCGATAACCGGCAGATTACCAGTACCGGGAAAGGAACGACCCGATATCCACCATAAAAAAGGGAAAAAAAAAAGTAGTAAGAACATGGAGAAAGCTATTATGACGATGCGAGTAGCGTAGGGAAGCCCAGGCAGTCCTGGGGCGAAGATAAGATTGGCTAGAATATATTCATATGGCAGCAGGGGTGGCACACGAAAAAGGGAAAGGTTGAAAAAAAAACCGAAGCGCTAACAGACAATACATCAACATCTCGGGGGGGGTCACTTGTCCATAAAGGGGGGAAAAAAAAAAAGCGGACATTATTCTCACAATCGGGAATCAACAAAAACAAAAAGAGGAAAGAGGGGGGGGGGGGAGCAGAGAGGGTTATCATTCCATGGCAAAAAATGTTATATTTATGGTCAAGGGCACGGATGCATTCAGAGGACCCCGGGAGCAAGGGGGGGAAAAAAAGGGCTGTGTTATGGAGGTCACAATGTAATGCAAAGAGTCGGGACAGAGTGCTCTTCCATACATTATCTGGGCTGCGGCGGGAAAAGGGCCATGGCTGGCCTTTCGGAAAATGAACTCAGCGCATTCCTAAGAGATTCTCAGGAAGGGGAGTATGGTTTGTATGGCAAGGGACTACTAGTTATGGGGAATAAGAAGGTTCTATTCGCCAGCATTTCCTCCGGGTAGTGCCTAAAAGCCAGCAGAAAGGTTCAGAGGGACTATTGTCGTAGGGCTGCTATGCTGGCTGGCGCTGTCCAGGGCAGGGGAGTGAAAGGAACAAAAGGCGTCGTTCAGGGATGAGTTGTAAAGGATACTGGAGAGGCTGCGTCCGTCAGAACACCATGTGCGAGTAAAAAGCAATTATAACAATCAGCACCTTGACAGGAAAATGAAAAGAAAAGGAAGGGTTAGAAATAACTGATGTTCCGAAGCAAAGACTGTCGTGTTTACTCTCCATGTCACGTCGAGAGATATGCTGTGAAAAAAGCCTGGGCTAGGGGGGAAATAACAGGGGTTAGGATATAAAAAAAAAAAGAACCACTTTTGAGGGGGCAAAGAAAAGGGGGTTTGGGTTCGCTTCAAAGTCATGGGACAGGTGGAGAAGGGAACAAAGGGGGGGGGAGGCTATCATTGCGAAAATACACATTGGAAACAGAAGGCTTAGTTTATTTGGAAGCCACTTGGGTTAAAGTGATCCAGTGAAAGCAAGTGGCAAAAGGGACTCCATGTGGGTTGTGTACATCCGGGGGGGATTGGCTTCAGGCTCGACTCCTTATTCACACTCCTCTGTGCAAGTATATAGTTGAAGGTGGAACTGTGGGGGACTTTCAGTTGTGGGAATATTGGATTATACAGGATAGGGAAGGTTTATCATGTGGGCATGTGTTCCATGGCTCCCAATTATTCAAGTGCGAGGAGCCCGCAGGGGGGGGGGGGGTCTAGATGTACTGGGGTTCGCGGAGGGGTAAGTCCGAAGAGGGGGAATAATTGTAATGTGTCACTGGGAAGAGAGATTGCGAGGAGGGGAAACTAACGGTACTGGGGCGTGCGGCAGGAAACAGAGCCCCTAATCGGAGGGGTGGGATGGAAGAGGAAGGCCATGTTAAGTGTTTCATGGTCAGGATAACGGAGGTGTTGCGGATGTCCTAGCGAGCACGACAGACTGGAAAGGGGAGGGGGGAATAAAGGGGCTCTTCTAAAAACGCAGTTCTCCGTGCCTAATTATGAGAGGAAAAGAACAGGGGAAACGTGTGGGATCAGGCTAATATAGTGGACTCGGGAAAAAGGGTCTGCGCTCTACTAGGGGAACACCCATTGGGCGGAAGGAGGGGGGGGGTTGGGCTGGCGTGCAAGGAGGTGGGCAATCCTTTTCTGCTACAGGCATTGCCAAGATCGATGTGGGGGGGAAAAGGAAGAACATAGAGGTGTCCATGAACTGCGCATCCACATCAAACCGAAATGCATGTCAACTACGATTTGAGCATTGACGGGAGATAGGAAATAACGCGGGTAGGGGGGGGGGGGACCGTACGGCCGCTCACCGGTCACTTGGAAAGGGGGGGATCCAAAGAGATCGGGACTCGGTAGGAGTTCAGGTTTCAGGGGGGATAACTGT
>Ga0179593_1572341_pt1 | contig 16040 bp, 22 predicted proteins | sample CZODoug2_1_08_16_FD_185931 | JGI IMG/M metagenome (GOLD analysis project Ga0179593, IMG submission 185931) | Vadose zone soil fungal communities from Angelo Coast Range Reserve, California, USA - CZODoug2_1_08_16fungal (PacBio error correction) | ecosystem: Environmental > Terrestrial > Soil >...
GAAACGGATAAGGAGAAAAAAGGGAGGACAAGTTGCATCATGGCTGTCAAGGCGAAAGAAGCTAGGAGCCTCTCGCAAAAGAGGAAGCGCGAACGAGGGCAAAGGCAGGAAGGGCGAGGGAAAAACATTTCAAGAGGAAAGGAAGCCGAGGAGAAAAAGAACGGTGGACTCTCTCACGAGCGACTGAAAATACTGCCGGGGTTACAATAATTATGGAGGGGCGAGGGAGAGTCCTGTGGAGCGCGCGGGAGCTCGAACGGGAGACATGGGAAGAAAGTGGTATTTCGAAGGGGAGTAGCTTCTGCATCGGTCCGGCCTGACGAAGAGTACTCATCCCAACCAGGATCAGGAGACGGTCAGGGGGGTAGGGGAAAAAAACGCAACCGGAGGCAATACCGGAAAGGGAAGAAGATAATGCTCTCTCTTTGGGGGAAATAGCAAGAGGGGGAAGAATATTTGTAGGGAACGGGGTGAGAGAAGAAAAGGACAGGGAAGACCAGGTAAGTAAGACAAAGAGATTAAACAAGCCCAAACAGACTAAAAGGAAGAAAAAGGATCCTAATAGAATGCCAACAAAAGAGCACGGATCAAACGGCGTGGAGAAATACTGAATAGGAGAGGTCCAAGAATGGAAAGAGAAAACTCTGGAGGGGGGAAAAAAGGACCTATAGAAAAGGGAGGACCTCTCTGCATGACAGACTAATCGAGATAGATGGTATAAATTGTCCAGAAAAGCACACCTGCGAAAAAAAAAAAAAACAAAAAGCGTTCTAAGAGAAAAACCTCGAGGGACATAAGGAAAAAGATGAGAAAAAGAAAGGGTTTTCTAGAATTGCGAATGCCTGAATACGCGAACATGCGAGGAAATGCTAGATTAACTATTAAAAGTAGAAAGAGGACTTCAGTCAAAAAGAAATGGGTCCGAGAGAGGTGGAAAGGAGAAGCGCGGTTGGGGGTGGATGTGTGTTGCAGGGGGGGGAAGGGTTAAGGGAAGGAAAATAGGATGAAAAGAAAAAGGTGACAGAAAGGCGAGTTCCTGCAATGGTTTTTTTGACAAGAGGCCCCTACGAGAAGGAGATATAGAAACAGAAGGATGGAACATGTACGGTCTTTTCATATAAAAGGACGGTGACTAAAAGAAAGGGAGGGAGGTGGGGGGGGGGAGAAGAAAAAAAGAACTGACATCCCATTTTTTCCGGTGGGCAAAAGGGGGGAAGGCACAAAAAAAATGAGAACAACAAGAACAACGGACATATAACGGGGCGGAGGGGGTGTAAAGACTAGCGAAGGGGGAAACGATGTACTAAAGCGAAAATAGCAACCAGAAAAAGGGGGAAACGTATGACCCAAGGCAAGGAGAACCGCATAAAAAAATTACTCGGAATGGTCGAGGGGACAGCATTCTAATAGATATACGAGTGGTCCAAGAGGAGTCAATCAACGAGAATGGCAAAATCCAGCAAGACAGTTACTTCTTCTGCAAGACGGGCTATAGGACAAGACGTCAAAAGAGAGACTTTCTTCTGGGGAAGGGTAGAGGACAACGACCAAAAAGAGGGGTGGGCAGAGAGGGAAAAAGGAAAGAGAACTAAATCAAGGAAGAAGGAAAATTATAAAGGGGTAATTTTAGAACAAGAACTCTTTAAAGACAATGGGGGAGATGCCAACTTGAAACGAGGAGAAAGGGAAGAGGGAGCGAGGGACGAACAGTCAAACGGGGAAAGGGAAATGAAAGGGGGCAACGTACCCACGAACAATAATCTGCACATAAAACGGCAGGGGCGCAACAGCATACAGGAACAAAATGGATGCTAGGAAAAAGAAATACGGAGATGAGACGGGAGAAGTAGGGACCACCCAATTCAGATAAAGCCCGACAAGTGCAAGACACGAGGGGGGAAAGAAGTCAGTACTTAATGGGGAAAGGTTCTAACATCCCATGGTCGCCCGAGTCTTTTAACAGAGAAGAGCGAATCATAAAAAAAGGAAAACACAAAGGGGCAGAAGAAAAGACGTGGTCAAGTGGAAAAGAGATTCACACTGAGACCACCTAACGCTTAAAAAAGAGGAAAAAAGGATCACTCTTGTCGATAGAGGGCTATTGCGATAAACAAAGAGAACAGGTGGGGGACAGATTATCTCTCTGAAGGAGGACGAAGGGAGAATGAAAACGGAACCGAAGAGAGCAAAGCGGATGAGCAAGAGAGATATAAGCAACGGAAGGGCACTCATGAGAGAGAAAAGGGAGACCATATTTATCTGACCACTAAAAGACACAGGGTCTGACTACTTTGTGGATGGGGCGACTATTGGGCAGACCAGGTGGGACGAGAAAAAGGGGGACAACTGGAGAAGAAAGTTGGGGAGGCGTTAGTGACAGACTCGAGCCCAGAGGAGAAAGTTTTCCAGGCGGGTGTCACAAATCAGGGGGTGGGAACTGGCGTCTGGAACGGGGGGATGATAACGAACAAAGGAAGGGAGGACATCAGCATACTTCATTACAAGATCTCTCGGGAAACATAAAATACGCTCGAAGCTATGAGGGATGCGAAGTGGGGAAAAGAATCAGGGACAGCTCTTAAGAAGTGGAGTCACCGGAAAGGGATAGGAAAAGGGCGGAACAGAGGCGGAACGCGTGTGACTATGGCCGTGCCGAGAGTGTAGGGCGGCTGGGGAAGGAAGTGGGACAAGATCCTTTCCGGGCAGTGACTGACGGGGGCGAATAGGGGCCGGGACCACGAAACATTGGGAAAAGGGGGGCAAAAGAGAGTCTGAACAGGAAGAGGAAAGATGACACCGTCAGGAGACGGTAGCTGTATTTCATGAGAGAAAGTGGGGGGAAAATCTTGTCGACGGAAGGGGGAAGAAAGATAGAAAAGAAAAAAAAAAACGAAACAAAACAAAAAAAAATAAGTAGTCTTAGGAGAGAATGAGTCGCGCAAGGGAAGGACGACAAGAGGGGGGGGAAAGGTGCAAAGAGATAGGGAAAAGGGGAAGATGGCGAGCAGGGAAAGGACTCTTAAAGGAGACACTTTCGTGAAAAAAGGTTTTCCTAGCAACGGGAATGGCACACGGGAAAGGCTAGAACAGGCAAGCCAATCTGGAAAAAGGGATAGGGGCAGGGGGTGGGAGAAGAGAGTGGAAAACGCAGGGCCACCGGAGAACAGAACCTTTCGAGAAGGAAAAAAGAATGGGTCGACGTGCAGCGGGACGGGGGGAAAAGGTCGCGGGAAGCGGTGAAAAGCAAGCGTATCACCCTGCCGGCGAGGAAAGAAGGAGGAAAAGGCGGATAGAGGAAAGGAAAGAGTTCCGGGGGGAAAAGAGTGTTTGCTAGAGAGATTCAGTTAAAAAAGAGGAGACAACCATTGTCAAGCGAAATAGAGGACGCGACCTGGGAAGAGAGAGGGGATCCACCGACACGAGGGAGGGCTGCGGAGAAGTGCAACAGGCGACGTCCCTAGAGGTCAGGGGGGGCTCTGACACCAAACAAACGTGTGAACCACGCTAACTCTCTCAGAGATAAAGCAGACTGAAAGTTGCTAAAAAGAGCAAGCAGAGGCAAGAAGAATTAAGCCTCGGCATTTGAACGTCCTACAGAAAACGGAGATCCTGGAGTCATGCTATCGCGAGGGAAGAGGTAATGCAAAGGAAAACGGGGGAAAAATTATGAGCGAACACCGGATAAATTAAGGAGATCGACCGGGGGAACAGGGGGAGCCATGGGCGCTTTGTGAAAAGCAAAGGACTAGGGAAAATGGCCCTTGAAAAGGGTCAAGTGAGGGGCGCGGGATCAAAAGTACCTCGCGTGTAAGAATGAGTAAAGCGAATCAGTGGGGGGAGGGGGAAGGTAAGAGTGGCAAGAAGTACTCTAAAAAGGGACCGCTCTTTGTGTCAAGGCGCTCCGCTGGGTACAAATTACGAGGGGAGTAAGGGGAGAAAATAGGGAAAAATTGGGATCGGAAAACGCCAGGCACTGTAGGATGTAGGCCCTTCTAGGAGGAGAGGCATTGCTTCCTTAAAGAAGAAGGCCGTGCGAAAAAGGAACGAAAGAGTTGGGAAACCGGGAAAGAGTGGAGGAAATTTAGAAAAGGCATGAAAAAGAGGCGGAAAGACGAAGGTTGAAAGCAAGGGATGGGACTTCTTCAGTTTAAACTCAGGAGGGAAAGAGGGCATTTAACGGGAAGGAAGGGAAGCTGAGAGGGAGGGACGGAAGAGGAGCGGGTTACTGGGGGGGAGTGCATGCAGAAACTTAGGAAAAAGAGCATGCCCTATTCCTAACACGTAAAGCGAGCAGACACAGGATCGGGGGGACGAGGACAGCGGGATGGCAAGGGAAGAAGGGGTGAGCGCAGGAAAAGAAAGGTGGTCTCTCAAAGGGGAAAAAGGTGGTGGTTTCAAACACAGAAGGGTACCACTCAACAAGGAAGAAAAAATGTGAAGCCCCACCTAAAAAGGGACAATTACAGCTCCCAAGGTGGGGAAAACAAGATCTGCCAGTATGAGGGTCTACGTTCACACGGTTGGGTTCCCTCTTTCGCGGGGAGGCAGGTGTCACAACAGAATGTTGAAAAAGAGTATGTGCGCCAGGCTCGGCGGGGGTTTCTAAGGAAAAAAGGGAGCAACCGTCCTGGGAGATGTTCGATCGGAATGGAGGAGGGCAGAAAAGTGGATACACCCATATCTCAAGTTGAGAGAAAAGAAAGTAGAGAGGGGGGGGGAAGGAGGAAACCAAGGCACATCAAGAAGGGGGAGAAAGAACTATCATAACAAGGAGGAGGTATCTAACGCAAAAAGGGGGAAACGGGAAGTGAACCCAAAGCAAGGATTACTATCTTCTACCGAGGGACGTGGGACACAAAGAGTGAACAAGGCCCGGGGAGGGGCAAGACGAATGGTCTGATCGATGAAGAAAAAGAAAGACCTCACAGCCCAGAAGAGTCGACAGCTTTCTAAGGAAACGGACGCGAGAAAGGAGCGACTCACAAAAAAGAGGCAGGAGGGTAAAGACTATGCCGCAGATAGCCAGCAAAAAAAACGGGAGCGCAATGATAAAAGCAGGGAAAACACATCCTGACTGGGCGTAAGATATTCCAGGATAAGTAAGAGGGAAATGGGAGGGCGGGTGAAGGTGACACAAGGGCAGATAGCTTCCGAGAAAAGCTGGAATAGGCGTGAGCGTCATCAATTGCAGGGGAAGAGGAGAGTCAATGTGCTGAGGCAGAGAAAAACAAAATCACAAAAGGGAAGGGCAGAAAATTGTGGGGGGGAAGAAGAGAAAAAGGAAAGGATTCTTCTCCATCTCTAAACTAGGTCTGATGAAACAAGTGAAGGTAAAAACCTGCAAGAAAGAAAAGTGAGCCTAGGTCAGGGCGACTCAGATAGGCATCTCAAAAAAAAAGTAATAAGGGAAGAAGGACTCAGAGCATCGCCATGCGATAACAGTGGTTAAAAACGGAAAAGAACCGGATTAGTGATACTAGAAGGAGAGTCAGCGAAAATTTCGGGAAGGCCTAACAGGAAAGAAGGAAAACGGAACTCAAATTGAAAAAAAGTGCTCAGAAAAAAAAGAACGCCGTCGAATCATTAATTTCTATTAGTACTTATAGACTGCAAAAAAAGGGGAGTAATTAGGTGATATTCTGAATCGAAGTGGAGTGGTGGCCAGCCAAATGGCCTCAGATGAAAGAGGAGTAATAGGGAGTATGAGCATCTTCCTCGGAAGGAAGCCGAAAAAAGGAAAAGAAAGGAGAAGGGACACGATCTCCGATCAACATAGAGCCAGAAGACGGATCTGTGGCCAAATTCATTATTGACTGTGATGGAATGGTGTCGCCTTGAAAATCGTGAGAAGCAGGGGCAATGGGAAAGGGGAGAAAAGGATTCTTCAGAAGAAAAAGAATTTCATCAGCAGGGAAAAGAGGGTGTGCATTTCAGCATCAAGTTACTCCGCACGAATAAAGAAGAACTGGATTCTGGCGGGGGAGGAGCGAAGAGATAAGAAAAAAAAAAAGAAAGGATCTAAGAGAAAAGGGGAACGTGAAAAGAAAGGCCGGGGTGTATAGCGGGAGGAAAACAGGCGATTGCCATCCTCAACTTATGATAAAAGCACCACATAGGTTCGAGTGCTGGCATACACTATGGTCTGAAAGACATTGAATAGTGGATGGGAAAAAGAGAAGGGAGACAGTGACGGAAGGAATGGAAGGGGATTCCTTTAGGGGGAGAAAAAAAAAAACTTCAAACAAAAAAAAAAAATAGACAAAAGATAGGAAAGAAGGAAAGCTCAAACAAAGGAGAGGGGAAAACATAAACCTAACGCAGAGGGAAATCAAGAGGGCAATGTTGGAAGGAGGAAGGGCACTGCGTAGAAAAACGCGAAGTAAGTCTCATTCGTTATACTACTCGGCAGAGCCAGAGGAGGACAGGCGCATTCGAGGGAAGAAGGCACGGGCGGGGGATTTGAAGGGCATCGGGAGGGTAGTCGTAGGAAGGAAAGAGCTGAAAGGGAAGGAAGGTTAATGCGAGGTAGAGGGTGAAGTCCTTCTGAAAGGGAGGTTAAAAGAGCGAGCGAAAAAAGAGGGTCGAGCTGGCGAAGGGAAAAAGAGAGGAAGGGGGGGGCTTACAGGGGGAAAACAAACAGAAGAAAGAAAGGAACCAGAAGAGGGATCTTGGTAGGGCTAAAAAAAGTAATTTATTGTAGGATCGACCCGACGAGGAAGAAAAAAAAGACCATGACGTTTGACAAGCGGAGAGGTAAATGGCTCGGAAGAGGGGGACGAAGATAAAAAAGAAGAGGGAACAGCTTTTCGAAAAAGGAGGAAAAGTCTCTGGAAAGAGGGTGTGGTATCCAATCTTTCTCGAACTGGGGGACTCAGGAGAGCGAAAAGATGAATCGTGTAAAGCAGGGCAAAAGGCGGAAAACGATCGTATCTGGAGGAAAAATGGGGGGTGCCTTAAGGGGGAAAGAAAAAAAAGAGCGCATAAGGGACAATAATAAGCTAGTAAGAAAAAGGGAAAAGCCCAAGGTCCACTTGAATATAGGAGTAAAAGGGAAGTAGAGAGGGGAGCGGTTAATTCGCCTTATATTCAAGGAGGGGACGATGGAGGACAGGGGGACAAGAACGCGAAAGGGAGGGGAAGTGTGTTGCAGAGGGAGGAAAAAAAGAAAAAAAGGAGGAAAGGGAGAAAGCTCGCTGTTCAGCTGCATCAAAAAATGGGCGGATAAGAGGGGCGCGCCTCTGCGGGAGGACAGTGGGGGACACGAAAGGGAGAGAAAAAGAAAGAGGGGGGAAGAAGAAAGAAAGGAAGAAATTGAAAAGAGACAAAAACACAAAAAAAAGGTCTGACACCGATGGGAAGGGAGGGGCAAACGCGTACTGCCATATCACAGAGGGGAAAAAGAACAAAAAGGAGGGAAAGAGAAAAAAGAAAAGTATAGAGAAAAGGGATCCGGTAAGAGAACGGAAGACTGGCGAAAAGGAAAGTCTATCATCGGATGCGCAAGGGACGAGCAGGGAATTTCATAGGAGGCGGCCATGGCAGGCGAGGGAGGACAATCGGGAGAGAGGCGAACATTCAGAGTTGGGACGTTCCGTCGTCTGTCACTAAAGGGTTGTGAACTACGATCAGCCGGGGGCCAGAAAGAAGGGAGCGAAAAAAAAACAAAATCGCGACCTGCCAACGGGAGGAAAGGGCCCACAAGAAGAAGAAAGAAAAAAGGGGGTGACAACGAAGCTTATAGTACGGTAAAATTAGGGGAGGTCTTGGGGGAGCGGGAGGGGAGGAAGACGAAAGAAACAACAAAATGGGTTGTAAAGGAGAAGGGGCCGAGGCCAACAAGCCGTCCTTAGAAGAGTAGGAAGCGAATTCTTAACGCAACAGTTAACTTAGAGGGACGAATGGGAACAACCGGCCCATATTCGAACACAAAGATGAGCGCGTCGCAAAAAAACAGGGAGAGGGAAATCGGAGACATCCTCGCGGGGAAAGAGAGGTCCTTCAAAAATAAAGAAACCGTGCATTCAAGGTAAAACACGTCCAAAAACGAAAAAGATCGGCATAGGAGTAACGCTCACATTCGAACTTTTGGGTAGCGAGGGAAGGAAGGAGGAGCCGCGGGAGAAAGTGCACGGATTGGGTTTGCAGAAGATAAAGCGGAATGTCCGAGGGAGGGGGGGACCGCAGCGGAGCCTTAATGGGGACCAACTACGGACTATCTCAAACGTGGCTTGAAAAGGAAGGAAGGAGGGAACGACTAATTAGGAAAGGAGAGTTGAAGACCAAGGAGGGGGGAGAGATTGGAGAGGGGGTGCACTGAAGGAAAGGGAGAGTGCCGACATGAAAAAAAAGAGGAAGTTCTTTCTGCGGACAAAAAATACGAGCGAGGGGAAGGGGAACATAAACGGTTTCTAAGAAGAAGGAAGAGCACCGAAAATGGACGGGAATAAAATCGAAGAGAAGGAAAAACGCGTCAGGGGAAAGGATCGTACTGAAGGTACAAGGCCACTCAACCCTGCGGCATCGTGAGGGAAAAAGGGGAGACACAATATTTCTCGGAGGCATCATAGGTCAAGAGGAAGGAATAGGGACAAAAGGATTCGAATGGTACAGAGGTAACGTACTTCAATAGATCTAAGGTTGACACGTCAGCGAAACAACGGCAGGGGCCCCGAGAAACAAGTAGTGAGGGGAAACATTGCCGTAGGGCAAAAAAATGGAAGGCAGTGGGCGGGTGGTTCGGACAAGGGGTGCGGGGGGGGGGGGAAGAAGGGAAAACGTGAGGGGGGGGGGAAAAGGGGGGAGGGGAAGAAGCGGGCCAGAGCTGTCAGACTACCGGCCGCGTGTGACAAGACATCTTCGGAGGGGAAGATGAAAAGAAGGTTTCGGGAGGGCGTTAACAGTAGGCAACGAGACGAAAGAAAAATGCAACCCAAACGACGAAAGGTAGCTCATTGGCTCAACGTCATTGGGAAAAAGGAGGATCCTCAATTCCCTCTCAACGTCCTGTGCTTTCCAAATGAACAGAAAGAATACGACCAGAAACCATAAAAAAAAAAAAAAATCCGCATACGTCCATGAACGTAAAGTACCACAGGCTCAATAAAAAAAAAAGAAACGGCCAGCAAAAAAGAAGCGACTCTACCCGAGTGATCTCTAGAAACAGAAAGCAAGATATTCCTGCTTTCGTAGGTCGATTGTGGAAAGAAAGAGCCAGGTAACACCCTTCGCGAGGTGCAATGCAGGACAACGAACAAAAGAGCGTAGATGTCCTGCATGGGGCGACGCCAGGAATCCTGACTGCGACAAAAGCAGCGGTGAACAAACAAACCAGGAAAAGGGGAAAATGGTCTAACACCCTCTCCTCTCGACGAACGCTAGTTTAAGGAGGATAGAAGCCAGACACTAGTGACTCATCGGAAAAAGAACAAAGGCTCTAGAGAGGAAAAAAAGGGAGAAGGAGGGGGGCGGAGTTGGTGCATGAAGCTGTTACAAACACGAAAAAAAAGGGGGAATGCTTCCCCCTTACTTTCTTTTGAGGGGGGGCGTAAATCAAGAGTGGTTAGGAATAGCAACAGAAAAGAAAAGGAGGGGTGTCGGGCAGAAAAAGGACGGGTTCTTATCCAAAGGGGAAAAGCAACTCTTCATGGGAGTGGTGTAAGAGACGAAGGCTATATCCTTTTCTAAGGGCCGGATGGAAACAGGAAACGAGGGGAAACATTTTAAGTCTCAATGCAAGAAGTAAAGGAAGGGAGACATGGAGACCGGGAAAGAAAACCTGGGGGACGTGAAGGGAGAGGAAGGTCGTATGGAAAAAGATCTCAGTAAGGGGAAGAGGCAAGGTTCGTCTGGCAAAAAGGTCCGAAAAGGAGAAAATACGAGGGATAAAAAGAAAGGGTGGAATAAGAAGAAAAAGAAAAGGGAGACAAGGGGCAAAGTGCGGGAAGGTCGAGCGAAAGTGGGGGAAACCATTTTCCGGAAAAGAGGGGAAGTTTGACCCAGCCCAGGCTGCGCTAAAGAGGGGATGGAACACGAGAGAGGAGGAGAAGGAAAGAAGTGGGGGGGGGGGGAAGAGTTCGGAAAAAAGGAGCAGAAAGGAATCAAAAGAAAGAGGTCCTTATGGTGTGGGGTTTTCAGTGTCCAGTTGAGAAGGGACCTAAGCGAATAGGGTAGTTGACATGAATCAAGGGGATGGCCCAGGGCCAAAGGGGAAAGATCGCAACAGAGTCGGCAGGATCTTTGCCAAAAGAAAGGGAGAAGAAAAAGTTCACGAATACAAGGTAGGAAGGTGGGCACGGACCATAAAAGACAGGAGTGAAAGGGAAAAGGGGATGAAAAAAAGTAGGGGGGGGGGGGACGTTGGAAAAGAAAAGGGGTCGCAAAAGAGAATCAGTCCAGCGGGCAAAAAGGGTGCGGGCAAATCCAGAGGGACTCATGCCGGAAAACAGCGGGGAAACCGAACACTATATTAAAAAACAACAGGGCGTTAGGAAAACAAACGGTCGGGAAAGATTCAGGGGGAAGGAAGAGGGGGGGGAGGAAAGAGGGGGGGAAAACTTCAGCACTAGACATAGAGGGGGGGAGTCAGGAAAAATGGAGTTACAATTCTACGAAAGTCTAAAGAACCTAGCGGGTCGCACAAGGGGCAAAAGGGGAACGGGGGGCTTAGCATCAGAGAAAGGGGACCTCTCTTTTCGAGAGAAAAGGTATGGGAGACGAAGAAAAGGGACCAGTACGGGCCGTACAATGCCCTTGGGGGGAAGGGAAGTGAAAATCAAGGGAAGAAAGGAAGGATCATGGAAGGGAAATAGAATCTTAGGAAATGAAGATAAGAATGTCTTACGTCGTGTTAGGGAGATGGACTGGAAAGAAAAAACCAGAAGGAAAGACAGGCAGAGAGGGGGGGGGGGGGAAAAAAAGTGTCCGGATGTCCAGAAAAGAATGAAATGTGTTGGAAGGAACAATCAGGGCATTCATCACGATATTCGGATCTAAAGAATAGGAAGTCAAGTTCTAGCGCAGAGTGAAGGGGGATGGACGAAGAGGGAGAAAGATAGGACATAAGGAAGTCCGACGATAACTCAACGTCAGGTGGGAATAAAGAAGGAGGGTCCAGCAAAAAGGGTGAATGAAAAAAGAAATAAGGAGTGTGGGGGAGAAAGAGCGGGGAGTAAAGGTGAATTGACAGAAAAAGTGCTTCTGGAATAGGGGAGGGACCTTGAAGAGAGGGCCATAGATGGAAGGTGGAGGGGGAGTGGGGAATGAAAAGGGAGAAGGGGAAAGCTAAAAGGAAGGGGATACTGAAACAAGTGAGTGATCTCAGGGGGGAGAAACATAATGAAAATTAGTGGCTAAGGAAAATAGAATAATGTGGAGGGCTAACGCCATAAAAAGTCAGAGGGAGGTAGTAACAAACAAACTGAGAAAGAGAGGAAAAGGGGATGTAGGGAGGAACTCTTGAGGTAGGTAGGGGAAGGAATCCCTAAAAAGGTTAACTCTGGGAAGAGGACAAGTGTTGGCATGGGGAAGGCGGGATCGGAGGATGAGAGGATTGTGCGGGAGACGGATGGTTTTTCAAATGGAGGGAGGGCCTGAAAAAAAGAGGAAGAAGAATCGCGGAATCAGCATCCAGGGAGGTGGGCAATAGAAAAGAGTAACTTCAAGGGGGAAAAAAAAGGTGTTAGGAAGGTCTTCAAAGAACAGCGAGTTAAACAGCGGCTTTAGGGATATAGAGCGCAAAAAGAAAAGGGTTAACGAGTGGCTGGGAAGAGGGCAGTCCCTTAGGAAACACACCACAGTAAGTCAGTTGGTGAGGGACAAATCTTTGTAAAAAATATCGGAGGGAAGAAAAAAAATCTTTTCACTTCTTAAAAAAAGTAAGGACAGCCATCCAGAAAGGACCAGATGGGTGGAGAAACCCGAAGAGGGGAATCCAAATCCGGACGAGGATTCTCGGGAAAGGCACACGGGAAAGCAGAGGGTGAAGTAACAAACAAACTCTAAAAGGGAAAAAGTCGTTCAAGGCGAGGAAGAGTCACATAAAGACATAATGCGGAGGGGCGGTCTGGTGAAAAGTGAACAGACCTTCTGGGGAATCGAAGAGGGCCCTCTTGGTGAGGGAAGAAGGAGCTAGTCACGTTGCTACTCAAGGAAAAAAGCCATATCGAGAGGAGGGAAGCTACTAAAAGAAAGAGGTGCACGAAGAGTGGAAGGCAAGAAAGTGACGTCAGGTAAAAAAAGGGGGAGGGATGGGGGGAGGGGGAGAAGTTTTCTTCCTACGAGCAAAGGCTGGAACAGTCTCTCCGATGAGAAGAGGGAATGGGCTTTGGGGGCGAAGGTCAAAAAGGGGCTCCTTACTTTTTGGGGGGGGGGGGGGGGGGGGGGGTTAGGGAAAAAGGGTATCGGAGAAAACCAATGAAAGAGTCCATCTTTGGCGGCTGACATGAGGGGCTAACAAAGAACATAAAAGGGCAGGGGAGAAGCATAACCAACGGGAAAAATGAGAGAAATGCGAACTGCCCAGCGGGGGGGGGAAAGGGAAGGAGCCTGGAACGAAAGGAAACATTTTACAGTTGGCTCGTCAATGGGGGACTAAAGGGCCGCCCCAAGGAAGATGACAGGAGGGTATCAAGAAGACCTCGACTTCGACCATGACTGGGTTTCGAGATATGGGGAGGAGACTGCAAACAACTTATAGAATGGAATTCTCGTGAAGGGGGCAGCTCTTAATTTATCGCTAAGACATGTGGGGAGAGGAGTAAAACTCTTTTAAGGCTCGGAAAGGGGCCTGGCGGGGCAACAAGATGGCAAAAAAATTGTAAGGGAAATAGAAGGGGTTGAGAAAATAAAGAGGTAGGTTCTTGCCCCCTATCAAGTCATAGGGTGGAAAAGGGTGATGGGTGAACTGTGAGTGAAGGGCGAACAGAAGGATCGAACCAGCGGCAGGGGAAAAGGACCCTACAAGGGACAGGAGGGTGGTCGATGGGATAATAACAGCAGCTACAGATCCGCCACTGATGACTGAGGGAGGGGCACGCAATCAGCAATCCTAAGGAGGACAGAAACAGGAGGCTGTCTTAACCGGAACAGAAGCTTTCACATGAAGTCCAATCGGGGGTGTAGAAAGCATCCATTCAGAATACCAGTAGGAGAAAAGGTGGCTGTATCTTGAAGGATTCAGAACAGAAGTGAAAGAGAGAGGAAATCGTGGAGGGTGCTGGATTAACTAAGGAAAGCTGGTTCGGAAAATCATTTGGTGACAGAAAAGGGAAGACTATCACCTTTTTCTAACTCCTTGGGCTCGGGGGAAAAGGGGCTAGACGGGGTCGCTAAAGGAAGAAGTTCAAGGGCACCGATCGGGCGAATATGAAAAGAGCAGACTCCGGAGGTCGGAAGGTGTACGGCAGGACACGCCAAGAGAATGGGAAAGTCCAAATTCTATCTGTTTTTTCACACCGGGGGACGACTAGGAGGGGCAAAATCGAAGAGAAGAGGTCTTCATTCCTGAGGGCAAAACACTTGAGTCGAAGGGGGGGGGTAAATCCGGAGAAGGGAAGGGAGTCAGTCAAAAGTGTCAAAGGCGATGGGGGAAAGGAGAGGGAACCCCTCTTACGAGAACATAATAAACAACAACAAAATTTTCTGGAAAAGGAAAACAATTCGGGGGGGGAGAATTCATGAAGGAAGGAACTTAGCAAAGGTATAAAAGCAGAGATCTCTCTCATGGGGGAAATCAGGCGTGTCAGGGAGCAGTGGATAATTTCAACGTGCCGGGAAGGGAGAGGAGTCCTAAGGAATAGAACATGAAGTGAGGAGGAAAGAACTGGGTAAAATTCCCAAGAAGCGATAAGGACATTCCACCATCTCCTCCGAAACTGAAAAAATGGACAGAAAGAAAAAAAAAGGAGGGGAAAAAGAAATACCGGGGGAAGGAGGAAAGAGAGTAAAGTGGGTAAGAGAAAAGGAAGGAGAAACATGTCGGGAAAGGTCGATGTCAGGTTGGCCCTTCTCCGTGGTAAATAGTGCGAGAAAAAGGTGTAAAAACAGCTAACCGACAAGAAGAGAAAGGAAAGGGGAGAGACAAGGGAGAGGAAGGTGAGGATGGACAAACAAGGAGAGAGGAGAGAGCAATCACCAACGAGAAAAGGAGGTGATACAAGCCTCCAAAAGAGGATCGGCTACTCCAATACCGAGCTAGAAAACCGGGGGAAGGGAGTATCGGCATAAAAAAAAAAAACAAAAGGAAAGGGAATCAAGAAAGGGGGGGACAATGTAAGGGAGGGGAGGAAGGAGGAACACGGGGAAAAAGACACGAGCAATCTCGGAGAAGGTGCTCCTACACCAGGAATACTGGGAAAAAGTGGTAGAGGAATATGGAACTATTAGGCAAAGAGAACTAGGAAGGGAATAATGGGGCAAGGGACGCAGGGGGGCTAGGGGGGAAGGGGACAGAGCGTGACGAGAAAGAAAAACCATCACTCCTCGGGACAAGAATGAGAAGCTTTGCAGTAAAAAACGCGAGGGCAATTGTCCTCTCTTTCGGGTGGTAAGAAGGCACAAGGGATCCTGCAGTGAAGAAGGGAAAGGGCACGTAATAGAAGGGTCGAACAAGAATAAAGGAGGGGGGGGGGGAGAGACTCAGCCTATCAGAGAGGTACTTGTTCCAAAAATTGTGGGTTGGCAAAAAAAAAATAGAGGGAAGGGAGGGAGGGGATACATTATAAAACAAGCGAAAGACTAAGATGCGGAAAAGAAAATAGTGTAAAATCTTAAGAGGAACCGGGGAGAAGCCAGAAAAAAAGGGAAGCTACGTTCTATCCCCATTAGGAAGAGGGATATAGAAAGAGCGAAACCGTACACGAAGAGGAGAGCAGGAGAAGGAAAAAAAAGTGACAGAACTCAAGAAGGAGATAAGCAGGGAGAGTGCTACTCAAAAGATAATTATTCTCGTCACGTGGCAAGGAGGTCTAAGAGAGAGGGGAAAAGAACAAAAATACCGAAAATCAGGATGCGGAACTTGACGAGACAAACGAAAGGAAGGAATACGGAGAAGAAAAAAGAAAAAAAACTGATCAAGGGGAAAACCATACTGGTATCTTCCTTTATCTGTGGTAGGGCCAGAACAGGAAAGGGGAAGAGCGGGAACTTGCAGGCATATTAAAAGGGAGGGGGAAAAGGAGAAGGGGAGAGGAAGGGTCAACAAGGGCAAAAAGAGGAACATAATAAAAGGGGGGCCCATCCGACGAAAAAAGAAAAGAGAGGTGCTTCAATCTCAAAAATCGGAGAGGGAGGCGGATACGATGAAATACGAAGGGGGGGACAAGAAAGAAAGCAAGAGAGAAGTGAAAGGTGACACGGGGGGTCCGGAGAAAAGTACTAGCAGATCAGAGGGGAAAATTTGCCGGGGAAAAAGGTGGACGATAGTGAATTTTTCAGGGAATACCCGAGCAATTGAGCCACGGGCGAAGGGTAAATTACTTTCAAGAAGGAAGGGGAGATACGGGTAGTGTGAATAAGAAAGAAAAGGAAAATACTCCTCAAACTCAAGTAAACGTGGGAACTGGAGAAGGGAAGGGGAAAGGGGAGAAGGAGCTCACGTCCGTGCCGTGAAGAACAAATGCAAGCGGTGAAAGGCGGTGCTGCTAAAACAAAGACCCAAGAAGAAAAGAAAGAAAGGGGGGGGGTAAGCAGGGGGCACCGAGATCGAGAAAAGGAAGGGGAAAGCGGGGCCGCTCGAAGTGGAAGAAGAGACTGGACAACAGGGAAGAAAGCAGTCCCCCTTATTTGATTGAAAGTGAGATACAAAGAGAGGGATAGGCAAGATCGTAAACATATAAGTGAAGTCGCTCAAAGCGCCTAATGGAATTGAGGGAAGGGGAGGGAAAAGAATATGGAGGAGGCTATCGTAGGAAAAAAGGCTTCAGGGAAAAAGGGAGTGAACAAGGTGGAAGTGAGAGGAGGCTATATATTAGCGGGGGGAGGTGAGCCGAAGGGGGGAATAGGAAAAGGCGAAGTAGGCGTAATGAGGAAGGGGGGCTTGAAAG
>Ga0179593_1307106_pt1 | contig 16039 bp, 17 predicted proteins | sample CZODoug2_1_08_16_FD_185931 | JGI IMG/M metagenome (GOLD analysis project Ga0179593, IMG submission 185931) | Vadose zone soil fungal communities from Angelo Coast Range Reserve, California, USA - CZODoug2_1_08_16fungal (PacBio error correction) | ecosystem: Environmental > Terrestrial > Soil >...
GACAATGGTGCCTAAAAAGGGGCGTGAATCAAGGAAGGGATAACAAAAGGAGGAAAAGGGGGACACCGCCTCCACAGGGGATGAACGGATGAGAAGCGTGATGGGGTGCGGCCGCAAAAAAAGGACTGGGGAGCTCGTGTTGTTCAGGGTTGAGGGGGGAGCAATACCAAGGGTTTCGAGAGCGCAGTCATTCACCAATGGGGAGGAGGAGAACAAAAAAGAACGAAACGGAGGAAGGTCATTGGGCAAAAAAAGGTAATCGGAGTGGAAGACGGGTAGGAAAAGGGCGGTGGGACATACGACAGGGGGGGGATAAAAAAAACAAGGCAGCCCTTCGGGGGTGTGCAGAGATCAAAAGCCAACTATCAACAAGGGACTACCCGACGTTGGAGCGAAGCGACAATCACGTTTCCCGCTTATCCGTAGGCTTTCTTAAAAAAGGTCGGGGGGATCCCCGGCTAAGCTGACTAGCGGTCGGAGTAGGGGCAGAAGTGATGTCACGGGGGGGATGTAAGGACAAACAAACCTGTGTTCCATCTGACAAACACAGGGGGGGACGGAGACAAGTGACGAAGGCAAGAAAAGCAAGAGGTCGGGGGATGGAGAGGGCCGGAAGGCGTACTGACAGAGAAGCAAGATTGAATCCTAGGATTGCCCATTAGCTTGACTAGGTGCGGGGGTACACGGATGCAGAGAATACGGAAAATTCACCCAGCGGTACCAGAGGAGCGAGGGGGTAGGGCATAAGTAAAGGCGAAGGATAGAAAAAAAAATGTGCCAAAGCGGAACACCGGGGGACTGGACGGTGCCGCAGGCTTAGCAAGGTGGGTGGGGGGGGGTTACCCGTGATATCCGGGGGGGGTGTGGGGACAAAACGTTCCTTAAAAATCGAAAGAAATGAAAAAGTTAGAGGCTGAAATTTGAAATTTGGCAGAAGGACTTTAACGGTCCGACGCTTTACAAAGGAACAACAAGACACGCGCGTGGGTCCGGGGGAACGGAAATTGAAAAGGAAGACAAACATAGGAAAGATGTGAAGGTAGGGGCGGTAAAAAAACGTCGGGAAGAGCGGTTAGGGTGGAAGTAAAGGGAACGGGAAAGAGAAGAATCAACAAAGAGTGAGATATATGACCAGAATGTCAACAGAAGAGACTGTAAAAGGAAAACAGCCAGATAGAAATGGGGATCTTCTAAGCCGGGGATCAGAAGTTTGGAGAGAACGGTGTGAATGGAGACAAAAAAGAACCGCCCACCTAGATGGGACACACTAAACTTAAGTGGCACAAAATGAAGCAACAAAAAAAAGTGGGCAAAAGGAAAGGCCAATGGATGGACGGAAAAGAGAGACATGGGGGGAATCGCTGTATTGAAGAAAAGTAGGGAATGTGCCACAAAGTTGGCGCGGGAGAAACTCGACAAGAATAGTTAAATAACCTATGAGTGCCGAGTCGGGGGCGAAACCCAGGGACGAGGACGTCGCGGATGCATTAATAACTGCGCAAAGAAGGGGAAAAAGATAAAAAAGGAGTCACAAAGGCACTAAAATCGCGGACGAAGGTCCCAGGGGAGGTTGGCAGTAGGTTACGTGGGGGGGTGAAGTACTGAGGAAATGATTCTAAAAACCCACGTTAGAGCAGTGCGACGAACGCAGTCTTCGTGCAAGAGAAGGCATCAACTAGGGGCGGACATCAGGGGACCATCTTGAAAGCACTTCTAAAAGTGGGGGACCAAAGGCGCAATGAATAAGTTGGGTCATCATCTCTTGTTATGGGGACCGTAAGGCGGGTCAGCCCAGGAGGAAGGCGATGTCCGGGCTGTGAGGGCGGGGTGGTGGGTGGGGAAAATGATCAATAAGGGGTTTTATTTACATCAAAAGGCTGGCCCCAGCGCGATGGAACGTGGGATTTGTTGGGAGTTGGTGAAGTAAACTTGAAGGGGGAAGACACACTAAGGGACAAGAAAGCAGTCCCACGACACACTCAAGGACCCTAAATATTGATCAGGAGCAGAGCTCTTCTAAACGGAAATACGGATTGGTAAAAAATATTCCTAAGGAAAACTCAACACTCAACTCCAAAAGAGGGGCGATGTCGATGCTTTAAGGGAGATCCTCGATGGGCTTCGGAGGTTGACGCAAGGGGAGACAGCATGTTCAAGAGAGTGACGGGCTCCTTTCGGAAAAGTACACGCACGAATTTGCTTCCGAGGAAGGGAGCCGTTTTTGGGGTTTCACGAAAGGAGGAGAAGGGAAAAAAAGAACCTCGGTAGATCATGTCCCCGGAGTTTGAAGCCGACGATCCAGAAGCGTAGGACCCTTCGCTAAAAGTGCGGGGGAGAAATGGGCAAGTTTTGAACCGATCCAGCGGGGGAAAAGTGGGGAGGAAGGAACCGGGGCGAGCTTTCATTACTGACAGAAAAGATTTGGTCTCTAGGCAGCAAACTGCCGGATCGTGGAGGAAAGGTCCAAAAAAATGGGGGGGGTTGGGCAGGTATGGAGGCCTTGGCAAGAGGAGGCTCGGAATGGGGGTCATGTAAAAGGCGTCGAGAAAATAGCCGGCTGGGAGAAAACTTGGGGGACTTAGGGGGCCGAGTCTCGCCGCAAAGGCCAAAGCCGGGGTAGAAGTAGTGAAGGCTTGTTAGCAGCCTGCCTCATAGCTGTGCTCCTCCGTTACTCTCATTCGAAGTTGGGACTTAGAACGATAACGCGGGTCCGTGCTATCAGGGGTTCGGTTGGCATCTAGCAGCGGAGCAAAAAGGGGGAAGGAGACCCAAAGGAAGGAACGAGCGTTCGCTCCACGACAGTTAGCGAATCGCAAGGGAAAAAGCGGAGAAAGCCCGGAGATTAATCGCACTTCTTCACAGACTCACACGAACACCGCGTTGAGGGGTCGAAGTGGGGGCCGATTGAACGGCCATCAGGAAAGGAAACACAGCCAGATCGCGTTAGATCCTTACATGAACTCCCGGGAAAAAGGAGAAAAAAACCCAGCTCTCAAAAGGCATGAAAGCAGAAAAAGGGGAGTGCGCGGACCAAGCTCGTAAAAAATAAGCACGGAAGTGGTCGACGACCTACTCCGTCTGTAGTGCTCCAAGAGAAGAGCTTAGATCACTTCTCGGAATACGTGGGCAAAAATAGATGAAACTTCAAAAAAAAAAAAAACACAACCCCCCAACAACTGAAAACGAAGTGGAAATCTCTGCGTATTGCGGGAAAATTGTTCAAGAGGGGGGAGGCTCCCGATGACAACTCAAGAACTTCGTTGAAAAAAAGAGACAGGGACGGGGGGGGAAGTTGCGAAAAGTCGTTAGCCACTTACGCTCACGAGAAAATAATTAGCAATCCGAATATTGGGCTAGCCTATGGAACACGCGAAAAGCCAATCGAGCGCCGCAAGTCATCGAAGTAAAGGTTCTTCCATCTTTTTCCTCTGTTGAGCGTGATCGGCAAAGGGTGGGTCCGCCAGAGTGGGGAGCTACAGAAGCTTCCCCACTAGAGGTGGGTAAAGAACCGTCGGGGGAACTACTATTCTGACAAGTGTCTAGGATCTTAGCCCCCAAATGAACTGGAAGAGGCCCTAATTTTAAAAGACTGCTGAGACATTGAAAAACAAATTCGCTGGACCATCTCAGCGGTGACAACATCGAGTCGACCAACTGTGGAAGGGATTTAAAAACTATTCAGAGGGAAGAAGGGGCTCGGCGTGACAATGGAAAAGGAGGGTTTAAGGGCATAAACGGCAGGGGGCGGTGAAAGACATCTCTTCTTATCTCAACTGGGCCTAGGGGAAGTGGGGCGGGGGTGTGGAGCCGGGTCGAAATGACGGCACAAGAACAGAGGGGGAGCCAAGCCGGTAATATAGATTGGCCTAACTCATGGGTGGGGGTCGCCAAGTAGTATACATGGCATCTTCCAACTGGGATTCAAGAACAAAGTGGGAGGCAGGGGAGGGCGCTTCGGAACAGGGGGGGCGGCAAAAGCACGGCGGTGTCATCCTCCCAACTATTCGGGAAGAAGTCATGACTTGCAAGGGCATAAGACCAAATTGAATGTGGGAGATTCAAATCCTCGTGCAAGACAGAGCTGTTGGAACCTGCACCTTGTCTGAGAACCACTCAATAGAAAACCACTAGTGCAATTTTGCAAGGAGTCAAGTAGCTGTAAGACAAGACAAGAGGCGTTACTTCTGGAAAGGGAATGGAGGTGCTATATCACGTCGGGCGCTGGTCGGTCTTCAGTAGAACATACGAAGGGGGGAGGGCCAGACGGAGAGGCCAATCCGTTTTAAAATGCGGTAGAGGGAGGGCGAAAAGCTACAAAGAAGACATTAATCAGGTTCACAGTGTTCATCCAGCAAGGCTCCGCCATCGCAGTCGAGGGGGGGCAAAAAGAGTCAGACCTACGAACAAACGGCGCGCCTCGGCCAGGCAGGAAAAGGGTGAGGGTTGGGGTTTAAGGGAAGGTTGTCGGACACTTAACCATGGCGGGGAACTAGAGGTTTCACGTCGACTTGCGAAAGTACCCGGTTTCGCTCGCGTAAAAAGCTGGACACAAACAGGAAAACGGAAAATTCTCCGGGCCTGACATAGCCAAAAGGACTCTGGAAGCTCGCTAGAGGCAATCTTCTGCGACAATGTGAGAAGCTTTAAAAGAAGCAAAGAACTCCAATCTGGAAGGAGCTAGAAGCGGCGTAACAAGACGTAGGTTGCTTGGGAGACGGAGTTTAGAATCCCATCAATCCTCTCTGCCGAAAGAGCAAGATTCAGGCAGAAGGGACCGGGGACGAAAGGGGGAATGCCAAACAACTTCACAACGTTCATCGTGTCAGGACGCAACTTGAGAGATGGGTTGCGCTAGAAAGGGGAAGAAAAAGCGGAAAAGAAACGAATGTCTCCGGGTTCTGGCGGTGTGAGGCATTAAGAAAGAGGCGCGATCAAAGCAATTCCCTGGGCTGATCCTTCCCTAAGGAATCAGGTGGCAAAAAAGCTAATCCGTCGTGATGGGAGTGCTCGCTCCAACGTGAGAAGACGAGGGTCAATATCGGGAAAAAGGAGCTTGTCGAACTAAAAGACACTCCTTCGGGACGCGCGAGAACCGACCTAATCTAGTTCGCACTCTGGAAATCCATGGGGGGAAGCGGGGACAATCGCCCTTGCAATCTCCGCTGCTATTCAAAGGATCTTAACCTCTCGCAACCAAAAAAAAAATAGGAGGATAACTTAGAAAAGAACGGGTGTCTGTTCAGCGCTGTGACTGGGTGCAAGGCGATGCCGCTTACCGCGAATGAAAGAATTCTTAGGAGGGGAAGGGACGTTCGGAGAGAGGGGCATTACTGCGACTACGTGGAGGTCGTTCTAGCCATAAATAGGGGGAGTCACGCGGATCGGGGGGAAGATAAGCCAAGCATCATAGTCTTCGGGCAGGAAGGGAGGAGGGAAGATGACAAAAACGTGAGTGTCCGAGAAGACGTGGAACAGCACACCAGGAGCATTCGGGGGTATGAGCTGAACATTAGGCGCAACAAAAGCGCGGCTTGAAGATCAATGAGGGACACACGGTGCACGGGGGGGGCTTAAAAAAATGTGGATCTGTCATAGAGGTAACTTGTGGTATGGGTAACAGGGGCCGGAGAAACCCAGACACCGACTCTTTATGAGAAGAAGGAAAAGAGATAATGGTGCAAAATTCGTACGAGATTCAGTCCATCAGGAGGGGAATGGACCGACGGTCAAAGGGGTTGGGTCAATCGGAAAAGGTAATCGGATTCCGGGCTGGAAAAAGTTTTACAAAGGCTGCAAGGCGAAATGGGCGACAGGTGAAAAAGGGTGGGGGGCATTTACCAGGGGAATAGAATGGGCCTAGTGACAGGTTCCGTATAAAAAAGATGGGTTGACCGAGCGGCAAGTTGGAGTTGGAAAAAGGGGTAAAAGCCTATTAAACATCAAACGAAAGAGAGCGATGCGGAAGGAGGAGGAGGACCGACAGCAGGGAACGTGTAATCGTTACTTCGGGGGTAGTGGGGGGACTAAAAGCAAGAGTTGGACGACCAAAGTGTTTACTGAAGAAGGAACGCGAGCTTTACGCCCATAATGATACCACAGCTCGGCTAGCAGATTCCTGGCGAAAACTAATTCCGTGGAAAGCCAGTCTTAGGAACACATTAAAAAAAGTCAAAGGGACTGGAGGGGCGAATAGATAACAGCATGTGGAAGAGGGAGGTATTTATAAAGAGGAGGGTTTGGAAACTGGGCTGATTAGAGAAAGGTCTTTTCCCCTTTGGTCCGTCTTTTGTGTTAAGCCCGGGGACATCGAGGAAGGATCATGCCTAAAAAATTGGCATAACTTCCGCGAGGAAGAAAAAAACGCAAGAAAAGAGCGGACCGGCTTTGTTTCATGCGTTGAGTCACTGGGGGGGGAAACGGCTGAAGAACTGCCAATTTGGAGGCGCGAAATCGCTGATGTCAAAAAGTCATCCAGGTATCCTGTCAATCCCCCGAAGCGGATTCGGATGGAAATCGCCGTTGTAAAGCTAAAAAATCGGAAAAAAAATCGGTCACGGAACGATGGGTGAAAAAAAGAACTGCGAAAGTCGAGGGGGACCGCAGGAGGTTTTTCAAGATCAAGGCTTGCCAATTCTGGTGCAGCGAAAGACCGATAAGGGGGGGGAAGGACTTAAGCGTTGAGGAAGGAAACCCCGGGAATCAAAGTCGAAAAAGATGACAAAAAAAAAAAAAAAAAAAAAAAATGGACGAGCGCGATGTTCACTTTTAGTACACAAGGGGCAAGACGACGGACGCACAGAGACAGAGATGTAATAACGCATGGGGGGATAGGAAATACATGACGGAGCGAAGGGGGGGAGTTGTTCCAGTGGTAGACGATCCAATATGTCGAGGTTGGCCCGGTTGGAAAAGTGGGGGCGGCAAAGCCTGAAGAAAAAGAGAAAGTGCGCGGAGACACGGGGGGGGATGAACCTAAATTGTCAGCAGTGGAACTCGGGGCGAGTAAAAGAGGGAAACCCATTTTAATATGAAACGAGTGGAATAAGCTGGACCCGTAACTTGGGGAAGTCACAGGGAGACTTCCTTGGAGAAGAAAAGAGGTGGGGGCAAAAGAACAAATCCCGGCGTCTTTGGAGGAAACCGAGGAGAGGATAGAGACAGACGTAACAGGGGGGGGAAGGGTGCGGAGAAAAGAAGAAGGGTACGGGGTAAGAGTCAAGTCTCAATTTAAGTATGCTGGCTCATTAAGGTTAATCGAAATAACGTCCTAACTGAAAGGGTACAAGGAGGGTGTAGACTCAAGGGAAGAACAGGTGATGCGCGTTGAGGAGGGGGAGGGACGAGCAAACATATCCCCAAGCTCAGTCGACTGATCGACAAGAGGAGGGGGAGGTCAAGGGATGGAGAAGAGTGGACGCGTGGTCACGGAGAATGAAAGAAAGTGATTAAAAGCGACGGACTCACACGGGGACTTACTTAGATACACTTAGTATGAGGTAGAAGATAGAGTGTAAGTAGGTGGGCAGCGAACCACAGGAATGAGAAGAGAGAAAAGATGGACCCACTAACTCTGATCGTAGAAAACGGGTGGGGCTAAGAGCATTGTCGAGGATGTCGAGGGTTCATGCTAAGCACTAAGCCGTGAGAGAGGGAAGAACCCAATAAAGATAAGGGAGGTTCTAGGTAATGGTGCTAAAGGGGAAGAAGTCAAAGGAATGGAAAAATAGGATCACGTACGAAGAGTGAGAAATGTGAGAACAGGAAAAGAAGAAGCGGTTAATTCGTAATAAGCGTAGCTAAAGAGATAGAAAATAACAATTAAAGCAGGAGGAAAAAAAGACAGGAAGCGGGATGGTAAAAGAAAAAGCAGCGATGGGCAGACAGGACGCCAGAGTGGATGATAAAAAATATATAGAGAAAAAAAGCGATGCCGGGGTTGCAGTAGGGAAGGGACAGATCACGACAGAAGATGGGCAAGAGAGGTGAAACAGGAAGGCAATGGTGACATGCGAAAGAAGGAATACAAAATATAATGGATAACAGAGTGAGAAAAAACAGGGTGATGTACTACAAAGGCGGAGAAAAAGATGGAACTGATGGACTTGTTACATGAGATGTGGCCTCAGGGGGACTGCGCAATGGGACAAAGGCGCATCGAACATGAAGACATACTACACGAGATACGTGAAAAAAAACGGCGAACAGGGCGTTGGGAAAGAAAAAAGGGATGTTAGGAGGGAAACACACTGGGAGAGACGGGGGATGATAGGATCAGAATAGGGAGGAGAAAAAGGGATGGGAGCAAGACAGGAAATATTTCTAATGGAGGAAACATTGGTAGCACCATAACCCGACATACGACGCAGGTCGGGAAAAGAGGAACATGGACGGGGTCGATGAAGGGTAGTCGCACAAAAAAAGGCACAGGCACCTTAGGGGACAGCGGTGAAAATAGTGGGGGGCAAAAACGAAAAGAGGGGGCGCGGTAACGTGCACGACTGTGGATACAGGAATAAAGAAGGGATCAAACGAACAGTAGGTTGCGAGGGGAATCGGGGGGTGCAGGGATGGGGCAAACTACAATAGGAAGGGCCAAACACAGGAAAAGGTAAGTTAACAACAGACAAAGTCAAAAAAAAAAAGTGGGACAGTGTGGGGTGCAAACAAGTACGCAGAGTGGGAAGAGTCAAGGAAGGACGCAAACTAGACGGCGAAAAAGAAGGGAGAGGGGCGATGACAAACACAAAGCAATTGGGGACCCATGACCAAAGGGGAGGGAAAGGAAAAGGGCGGTCGCAAAGGGAGAAACAAAAGCGGGCAAAAGATGAAGAGCAAAAACGCAACAGTGGCAGCACAAATGTTCTCGGAAGTGACAAAAAAGGGGTGAAACAGCCAATGGCGCAAGGATGGTAAAGGACTTGGGTCAGGGTAAGGGGATGGTAAACGGTGCGAAAAATCGGACGAAGGTGTGACAGGGCCTTACGGTGACAAGGGACAGAAAGAAAGCGGACTAGGGGGCGAGGTGACCGAACATTTCGGACAGAAAGGATAAGGAGAATATCGGAAGAGAGCACCGGGATACCGATGGTCGCCCGTGGCTCAAGGGGGAGAGACCACCAAGAACACTAGACTGAAGAAAAAAGTAGACGGACGTCCGGCTTAGGCTTTTATCAAAGATGAAAAAAGGGGCAAGTCGAAAACGGCAGAGAATAAGCGGACCGTCGTTCTGAGGGGGTGAGATCTCTGGTGGCAAGAAAAGTGATCAGCCCCAGATAAAAAAAGTCGCGCCAGGTTACTGGTGAAAATTCCTAGTGTGAACTGCAGTAAGGACGTCATAGGGGTAAGGGAAGACAAATGGGGCTGACGATCTCTAGCTGCACACTGGGAAGCCTGCGTATCAGAATGGTCAGGCTTGAAACCAGGGGCGGTGGGGTGGGCAGGTTGGGGGGGTGAAATAAAAGAGGACACGTTACGACGTGCAAAAGACCTACGAAGGTAACGATGGGGGAATGGATAGTCAGGCACAGACAAACGCACAGAAAGGGTATATACAAGTAAGTGGTAGAGGGGTACCTGACGGAGGGCGGGGAATCAACCGCCTCCGGGGGGGGGGACCCATGGTCATACAGACCGGAGGACCATGCCATAACACTTCGTGAAATATCTTCCGAGCTGAAAAAGAAGGGCTTAGACTCCCTTGTGAGGTGGGGAGGAGGTGGGGTAGGCAGGAGCAGGAAAGTCAGGATATTGCCTATGATATAGCTGCATCAGGGCAGCATACTAGGCCGGTGGAGCAGTGCAGTAGGACCGGCTTGCACACATGGCTGTCGAGAACTCGGAATGCATACAAGAGCATTCAAATTAGAGTACACAAAAACGACGGGTCTCAGGCAAATTGAATGGGGTCGGGGGGGTAAGGTAGTTCCTGGTTAGCTGGGAAAAAGGCTAGGACTAATAAAGGAATGGAGTATGATGTTGTGTGTTACACCGGGAACATACTGGGGAAACTTCCACATCATGGGCCCAGCACGAAATTGGCGTGTGAGTGGGGCGTGCCGGTCGACAATTCAAAAACGTGTATGAAAAGGGGGGGGCGCCTAGGGGGCCAAAGAATCTGGAATGTTCGAATGGGGTGAAAAGGAATGGGTCAGCTGCGCACTGAGCAGAGGCAAAGATTAAGGAAGTCGGGATGGAGTCAGGGGAAGGGGGGGAAAAAAAAATTGCGGTGTCCACTCTGGAATCGCTACGACCTTTCGACTAGGGGGGGGGGGTTGGGGGGGGGGGGGGGGGGGGTGTGTTTTACCGGAAAAAAAAAAAGACCGTGAGGGGTGGCGTCAGATAAGTTGGATTAGTCAGGGGAGAAAATGGTTCAGCGTGGTAAATGCTGCTTCGCCGGCATGATGATACGGAGATTTGGGATGGAGGATATCAGCGAGGAGGGTGCGGTGAGTTGTATTGGGGAAACTACGCAAAGGTTCAAACGAGGGTCAGGGGGAGAGGAGGGGGGGAAACGCGAGGGAAGGGAGATGATGAGGAGGAAGAAGAGGAAAATCCTCGGTGTAGTCTCGGAACTGAAGAGGTCGTCACCATTGGGGAGGAATGGGAGATTGGTGAGATGCTGATCTAACTGTTTTTCACAAGCTTGACTTAAGGACCTTACTTCTATGGACGGGGTCTCGTCTATTTATTGGGTTGACCTTCAGGAACAAGATCTTTTGCAGGGCAATGCTGATGGCCTATACGCCCAACGAAGGGTCCGTTCACTCTACTTGAAGAACAAATTTGAACAGGGTAAGGCTTTGGATGACGATTCATCTTGCAGTGTCTGTTAGAAAAATTAATCTCAGGACTCTGGGCCTACATCATCCTGCAGAAGCGAATGAATCTTTATTAGTCATGTCGAAGGTCTTGGGGTATAAAATCGACGCGCTGGAGCGTATGACCGCTCAATTCTCTCAGGGGGTAATGGGGAGAATCTGCTTTTCCGCGATCTTTAATGGAAAGTCAAGTCTTCTGGTAGTAGACAACCATCGTAGATAGGATGACTATGCGTAGACTTCATTTGATGTTAGAAGTGGTTGAACTGCAGGATTATTAGGGACTACAGTTGCAATATCCGGGGACTAGATTTTCCTTATATATCTGAGAACTGGGGGGTCAATAATTCTGAGAGAGGGTTCTTGAATTGGGACGCTGTTTTGGCTCGATCCTAAGGGTGAGGAGTCTGGGGTTGTTAACAGCGGTTGGACCTATCGAATCGAAAACAACTAAGGAGGGACAAGATCGATGTCACGCGGTCAGGAGACAAAAAGCACAAGACAAAAAGGTAGAGCCAAAGAGATCAGGCGGTAATGCCTCCGTAGCTGAACTTTTCGGACAAAGATCGCTACTCATATAACTCCCCCTACGGGACAAAGGGAGATGCCGAGAGTGACTCGACAACGTCGAACAGTCCAGAAGGGTAACGGCGTATGCAGGACCAAACTCGCTTTGTCGCAAAATGGGTGGTAATCAGTGACGGCTAACAGCGGGAAGACGAGCCAGTTGGGAGAAATCATCTAACCGTGAAGTAACACGTTAACTGCAAAAGCTTCGTTAATTTTCAGACAGAAAGGGGGGGGTGTCAGTCTGACCGCGAGGTTGGTGATTTAAAAGGAAGTGAGAATGCCGAGGGCGTCCCCGCCGGCCTGTCACCTTGGGTGTTAATCCTTCGACGCATGAAAATGGGCGAGACTCTTAGTGGGGACCCGACGACGCTTGGAGCAGGCCAAAAAAAAGAACTCTCACGGCGGTACATGAACCCGAGGTTACTTCAAGGATCGGGTGAACAAGTCGACGAAAGTCAGAATCACGATCCGAGATGGCTGGAAAGCCAACAGTTCAACCTACAAAGAAGAACGCTAGAGGCTCTCCCTTAAGACACATATGTCTACAGAATTCAGTCGGGTCAAGAAAAACCCTTTACAATCAACAAAGTTTCCTCCTCTCAATTAAAGCAGCAGCTGAAGCTTCGACGTCAGGAGATAACGCCTAAAGGGTTTCATGTGAGGATCTATTCCCAATACGGGGAAAGGGGGCCGAAACGTGAACCACCGGGGCCTACATGACAAAACAAAGAAACCGCAACATTACCTACCATCTTTTAAAGCAGCCAAAGAAAAGAGGAAAAGTAAACCATCAAGAAGCCGGGGCTCGACTCAAAAAGCTAAATCAAAAAATAGGGGGGTCGGCGGCGACCATTAAATCGGGGAAAAAAGGTTCGGCACTGTGACCTACGGATTCGCCCACTTCACTGAGATTTTGAGGTTGAGAAAGGCCACAAAAGCTAACTCGTCAGCCGCTCCGCATATACTTTGACTACATACCTCCAAAAACCGATAACGGCTCCAAAAGATAGATGAGTCTGTGGGGGTGCGCCGGCCAGGGAAAGAGGCGGTATGGACGCAGACCACTCAGACTAAGTACATGAGGGGATTTCAAAAACATGACGAGGGGGGGGAGACTGATCGATTCGCCGAGGTGAAATCACTTTATAGAGCGTGCAAGAAAGGGTGTCAGAGCAGACCAGGGGGGGACGGAGGATGGGGGGACGAGCTTGTGAAGGGGCTCAATGGCTTTCTGGTCAGTCACAGTTGGAAAGTCCAAAATACACGGGGCTTGGCGAAAGGGACAATTAGTTGTTTTTAGAAACGAAGGCTGGAAGAGCCAAAAACAAGTTAAATGGAGAAGCATTAAGGAGGCAAGACATAACCGGGGGAGCGAGACAACTCTGGCAACTCTATTGGAGGGAACCTTGTATAACTCGGCCCAGGTTAGGAGAGTGAAGGGGGGTTGGAACCTGGGCCGTTTAAGTGGTGTTAGGGTACTCGATTACTCATCATTTTTTTAGCAGAGCGCACATTGCAGAAATAAATGGTTTCAAGACTTTTGGTGGGGGGGAAAGTCGGATGTCATTTGGGAAAAAGTTTAAAGTCGACTCGAAAATGGGAAGCAAATGAAAGAATGCTCCAAGAAGCAGATGTGCGGGGAGAGGAAGGGAAATCTTTCTTCGAGCACTTGAAAGAAACCCTACACCAAGAGATTGTGCCGGGTCCCATTATTTCCAATTCCTCGCAGGCTCTCAGGGACCATAAACACTTGAATACCTTGCGAAAGAGAAAAGGTTAAAAACTTATGCTCATGTAGGGGCGGCAAAGTGGGGGTCGTGACGGTGGTGAGTAATATTTTTCTGTTTAGCTGAAGCTGGATGGGGGACGTAGGTTCTGTCCTGTGGGCTCCCAAGCACAGGTTGGTCAGCCGGATGGAATAAATCCGAAAAGTCGCTACCAATTTTAACATAGCACCTGGGACCTTGGGGGGGTCTCTAGTAATGTTATGCTAGAACGAGTCTAATTTTCGACTGTGGGTTGGGGAGCGGGTCAGGTGGCATGTTGCAGCGTTTTTAGTTGGCGGGCCCTGTGATCCAATGCGTGGGTGAAGGTGACAGTTTTTACGTGATGGGTGGGGGCCGGTGGGCTAGGCGAAATTTGCTAGTTAGGGCTAGCATGCAATGGTTGGGGGCTACGTGATCTTTGGATCTTTCTTGGGGGGCGGTGGCGGGGGATTGTCGCCCGTGGCACGAGTGAACGGCGACCGGCGTGCAAAGATGGCTGCTCAAGGGGTGGTTGGAGGTATCCGGTTTACAGGAGGTCGGCGGTGAACGGGGAAGATAGGGAAATCTCGTGTTGGATAGGGGGGGAGAAAATTTAAACCGATAAGAGGGGAGTACACATAGAATCAGCCGGCGGACGTTGGGCGTATCGTCCAAACGGTCGGGTCGGGTATATCAACCGGGGAGCTGGAGAAGGGGTCGGGAAATTTGGGGAAGAATAGGATCTAGGCCTGAGGGAAAGAATTCAAGTAGGAATGGGAGGGGGGGGTATGGAAGGTGTAGGGGGAGGGGGGGGTGACGGCCGGAGTCCACAAAGGAAATGGGTGAGAGGGGGGGGGGTGGAGGAAAGGGAGTGGGGGAATAGAGGGGGGGGAGATTAGGGTGAAGGGGGGTTCCGGAGGAGAAGTAGAGTGCGAAATGGAAGGGAAGGTGTTTTGGAAAGAAAGTGGGAGCGGATGGTTTGGCGAAATTCGCGTGGGGTTCTTTTGTGGAGAGTCAGGAGGCTGGCTCAAAAGGGGAAGTTGGACAGGCTTTGGTTAAAAACGGACTTTCCGGAAGGGGAGGGGGGGAATGGAAACGGAAAACCGGAAAAAAGGTAATTTTCAGGAGAGAATCCATGCTACAAAGCCAGTCGAAAAATGAAAAGCTCAAAACTCTTAACGTCGGGGCTGGTCCTCCCCAGAGCGCAGGGAGCCTAAACATAGGCCGGGGGGAGGCGTTCGGGGAAGAAACCAAACACTAAAAAGGAAAAACTCAGACGTTGGGGTGCGTAGCCCTAAAAATATATATTAGGAAACTACGTCAATGAATGGGGAGCCCCGGTAGGCTTGCCAAAGGAAGACTTAGAGGAGTTGAATGGGGGGGGGGGGGGGACCGGGTGAAAGGGAACGACCAGGCCCGCTTAAAGGGGAACTGAAGAATGGCATTCTTCAAAAACGCGGGGGCTGAGCGAATGACAAGGACTAAAAGTCATATATGGTTGGAATGACGCGAAGAGAACCAGGTCTGAGGGTCACAAGGTTAGGCCTCTACAGAGGTGAAAAAAACACGGATTGTTCCTAGGAAGCCAAAGCGAGATCAGGCAACCGAAAATTTTGGAGTGGGGCAAGACACTACCAGAAACAACCGACGAGAGGGGGCGGTGGGGACATGTGACATCTCTCGCAATTGTGCGCAGTTCAAAAAAGAAGGGGGGAAGCAAAGCCGACAACCAATGCTAGGGCCCGTATTAGTCCCGCACTCCCCGTAGGTAGGCGAAAAAACCGCTGACGAAAAGGAGAAGTTTCTTTTAAAGAAGTTTGAGGGGGGCCAAATTTCCCAAAAGGTTCGGAGAAAGATCAACCTTTGGGGTTGGGGGGGGTTGGTTATAGAGGGCGAGAAAAAGGAGATCCCCCAGACCAGGGTCTTTCTACGGGTAAAGGCTAGAAGGTGGGGGCTATCGGCAAAACGGGGTTGATCGTTTGAAAAGAATGCGGTTCCAAAGAAAGCCGGGGGGAGAGCCGCAGTCATGAGCTGGGAAGGTTGCGGGAAAGGAACTCCTCTACAGGGGGATGGAAAGCGCGAGCATTGGGAAAAGACTGGCTCTCACAACAAAAACGGAGTAGGTGGTGCCTGGGAGTGCTTGGCGGGGTCGGGGTGGGGGGGCGGCAACGGGCGTGGGGGGGGGGGGGGGCCGTGGCTGGGGGTTGGCAGGGGCTGTGTGTGGGGTGGCGGGGGGGGTGTTGGGGAGCGGGAGGTGTCGAAGGGGTGCGGCTGGGGGGGTGCGTGGTCGGAGTGGTGGCGCGGGCGGGGGCGGAGTTCGCGGCTAGAGGGGGGGGCTCATCACTGGGCAGTAAAGTTCGCAGACGGAAGAACTATTCAGAAACGCTCCACATATTAGCCACCCTTCAGCCCTAGGGGGGTAGGGGGGGAAGGAAAGGAGTCAGGGCAGCTTATATTTTCAACAAATCAACCACGGGGAATCAAAGAATTGGACGTTAAGACAAAGAAGGAAAGAACGACAGGTTGCCTCGCCTGAGGGACCTCATCTAAGGGCACGTAGAATTCATACTGTCATCGGGAGAAGGTTTGTCGCGAGTTGTCGAAATGCATCCAAAATTTGCTAAGGGAAAACAAGAGGTCCCACGAAGGAGGACAAAGTCTTGGTGCTGGTAAGAGTCATCAAATAAAGTGAGTAAAAGGAGCGAAAGCGGGGGGGCAGCGAGAGGGATACCACTAAAGTAATACACCCGTAGGAATGTCCCTTGACCGAACTGTGCGGAGGAAAGAGGGAAAGAATATTACGAGGGTCAGACACAGTGATGCAGCCAACGGTTGGAAGCCGGATTCAAGAAGTGGGAAAAACCACGAAGCGGGCTTCAGGGGTACTGTCAACGGCAAACCCTTCCA
>Ga0179593_1680747_pt1 | contig 16038 bp, 29 predicted proteins | sample CZODoug2_1_08_16_FD_185931 | JGI IMG/M metagenome (GOLD analysis project Ga0179593, IMG submission 185931) | Vadose zone soil fungal communities from Angelo Coast Range Reserve, California, USA - CZODoug2_1_08_16fungal (PacBio error correction) | ecosystem: Environmental > Terrestrial > Soil >...
GGAATTGTCCTGCTCAAAAAGAAGAAAGAGTCTGCGGGTTAAGTTAGGGGAACACGACAGTACAAGATCCCCCCCCACGTCAAAAGAAGAAAGCCGCGCTATAAAGAAGAAAAGAAAGAAAACTAAATCGCCGGAGGGGGAAGAAATACGCGAACCGAAAAGAAATCCTCAGAGAGAAGGTGACAGGTACTCTCTCAGGAAAAAACGTGCGGGCAAAGTACTGCGGAAGTGTTTTTGAAGCCAGCGGGAAGGAAAAATGATTAAATGTGAAAGAAAAGAGAAGGGAGGCGGTGAGAGAAGTTTCGTGACGGAAGAAAGAAAAAGTCCGAAAAAAAGGCAGAAATAGTCCAGCGGGGAAGAAAAAGGAACGTTTTTGATTACGGGCTGTTGCTGTGGGGAGGAGAGAAGACCTCAAGGAAAGACAAGGAAGACAAGCGGAGAAGGGGGGAGGTACATAAAGAAGGGGAGATGGAAAAAAAAAAAAGGACGATGGTCATATCAGGGAGAAGAAGTATCCAGACAATGAAAAGCCGTTTGTCAAAAAAACATTGAAAAGGAAAGGAAACTCATGTAAAAGAAAGACAAGAGGTCGCGGGAGAAAAGTATCGTGGAAGGGGACGTAAAGGGGAAAAAGCAGTGGTGGAGAGAAAAACTCCAGATCAGTCCAGACGAGAGAAAAAGGTTATCAGAAGAATAGGAGCGGGGGGGAGGTCTAGCAAAAGAAAATCGCCCAAAAAGACGAAAGGGGGAGAAGTCAGAAAAAAAACACCGGGAAAAAAAAAGGGCAAAGAGAGCCTGATCCTTACAATGGAAAAGAAAATCCGACGAAAAGGAACGTGTTCTCAGGGGGAACAGAATGTTCCAAAGAAGGGACCCGCAATCAAAGAAAAAAAAAAAAAGGGATGGGAGAGGGGGGGTGGCATTGGGTTGTCAAGAAAAGAAGAAAAAGACGTAGGGAAAAAAAGTCACCAAGGGGGATTGAGGGGAAAAGAGCTCCAGGAAAAAGCCTCCACACCAAAAACGTTGAACGAAAAGGGGAGAGAACCACTACCAAAACGAAAAAAAGAAAAAAAGACTTTGCCCAGGAAGTCACCTCCCCTGAGGAGCAAGGAGGAGGGTCCGTGTAAAGCTAAAGTGCAAGCCGACTTCGCGATGGAAAAAGAAACACTTCAAAAAGCACGTCACCCCCAAAAGGAAAGACGGACGGGAGACGGGAACGCCCCGGGGAAGAAAGGGAATTGAAAAAGGCTCTGGTGAAAAAAAAAACAGACCAAAAAAGCCTGGAGGACAAGGTAGCGGTAGGAGGGAAAATTGAAAGAAAGCGAACACACAGTGGCGGGCGGAAAAAGTGGAAAAAAAAGGAAGGTAGCTTTCGAAAGAAGGGCGCGAAAGGTTTTTTTTTAACAACAGCTGCGCGCGAAATGGTGTGGAGGAGAAAATAAAAAAGGGTGGTTGGGGGAGAAAGAGTCGAAGAAGAAAACCAAAAATAAGGGGAAAAAAAAAAGATTCCGGAAAAAAATTCAGAAAAGGGGCTGACAGTTTAAAAAAGAAATAAAAAAGGAGGGAGAAAAGGACCAGGACGGACAGGGCAAAAATGCACCCATCAGGCAAGGAGAAAAAAAAAGGAGGTGTCATCTCGAAAAAGAAACAAACAATGTATCCGTGAAAAGGGGCCTGCAGAGATCAGGAAAAGGACTCTTTTCAAGGGAAAGAGGAAGAAGCATGACTGAAAGGAGAATTGGGTACGCGGAAGAAAAGCGGAAGCGGCCGTGAAGGGACTTTAGGGCGAACGAAGGAAAAAGATCATGGAAAAAAAGGAGAGGAGATCGTGGGGAGGGGAAAAAAAAAAACCAGCTCAAAAAAGAATATCAGTATAAGGAAAGCGGATCCAGGGGAGGAAAGGAGAACGGCCCAATTGTGGGGAAAAAAAGGAAAATCTGAACAACGGGGTTTCACCAGGAAAAAAACAAGACACACAGGCAAAGAAAAGAGGGAAAACTTTTGGATAGAAAGAAACAACTGCCAAAGGGGGGGGACTACAAAAAGCATGTGTCGAAAAAAAGAAAGGGGAAAGTAACACAAAGGAAAAAAAAAAAAAAACAAACAAAACCAAAACCGCTTCGAACTACATCGAAAAAAAAAAAAAACACACCTACACCCGAGGGAAAAAAAAAAAAATCTAGAAAAAGCAGCGCGGGACAAAAAAGAAGGTTCGTCCCAAGAAAAGGGGTCACGAGAAAGGGAGGGCCACGATTGGTGGGAGAAGGGGGTGAGACAACAAGGCGCGGATAGAGAAAAAAAGAAAATGCGCATAAAGCAAAAAAAAAATTCTCCCGAAAAAAAGGCTGTTGCTAAAAGACCAAATGGGAAGAAAAGGGGGATACAACACAAAAGGAAGGAGAATGAGGGTTGGAAGCGGCTCCATAGAAAAGGAGGAGAAAAGAGGGGGGTGGCTTAAGGAGAAAAAATCGAGTAAGAAGAAAAAAGGACGGCTTAAAAAAGAAAAGAATTCCCCTGAACAGGGGAGAAAAACAAAAAGAGAGAATTGAAATAGAAAAAAAATGGTACCGAAGGGGGATCGTCGCGACGTCACAGAAAAAAAAAAAGGATTTTGTGAAAAAAGGTCGAGTGAAGTAGGACAAAATAAGGTAAACGGAGAAAAAATCAACATACAGAAAGAAAGGAGAGAAGCCGCGGCGGAAAAAAGGTGTACGCGGGAAAGACCGTCGACCTCAGAAAAAAAAAGGTCGCGCACCAAGGAAGAAGGCATACGACAAAAAAAAAAATGATCTGAAAGGGAAGCTAAGACACGAAAAAAAATACCGAAGAAAAAGAATGGATCGCAAAAAAGAAGAAGAAACACTTTCAAGCAAAAAGGGAAGGCAACAAGAGAGGCGCGACGCGCCAGAGAAAGGCCATAACCTTGGGGGGTAATAATAAAAAAAAAGGCACGAACATAGAGGGGAGACAAACCACGGAAAAGGGAGAAAACGTCCCGCAAAACTCCTCGAAGTAGCAAAAAGAAGGGGGAAAGATCCAAGAGGATAGCCATGGTACCATGGAAGAGAAAAAAAGGAGGAGAGCGTACGTCGGAAAGGAAGAAGGTACATGTCACAAAAAACAAACACGGAATACCGAATCGGGCGAAGAAAGATTCATAAAAACGAACAAGAGAAGGCGATAGAAGGGACAGTGGAATCTAAGAAGAAGGAGAGATCGTGACAAGAAGAAAAAAAGCCAGAGGAACCCTAAAACGAACTTGAAAAAGGAAAAAGAAAGACCAAGAAAAAGAGGGACACACAACTGGGAAGGGGAAAAAACACACCAATGGCGGAAAAAGGATGTCAGCTCAAATTCTGGAAAGGTGAACGGGGGGAAAGTTAGTCCGATGAAAAAGAGGGGAGCGGAAAAAAAAGGAACTGAGTCTTGGGGGCAATCGAGAAGAAAGAGATGATAAAAAAACAGAAAAAAAGGCCGGCGATGGCGAAGCACAAATGCTGACAGAGGGAAAAAAAAAAAATAAAAGAAAGAGAAGGAGTAATGGGAAAGAACAAGACGCGAAAAAAAAAAAAAAAGTCCTACAAGAAAAGGGGGGAAGAAGACTAAAGAAAATGTAACATAGCAAAAGAAAAGGGAAGAGAAGAAAAGAAAAGGAAAAGAAAGTGAAAAAATGCCGAAACGAGGAGAAAAAAAAATAGAAAAAAAAAAAGGGACGAGCCAGGAAAAAAAAAACATCTGAAACAAGCCCCATCCTGAGTTCAAACAAAAGAAGACTCTGTAAAACGAGAGCACAGGAGGCTACGAAAGAAGCACGCAAAAGATCGTGAGAAGAAAAAGACCGAAGAAAAAAAAAAAGGAGAAAAAGCAAAAATCCGGAGGGATCCTGTGTGAAAGAAGAGAAGGGCCAGAGGAAAAGACAGCAGCGTGCTGGGGTGAAAAAAACGTGTTAACGAAAAAAAAAAAAAAAGAGAAATCGGAAAGGAAAAAAAGGCACTCTGACGGAAAAAAGTGTTTTCGAGAGATTCTGCTTAACCGAACATTTCTGCATGAAAAAAAAAAGTAGGAAAACGTCGAGAAAAGAAGGAGGGCGTCGCGAAGAGGAGGGAGTAGCGCGATAAAGAAAAAAGAAAAGCTATTCAGAAAAATGACACAGGGAGTAACACAAAAAAGGGGGAAGGGGACACATCACAACCTCGCAGTGGAATGTGGAAATAACGACAACCTCGAACTCCGCAACTTCAAGGAGAAGGGGGAAGGGGTAGCTGCTATTGGGGGAAAAAGAATCGCCGAAAGAAAAAAAAATCCGAAAGAAAAAAACATGCGACAAAAAAAAAAGAAGAAATTGTAACCGGGGATGTCGACAAAGAAAGGAGGAAATTCAGACGGAAGTGCCGAGGTAGAAAAAGGAAAGGGAAATCCTAAAAAAGAAGAGTCGTATGTGGAGATGAAGGGAGGTGGAGGAGGAAAAAGGGAAGGAACTAAGGGAAGGGAAAAACAAAAGGACAAAATTGGACGGGAAGAAATCAAAAGATTCTCGGGAGGGGGGGGGGACTAAAAAGAAGAGGTCTTAAGAAACGTATAAAGAAAAAAAAGACCGAAAAGGGGGGAAAATTGCAGGCTTCTTTCCAGGAAGGTGGGGAGGGGGACAATTGGAAAAAAGAACTGGTCGAGGAACAATGTCGAGGAAAGCAGGCGTCGGGGAAAAAGAGGCATACAATGAACTGTCGGAGGTTTATAGTGTTTGGTTACGAGGAAAGAAGAGGGAGGGCGCGAAAAAAAGGAAGCGGTCAAGAGGAGAAAAAGAAGGATTTCAGGGGGAGGAGGGGGGGACGCTTGGGAAAAGATCAACTCGGGTAAAAAAGAGCCCTAGGCAATACTCACAGTAAAGAAAGGGAAAACGCCGAGGGGAAGGGTCCATTGGGAAAGGACAGTGGCATAGTCCCAAAACACCTAGGAAAAAGGAAAAAAGAAGAGGTGTTTCACAAAAACCTTACAATAAGGGGAAGAAAATTCATTGACGATAGAAGAAAGAAAGTTTGGAGGAAGGAAACTCGAGTATGGGGGAGAACTCGAAGGGGACATAAAAGGATCGGTAAGGGATGATTGAAAGGGAGGGGAAGAAAAAGGGATCATGAGTCCCATGGGATAAAGGGGGGTAAAAATCCAAAAAAAAAAGAAGGGGGGGGTGATAAGGGGAAAAAAGGAAACCGAAGGAAAGTAAAGAACAAGAAAGACCTTTGAGTCCAGGGAGGAAAAAACCGAAGAAAAAGGTCAGAGCAAAAGACATTGCAAAAGAAGGAGGCCAAATACTGGACGGAGTATTACAAATCAAACACAATGCAGGACGTAGGGACGAAAAATCGAAACCTAAAGGGGTTTACCATACAAAGGGAGAAAAAAGTAAAAAGAATTGGAAGAAAGGAGCAGGAAGGGCATAACATCCCAGGAAGAGAGAAAAAGATGGCTGAAATAAGAGACCTCTTGTGCAAGCCCGTGGGGGGGGACGGCGGGGGGAGAGGGAAAAATGAACAGGGGGGGGAAAAGCCGAAGAGAAAGGAAGGAAGAGGTGGTCACCACATAGAAGGGGAAGGGAGAAGGGGGAAGGGAAAAAAGGGAAAGAAAACGGGTGGAGTTTGGGAGAAAAGCCGTACGAAAAAGGAGGAGGGAGGGTGTTGGGTAAAAGGAAAGGACTCATAAGGGCGGCAAACAATTACTAAAATCGCTAAGGGGCCAAAACCCCAAAATGTTGGAAAGGATTTCCAATCAGAAGAGAAAAAATAGGCAACTAAAAGAGGGGGCTGGGGAGGGGGCTGCGAGGGGATTAGTGGGGGTCCTTTAAGTAAGAATCCGAGAGGGAAATAGGGGGGGGCCTACAAATCGCCCTTCATAACCTTTTAAAAAACTCCAACTATTAAAAAAAAAAATCTCTTCGAAAGTCCAAAAAACAGACAGGAAGTTTAAACCCTGCATAACCAGCCGTAGGGGGCCGTCAAAGATTTAAGGAACGGTCGAGCTCTCTCAAAGAAAAGGAGAGAGGAGTTCTTTAAAGAATGCAACACGTCGAAACTGGGAGTTGGGAAGGGGTTTTGAAGAATGTTGAACAAAAAAGGGCCGCTAAAGCTTACCAGGAGAGGCTCCACAGCTGAAGGTTAAAAGAAATTAACAGGGGGAGTGTGTCGAGGTAGTCAGAAAGCGCGGCCGGAAAGTCTAAAAACTGCGGATGACCAGGGTAAAAGCCTCCAAACCCACGAAAATCAAAGCCCTCAACCGAAAACAAGAAAAAAAACTTTATTCCCAGGAAAGCACATTTGGAGGAGCACGAAGGAATCAAGAGGGAGGACCGCCTTGAAGCGAAAAGGGGAGTTGAATAGAAGGGGACTGGACAAGGGGTTTAGAACCCTGTGGGAATCTCGCAAATAGGGGGGGTTCCTCGATAAAGGAAATAAGGGGGAACCGTTCGCGCCCCAAAGGAGGGGAGCAACCTCCGGAAAAAGGCCTCCAGTGGAAAGGACTCCTCGGGGGCAAGGGCCTTTCGAAGAAAAAAAGGAAGAAAAACTCCAGGCAGCAAACGAAGCTACCTTGTAAGGGAGAGCCTTTGAAAAACTATGCGGGAAAGAAGAGGTGACTGTCCTTGTGAGAGAAAAGAGCGACTGAAAAAAAAAAAGGGCCTCTTTATCTCGAAAGGGGGAAGGAGTGCGCCGCTTTGATCGGTGAGGAAAGGAGGCGCGGGGAAGGAAGAAAAGGAGTTCTAACACGCCATGAAGAAGTAAGGAGACATCAGCATGGGGACCCGTGGTGGCAGGCAAAAAAACAACCCTCCCGGAAAAAGAAAAGATGATTCTGAGGGAGGCACAAGTGGGATGACCTGGTAGGGAATTTTGCACACAGTCCAGGGGGGTGGGACCCAGGAAGGCTTGGGGGGAGGGCATGAAGGGAAAGGAAGAGACCCGCCCTACAAAAAAAGAAACCTTAATTTGCCTCTGAGCAACAAGGGAAAAAAGCTAACTCGAATGGACAGAGCCCGAACCGTTGAGAATAAGCACAAAAGGGAACTCGGGAAAGAGCCTGGGGGGAAATCGTCACGGGAAAAAAGATAAGACATTGGGGGCAGCTCGTCGGAAAGACACTGTAGAACTTTAATCAACCAACAGACATCTTGCACAAAAACCGGGGGGAGAGTCGGGAACGGAAAAGACCTCAAGAAAAAACGGTTTAGAGCACACCAATCAACGAGAAAAAAAAATATCAGGAGGAAGAAAGGGAAGTACGTTTGACAGAAAAAATGTAGACTGACTTGGACGTTCGCGTCGCGCCGGGAAAGTTCTGGGGAAAAAAAAGAAGCAACAAAAAAAGGAGCGAGTCCGTCGAAACTATCGCCGTGGGGGGGGAAAAGACGCCGAAAGGGAATCTACGAACGGAAAGCGGAGGGGGGGGGGGAAACTTAGCGGCTTAAGCATGAAGAAAGTGGGGAAGCTTAGAGCGTTCAGGGGAAAAGCGATCAAGAAACCCTGTAGTGAAAGAGCACGGAAGGGAGATTGTTTAGGGGGACAAAGTGTCGAGGAGACCTGAGGAGTCATGGCCGGGGAAATCTCAAAGGATCTGAACATAGGGGAACCTGCAAGGGTTGTTTTGCGGGGTCGCCATGAGGGCTAAAAGGGTCGTCAGAAGCTTTGAAGGGCCAGTCGAGTACAATTGAAAGAGTCCGGGTGGCGACTCCGAGGGGCTGGGATACAAAAAGGTAATAAGGCAAGCCTCCAGTGAATGATCTCCAAAGTTGACAATTCCAAGGAAGGTAGAACTTACGACCAGGGTAACAGGAGGGTCTGAGGCATCGAATTAAAAGAAGGTTCAAGCCTTAAATTGGGGGCAACGTCTGCGAGGTGGGAAAAAATGATACGACATGGGGGGAAAGGCTGTTGGGAGGTAAACTGGGAGTAAAAATTTGAGGGAACCTGGAGACCCGCAGAACGAAGCCCAAAACAGTTCCGAAAGAAAAAAAAGAAATCTGCTCGAAGGGATCTCCGAGACTGAAACTCGGATGAGCCGTGTCGGTGGAGAAGCCGAATCGGGGCATCTATTGGGGGGGAAAGGGAGGATCTGAACGCTCATCAGCCAGGACAAAAAGGGAGAGGGGGGTACCGAAAGGGCTCAAAGTAGGTGAGGACAAAGAAACGTTCATGTAAAAAAGTTTTTGGGAAAAAACGAAGACGCAACATTCGAAGGAACAAAAATTAGACAGAGGAGTGGCGAGAAAAGTGAAAGAGGGGAGGGGTGGGGGGCCGAAGGCTTGCGAGGGGCCTTCAACAAAGGGCCTCAGAAAGGGTGCCCAATGGACGAGCAAAAAAGAACGTAAAAAATCGCGAATCAGACGAGAAAAAAAGGCCTATAGGATGGCCTAAAGGAAAGGGTAAAGGAGGAGCTGGGAGAAAGGGCCGCAACTTGGGACATTTAGCAGGGGAAAAAGGTACTATAAGAGAATGAGGAAGGGGGCCCGGGGAGGTGACCACAGAGAACAACTACGTCGTAATCAAGTGGAATCGAAAGGAAATCAATGAAAAAAGTGGTTGGAAAGCCACTACACAAGAAAAACGTGGGCAATCGGATAAGTGCAAAGGTTTAGAAGATTCAGAGAAAACAACGGAGGTCGGAAGAGGGGGGGGGGACCATCCAAATGGTCTCCTGATCAAGCGAACAGCCCCAACCCTTAAGAGGGATCTTGGAAAGGCAGGTCCATAAAGGGCTGGAAGAGGGGCTTTTGGAAAAAAGGAATTGTGAAAAGGAAAAATACCGAAGTATGTGGGAGGGTGTTCCTCGCCGCCGGGGAAGCCGCCACAGGAAAAAGGACATTCTTCGGATGAGAGGGATGGCAAGGGGACGGGAAAGGGAAAAGGAAGCCTTGGCCTCAAGAAAGACGATAAACAAGCGAAACCGTAACAAGCCATTGGAAAGGGGAAGGAAAGCCTTATAAAGGAGCGTCCAGGAAAAATTGATCGAAGGGGTTGGATATCTGGGGAAAACGTTGAAGGGGGTCCCACGGGTTGTCGAAGTCAGTAGGGGGGGAAGGAGGAAAAGAGAAAAAAAAGAAAAAAACTCCTGAGGAATCCACCGAGGATCTGGAAAAGGGAAAAAAAACGGGGGAAGGCTCTCCAGAGGCGGGGGAGAGCGTTCATTGAAGGACTGAAAAAGCCAAAACGACGGGGGGAAGGGAACTTATGAAAAAAAGTCTCCACTCAGAAGGGATTGACAAAAAAGGGGAGAGGGGAATTTTCAGGAAAGCCGAATTTGCCCTAAGCGAAGTCCCTCAGAGTGTCGCAGAAAAGTTCCCCAAAAAAAAGAAAGTTTTGTGGTTTGGTGATGTTGGGGGGGTTGTTTTTGTTTTTTGGTTGTAAAAAAAGGGGGACGAAGAGAGGGAACTCGGTAGGAACGGGGCAGTGATCGGAGGTCACGTGGCCACAAAAATTGGAAAAGGGTCTCGGGCAAAAAAACCACAAGGCCATTCAGCACAAACAGACGGTAAATTCAAAAGGCCAGAAGGAAACCATGGAGCTATTAGTGATGACCTCACCACGATTGAACACTGTTACAGGGGATTCTTAAGGTTCGAAATCACCCGGGGAGGTCATTTTTGTGAAGGGGCGAAAAAGGACCCCTGGCCTGAAGGAAGGTTAAGAAAAACCGAACAAAAGTGCGGGGAGAGGTTTTGAAAGGAGCTCGGACAGGAACTCCAAAGGAAAAAGGGGAGAGCCGTCATCAGGCCGATACCCGAGGAAAAAGCCCCTGGAGCCGAAACGGTAGCGCAATAGGGGTCATATGAAAAGGAAAGAGGGGAAAGGAGCTTAGAAGCCTCGACACTTAGAGAGAAGTACTAAATATCAAGACTCTAGGAGAGGTGTCGGTGGCCGCAGTGAGCCTTCCTTGCATGTCGAAAGACAGCACCCGCCGCGAAAAAACTCTTTGAGAAACAACGCGGCAGAAAGAACATTGCTGGAAACATGACTCCCAATCGAGGAAAAAAGGTTCTTCGAGGGAGGTTCAAAATGGAAACGGGGAGAAGTAAAGTGAAAAAAGAGATTCGCCATAAAAGAGAGACGGAAAGAACTAAAGAAGCGCGCTCAAGACAAGTCTAAAAAGACATAGGGAAGAGAAGGAGGTCTTCGAGGCTTGAAAATGGGATCAATAGGAAAAAAGATACTTTATGGGGGTTTTTTTCGAAAAGGGAAACGAAAAGGTGGCTGGTCGAACTCGCGTAAAAAAGTTCCCGCTTAACCTTCTCGGAGAAGGGTTGTTTAGTACAGGGGGGAAGAAAAGAAGTTTCGAGAGGGAATGCCAAAGAAGGCCGGGCAAAAAAACTGGTAAAGAAGTTTGTGGAGACACCTTAAACAGAAATGTTCGAGGGGAGAATAAGCTTGAGCTTCTCAAACGGGGAAAAATGTAGGATGGACAATTCAAGGACACGTTGGGACAGGGACTTGTTTGGGGAAAGCGGGGAGGCAACCTTCAACGAAGGGAAGAAGAAACAGCCTTACGCGAACCGTCCGAAAAAAAGGCTTGAAAACTCAGAAAGAAACAACCGGGGGAGCAAAAGGGGAAATTTACCCAGTGGCTGATTGGAACTTAAAGACGAGTGTCAGAAAGAAAAGGGACTTGAATCTTGTCACCTTTACGACCGAAAAACCTTGTGCTCAGGGGGCACAAAAACTTGTGAAAAAAAGTTCTGCGGTTACCGACCAAAAAAACAGTTCCGAAAACCGGAAAAGCTGCACTCTCAAACGGTACCAGGGCCGAATAGACTGGGGAGACTCTTGAAAACCTGCGGGAAAAAAACTCGTGGAAAAGAGGAAAAGGAGGGTTTGAAAGAACTCCTCCGACGGGAAAGTGGTGAGGGGTTTACTCGGGGGGAAGACCTGTTTTTTGAAGTGCTTTCTAAAAGACGGGAGATGTCGTCGGAGGAAAGCTTCCCGAAGAAAAAGGGGGAAGGGAGGGGGTAACAATAAGAAGGAGGGGGGAGTCTGGAAGATTTGGTAGAAGGAATTCGCGCTCAAGGGGGGGGAAACGAGGGATACAGGCCTCGGGAACGTCGGGAATCAAAGGAGGTGATCTCGAAAAAAATTTTAAAAAGGCCATCAGGGACGAAGTTCTCGGTGGGAGGGGGTTTAAAGAGCTCGAGGGATTGGGGAGAAAGACTTGAAAAAACATTTAGGAAAAATTACTAACAAAAAAATGGAGAGGAGAAGGTCGGGAAGATGTAAGACTTTCCAGTCTGAGGAAAACAACGAGAAATCAAATATTAAAAAAGGGATAACGACGCTTTTAGAAGGTATGCAGAAAGTAGCATTTGGTCGAAGGAACAAGCAAAACCATGAAGAACCACAAATCCGGGGAGTAGAGGGAGAAAGGAAACTGAGGGTTGCCTTAAAACAAGATTCTATCGAAGCAGAGCTGATATAAGTCAGTTTTTAAAGAGGCACTTCAGGAGGAATTCACCTGCATGGGGGGTAGAACATGGGTAGGGGAATGGGGGTATGAAACGAGGGAGTAGGAGATAGCTTTTTTAAATTCCTGTGAGAAAACATTGGGGGCTCTGGGAAAAGGGGGTGAGCGGAAAAAATCTGAAAAAGGCTTCTCGGAGGAAACTTCCTTACAGGGTAAGGACGCGCTATAACACTACGTCTGATCTCAGAAAAGAAAATAAAGAGATTTAGACAAAGTAACTTCAAAGGTGTCATAGGATGAGCTTTCAAGGGGAATTTGGGACGTCGTGGGTAGTCATTTGGAACTAGGGGGTGCATCAGTGCAAAAATTGTTGTGGGAAAACATCGTCGGGGACAAAAAAAAACCGGGCGAACCCTCCTTCGTACGCAAGGAACTGTTGTGGAAACGTGAAAAAAGAAAACCTCGTACAAACGCCGTTCAAGGAAGAAAAGAAGTGAAAAAAAACAACCCCCAACGGTAAGCAAGGAGGCTCGAGACGCTAACATCGGCCAATGAAAGGAGATTGGGGAGGCGTCATAAAAAGAGGTTGATCGTCAAGCGACTGAGGACGTCTAGAGAGGAAGGGGAGATCTATGGCAAGGGACGACTGTGGTTAGAGGGGCAAAGAGGTTCAAAACTGAAAGGGACTTGGAAATCTCGGACAAGAATCAGTGGGCAGTATGCAGGGAAAAAGGTTTGAAAGTTCAACCCCCTCCAGGGGGAGGGGAAAGTGAGGACCTTTACAGAACGAAGGAAACTGGGGACGGGGGAGGGGTCGGAAGAGGATTCTTGGCGGAGCAAAAAAATGGCCAGAATTGACGGGGAGATTTCCTGAGATTGGGAGGCCGTGTATTGTACGAAGCGCTAGAAACAAAAGGGACGTGAGGAACCCGGGTACCTTGTCATGCAAGGAACACCCATTCCACAGCAGAAAAAAGCGAGCGGAAAGAGGATTGCGAGGAAACGCACAAACGGAATTTTGACAGAGAAAGAAGAGAAAAATGTCCACAGCTGTTCCGTCACACGAGCTCCACGAAGGAGTCAAAACTGCGGGCTATGCCTTAAAAAAAAGAAACAGAGGGGACCGCTTGAAAAGTTTGGGAGGGTTCTTTCCGTTGGAAAAAAGACCTCCAAGCCTATTTGGAAAACTGGCGCAAAAACCTCTCCGAAGGAGGAGGGGAGGAAGCAAAGAAAAATAGGGAGTCCTGACGGTATAGCGTTCGGAAAAAGTTTCAAAGGATTTGCCGAGTCTTAGCAAGAAAAAACAACAAAGGGGAGAAGGAAGTAACATGGGTGTGCCAAAACGAAAGAGAGCCGGAGAAAAAACGAAGAAAGGGAACGCGTGTTAGCTCTAATGAAAGGATATTCGGAAAAGAAGGTGCTCAGAATTTTGTGGGACGCTGTGGAAGGAATCACGAGAGGAAAGCGCCAATCTAGAAAAAAAGGGGTTTTTCTGGGGGGGGGTAGGCCGAGTGAAGGTCGATGAGGCTGTAACCGAAAGTGGCCTTGAAGATTGGATTGCCGTAAAAGGCCAAGACGTTTAGTAAAAGGGAAGGAAAGAAGGAGATCAGAAGTCGCTTCGAAGCTTGGGCACTGCGGTGCAGGGGAGGTCATAGAAAGGTGGGTGCTAAAAAGAGGTCTTTCTGGGTCTTTACAACCTTCACGTACTTCCAAGAAAAATGCCGCAACACGCGAAAAGACCCTTGAAGACGTCCACGAAAAAAGGGAGTCACACCGGGAAAGGGGTGGCCTAGTGGGGTGGGAAGCAATCAAAAAGGACGGTACTCAGGGAAAGGCTGAGGACTCACTTCCAGGATGAAACACATATCCAATAAAAAGGAAAGCCCCACAAAAATTCGTGCAAAACTTTACCGCACAAATATTGAAAACCGATCAAAAGGATCGCTCAATCCGATAATGAAAGATCGGAAGGAAGAGAAAAGAAAAAATCCTGCTGGTGGGTCGGGACGAAATGAGCAGAGTGGTTTACCAAACGGAAAAGAAAAAAGTTAGCTGATTGGGGGAAAAAAGACGGTCCTTAAGGGGAAAGGCTTTCGGTCTAGAGGCGGGATCAGGGTTGTGGCTGGAGGCCCCTATAAACAGGAAAAACATGAGTGGAACGGTTCTAAAAAGTGTTGTAAAAAAAGAAAAAAAAATAAGATAGGCTAAAGACATCAAAGGCGTGACCTAACACGAAGAGGAAAAGGGGGAAAAAGAGATCAAAAATAAAAAAAAAGCGTGAAAACCACTCGCCGATCAAAAGGGAGGAAGAAGACTATAGGAATAAGTTTCCTAAAGAAAATATGGGGACAGGGGAAAAGGGTCGGTGAAGGGAGCCAAAAAGTTTAAGCAGGAAGTTGCAAAGTCAGCCGCATAAGAAGCGGAAGTGAGGCCCTATTTAAAATGCGGGGCCAACAAAGGAATCCGGAAAGACGCAAGCAAGGAGGGCCACAGAGGCATTCCGTGGGGAGCGAAACATCAAAAAACCTTGTGGTGTTTCACAAAAACCCAGAGGCGGAGAAGTGCGCTCTGAAAAAAAAAAAAGACATCTCAAAAAAAAAAGAGTCGGACAGAAGGGACTTTTTTTCAAGAACACACGGGGGAAGGGGGGGGGTCAGGGACGCACTTACTCCGATAAAAGAAGTATTGGGGGGTTTAACATGGTTAAAGTGATGTCTAAGCCGGAAAAATAAACATAGGGTTTTCCCACGGGAGTCCGCAAAGTGATAACGGGGGGGGGAGAACCCTCTGAGATTGGAAAAAACAAGAAGAAAAAAAAATAAAAAAATTTATTCTTACATGGAAAGGAAAAAAACCTCGAAAAGGTCCCAAAGAAAGGAAAGGGCAGGAGCATCCAGAAAAAAACAGCCAAGGGGGGGGACTTGGGAACTTCAAAATTGGGATCTTCTAGGAGGAAAAAGCCCTTGTATCGAAGGCTGGAAGACGTACGGAAGGTTGGAATAATAGGGATAAACTTAGGGGAAACACCTTTGAGAATCTGTCCCTGGAAAAAAAGTCCCCGTTAAAAGACTTGGGAGCACCAACAGGAAGCGCTGAGGGGGCTCGGGGCAGAAAGCCAGGATACCTCTGCCAAAAAGACGTTAGTGGAAAGGCCCGGTCTTGAGAGAAAAAAACTGAAAATTTCCACGTCTGAATAGCGGTCCGAGAACAGAAAAATCACCAAAAAGAAGGGGAACTTCCCGAAAACGGCATGGTCGTACGTCCCAGTGGATCTGCAAGGGCCGGAGAGGGGAGAGCGTTTTATCGGAGGAACTGTTTTTTGGGAAAGGGGGGAACCGTGAAATGTAGGAAAGGATACCTGAAAAAGGATGTCAGGGAGGGGACTCAGGAAGAGGGTGTCAATGGACCGAGCGCCAAACCCTCCAAAGATAAGAGAAATGGAAAAAAAAAAGATGGAAAACTGGACAAAGTGTTCAAGGAGGTCTTCGTGCCTGAAAAGCGAAACGCTCAGAGGGTGGAAAAAGACTTGAAAGCTGGCAGAAAGTTACTAAGAGACGCAAGAGAACCAAAATCGTGACGCGGGGCCGTCTCGGGGCGAGGAAAGGGAAAACAGCAGTGACGGAAAGGGAAGAAATGAATCAGGCAGAGATACAGGGGTAAAAAGCACAAGGAGGGGACTCTGGAAAGGGAAGGGCTCACAAGAAAGGACGAGAAAACGCGGGGGGGTCATTCTCGTCAGAAAAAAAAAAAGAAAGAGGCCTTAAAGACCACCAAATACAGTTTTATCAAAAAACTCAAACCGGGGGAGCCGGGACGATGAGATGTGCCTATAAAAAAACAATCGGTGACTAGGTTACCAATAAAAAATCGAATGATTCTTGAAAGAAAAAAAGAGGACCACAATCGGGAAAGAATTCGGGATCGGGAGCGAGCCGACGGGGGGGCCAAGAAGGGGCAGAGTTCTTGCACACAAAGAAGGAAAACAACAAAAAGGAAAAGAAGGAGGGGTGCCATCATTTTGGAAAACCGAAAACCCGACGGGGGGATCCTTCGTCTTGTGGGAACAGAAAAATGAATGCTTAAGCAATGAATCAGAGAAGGGTTTAAATAGTGGGGCGAGGAAACGAAAAGGCGTCACACGGCGCCTTTCGGGTGGAACAACAAAGAAAATTTTTTCGTTGGGAGAAAGTTATGGGGACTTCGACAGGGAGTTCTAGGGAAGGGGGAAGGGTTCGCACAGAGGGGAAACTTTAGCGGGAAAGATGGCTAGAGTTGTGCGTTTGGCCGGGGGGGGAGGGAATTTTCAGGACATCGATGAAACTTGGCTGTGGAGTTTCTTCTGTCAAAATGGAAAACTCTGAACCGGAAGGTGAGGGGGGAGAAGACCAAAAAAAAACTGGACGCTTTTTTGATAGTTGGAGAAGGCTTCGTAAAAGAAGAAGGCGAAAAAGTCCGCCATCGGGAAAAGTGCTCGAGAAGGCGGGGAAGCCCCCCATAAAAAAAAACTTCACCGCAACGACCAACTTTGACAAAGAATATTCCGTTTCCCCAAAGGGGGCACAATAAATTGAAGGGGGGTTGAAGAAAAAAAAACTTGGACACCAA
>Ga0179593_1269666_pt1 | contig 16037 bp, 15 predicted proteins | sample CZODoug2_1_08_16_FD_185931 | JGI IMG/M metagenome (GOLD analysis project Ga0179593, IMG submission 185931) | Vadose zone soil fungal communities from Angelo Coast Range Reserve, California, USA - CZODoug2_1_08_16fungal (PacBio error correction) | ecosystem: Environmental > Terrestrial > Soil >...
AAATAAGATGGAAAGCGCACGGTGTCAATCGCACGGAAGAGAAATGAGAGAGACCAATCACCTAGGAAGGAGGTTTGGGGGAACTCCACCAATCGCAGTGGGATGGGGATGGCAAAGAGCAGGGCAGCCGGTTAAATACTGTACACGAGGAGGGAAGGCCAAACGGAGAGAACAACGGCAAAACTCCGAAACAATCTCTGGGAAACAAAACAAGAAAGGCGAGGAAGGGCAAGGGCTACGACGCACTCAGGTTTTGATTAAAAAAGAGAAAAAGGAAGACCGTGGGAAATGCAAAGGGGGAAGAGCCAGAAATGGCGACGAAAAGGAAAGAACGGCTGCCGGGGGGAAAGAAGGACCGGCTGGAGCTGCAACATAAAAAAAGGGGACGGTTCCGAACACCGGGGCTCAACTGGAAAAAGTTCTGGGAGAGCCCGGAACAGAGGCCAAAAACATCTTCTGTGCTGGGGGCAGAAAACCGGAGTAAGGAGCTCAACACCCTTACTACGGAAAAGGCTTTGGTTGGACAACACACCTTCAGTCGCCGAAAAAAGAATTTACCGGTTCGACGACTCCACAACTAGCCAGCCGCAACGCATGAAGAAGACGCAGAACGAATGATCCGAGGGGAAATCAACTATGGCCAGGTGGAAAGACGACCACCTCAAAACTTTAAGACAAAGCACTCTGAGCAGAGCCCAAAGAAAAACTGGTGAAGAGATGCAGGGAAGAAAAAATTACGGGGGTAAAGCGAAAAGGAGTAAAAAGGCCAATGCACGGAGCTGACCAATGAGAGTGCGAAAACGAAAATCGGAAGGTCGAAAACCTCTCGGGGCAAGAGCCCGGAAACGCTAAAACCTCTCATCGGAGAAGGGTTAAGAGATTATGCTAAAAAAGAGAAAACTAAAACCCGACTAAGAAAACCACAGGTCAGAAAAGCGCTAAGTCAGGACAGCCCGGAAAAGAAAGGGAAAAAAAATCGATCCTCAAAACAAAAAAGGCAGTACCCGGCTCCCAGGAAGAGTCCCTCCCGAAATCTCCTGGTAGAGCTGGCGGCCAGGAGAAAAGGGTGACCTTACTCGAAATCGACGGAGGAGATTTGTCCCACCTTCCTTAGCAGAAAGGAGGGGGGGGCTCAGACGTCCCAGCCTTACGTCACACAGGAAGGCCGCGAAAAAAACAAATGAATGACACGAACAAGGTCGCAAGGAGATCTCTCAAAAGGATAGACAGTTTCGCCAAGCCCATTTCCACAGCACAGGAAGGGGGGCAAAACTAAGAATTAGGACGCGGAGATGCCCAAACGGGGAGGAAAAGGCCTAGTGCGTCAGGTCAGAAAGGAATGCGACGAATCGAATGCAGGATCGGCAGGAAACCTTTACTAATACGAGTGGCAACATGGAACAACGGAAAGAAAAGCGGCAAAAGGAGAGAGAAAAAAAGCCGTGTGGCCGCCCCTACTCCAACGAACAAAGAACCTGCAGGAAAGAAGAGGGGAGAACCGTGGGAGCCCTGCAGAAAGAGAAGGCATGAACGCATGCGAGACCTTCCTCCAAAATAGCGGAAGTACCGGCATGGAAAATCCGTTCCGGCTGACAAGACCGTCAAAAGAGGAGAGCATGCATGAACGAACAGGGTTACAAAATGGACAGCGTAGAAAAGACCGCCTAGTTCGGCTGGGGGAGTCCAGAACCCTTGAGGGACGAGGACAGCTTTGTAGCCATTCACCGATTCCAAGAAGGAGGGACGGAAAATGCAAGTGGAAGGGGGAACGCATATAGAAAGGGAAAGGCAGTCGTCGTCTAAAACAAGGAAAGCACACCCAACGTGAAAAAGACGCGTGAAGCCGAAGTCAAGACGGGGCCGGGACGCCAGTGGAGGGTTGACAGCAAGGGGATAGTCTGGTGGAATATGCATGCACGAATTGAGGACTGAACTGGAGGGGAATGGCCGGGGGGGAGGAGGGGACAAGTTCTGACGGAAAGAGAAAATGGAAGCAATCTGAATCCAACGGACGGGAGTTTCGCAAGGTACCACCCTAGCACATTTGGACACAGGGAGAAATTGCAGTAAGGCACAAAATAAGTCTGGGGAAGGAAAAAATAACTGGGTCTGAAGAGGGCTCTGAGAACATTCAAAACTCGCGCACAGAAAAGGGCGAAAGGGACAAGACAACAAAGATCCTTGAAACGAGAAGGATCCCCATAGGCCTCGACTGAGGAAAATTGGACCAATTGGAAGGTACCTTTACCAAGCAGTCGTGCTCAAAGGTACGTGTGGGTGGGTCGCAAGAGGGGGGAAAAGGGTTCTGTAAGAAAGGATGGCCAATGAATACAAGACGGGAAAAGGGACAGCGTCCAGACCGGAGGAACCTTAACAAGGGAAAACTTTTAGAAGAATCGGAGAAGGTAGGTGACGCCCTTCGCAGGTATGCTTTCCGGAAAAAAAGGACAACCAATGAAGCAAACTCAAACCTGAGATCACGATCACCCACGGGGACCGGCCCAAAGAAAGCCAAAGTTAAGGGGGAAGGGCCCTAAGAGAGCAAAAACACCACTATCAGGGGAAAAGTGAACTACCTCTATTGCGACACACGGCCAATGGGGGCGGTGCAGCAACGTCAAGTCTGTAAGGGGCCATCTTTGTTGCGGCGTCTGAGATCACTACAAAAAAAAAAAGGAAAAACTTAATTAACCTCACCCTCCTGGGCGCCGAACATAAAGCAATACCAAACTCTTTGCCAAAACGTAAGACACGTCAGGGGAAGTCTGCATACACAAGGCGCGGGAAAATGCGAACATCCTTCGACGGAGGGGCGGTCAGACATTAGTATAGGGCGGGCGGAGGGGGACTTGCTAAAAATCTCAGTAAGAGAGTGATGAAAAATTGGGTGGGGTAAGGGGAAATTCCCATTCGAAGGGACACGAAAGAACTATCAAACTATCAGTGCGGCAAAAGAAATGGGCGAAGGTGTCCATAAGCGAAAATGGGGCAAGGGAAGATCTTTATTTGCATCACAGTGATCTACAAAATGCGTCTTCCATGCGCGAAAAAAAGGCAAGTGGAGAAAGACGGACGGCAATCTGGGTTAAAAAAAGATAAAGGGAAAATAAATCTAACAGAATGATGATACAGGATCATCGGGAAGTCAAAATTTTGGGAAATTCGCCACATTTCGTCCGGGGAGGGTGCGACCTAGAGTCGAACCGGATCTAAACATTCAGGGGAATGAGCAAGGAGGTCCCGGCCGAAATATTTCTCCGGTCAAGGAGCATTGCAATTGGGGAAGCACGCCGTTGTAGTTCAATATGCAATAAATAGGGAACCTGCAGGACAGAGGACTACGCAGACAGGAAGACGCAACCGAATTTAACAAAGAAATAGCATGGCATGCAACTCACACGGAAAATACGAACATCGGACGGAAATACCTTAGCCCGGCCATATCAGAGGATTCAAAATATTAGGGTTTGGGGTTGAAACGCAGAGAGAACGAATGCGACATCATCCTATGAGGCCTAAAAGAAAGGGCATCTCCGGCCTGCGAACGGAAGAGGGGGGGAAAGGACTTAACAATACTTTCCAAAAAAAGGGGTAGGGGATCAGGAAGACTAGGGGCGTAACAAAGGGGTTGGCAAGGGGGGGGGCCTAGGAAAGACTGGTCAGCCTCCCCCCAAGGGAAAGAGAAGAACAGACTTCAAAAAACGCCGCAAAGCGGCGGTACTCAGTCTTAATGATCTAGAGATGGAGCCATCAACATGGGGCAAAAATGCCTTAAAGGAGGAGAAGGTTCTTAGTGCGCCAATAGGCGGATGGAGGGGCTTGGGTCGAGGGGGGTAGCCACACGCGTCGTAGATAAACTGCCCGCTTGGCTTGAAGGACAGTGGCAACTAAAAACGGCTCGGACGAGGAAAAACGAAGGAAAAAGAGCATAGGCAACGACAGGCACTCCGTCGGACCAGGGGGGAAACGCAAATCAGATGAGAACGAAAATGGTAAAAGGACAACGGCAAGGGCGCTCCATTAGAAAGTGACTGCTAATTAATTCCGGTCGGCGAAATAAAATGAACTAGGAGGGGAGGAGTTGGTTTGTCGAGGCCTGCAGGGAAGAAGGAAGTCCTTGTGAAGAGGAGAACCACTCATATGGAAGCATGTGGGCGAAATATAGAGTAAGAAGTAGTGAAAGAAGGGGAAATGAGGCGAAGGCAATCCAGTAGCCTTATATGGTTTTTATGGGCGGAAATCTTCCGGGGGAACGGGCTCGGGCATGGTGCGCGCGAGCGCTTTTTCCTGATCAAGGCTAAGGAAAGAAGCGCTTGCGAGGTGTCTTACTTCTGCTAGGACGCGTAAAAAAAAAATCCACCAACGTCAGCGGGGAACTGGACGTTCCAAAGAAGGGAACTCTAGTGGAACGGCAAGGCAGCTGGCGCATAAAAACTTAAACGCGCATGCCGAGGGGGGAAAAGTCTCAACTAACGAGCTGGGGACTACAGAAGGAGGCACAGTAGACGGGGAGGCGCGAGAGGGTGCGGTCGGAAGCTTGGGGGAGGGGTTTCGAGGACCAAGTGCCATCATCTTTGCAGACAGGGGCGCACTACAAACAGAGGGAACAAGGGATATTCTGGTGGAAATCGGTTCATCGAACGGACCAATCAGTGTTAGAAACAACCTTTCCTTTGTGTTAGTAACACACTTTACCAATTCATGGGTGATGCGCGCACTCTTCAAGACCGGTTGGGCGTAGAGAGGCCAAAAAACACCCCCAATTCGCTGAGAACCGCTGATTGCGAGCACAAGAACCTGAAAAAGAGTGAGGGGTGACAACCCTGGGGGAGGTGTTGCAGACCAAGCCGTCCTTGAGGACGGAACCGTCAATAGCAGGAATTACGACAATTGAAGCTGGTAAACAGGCGTCAAAATCCAAGACCACTCCGAGGATGGAGAGATAGGGGGCAGAGAAAACGATGGGGAGTCGTCGAAAAAAGTCCAAGGATCGGCAAAGGAGGGGTGGGGGCCGAAATGGGTGGGGACATTTACTGCTTGCGATGGAGTATCCAAGGGGCCAACGCTAGAGTAAAAAAAGTGGTAAAAAATGTCAAAGGCATGGCCCAGCAACTGGAAGAAAATCCCATTTCGTTCCTTCAAAAACTGAGGCGCGTGGAATTTCTACGATATAAAACTTGGAACACTTCAGTTCAACAAATGCAGGACAGGACCCACTAAAAGCGCAACAAAAAAGGTGGGATAAAAGAACTACATAGGTGCACTCAAGGAAACCCATGAAAATCGCACGGTATGCGGGGCCATTTCTAGCTTCCTTGATGCCATCACAAATGAAGAACCGCAGTTCTTGGTGTTGGGTATGGCTACACCAGACCCCTCTCTGGATGTTGCTGAACGCTCAAACGCCGTGACATTCGGGACCCCCGATAATCTCTCGCCCATGCTTGGGTCGTAACGGAGCTTCACCTTACGCAACACCCTCGGCAACACATTCGCGAGCCGGTTAGAGGAAATCAGGTACTTGCAAATTTCTAACCCCTCCACTAGGGATCTTCGTTGACTCGGCCCAGCTCGGACCATGAACGCACGACGGGGGCACTAATCCGTATAGGGTGCTGGGGGGTATGGGCAAGAGCGGAAGCTTCTTGTTAAATGCCAATGGACCCGTTCCGTGGGGAACGACGAGTCAGTGAGTAGGAGACATAAGACAACATGTAACGAAAGAGAGGTCGGTAGAGGGAAAAAGTGCTGAGATAATGGTGGGAATGAAGGCAACAGACGATTGGGAAAGAAATGGGTGAGAGGAAAAGGGGAAGGGAGGATAGAGAAGAGGAATAGACCGGGATGGGAAAGAAACAATCCCTGTATAAACTACACAGTATCCAGTCTGGCCCACATCTCCAGTCGCTTTACTGCTACTACCCCACAGCCCCACCTTTTTTCTCAGCAGGCAATCCCCGCCTACGACGTTTTTCACCTTTTGAGGTGCGGGAGCGACAAAATAGAACGCTTCTGGAAACCTACGAGCTCAGGTCGGAGGGTACATCTCAAAACGGATCCGGGGCAGGTATCAGGCGGGCACCACACAGACACTTCTCATTTCCACGGAGCGGCAAAAGAGTCGATGGATTTTGTAACAGGGATTCCCACGCGTGGGGACAAGCGTGTAAGCTCGCCCTAGGAAGGGAGGGAACTGGGGGAAGACCAATTGGAGTCGTCCTCATTCCCGAAATACTGGGAAATGCAAATACACAGGACAAGAAGCACACTTTCCTTCGGGTATGCAAAACTGCCTTGCTGGGCGTCGCTGGTCGCAGAAGGATGTGCGGCAGAGCCCAGTATATCATTCCAAATATCGGGTTGGGGTGCCCGGGCGGGGAGACCCTCGCTAACATATCGTGAATCCACGAAGGATCCACAGAAACATACGGGGGAGAGCTCTCTGGCGAGGGCCGGATCCCTCGAACCTGTTTGACAGATGGAACTGACGGCCACTTGATCTCTAGAACTGTATCGTCGCTCCCCGCTTACCGGTCGTACATCCCCCTGGCCACTGTGACACAGAGGTCTATGAGAGGTTCGATAGACCGGCGAGGGAAGAATGGTGCGGGTCTCCATCGCACGCGCGTACCTGTCTCAGAAAAGGGGCCTAGAGTGGCAATTCAATGGAAAACGCCCTATCCCAAGACTCAACGGGGAAATGTATTTCCTCAACACGCGACGAGGACTCCAGCCTGGGAATCCAATGCCGCAAAATCGGGCTCTGCTGTTCATGATGTGATGGAATACCACTTGTCAACCCTTCCGAAAAGAAGGACTCCGTACAACCCCGTGCAGCCGGGGGTGACCAGGAGAAAATTGTGTGGAAGAGAGAGGGGGGGAGGGAGGGCGGGTGTGGGGGGAAACAGAGAGGAGGTGAGAGAGGAGGGCAAGGAGATATTATAAGGAGAGCAGTATAAAAACTCGGCTCAACCGACGTGCGCACAAGACTCCCGGGCAAGACCGAGACAGGAGTTCTGGCTTCTGCACCATTCTCTCAAGGGGAGTGAGAAAACAGTTTCACGGAATCCACGCTCTGGGGGCCCCAGTATCTAGGGGAACAAGGAGCAAAGGCAAGGGGAGATTGTCGCCGCTCGTGACAAAGAAGGACGCAAAACGTAAAAATTGCAGGCCGCTCCAAAAAACAATTAAGGGAAATACGGTCGAGAGGTAAGCATACTAAATAAATTGGGGCGGAAATTTTCAACTATACGAGCCTGAATCGCACGCTAAGGGTGTGACAAACCGGGGTCGATGCAACACCAGGGGGGGACCATTGGGATGGGCTCAGGGAAGTCAGGCGGATTCTTAGGGCATAAGTCCAAGGCACCGACAAAATCACCTGCTAAAGGCCTGGGCTGTGCGTGACTTCTAAAGAAGAAAGGGGTCTAAAATTCCATCAGGAGACTCCTTTACTGGGGCTCCGTCTCGAAACATGTACAGGGAAGAGAAAAGAAAATGTCTACCAGCACGTGTTGACCTAACACCTCAAAGATCCGAACGAAGAAAATACAAGACGCAGCTAGAACAGGACGGAACGTCTACAACATCATTAATTAGAGAGTGTCAGGGCTTATCTTAATGGAAGAACTCTATATCATTACTCGTACCACATTACACAAGCTCCTAGAACTAAAAGGATATAAAAGAAATCCGTCGAGAGGCGCGTGAATTTGCGGAAAAAGGGAAGCCGACTTAACGGTGCACGACGGACCAGGTAGAAGGGATTCAGTACCCCCAAGAGGGTCAATCATAAAAAGAGGTAGGCCACTGAACGTCCGATGCCAGCTACGCAGAAGGCGGGAAAATGTAGGGAGTACTCAGGACCTGTACATGGGAAGAGGGGGTTCTCAATTCAGACAAACAACAAACGGGCATCGCGGAAGAAGCCCTACTTGCCGGGCGCCGATCAACGATATAAGTCTGGTGTCCGTGATGAACCATTGGACGAAAAATAACGGGCGGGGGGAGGAGAAGGGAGCCGGACCCAGTGCGACGGGCCAGGGTCAAGCCAGCTGAAAAGTCCAAACGAAGCGAGCCGCTCCCTGAAAAGAGGAAGAAATACGAAGGGACAAATAGCGGAGGGGGGAAATCAAAGCGGAGAAATGAGGAGAAAATGGCCGGCGAAAACAGCCACGAAGGGGCCAGATTAAACAAAAGAAAGCCAGACGAGAATGGAAATCAGGGTCCCCGGTTCGTCGGGAAAAAATGGGAAATACGGACTGTCAGTCAGTCTGCGCAAACGGGGAGTGGTTAAAGAGGAGACAGACCGGGGGAAGGGAGAACAAAATTTCCAAATCTTAACACTCGGCCATTACAAGGGAAAAAACTAAAATGCAAAAAGGCACCGGGAAACATTTCACTTTGCAACGCAATAACGGAGATGGTATTACGGAACATAAAGTAGGCTTGACATCCCTGCAACATGCCCAATCCGCAACACTGAACTAGGGAACCTTAAAATAACCAAGAAAAAAAGGACAGGTAATCAAACAGCAAAAACAAAAAAAAGAAAACGCAGTCTGCGCACCGAAGATGATCAGGGGCACGAGAACGACATTTGTGGAAAAAGCGTGGACTCAAATGTATTGACCCGCCGTAGGGGGGGGCTTAAGCGGCGGAAAAATCAAAACAAAAAAAGAGAGAGGAAAAAGACCTTCCGGACTAAAAACGACGGCCGGCAAATAACTCCCGTGACGCACCGCGACCAAATGGGGGCCTTAGGAGACAGTCGCGGCTCAACGCGGAAGAGGGAGGGCAGGATTTGTGCCAAAACTGGCGCGACCTGAAAAGGGGCATAGGGCTGAGGGGGGAGGGCACTGTTTCGAGATAAAGGAGGCAAGGTGGGTTTGCCTGGCAAGAAAGACACTGCAATGGAACCGTAAACGACCCTCGGGAGGCGGTCAAAGTGAAATTTCGAAGGTTGAACTCAAAAGACGATTTGCAATGGGCAAGATTAAGATTTCCAATCCTGGAGAAACGACAAATGAGACTAAAGATATCAGAAGACGTTTGGGCGCAAAAATAGAGAGATATATGAAAAAAGTCACAATCAAATCGAGGACGCAGGATGAATACTTCCCAAAAAAAGGCATTCCTAATGTGGAAGGAGTCCCATTTTCTTCACTTGGGTGAAGGAAGCGGAAAAAAAAGCATATTCGGCAGCATGGGGGGAAGACCATAATCGGTACAGGCGGAATATTTTAGGAAAAAGACGATACGGGGTGCAAAGGGCGCAACCTGGATTTATGGCTAACGAAAAAAACACTGGCCGCACTGGCTAACTCCTTCCGATACTCCACCGGAAAGCTAGAAAGGAGCATGAAATGGCTACAAGAACGGAAAAGAAAGAAAGAAGAGGGCGAACAATAGAAAAACCAATATGGAGTAGGGAAATGTAAAAAAAAATGTAAAGGGGGGTGTGATGAGTGAAAAAAACCATGCTCAACGTAACCTATTCAGGTACCCGCAATGCCACGCCGTGCAGCTAAGCGGGTCGGACGGATAAAAACAAGCACTCCGTGAAAAGAAATGGGGGGGGGGAGGAATCAAAAAAGAGAAAATAGCAAAGGCTGTAATCAAAGAAAGGGAAACATGGAGGCCGAAAAAGGAACGAAAAGAGACAGGGGGGGCTGCTAGTCTCAAAGCAGTATGTCCCGTAACGAGAAGGATCTAAGGGTAATGCAAAAAAACGAACCTGCCTCATGCTCAGGAGAAGAAGTCTTCCAAAATTTATTTCCTGTGTGAGGGGAAAGGTCGGAACAAAAAGGCTTCTTATATAATAGACAAAGAAACTTATTGAATTGAAATGGGCCGGCATTACGAAAACGTACATCGAGAAGAACGCGTGAGAAACCCGTTCCTACGACGCACTAACGAGAGCAGGGTGGGTGCTCTCCAGCTTCAGAAGGAAAAGCTGGTGAAAAGTCAACGTCGCTGCATGAGGGGGCTCTGGAATTGGCCTATGACGAAGAAGAAAGCGAGGACCTCCGTAGGAATTGTGCGAGCAAATGCCACGGTCAAAGAAATCTGGACGAGACTGAGAAAAAACCATTGCAAGGAAAGTGGACTGCTAGGGGGACGGCGGGAACGCTTGAAACGAAACTTAAGCAAAAAAAGGAAACCTGAGAGAAGGGCGGACTCGGAAGGGGGAGAAGGTCACTTCGTGCAGGTGGGACTCAAAGACGACTTAAACTTTTTGTCACTGGCGGGCGGCATGACGCCAAGAGGGAATTTACCACGAAGAGGGGCGAGTAAGCGTTGGGGGAGGGGAAGACTTCCCCGGAGACAGGGCGATAAATGAGCGGTGAAAACCACTGGCCTTTAACTCAGGGGGAAAAGGCGCTGCATGTCGCATAAAAGCAAAACCGGAGTACGCCGCCGGAAATGGCCATGGTAACCGGTGAATAAAAAAGAAACGCACAGGTTCACGGAGACAGGCAGGAAAAAAAGTTTTCTTCAACGCGGCGGTCGCGAGCAGGGAGGGGAAGGGGATCAGAACTTTTAAGTCCGTTCAGATTAAAAAATTTGCCAGAATCGTTAGGGGCAGGGAACATAATGTCAGGCAAAAGGGAGTCTAAATTAGGAGGAAAAAGGGAGGACTTACACTGAACTCTTGAACGGCAGCAAAAGTGTGAGGGCAACAAACAAAAAGTAAAGGGGGACGCAACCTCGAATCGGGGGGGGGAATAACCGCCCGACGCACTACGCTGAGGGAAAAACAATCAGCAAAAAAAACGGGACAGAATTCGGCCGGAAACTGTGGATTTTGTTTCAGGGGAGCCATCCGTATTCTGTGAAGCGCAGGAAATTTTGTATGAGACAATTCAGTAAGCTAAAACAGGCGTGCCCAGAAGAAAACCAGAGAGGTAGAGTTGAAAAGCAATCCCCGATTGACGGAAAGTAGAACTTGCCCGGGGAAAAAAAAGTAACGTGTTTGGAAGGGGGGCGGATGGAAGATTCCCAGTAGAAAAAGGGATCCTTGAGAATCCAAGGGGTCCAGGATGACCCTGCCACGGGCAGGAAACAAATAGGTCGTGAGCTTCCCAAACGCGTAAAGGCCTGACAAAGTGAATACGACCGTGCGGGATGGCCACCTGCGCAGGGCTATCCCAGCGGGGATCGAAAAACAAAATCGAGGGAACCATAGGGGGCCATAATAAGGGCAATCGCACGACGATAACTGCTAGACGGAAGGCCATCCACAGAGACCTGCGTGGGGGGGGGGGAAAACGACAAACTCGGGCAAATGGCTGTGAAACATGGCAGCAAAAATGAGGGCAGGGGGAACAAGGGTCAGATCTATAAAAAGGCCCAGACGAGAAAAAAAAAACAACGCGGCACCACTCGATGCTAAGGGGAATTCGACGCAAAAGAGTGCAAAATGCACAAAAGAACCGCCATCAGCCGGGACGTTTAGAGGGCACGCCTGCAAACTGGTCCAAACGCCGAGGCGAAAAAAAAAAAACTAGACTCGATGAACAGAAGGAAGCGCGCTAAAAAAACAAAATCCCACGGTTGCCACCCGCATCAACTGGTTCACAGGTGGAGCATAAAAAATCACACTCACCCCGAGAGGCCCTCACGAGAGAGAAAGGGGTGGAACAATAAACCAATGAGACAGGAGGGTCCGCAAAAACTGAAAAAGGTACCGGGGGGGTGAAAAGAAAACTTCAGCTGCGAAAAGGGCAAAAAGGAAAGCTCCACCTGAACTCGAAAGGGAAAAGAAATTAACCCGGGAAAAATTTACTTAGGAAGAACGCACGAGGCCCTGGGGAGAAAAAAGAAAAAAACAAAGCGGGGGGAACCGCACAAACGAAAAAGAGATCAAAAAACCGCGAATAACTTTTGAAGCTGATGAAGTTGCGAGGATAGAGAAGAAGAACCGGGAGGCCACAATTAAACCTAAGAATTGGAGGGGGAAAAAAGCGCCGGAAAAAAACAGACTTTCAGGCAAGGGAAAAGCTCATATCCGAGAAAAAAAAGAGTGGGCATAAAAAAACGCGACTCGACTCGACACAATGAAGACAGAAGACTGATGTCATGCAGCCCGGACGAAAAAAGAATCGCAAAAAAAAACAAACGCAAGGACCCAACTCCTCCCCAGGGGGGCAACCGAAAAATCTCAAAACGGAAAAGGGGCTGAAAAAGGAAGGTTTACCTTGAGAAAAACTAGCACGATATTTTGTCCCAAAGCACTGAAGAACGGGTTCGCCGCTCAGAACCAATAATTACGAACGGAACAGTGCAGGACTCTCCCGGAACAATTCTTACACAAGGGAGGGGGATAAGAAAGAAAAGAAATTCCTAGGAAGGACCAGCTATGCAAAGCGGGAGGGGGGAAAAACAAGGAGCCGGATCTCTGCCGCGGAGAGCACCAAAAAGCGACGCGCGATGGAGGGGGAGGGGTCAGGCACGGTATTCTACGAAAAACATCAGCTCCTGCTTGTACGAATACCGCAGAGGGATGACATGAAAGAAAAGCTGAAGGGATCTACGACGAAACCGACCCCTCAAAACCAAAAAGCAAAAACAGGATCCACTGATGGCCGAACGGGGGACAAACTATGGGGAGAAAAAAATAACGGTAAAGAAAGTCCATCCAAGGCTAGAGCATTTACGAGAAAAGAAAGAAGACCGGAAAGCGAGCGTCAGTCCTGAAAGGAAGGCACGGACAAAAAAACCGAGCTCGGAAGGACCGGAAACCGAACGAGAGGATGGAGTCCTAAAAAACTTCATGGGAAAGGAGTAATCATTGTGACCACTGCATAAGATTAAAGCAAGGAAGGAGGGGACAAGGGACTGCTAAGGACCTAGGCGACGAGAAGGGAAGTAAACACGTTCATCACAACAAAAAAAATCGGCAGAGCAGGCAGAAAGGACGGCGAAGTAAATTCCCCGATGCGATTGTGTGCACGTGATATCAGACAAGGATCAAGGAAAGGGAAAAAACTGCAAAAGGAGTAACGAGGGAGTCGACCCTGCGCAAAGAGACTCCTTTCTTTAGACAAAATCCAACGGCGTTGGGGAGGGGGGGACAATTGGGAACAAGACTTACAAAAGAGAAAGAAAAAACCGTACGCAGGAGGGAAGAAAGAATGGGCTGATGGGGGCTGGCTGAAATCCAGAAAAAAAAAACGAAGAAATGACAAGAAACACCTAGGAGCCAGAAACGATCAGAGGCAGAGGAGGTCTTATGGACAAGGAAAAGATTGAATAGGAAGTTCATCAGGTCGGGGGACGAAAAAGGGAGTGGTTCGCCGGCAGCCGCATTTGTAATTAGGCCAGGATGGAGCGTCTCGCAATTGAAATCAAAAAAAAAAAGCAGGGAGGGAAAGTCTCCCATTTCAAGTAAAAGGGCAATCGTATATTCTGTGGGAACTTAAACGACTTAAGGGAGGGAAATGACCAAACAGAAGATCTCAGAAATGGAACCGAAAGGGCCCTCAAAAAAGAACATCCCACGATGACCGAAGTACAAACCCCGAAACAGCGGTTGGAAAGGAAAGGAGAGGCGACACTGGGAAGGAAAACTGTCCAATGCAAAAAATGTCTTCACAAAAGGGAAGGCCAGTCGGTATGCGCGGCACTTAGATCTCAAAACAGAGGAAAGAAAGGAAAGGGATACGACGAGACGGAAAAAAAAATTCAATACAGACATAAAGACACCCGCGCACAAATAGGCCGAAGGAAAAAGACGCAGTGCGCACCAATCTATGGAGATAGGGAACGACAAGGGTAGAACTTTCTTGGGGGAGCAAAGGGTCGAGGATCGCCGGAGCGAGGTAAAATTGGCATGGGTAAGCACATACGCGTAGGGCAAAGGAAAAAAGAGAAGATTCTTTAGAAAAAAAAAATTGGAAAAAGGGGAAAGGCCTCAGAAACGTAAGGCCGAGAAAAAAAGTTGAAGAAGGGAATCCTTTCCTCATAACGCCAGGAAAAACGAAATGCGAACACCCGGGGACCGTTTGAAACGACTGCAGAAGGAAAGAGATGGAAAAGGCACGGAAACAAAAAAAAAAGGAAATCGGGGGCAATCATTATTATCCATGTAACGGAGTCTTCATTTTAAAAAGGATGGAACATTTCTCCTTGCGGGAAACAGGAAGTCGTCGAACAGAGTAGAAGAGGAGGGGAAAAAGTCGGAAAGAAGGGAAGGCGCGGCAGGATCCCGGCTTGACAAAAAACCGGGAGTAAATGGTACCTGAAAGAATCCCGTGCCGCACTGTACGTACGCCTCCGGATACTCCAACCAGGAAGCGAAGGAGTGCACTCATCACGAAAAAGACGAAAAAGGCGTAACAACCTGGCGCACCAGGAATATGCTTCGGCTCAAACAGGGAATTTTTTGAGCACGTGCGAAGGAAAAAAGAAAAGGAAAAAACAGCGTAGAAGATGAGTCTACAAGAAAAGGAACAAGCGCCTGTGCCAAGCTGGAATCGCTAAGGCTCAAGGAGAAAAGAGGGGGGCAAGCCCGACAGGGGAGTCATCCACGGGGAAAGGGACGTCTTTCACGGAGGAACCGCCCATACACGGCAGAAGGGTACTATACAATGAGGTCGCGAAGTCCGGGCGGAAAGTCCGGGCGGAAAGTGAAAACATATCTGGAGAAAAAAAACGAATTTATCAAAAGCGGTGCGCAGTTCGCCCAAAGTGACCAGCTTACTGGGAGGTCTGAAAGGGGGTCCTGAAAAAAGAGTAGAAGAATTAAAACGCAGCGAGGGTGTCCATGGTTGCAGCGTCTAAAATCGGACAGAAAAGAAAGAAAAGCGCGCGTACATCAAAGTGCACGACCGCACCAGAGAGTCCGCCGTTTTGGTGCGACTCAAATAGCGGACTTAAAAGGTGGCAACGTACGCGTGCGCAAAAAAAAAAAAAAAAAAACTTTCGAAGGACTGGCACGAAGGGGGGAAACTTCTAACCAAAAAAGCCAAGGCGTGTCGAAGGTTGATGCAACGGGGCCTGAACTTTCCGTGACGGAAGAGTGAAGAGGGGTGGAAACCAGAATAAAAAAAGGACAGTCGGGGAAGGGGATAACATGACACGAGAAGGCAGCCGTAGCCAGATTCTGTCGTCTAGTCCGGGTAGCCCGGTCCTGCAGGAGGGGGGGAAGAGGAGAGTCTTTGCAGCGTAAGCAGGGAACGAACCGGGAAGAAAAGGGGTTTCTGGTTCGAGTCAGCGAACCATCATTCTCCCCGTATCTAGGATAAGCATGGGAAACTGGAAGGGAAAAAGAGAGGGTTAGAAAGCGCGCGCTTCGAGAGCACCCAAAATTGAACTTGACGCCGAGCGCAAAAAAAAAACGAAGTGGGGGAATCAAAGCTTCAACATTGATGAAAAAAAAACGGTCTAATGTGGTCGGGAGACAATCTTTGAGGCGGGGGGTCGAGGAAAAAAAGAGAGGGGGTGCGGAACCGAAAGCAAAACAGGCGGCAATGGGGAAAGGCATGCGAGGGACAGGCTTAGAGCTTCCAATAACCTTGTTGAGGGAGCAGGCAAGTTTTTTTGCGGGAAAAATCTTACCAGAGAGGGTGATCGAACCGAGGAAGCAAAGGTGAGAGAAAAAGCCGAAACAGGGGCCCTCCTCGGGCTTATTGTCGAACAAAAGAACCTGAACCAGGATCGGAAAAAAACCCCGATTGGGGTTGCAGGGCGGACAGCCGTATTCTGACGTCGCGGAAAAGGGGGATTCAAGTAGGCGAAAAAAAAAACGTGAAAAGGCCAAAAAAGATGCAGGGAGATAAGCGCACTCACCAATTGGCGTCGTAGAAAGACGAGCGGAAGTACGTGTTTGCCGATATGGTCTGGTGAAGCCTTCGCTGGTCAGACAATCCGCTGGCCTCCAAGATGAGGGAAGGGGGAAGGAAAACGGCCCGCACTGGCACAAACAAGGGTGTGCTGGTGAGAGTCAAAACAAACCCCCCAACAAAATGCGCATTGGAATGAAAGGGAACGATAACGCTCAAATGAGATTGGCACCTGGCTGTGGGAGGAAAAAA
>Ga0179593_1360691_pt1 | contig 16037 bp, 18 predicted proteins | sample CZODoug2_1_08_16_FD_185931 | JGI IMG/M metagenome (GOLD analysis project Ga0179593, IMG submission 185931) | Vadose zone soil fungal communities from Angelo Coast Range Reserve, California, USA - CZODoug2_1_08_16fungal (PacBio error correction) | ecosystem: Environmental > Terrestrial > Soil >...
GCGCCCCTCCGAACAGTCCCTTACAGTCCGGCGGATGCTGGGACAAACAAGAAGGTAAAATCAGAGGCGCAGGGGTCTGCATAGGGGGAAGGGTCCACGAACACTGGATTGGCCGTGAAAAAAGGAGCAAAGATGGCAGATCCTGGATCGCCCTCTGGAGCAGAAATGAAAACTCTAAAACGATCAAAGAGCATTTGGGTAAAGAGGTCATAATAATCAAGGCTCCGGTATCATGAGCTGGGCGACGAATTGTGACGATCCGGAATCTAAAACAGAAACCGGACGCTCGCCAGGGGATGACGTTTACGAGATTAGCGGAAAGAAACCGATGTGGTGGCGAAAAAAAGGTAAACTATTGGCCCGGGTATATCGCTGGAGGGGGGAAAAAGCGCTGCCCGAATCGAATCGAGGCGACAAGAAACGCAATGGGAATCCCTCTCAACCCTCAAAAAGCAGGAGACTACGGAAAAATAATCAAACAGCCGGAGCGCCTGACGAGAAAAAAATAGACTCATATTTAAAAAGTCAAAGATATGGCAATATCCCGCGTGAAAGTTGCACAAAAGAAAGGGGAAGGAAAAAACACTTACTTACCAACGAAAAAAGGTGGGATTGACGCAAAAAATCTAAAACAGAACAGAGGCAAACGGAGCCAAAAGAGACGGCGTATGGTCCGAACCCGGTTCAGGGGGACAGCAACCAAATCGCGCGAGCGAGACCCATAAAATTCCGTTTTACTTCCGTTCAGGAAGAAAAGAAAAAGGAAGAAGCCTCAGAAACATCGGAAGTCAAAAGTGACAAGGGAAGACCGCCAGAGGTGGCCCTTAAAATATGCCGGAACCCAAAGCAGAAGAAAAGGAAACGTAGCAACCACAAAAGAGGTGGAACGCCAGGCGGAGCCCAATGGCAAAGAAAGGGGTCTGTAAAGGGGGAAGAAACATCTCTATTGCCGCAACAGGAGGTTGTGCAGCCGATAACGGGACCGTCCTCCACAAGAGGTGGAGGCGAACTAATTTGTGCTTAGAGGGAAAGATACCGGCTCCCACCGAAGCCTCACGGGGGCAAAAACACAGCCAAAAAGACTTCCCGTGATGTAAGGCCAGTAGACAGACAAAAACACCACTGAACATGGGTGTGCAAAGAGAAAAGAGCGGAAGATGATTGAAAAAGGGAAGAACCAAAGAAAAATGGAATTGCCATGGGGCTGGAACCCGGCTCATTGCGCAACGCGATCGGGAGAAGACCTTCAGGGGTCCATGTCCGCGGGCGAAACACGGACCGCGGATGTTTGGGGGGAGGCTAGAGGCACCGTGAAGGGAGGAAGAGGGGACATTAGATGATCATGAAACCAGAAAATTAGGAGCGTAAGAGCAGCCTTTCACGTACGGGGAAGAGGAAGGTCATACGGAGACTTAAGGGTAGCCCAAGCGGCAAGGAGCCACACAAGGCTTGGCGAAAGAACCACTGCAGAGTGGCAAACTCATGGATGGGGGGGCAAGCAGATCATCAAGCTCGAAAAAGGCCGTGCACACGCCAGTCCCGACTTCGAAAAACTGCCCCAAAGGCAAAAGAAGGAAAAGACACGGTGATGAAGACATACAGCCTTCAAACTGCGGCACGACGTCGGGGAGGGGATAAAGAGCAAAAGTAGGATATCAAGCGTTCAGTACAAAAGCAGTGGGGGGACCTCTGGAGGGGGGACGCTTTGCAGCGGGAGTAGGGAAAAGAATAGTGAGAAAGATCCAAGGTCAGAGAGACGATAGTAAAAGGGTCAGTAGACTAACAGGGTGAGGCTTTGGGGCTGGCAGTGATGAATGGGACGAAGGTGTGAAGGGGACCTCAAAAAAAATGTGATGCGTCCCAGAAGAAAGGGTCGACGAAAAAACAAAACGAGGAGGAAAAGAGAGAGATGTCGAGGCAGAAACGGAGCGCGTGGCGCCAACAGGCTAAGACACTGGGGGAAAAATTTCGGAGGGTCAAGACCAAACAGCGACGAACCAATCTGAAACAGGAAAACTTCAATAACTGTTTCTCCAAGCATTATGAGGGCACACTAGCCGGAGGTAGAAGAATCTGGCGCGAGAAAAGGTCGTGACCAAGACTTCAAAGGCGGAGAACGGCTGAGGCCACAAAAAAGGAAAGAGTGACCGCCAAACTTCTAGGTCAGGAAGAAAAAATGCTGTAATGCAAGGTGCTCTCATTTAACGGGGGGATGCAAGGATAGGGACAACGAGAAAGGCGAAGCAGGGGCACGAAGGCGAGTGTCTACACACGGAGCGCCGTTGGGGCATGAGGGGGAGAGAAGAAAAGGAGTCAAGGGAAGGATTAAGAGATTTGTGTCCGAATTTGGACCGCGCTCGAGCGTCGCAGAAACGCCGAGAAGGTCAATCTCGACGTTAAAATAGACAAGGCCGTTGGTGAACCAAGGAGGTTTGGGCTCCGAGGGAAAAAGTATTACTATGAAAAAAGTGGAACCTCTCTGGACCGTACAGAAGTGCGCCAAGCCGGAGTTTATTCAAAAGAAATGGAGGCAAAAATAGGAAACAGTAAGGGTTGGCCGACGGAGTGGAGATTACGCGCCAAAAGCCCAGGACCTTTCGAAATCGCACGAAAGGAGGGCAAGAAAAAAAAAAAAAAAAAACTTAAAAACCCAGACCAGGAGCCCGGAGGTGCCGATAACAGGTGCATGAATAAAAGAAGCCGTGAAAATCATCTACCATCAAGTTGAAGGGGCCAACATAATCGAACCAAAGGGCCGTGGGGGTTGGGGTCCAGACTACGCCAACATCAAGGAGGGGAGCTTTGGGGGGGGGGGGGAGGGAGGGGCAAAGTGTGATGCGTTCATCGGGCGGGGAAGGGCTCTAAAAGCCAGGGAATTCGATGCAATACATCTTGGATGGAGGAGATCGGAATCGGTCCAGCGTACCACAAAAAAAAAGTTATAAAGTCCCCAATCTTCACCATGAAGTTGGAAAGGGGGGGACTAGGGTCTCGACGCGAGGCGAGACGTGAGGACAAAAAGGGGGGGGACATGGTGGCTGACGCGGCTACTGAACCAGGTGGGAGGGGAGGAAAGGGTCCAGAGTGACGCAACGCGTCGTAAGTGGGACCCGCTTGGGGGGAAGTGACCTTAAAAAGGTTCGGAAATTCTGCCAGCAGAAAACTTTCGGAAGGTCGGGCCGGAGGCCGCGCGCATCGATTTATTTTGGGGGGGGCTGGGGGGCGAAAATGGTTCGAAAACAGTGGGACGCACGCAGTAGAAAGCAGGGGAGGGCAGGAAAAAAAAAAACGGAGAAAAAGCTTTCGTTGGTCAGGATCGCGGCACTCGGGGAGTGACCTACGCCAAAGCAAAATGCGGATAGGAAAAAGCACTCGGTTGGGGGGAGGTGTTGAGGCGTAGGGGTTGCAGCAACGGCGCCAGAAAAAAGGCTGGGGTTGTGACGAGTATCTGGGGGAGTCAGTGCAAGAAGGGCGGCGAGGGAACACCACATTGCGGAAGGGGGATCGCCAAGGGTCCGATTCGGGGGAGACTCTTGAAAAAAAAGATCGACCCCAAAACCAGAGAAAAACGCGACAGGGAGCTGCTTAACAACCCACGGGTGCCGATCATCAGATTCCCAAAGGCACACCGGGAAAACTCGAGTTTTTCGATTACCGAGGGGGAAGCTCTCAACGAATCCGCCAGTCGGCAGAAGGTGAAACCTAGCATTTGTGATCTCTGAGAACAAAAGGGGAGCGAGCTGAAAGGCGCTTTCAATTGTAAAGGCAATGGGAGGGGGAGGAGCCTAAAACGCCACTGGAACAGTGCCAGGAGCTCAAAAGGGGGAGTTGGTTCCTTTCGAGTCAAAAACACCCTCGAAAGGTGAACCTGGTACGTATGGGTGTCGTGAGAAGGTGGGCGGGCGGGTCAGAAGATTCCCGGAAAAAAAACTAAAAAAGTAGGAAATAGAATAAACAAAAACTTTCAGAAGATGAAAAGTTTAGGGATTGGAATGCGCAGGCCGAACATATCCCTTACCGGAGAGAAAATTGGGGGGGGGGGGGGGGGGGTTTGTTTGTTTTGGGGGTTTGGTTTTTGTTGGGGGGTGGTTCGGATCCGTGCCTCAAGGCAACAGATGCTGTCACGAATTCCACGCCAAGGGAGAAAGGCGATTACCCTTTGCCGCGGCTCTGACAAGCTGGATCGCCCCCCAAAACCCAACAAAAAAAAAAAAAAAAAATCCCCCCAAAACTGCCCACCAAACAAACTCAAAGGGCGCCACTGCAAAAAAAAAAAGAAAGGAAAGGCACGATCATTTGTTCTCCAAGAGGAAACATGCCTAAGCAATGCAAAAAGTGGGACCTATCCGGAATCAAAAAACGCGCGCAATTGAACTTGAGATAAGCGGCGGGTGTGCGAAAAAAAGGGGAAAGAAAATGTTTCTGGCGAAGGATGGCAAGCAAAACGAAAAAGACAAAGGGAAACTGGCACCCTAAAAAGAAGGAAAGGGAAGACGAGGTCAGTACTACTCGGAAACACACCCCCAAACCAAAACCAGGCCAAAGAAACTTTGCGCAACATCTCCGGGAAAAAATCAAAAGATGCGCTCCACACGCAGGGTTGGGGGGAATTTGGCAAAAAAGATTGAAAAAGGCAACTCAAAAAATTACCAATGAACTGCGGGCCATGGGCAAGAGTGAGCGCAAAAGAGGAAAAAAACAAAATCGAAAAAACCAGGAAAACTATTTTGGTCGGTTCGTCACAAAAAACACCAAGAACTCGTCTAAGGCGCCTGCGAATCAATCAATGGGAATGACGTAAGTCGATTGCCTAAGAACGACGAAACTCGGACCGGCCAACAAAGCGGGCCGGCGCACGGTGACGAAGGGTGTGATCACGACCGCCCATATGCCTGCTCGGCACGTCAAGAAGCGGGCCAGCAACGCAGCAAACTCCTCGCAAACATCAGGGGGGGAGAAGAGGTAGCGTAAATACGCCAGGGTTTTCCAAAGGCTTCGTCTGGGGACCTAATGGGACTATTTAACAACAAAAAAAAAAAAGGGAAAAAAAAAAAAAAAGGGAGATAGAAAAGCAGAGAAGGAATCCAAGGAGGTATTGCAAGCCGAATTCACTAAATGGGATAAGGACAGGAGATTACCGAGACGAACGTCCAAAAGTGGGCAAGAACACGAAAACAGCAGTTCCTTATGTAACAGGCGGAAATAAACACCATCGATACTCATCGGGTGTGCCGGACACCAGAAGGAACGGGGAGCTGGTATTTTCACTGGGGGGGGGGCCAGGCCCTTCTATGGAATTCCTGGCTAAACCGGGCTGATGGCGTTCACTCGCAAAGGAGACAGGGTTCCATTTCCGCTCGACGAAGACGGAAGGCGCTTAGACAAGAAAAACGGAAGAAGGCACGAAATGACCATTAATGATAGGGAGGAACCGTCCGGCAGGAAAACTAGGAGGATGGGGGGGGAGGCATAAAAATTTCACTTTGCATGGAAGACTATTCATATGCGCATGATCGAGCCCAGCGGGGAAGGGAAGCGGCCCAAACCGGCATGGACACGTCGAGCGGTCCAGAGCGCGCGGAGTGGGGGTCTCAGGGTTATCAGCAGGACTGCAGCCCATGAAGTCCTTCACTCAAAACAAAACTTCCGATTCCTTACTGCCGGCGGAAATGGATCCAAGGCGCCCATGATGAAGCAGAGCGAAAGGCGGGTAGGGTCGCGATGCCGATTGCCGATTGACCAGAAGAAGGAAAACTTTCCTTCAAGAAAACTTCATAAGGTTGGGGAGGCCAACCAGGGGGGTGAGCCGTCTTTTGAAAAAAAGAGTGACATCGTTGATCTCGCAGACCAAGCAAAAAAGAGGGTCAGGCGTCAGAGCTGCGGGGGAAAAACAGATAAAAGTTTGATGCTGGCCTGTTGACACTTGGTGACGACGATGGTTGTATGGCTCCCGCGAGGGGGCTTTCCAGCAAAAAGAGAAAGCCGAGCATCTCTCAAAGGAAAGGAGGAAGAGAGAGATCGATGCGCTCGGCTGCTCCTGGACCAAAGCAGCACCACACGGGTTTTAAAACGGGAGAAAGAAAAGAGAAGGCACCATCGGGGAGAGGGGCAACAAAGAATAAAAAAGAGGAAACTGTCAGGAGATTCGTGGACAAAGGGAAACGGATAGGCTTGGAGGGGAAGAAAAAAAAAAAAGAGGAGCGTCCAATACCCCCGCTGGCAAAAAGCGGCTGGATAAAGGCGCCCTCGGCAGAGTTGGGGGTCAAAATCTGATAGGAAGAACATGAGCTGGAAAGGGAAAAAGTCTCGAAAAGTAACATAAGCCTAGCACGAAGCAGTTGGTGAAACATGTCTTATGCGGCTGATCATGGGTCGGGCATGAGTCGGGATGTGAAGAGGACAGGAGATGTGTCCTAAATTTATGAAAGGAGGCACTCTCGCGCAAGACGAATGAGCTCGGGTTGCCGGGGAAAGAGGTGGCTCCGATGCGCGACTAGATCACTGGGGGGGGGGGACTATCATCACAGGGGCAACTTGAAAAGCCTGGGGAGATTTTCGTACATACCAAAGGGAGACGGACGGTGTCTATCAGGCGAAACGAAGCCAGTAATGGGGAAACAGGGAGGTTTAGAGGAGAAACCATACTGTCGGTAGCTGCTTAGAATGGAATGAGAGACCGAGAACCAACGTGAACGAAAGGGGGACTTTCTTCGATAAAAAAAGAAGGGGCAGAGGCCTATGACTCATGAAATCATCAGTTCCAGCACGGAAGGGAGGTAGATGGCACAAAAATCTGCTAAGACTTTGTGACCGTCTTGGAGGTCAGAAGTTCATAAAGGGAAAGGAAGGGGGGGGACTTGGGAAAAAGTGAGGCGTTCTACTCGTCGGGACGCAAGGTCATCTGAGGGGAATCATCCAGGGGAAAACGATGCAATACCGTGGGGGAGGGGTCACCGGTATCTGATCTACTATCGTCAAAACACACTCGGTGAAAATAGAGATCCAAATCTCATCGCGAAACCGGACCATGAATTCGAAAACATTGGGGGGCTGGTCTCGCGACGCGATAAATATAAGAGGCGCAAGAAGAGTTGCTTTTGAAGTCGGCGGCTATGACCGAAAAGCAGTACGACAGTGCCCACATCGGCAAAGTGAAAAACGCAACAGCGTCACCACGGGGATTTGGGGGGGCTTTCCAGGAGAAGATTTCGTCGTCTGCCGCAAATACCGGATATGGGCTATGCGACGGCATCGCGATTTATTTTGGGGGGGGGGATGGGTGGGGACGAACCAGGTTTCGAAAGGAAGCGAAGTGAACGTCACGCAGTGGCAGTCAAGGCGAGGGAGGGGCCCCGTAAATCAAAAAAAAAAAGTGCGTGTGATTCGTTGACCAGAAGGCAAATCCAGGGGAAACAGTAAAAAAAGGTGATAGGAAAAAGACCGGCGAATCTTGGGTCTGGGGAAGAGCGTGTGTGGAGAGAAGCGCAACTCCGGGACGAGGTTTTTGACGAGCTTCGCGCCGTCGTAGGCATGGGCAATTAAAAACGACAATTCCCATGTGAGAAGGGCGCAAGGAGGGGACGAGAGGGCAGTCAAGAAAACTGAGATAGACCAGAACCACCCCCTCAAATCGTTGCGCAGGGGGGGGCAAATGAGAGTAGGAAACCAGCGTGTGATGCCAGGCAAGAGGAAAAGAAACTAGGATTTCGAAGACGGGTTTTCTAAAAAAAATGATCGGGTTCTCACGTCGAGCCAAGAAGGGAATCGGCTGACCAGTCTCTTGAAAAAGGGGGAGTGATCGATCAGGAACGGCTCGGAGCAATGGGGAGAAACAGGTCTGCAACCAGAGACACAGGGTCCTCCTGTCTTCGGAATGTCTGTACAGAGGCCACACCACGGGGATTGGAACGTATGGGTGGCCAAGGCGCGACGGGGGTAAGGTCTGGTAAAAAGACGCAAGTCAAGTAATAGAAACTCATCGTAAGTACACTCAACAAAACAAGATTAGAGAGAGTACAGGGGAGTTTTGTCACGAATGCTCAGAAGAACAAAGAAAGAGGAAAGGAGAGGGAAAACAGGAACACCCACGCAATGGCCGGGTGGCGGAAAAGAGGGGGGGGGGGCAGAAGGAAACGAACACGGGGGACCTTCTTATCATGGGGACAAGGGAGACATGGATAGCCATACACATTGTCGCTGACCAAAAGAGCAGGGAAAAAGATGTAAACTGATAATTCAAGAAGATTGAAAATCACGATCCAACAGGCGGTAGACATACCGGAGAACTTTGATAAAGCTGCCGAATCGAAACCGAACGGCCGCTAACATGAGCGTTGAGCTGGAACTAAGGAAAGAACATCTCTTGTGGGTGGGCGAGCCGAGGAAACCAGGCAAAAGACTATTGCGGGATCGCGTGGATGGACAATAAAGAGCGGACAGAGATCGATCAGGACGCAATTTGAAAAGGACATAGAAGAAAACCAAATATAGCGAATTCCAGAAATACCCAAAAAGAGGGATAACTAAAATTCGCTTGTGGCCAACATAATATAAAAAATAAAGAACGCGGCTGCCTCGCAGGGGGACAAGGGGGGAGTTGGAACAAAGGGGCCGGCTAGTCACTCAGGACGTACCAACTCAACTTTTTGGAAGTAAAAAGGGCCATCCTTTCCCTCAGCCCTGCGCGCGCGTGTCGTCAACTCGCTCAAAGGAGATTGCGACAGGTTAGTCCACAACCCCAACCCACGAGGGCGAGGGGAGGTATGACATCAAAGGAAGTCGTACTTCCGGGATCCGGCAGATCAAACTAAGAAAAAAAACCAAAAGACATGTCCCTTCCACCGTTGACGAGTTGCGTCAAAAGAAAAGATGGCCCGTAAATGCAGGCCGACGGGGAAAGTACTCCTCGCTTGAAACGCCCAGGGAGGAACCTTCCAAAGAAGTCCGGGTTCGCGGAAAGCAAGGGGTGTCAAATTCTCCGGGTAAATGCTCGACGATTGGGGAAGAGATATTTCCGAACATATTGGGGGGTGCAGATAAGACGCTCCCCAAGAGAGGGGGGGATCAATTCACAGAAAAGTGGGAGATAACCTGTAGGAAAAAACGACCAGTGCCTAACCCAAAGGAAAAACGGCCGCCATCCACAACAGCGAAAAAGGGGAAAGTGATGTACGTGCCAAAATCCAAAACCCCACGGCCTGGCGCGTTCAGATGGGGGTTGTGAAGAAAATACAACCATGCGAACGCTTGAGGGGGGGTGCGGCGGAGAACCCTGGAAATGCCATGGGGCTTTAAGTAAAGAGGGAGAGGTGCGTGCCAGAGGATGGAAAAAGGGGTACAACCATGAAAACTGAAAGCGGCGATGGAGCTAGGAAGAGACAGTGCCAACCCTACTGGCGTGGAAAGGCAAAGGAGAAAAGCGAGGACGGGAAAGCAGCGTTCAAAGGGAAGGGGGGAGAAGAGAGGGGGTCAAAGAATTCTCTTAGCAACGCAGCAAGCGGAAGCGCCCACAGGCATTGGGGACACGAAAAAAGGGGACAAATATCTCTTGATTTCAGGAGGCGATCGAGATAAAAGAAAGCGGAACGAAAAATCTCTTGCACTCCTTCACACGGAAGAAGGGTACACCGATAACCGAGGGAGGCCACCCGGGGAATCTCGCCTGCGTACACGGGCTTCGCAAACGTCTCGAGCAAGAGAAAGTCTATTGCCACCTAATAATTCCGGCAAGACTGGCATACTGACCAGCAGATTGAGGACACGAGGGCGAGTGCAGCATAAAAAGGGGAGGTTGGAAAAAATCTTGGGGCCAAAAATCGATTTGGGGAGAAAAAAAGCCAAAAGAAGAGGACAGATATTGGAAAGGAGTCAATAAGGGCGCAGGTTTAGCGAACATGATGACTTTTGGAGGCCAGATCAATGTGGGGAGTGAGTGTCTTGGACTCAATACCCCGTGTTGGATGCCTCAAAAGAAAAGAGGCGCAAGAAGAAGCGATCGCTCTAGTAAAAGAGAGAGCGATGCGCTCCGCGCTTGGGAAGAATCTAAAAAAGGGGGGGAGTGAGATGTCGCAAGACAACCATGCAAAACAAGTAAAAAACATCAAAAGAGTCAATAATGGTCAGCAGGCGGCCTTCGGTGACACTGGAAAAGGGAGCAAACGAGGGGAGGGAGGGTAAAGAGGGCCAAACGAAAAGAAATCCGGCTGAAAAAAAAGGCCCGCTTCTTACAAGGTTGTACACTGATAGGGAAGACAGAACAGAAACTGGGACTCATTACCGGTGGCAATAGCTAAGAAGAGAGAAAATGCGGAAAAGGGGTTTAAGCGCAGTATGGTCAGGTAAGGGGGGCCGGGGGAGGGGGGGTCTGAGGCAGTAAAGGTAAGGAAGTGACTGGTCGAACATATTGGCCAGTGAAGTCTGGAGACGCCTCTTCGACAAATCAAGAGCGGAGAAAGGGGAAGACGACGTTGAGACAATGCCCGGTGGGCATTCAAGATTGCAAATCTTTTGTCGTCAATGAGAGCCAAGGGAGACGAGGAAGCAAAAAGCAAAAGGAAAAGACCTGGCTCTTTACCGACAGAAGGGACGCTAAGGCCGGACGGGGGGTGTCATCAGAAGAGGCGGCGACGTCGCACAGTAACGCGATGTAGCTAGTTGAGCAAAAAACGGTCCGGCGTTAATAGGAGTAATGGAATTCACAATCCGGGAACTCACTGAAGGAGGGAAACCGATAGAGGAAGACATATGGGGCCGAGGGAAAAGGCATCATCGCCAGTACTCTTTCCTAGGGGAGAGTCGCACAAAAGGAGAGATCGGGAGAAGGAAGGGGGGGTTGAACGGGCTTCCACCAAAGCATGTCCGGCCTTGTGGATGGGAAAGTGTGAAAGGAGGCTCTCGTAGGGGGAGGGTCGCCGGGTAGTCCTTTAATCGTAAAATAATCCTTGGGATGATGTCATGGGAGGAAAGCTAAAGAAAGCTGTGCAGAGACAAATCCGTACGACGACGGAAAGGGATGAGAATTAGGAACAAAATTGGGGGTCCGCAAGGAAAGGAGGGAGACAGAAATCACGAAAGCAGCGCAGACTAGGGGGAGGGGGGACGTTTCTTCTGCCGTAAGAAGTGCGGCAGCAGTGAAAAACTGAGAACCATCAAGGGGTCGTGGGGAAAGGAACAAGACGTCAAAGGGGAAGGCCCGATTTGGTTCGGGCCAAGGGTCAGCGTTCCCTTATCAAGATGAATAAATTCTCAAAAGATCGAAGAGGGTATTTGGGGGGGGTGGGTGATTGGGGGGGACGCAGACTTGGGGGGAGAAAAAAAAAAAGAGCCTGAGAAAAGGGATGATCCGCCAGGAAGGGGGAGGCAGTCAATACCAAAAAAGTGACGGTCGTTTAAGTGTCGTGGGGACGCGCACGCTGGGGGGGGGGGGGGGGGGGAGTGCATCAAGTGCCAACGGAGGCCGCGACTTGTGATTTTGGGACAAATGGGAGACTTTATGTTGCAAAGCTCAACAAAGCCAGGTTTTGACGAGGATAAGGGGAAGTCGAATTCTGATGCCAGGGAGGGGGGGGCGAGGACCAAAAAACATTGAGTAAGGGACCAGCGGAAGGTACTGTTCGCTGACCCCGCCGAGAGACAACCGCACATGACGAAAACTGTGGGATAGTTGGCTTCAACAGCGGGGGTGATTGGAAAGAACATGAAAGCAACGATGGAGGAGCCGGATAGTTGGGTAAGGATCAATCTTTCACAACGTGAGGTCGCCAAAAAGGGGGGAGAGGAGCAATATCCAGGAGGAAGGCACTTCGGGGAAATAAAATTCGATCTGGCAATGCGTAAATGGCCCTTGGGGGGGCGATTCCAGAAGGACAGAGTCGGGAGGGCAACCAGGTAAGCCGCTCTTCTCCATTGGGGAGGAAGCTTCGATTCATCCACGCACCTCTGAAAGCTGAGACCAAAAACCCCCCGGGTGGTCCAAGTCGCGACGGTAAGAAAAGAGGGCGGAAAAAAGGGGGGAGACTTCACCAGGGGAAGAACAAAATCGTAGGGGAAAGGGAAGAAAAAAAAGGAGGAAGGGAGAAGACCTATATACCCGAAGTAGGGATGCCCCCTCAAACAAGGAAAAAAAAAGTAACGCGCTTGACACCCATAGCGGACCAAAAGGACAAGAAGGGGAAGTCATCTGCATGAAGGAAACGTGGAGGACCCGGGGGCGGATAACCAGGAAAATGGCAAAGCCCTTGGTCGCCACACTCAAGAACGCGAACAAATGAAACGCGAAAAGGAATAAGAACCAAGAAATGGGTCAAAAAAATTCTCGGTTCGAGAAAAAAGGGGGGGAAAGACAGGGGAGGAATCTTCAGGAAACAACCACGGAGCGAGAAGAAGGTGGGGGGTTGAGCGGATCGGGATTAGCAAAAACAAGGTGAGGGGAAGCATTGGAAACTGCTCAAGTGTGTCTTGGTCGATATGAGCGAAAACGAAATCGGACAATCGCGGGGGAAAAGAAAAGGGATGGGAATGTCGGGAAAAAGAGGAAGAACCAACCCTTCAATGCATACGACGGTACCTCAGAACAAACAGCGCGGATGGCCGGGAGCTTTCCCACGAATATTTGAAAAGATTGAGGCTTACGATAGCATTTGGCAACTGGATTGGCGCACAAGGTGAGATTCACAAAAAACTGTTACCAACGAAGCGTGGGGGGAGGGACGCGGGCCAGAATGGAACCTGAAGTGGGGCGTGCGTAAAAAATCCTCACAGCTATTTGGGGGGGGAAAAAAGTCACCCACACACTCCCCCCAAATCGCGCTAGAGACAAAGCCCATGAGAGGGTCAAACAGGGTACTTCCGGCTGCAAAGAAAACGAAACTAGAAGAATGCAAGAAAAGGGCCTGAAAGCCTTTTGACGGAAGAAGTCGCCAAAGGGAAAAAGGGGGGAATGTCGCAAATTCTGCAGATTCGAGAATCGAGAACGACGCAGCGCATCCACGCGCTCGTAAAGCCTGGCGCAGACTCGAGATGGCCGAAATTCAGAGGGAGGTAAGTCGGGACAAAGGGAAAGATTCACAAAAGGGCCCGCTAGAGGAAAAAGGCAGTCTCCTAACCAAAGATGACGAATTCAGTACTGTGATGAATTCCCTGGGGAGAGGACCGAAAAAAACGCGAGTCCCGCCTCACACTGGACCCGCCCCAAAAAGAGAACGTTATGTAACTTCGTCGAAGGCGCAGAAAAACCAATAACCGATCTCAGTTGTTCCGAATCTACCTCTCGGAAAAAGGGAGGAAGGGGAGTTTAGCGTTAGAGCAGGGGAAGCAGGGTCGGTAAGCGCAGCTCATTTAGTTCAATATTCGGCAGGCCTCAATTCAGGTGTACAAAAAGGCAGGAGAACGAAGAAAAGGGGGGAGCGCTGAGACCCAAGTCGACAAACCCTTTACAGAGAAACAGTGACTCATTCAGGATTAGTGGTCCGGAAAATGATGGCGAAGCAACTGGAAAAGGGGGTATGCATGCCTTCAATGGCCGAAAAGAAGGAGACAAAGAAAATTCTATAAACCAACGCAGGGCAAAACACCGGCATGGGAGACAAAGTAAAGTCTTTCCTTCGCGTGGCTGAAAGTGAGACGAGATCATCAAGAAGACACATATCCTTGCACGCAGTCACTGATGAACTGCAGTTAGCCAAAAGAACCACGGCGCCCAGGGAAAAAAATAACGCAGTCTTAAAAAAAAGGGCTTGGAGCGCCGCTAGTGACACATTCGCAAAGGAAAATCAAGAATGTTATGTACCTTACCTATCTTTGGGTGAAACGATGGGACCGAAGGGCGATCATCAGCAAAGGGCAGAAGGAAGGTCCTTGGAAAGGGAAAGAATTTGGCGCGACCAAAATCAAAAAAAAGAGAGAGGAAACAGTCTCAACGAAGCGCCGCAGTTGGGCGAAAGGATTAAGGAGTGGCTGGCCTGGGGCCTGTTCGAGGGTTGTATGCAGAAATCCGGTTGGGGAGGAACCGAAAAGGAGACAAGGGAAAGCAGCTCTCTCAAAAAAAGTGAAAAGAAGAAAAGAGGAGGCGGCGCATTGGACAGGCGGAAGCCTCACAACTGGTCAGGGGTGTTCCAAGAACAAGACAGTACACCAATCTGATCGAAAAAACATGAACTTTGAATCCTTTTAAAGAAAAACGAAGCGGCATTTTACGAGTGAAAACACTATCGTCTCGCTGAAAGTGAAAAGTCAAATCGATCGTGTCCAAGGAACGCTGCAAAAGCGGATGATGCCCTGCGCCCATTCGGCAGTTGGGCAACTCACACTGATAGGGTTCATAACCTGCTTTGAAAAGGGTTGCATCGGGGGAAAATAGGCAAATCGGCCGAGACTGGAGGAAACAGGGGGGAAGAAAGGCGCGTTGTAGTAAGGGGCAAAGAGAAGGGAGCAGTAAATGAAAAGGGGGGAAGGCATGGCTTCAATTATATTGTAGAAAGTGATGACAAGAGACGCATCTTCAGCGCCAGCGCGAGAAGGGCAAACAGAAGGGGGGGGCTGCTCTAAAGACAAGGAACGGTGGTGTGACTAAAATTGGCAAAGCTGGGTGTGCAAAGGAACACGAAGAATCAGTATGACCTATTTCACGAGGGAAAAGCCTGCCCTGTAAAGTGTGGAGGCCCTCAGCCGGAACGTTGCATCGATCATCCTGGGGAGGACATAGGACGCCAGTAAATGAAAGAATACGAATCCAAGGTCGTTAGTTCTCGCGGCATTGACCACTTGAAAGGGGCGGGGGGAAAAACGGCGGGAGTGAAAAGATAAAACACCCATGGCCTTCCAGAAGAGAGGGAGGAAAAGGAAAAATATCCAAAATCGGGGTAGATTCGAACACAAGATAGAGGGAAAAAGGAGTGTTGTTTCTTCTTCCGCGACGAAAGTCATCACGGGAAGACGGGGGAAAGTTGAACATGGTGCGGCGGAAAGGGGAAGAGGGCGTGATTGCTCAATAAAGGGAATCTTCCATCCCGCGAAATGCAAGACAGAAGGAGGAGGGGCACAGTACAAAGATCGTGGAGAGAGGTTCTGGGAGAATAAGCGATAAACCTACCAGAGAGGGAAGGGACACCTTTGGAAAGTGATCGCTCATGAGAGAGAGCTCCTTTTATTGAGGCAAAAAAGAGCTAGGGGGGGTAGCGGAGTCTCCGTGCGTCACATAAAAAAAGAGGTCAAAAAAGAGGGGGAGCTTGGGAAAAACGGCACGGCGGAGGAATGGTCTTTAAAGGGGATCTATTTCGTCGTAGAGTGGTGGCACAAGGAGGGACTGATCTCAAGTTCTTTATTCCAGAGAGGGACCGATTTAAGGGGTCGTGTGTGACAAAAAGGGGAAGGAATCGAGCGATTTTGGGTAAAAAGGAAGACACACGGGCGGAGAGGCCATGATTACCAGCAATTTTAAGGTTGATGGACCGTGGTGAGAGCACTCCTTTTGGGGGAAAAAATCAGGAAAAATGGAATAAACGCGACTCTTGTGGGGTTCAAAGGAGAATAACGAATCCTGCGGCGGGGGGGGGAAGAGGTGAATGACGTCAGGGGAGGGGGCTTAGACCAAGACAGGGAAGGGTCCCGCTGGTCGATTCGGGCGCATGACAAAGAAAAGAGCAAACATCTCGCGAACAATGTGGCCATATTCGCCAAAAAAGCTTGCAAGAGATCATCTCCACCGGAATCTAGCCCGGGGTGAGGAACGGCAGGACTCAACTTCTGTCGAAAGAAAGATAAAGTCCTGTTTGGATAGGCTTGGGGGAGGAATGATCAGGGAGGAAAACGATCTTTGAAGGAGATTTCAGGTTGGTCGCGGGCAAGTGGGTAGGGGGGGGGCGTCCATATCGGACAGTCGCGGGCACAGGGTAATCACCGGAAAAAAGGAAACAGGGTTCGGGACTTCATGGAAAACGCACTTGGGGGCGCGGCTGGGGTAGGGTACAAGGGGGGGGGGGGAAAAAAACTGACGCGGGATCTGGCCGGAAAAGCCCACCCGGAAATCTAAATAGCGGTGA